>JAABUH010004058.1_pt1 | contig 12098 bp, 16 predicted proteins | sample 5559121 | NCBI WGS metagenome assembly JAABUH01 (sample SAMN10711871, study PRJNA513364) | rock metagenome | isolation source: Antarctica rocks | place: Antarctica: Victoria Land, Battleship Promontory nord | collected 2015-12-28 | reverse complement strand
TTGCTCAAAGCCCAATCTACCGCCACCGGTCTCCCCTCCGCATCCACTTTCGCCTTTCCTCCAATCTTCTTGATCACCTTCCCATTGACGTTCTCCATAGCCTTCTCAGCATCCTTTCTTGCCATGAACCAGACGAAAGCGAATCCCCTTGCGCGTGGCGGGGCTGACGGAAGCTTCGAAGGGAGAGTGGGCAGGTCGATGGAATGAATCGGGCCGAAGGGGAGGAAGGTGGCACGGAGGTCTTGTTCGGAAGTCTATCTCCTTCAGTATCGATACCGAAGGCGATAGGTAAGAGGAGTCTCACATCCCATGATAGGTTTCGCACGATCAGCCGACCAGCATGACTGGGTGATTTGGCGAGCGTGTCGAGTCGCTTCTTGAGGACGCAGGAGAGGAGCGAGGATTTGTAGATACGCCCATGGAGTTTGGGAAGGGCTTGCAAGGCGTCGGCATGATTAGGGAAGACGAGGTGGGCTAGGCATACTTCAACGACGTCTGGATGAGACGTTGAGATGTTCACCTGGATGAGCTTCCCCTTCGACAGGGAAGAGCAGCTCGACTCGGTCATCGACTTTCCGGACCTTCTTCCAGAGTACCGCTTTGGTCAGATCCGCAGGTAATCCTGAGACCACAAGTGTCCGTATGGCATTCGGGTCTACACTCTCCTCCTTGGCAGTCACAGCCGTTCGTCTCGGCTTTTTCGTCACCTCATGCTCGACCTTCTCCCCCGGTACGGGCTACGACCATGAGCTGAATCCTAGCCAGCTCCCGAGTTTGACAAACCCGCTTGTCTGCCCAAACCACCCGGATCTTCCTGCCCTCTCCCCCAAATTCCCCTCCATCCAACTCACTCACCGCCCGTTCCGCATCCTCCTTCAGCGAGTAAGTCACATAGCCCACGCCCTTGGACTTCCCGCTCTCTTTATCTGTCGCGATGAAGCCATGGCGGACGGGCCCGATGAAGGAGAAGTGGGTAAGGAGGTCAGTTGTGGTAGCGGCATATGGGAGGGAGGATATGAAAAGGGTCGTGCTGGGTTGTGAATGGGTCAGTCGGAGTCGATTCAAGAGGAAAAGTCGAACTTTACTCGGTCCTTCCGGACCTTGGGCTTGGAGGAGCTCGCCTCTGTAGGAGGTTCGAGGGGGATGACGTCGGGTTGAGCCATGTTAGATTTTGGGGTGGGCTGTCGAAAGCGGACCTGAAACTGCAAGGAAATTTGAAGCTGGTTTCACAAGGCTTACGTAACAGTTACTCGAGATCGCAGTCGTCCCTCTTCGTGCAGTTCAGCAGCATCTTTCTTGTCCAGTATCAGTCAGTTGAACATCGCGCGATAAGATGGCTGCTCTCAGAAATTTACTATCCTTTAGCTCTTCTTTCTCACAGCTCGCCATCCGATCCGCATCCACTTCACGATCCCTCTCGACCTTCCGACCCCGATTCCAAACTCTCGCTTCTGGCTCTTCCCGACACTTCTCCGCTTCCCCTTCATCTTCAGCCACCATGCAGCAAGGTAAGTCCGTAGCTCCGCTCTCCATGATCATCATCCTATACCATAGAATCTAATCTATCGTGATTCTCTAACCCTCATGTTTCGTGCTGACCGTGTTCCCGATTCGGTCTTCCGCTTCCCTCTCCACCCTTTGCACGCCTTTCCTCTCTCCGCCGCACCGCATCCTCTCGCTGTCCGCCTTTCCCTCCCCTCCCTTCACCCCCCCCCCCCCTTCCCCCCTTCCCCCCCCGGGCCCTTTCCCCACCCCTCAGTCCTCCACGGTGCCCGCCGGCGCCTCCCCAAAATCTCCAAAGTCCCCCTCCTCGAGAACCACTTCCAAAAAAAGGGCGTCTGCTCCAAAGTCTATACCACCAAACCGAAAAAACCCAATTCCGCGGTCCGGAAGGTCGCTCGTGTCAAGTTAAGTACTGGGGAGAGTACGGTTTGTTATATACCCGGAGAGGGACATAATTTGCAGGAACATAGTGTTGTTATGGTACGTGGGGGGCGGGTACGGGATCTTCCTGGAGTACGGTGAGTGGTTTCCCTGTGAGGGAGGATGGAGGAGCTGATGAGTGGGTTGCTAGGTATAAGTTGATTAGGGGGGCGCAGGATTTGGGGGCTGTTGCGGGTCGGGTCAAGGGGAGGTCGAAATATGGGGGTGAGTAAGGTGAGGATGCCTTGGTCATAGCTGATGGCCTGCAGCCAAGAAGCCAAAGACGAACAAGTAGACTCGGAGCGGACTAACGACGTCTCCTTTTTTCGGAGAGTTACGCCGATGTATGCGTGCTGTGATGGTGGTCTTCAGATGCATCGCATGAATCCGCTTCCAACTCCTGCCTGAATTCTGATGATTCCACTAACCCTTTCAATCTAAAACGCACTATACATTATACTAAACTCTCGGGACCTCCGGCGGCGCGAAATTCTGTCCCGCACCCAAACTCCTGCCGTAACCTTCCTGTCTCTCTCGCTGATCAACCTCCTCGATATCCCTCTCCCTCTCCCTTTGGGCATTCCTGAACCTTCCTCCCTCTTTGCCGGGGGTACTTGGATCGCTGTTGCTAGTGCCACCGGTACCAGTGCGCTTTCGCCCCAGGAGGGATCCAGCTCGCTCGCGGATCTTGGAGATGCCGAAGGGTGTGCTGGATGTTGGGCGGCCGGAGAGCTTGGAGCGGAGAGGTCGACTGCTGCGGCGACCGGACGCTTCGGATAGCCGGGACTGCATGCGATGAATCTGAGCGGAGTGAGTTCAAGGTCAGAGTTGGCAGGGCTGAGCAACTCACGGCAACACTGTTGTCTTCGATGTTGAAGTCAAAGCCGCGGGATGGTTCCCGATACAGACCAGTAGACACTGGTATCGTCAGCGCGGTTCCTCTGCACTGTAGTTTTCGACTCACTGTCGACACCCGAGCCACGGGCACTGTGCTGCAGCCCAAACCTCGAGCTCCCGGACCTTGGCATGAACGGTGGCCTACGCCCCTCGATCTCTGACATCGGGATATCTCCCCGTCTTTCCTCCGTCTCTCCACCATCCTGAGCCTCCTCGCGCAGCTTCCCGCCGAGCAGCGGGTGTCGCATAAGATCCACCTCGGGCTGGAACTTCCGTACGAGTCGCATGGTATCCACGTCGTTCGGCGCGATATTCTGTCGCCACGTCTTGAGGAGCAATCGAGGGAGGAGCGCGATGATGGTGACGAATGGCCAACCGAACCAGAACGCGTAGGATCGAAAGAGGAAAACGTCGTTGCCGTAGACACCGGTGTAGAAGGACGAAGGCGGGATGATCGAGTAGATGGCGGTGAAGATCCATACGAGGACAGGGCCGAACCAAACGGCGAACCATACCCATCCGGTCCACGCGTCGATGTTGAGCCCCGAAAAGAGGTTCGCCACCATGACTGCACCGAACACCATGGTCGTGGACATCTCGTAGATGTGCACGCCGTAAGCATCGCCTCTCGCTGAGGTGGTGACGTAGGAATAGTGGATGAAGAAGTAGATGACGGCCGCCTGATACCATCCTTCCATGATGTAGTAGATGAATCGCCAGATGCCAAAGTATTGTCCTTCGCGACCGTACCGATAGAGTTCGGGTAACGCCATTAGGGTGTCGGCGTCAATGTTGCGGTCGAACAGACCGATGGCGATGACCGGTACAAGAGTCCAAAAGACGTTCCAGAAGAGGAGGTAGACGTAGTCGAACACGTATGTCGTCGACCAGCCGCAGTAGATCATGTACCAGAAGAGCACTCCGATACCGATGATATTCTTGTAGAAGAAGTTCAGGATCATCGATGAGTTGCGGAAGTATGACCAGTGGCCGTGGACGAATAGCAACCGCTTGAGGTAGCGGAACTGGGCAATGGCATAATCGGATGAGTTGACGGCTTGCAGACCTTCCTCGCCAGAGATACCGACACCGACATCGGCCGCTTGGATCATCGAGACGTCGTTGGCACCGTCGCCGATAGCAAGGCACATGACGCCAAGATTGTCCTTGATAAGATGAACGATCTGCGCTTTCTGAAGCGGAGATACTCGACAGCAGATGACCGTAGTGCACTGTGTGGAAAGAGCGAGCAGGAGGTCGGCGGTGTCCTCGTCTTCGAATGCGTGAGTGAGCGCGGAGCCTTCGATGACCAGCGAAAAGCCGCCGGGGCGATGCCCGTTGTCTTGCCCGACAAGGGATCGCACGCCAGTGTTGACGCGTTGCAGCTCAGGCGGTTCCAGTCGCGAGCTGACGCGGGAGACGGTAGCATCACCGAAGAAACCGTCAAGCGCATCGCGGATCTGGTCGTGTATAGAGTGCTTGCCCTCGCGCACAACGATGAGGTTGGTGTCGTCTGTAAGGAGGTTCGTGGTGTACCCGATCGCCACGGCAGTCTCGAGCTTGTCACCAGTGGCCACCCAAACCTTGATCCCAGCGCGTTTGAGGTCGCTGATCGTCTCCGGGACCCCGTCTTGCAGCTTGTCTTCAATGGCGGTCGCGCCAAGGAGGACCAGATCATGCTCGATTGCCGCGGACACCTCCTCGACCCTCGCTTCACGGTCACGAAGAGCCACAGTGGCGTTGTGGTAATCCTTCGACCATCGCTCGTACTCGTTTCCGTCGACCACCCTGTATGCTAGACAAAGGGTTCTCAGGCCATCGCTCGCAAATTGCTGCAGATCCTGGTCGGTCTTCTCACGGAGCTCTTTTTGCGAGTTGTCCTTGGAAAGTCGCTCGAAGATGACGTTGTCGGCACCCTTGGACAGCAGGAAAATCCGTCCCTCGTCGTCGAGCTTGCGGAGGATGACGGACATTCGCTTCCTCGTCGAGTTGAACTCAAGCACGTGAAGCAGCTCGTATTCCTCCGGCTCGTCGTTGTATGGTGTAGACAGCTTGACAATATTGTGATCACGCCCTCGGAAGACGAAGCCGACATCGGCCGCACTCTGGACTAAAGCCGCTTCGTCAGGGGATTGCGCCTTGTATTCGATAACTCCGGGCATCGTTTCCACGGCGAGTACCGTGTGACACAGCCCAAGGACAGTGAAGAACCCGTGGATGATACGTGAATGCTCAGAGTTGTGAATCTCGAGGTCTTTGTCGAGCTTAGCGTCGTGGAATGGGATAAGAACCTCCTTTGCGAGAGCCACCTTGACGTCTGGACTGTCGGACGAGTCGGAATCAGACGTGGCGGATGATTTCTGTGTCTTGCCAAGAAGAGTCCCGCTTGGGGTTTGGCCATCACCCTGGTAGATCTTCCCTCCGACCGAACATTGACGGAAGATCATCGCGTTCTGCGTAAGGGTACCTGACGTCAGCTCTGTCTCGGCGGATGCGCTCACCTGTCTTGTCCGAGAAGATGTATTCAATCTGCCCGAGGTCATCGGAGAGATTCCAGCTCCTCGCAGTGGTCCTCGTTACGACTCCGTTGTGCACGTAGCGGATCGCGTGATCCCAGTAGATGAAGGCGGCTTGAGCGGTCCGGACGAACTCGATGGAAATGTATAGCGAGATTGGGATGATGTTCTGGAAGGTGATGAACGCGTTGGCGAAGGTGACCAGCCCGTTGATGTTCGGGTTGTCGCCTGAGGTGTCGTCGTAGAGCGTCCAGTAGGAGTCCATCCTATACCATTTCTTCTCGTTGAAGTGGTCAACAATGGCGCAGACCATGGCGATAAGACCAAGGATGACGAGATTGAGCAGGACTTGCGGGTTCATCTGACGTTCGACTTTGCTTCGTTTGCTGGGCGTGCCACCTGAGTTCTGGACAATCTTGGTGTCGGAACCGGCGAAGATAATGATGCCGATGACCCAGGACGTGTTCTTAAGCACACAACCACGCAGCAGGGTGGTCTCCAGATTGATCGGGTGAACGGTGGCGTCGCCATTATGAGTCTCTTCGTCAAGCGCGACGATCGCACCGTTGAGTCGGAACATATTGACCTCTGGTGCATCCATGTCGATGCGGAGTTTGGTGCTGGAGCATGCGTCGACGGAGGAGAGATAGTTGAGACCGGTCACTCCGTGTCGAGACTTTAGATTGGTCTCTCCATCGAGGTTCTTCGTCTCAATGTAGCACACATCTTCCTCCTCGGAAGTTGAGCAGATGACCAAATCTGAAGGTCAGCTATATTGTGCCTTCACGACTCACCCGCTGGGAACTGCTCGTTCTCGTAGATCTTGACGACGTCTCCAACCTTGACATCCTCCCAGATCGTACGGTGCCATCCCAACTCGCCGATGTTGTCCGCTGCCTCCGGATCTTCCTCCCAATTTGACATCTGACTCCGCATCCTTGCCAAATCCCCCTGGTCCTGTCCGGTCGGTCGCGCTTCCTGCGTCGGCTGCATATTTCCGTTCTGCTTCTGCAGCATATCCCCAGAGTTCCCCTTGTCCTTCCGCGCCTTCTTGCTCCACTTCCTAGGCAGTGGGATCGCCGGGATGAAAGTCTTGTCCTTGGCCCGCATCGGGTTCTCGTTCTTGTAGTCCGGACCGGCCATTGTGTGGACGATCGAGTGGTTGATCTGATGGTCCGCCTGATGCCGCTTGATATCCTCGTAACCATCCTTTACCGCCGTGATGGCGAGAACCGCAATCAAAGGGAGAATAACGAGACCGGGGGAGATGGTGGAGAATTTAGGGAAGAATTGGAGGATCGCAATGGCGAGGAAGAAGATATTGGCGATCCGTCGAAACTGCTCCAACAAGTTTCGAGGGAGGAAAGTGACGATGGTGTATTTCGATGTGACATTCTGATTCGACCAGTAGAGATGATCCATGAGGATTCGTCCCTTCTGATCGAAGAAGTCGGTGGGGAGAGGTGTGTTTATGTAGATCGACCGTGGTGGAGAAGGTTTCCTCTTTCGCGACCAGATGGCCGCAGGATCTAGCTTGTCGAGTCGCTGTGTGACATTCCGAGCGTACCAGCTATCCTTGTGCTTCCGAGATCGAGGCACGAGAGGTGCGGTGGATGTCGATGCGGCCGCCATGATGAAGGATGGGGAATGGTGATTGGCCTCGGGGCAGACGCCGAGGTCGAAGAAAAACTTCTATGAAGCACTCTCCCAAGATGATTTGTGAAGTATATTTCGTTGGACTCGGTAAAAGTCTAGGGAGGCATTGAAGATCAGACGGAATCGAGCAAAGTGAGACGGGATATAATTTTGTGAAAGGGAGACCGACAAAAAGAGGACGCGGAGGGGTGGGAGCGAGACCTCGGGGTTCTCAGGGGCTACGTCGGCTTCAGCCTTACGATGCCGGAGACCGCTCCCCGCCCATATTTTGACCTACTATTCACGCGTGATCTGATCTTCAGGTTTTATCTGTGTGGTCGATGATTATCGCTCCCTGTCGATCTAGCTTGCGCATGCACAGGCAGCCTGTGATGGTCTGCCAAGAGGAAACGCTCCAGCGGCGATTTGTGGCGGTTTGCCACATTGATTGCTAATCAAGGACGCGGGGCAACGCAACTCGGTTCCGGTGCAAAGCTTCTCCTTCGAAATGCTTTTGATAATGGCATCCGACAATGAGGATGATGAGCTACTCCGTCGCTTCGCAGCTCTTCGAGCTCCTCCAGGCGATTCATCCATGTCACCGCCTCCGAAGGCCGGGGCCGTCTCCAAGCAAGCTGTAATTGATCAACAAACTCGTGATGCCGCTGCCGAAGACGCGGAACTGGATGCTGTAACGGACGGGCGAGCTCTACCGGAGGTATCAGCTCTCCTCCCGCCTATTGGCGATGAAGATGGGAATGATATCCGACGTCGACTCGGTCAACTCAAAGGAGAGGATGTGGACGAGGAAGATGACGGGGAGATGCGGGAAGACGAGGTGGGCGACTCGCTGCATGCCTTCTGGTAATCCTACTGAATGACGCATCGCAGGTAGAAGCCTTTCTCGCATCTCTCACAGCTCCTCCCTCCCTGTCCGATGATCAAATTAAAGCTCCTCCTTCCGGCAATGACATCAAGCTATCCCGAGAGGCGGCCGCTGTCCTGAGCGAGGCCGAGCCACACCTTCCCGGTCCCGAGGCTCAAGGGGAACCTGAGGATCTCGAGACGGAGAAAGAGATACTCGCTCGAGCTCTGGCGGAGGCGGAAATGTATCAGACTCCCTCGCCGAGTAGACATTCCCCTTCAAGATCAAGGTCTACCCGGCCGAAGCCTTCGAGCACGAGCGACGATGAAGAGGATGGCGCCGCTGCGTTTCCCAGCATTCCTGATCATCTCCCTGCACCGAAAGACGAGGACGAAGATGACGAGCCCAAAAGAGCAGTGATGTCCCGCCTCCTTGGCCTGTCCGGACCCTTTCAAGCACCGGGAGCGAAGCTACCATCACCGCCGAAGCGGGAAGTTGGGAAGGGATGGAACTTGCCGGGATACGATGATACGCGGGATGAAGATCTTGATAGCTGGTGCTGTGAGTCATGCCTCTGATTCTACCCTATCCCTTGTATCAGTCAAGTCACAAAACCTCCGTTACAATCCGACACCTGAATTTTCCCGTCTCCGTCATCTCGCAAAGAGGCTGACCTCCGACATTAGGCATATGCAACAAGGATGCAGTGCTCGTCTGCCTAGGCTGCGATGACGACTCGTATTGTCGAGAGTGCTGGAATGAGGGGCATGGGGAGGGCGGGGAGAGGGGACACCGAACGAGGAAGCTGGTCTGGAAACGGAAGAAGGCTATGGGCGCATGACGAGCCGCTTGGACCACCAATATACGGAATATCTGTGTCACCCGCTTCCCTCTCGCTCCTCGATTTTCCTCCCTCCCCTCCTCTCCAGACACCCCACCAAATACGACAGCACAGGCTCTCAACTCTCCACCGGGAGGTCTGCATGAATTTGGCTGTGGAAGGATGTGAAAGAGGAGATCGACGAGTGACAGGCGAGTTGGGGAAGAGAACTGTTCTTGGACACGCTTCCGGAGTCTGGGTTGCGACAGTGCGGAGACCGAGGGAGGAATGCGGATCCCGTCGGCTGCACGAAAACATACGCTCAGAGTCGGTCGTTCCGTGTCCCCTAGGGTGAATTATGCTGATTGCAGTCGAATTTGCTTGCAGAATTCGAGCGGATGCATATGCCACAACGTTCACTTTGAAAGCGAATCCTTACTGTCATGACCTCTGCATCGCCGATCGTTCCGATTCTGTTAGTCCCCTACCTCCATCCGTTTTGTCGGTCTGCAGCATTTGTCGCTCGTGTCGGCTTCCTGCCGTTCTATTTAACCATCCTTACAGTTCGGACCATTCGAAGCGGCTACGCTTCTAGCGTTAAAGCAGAACGGGCCGGAGCCGATTTAACCCATATCGTCTCTGCATACGACTGAAATCCCAGTCAACCTTCGTCGTTTATCTACCTTTCGATCGATCCTATCGCTGCTCAACATGCCAAGCCCCACGGAGACTCGGATCTCGACTCTCACTTTTGCCGTGGTACCGTATATTGCGACTCCCGCGAATCGAAACGCAAGACAGAAGACCTGATCAATCACGCCACTGAAAATAGTCTGTCTGGAAGGAGACCCTCGAACAATGGCGCTGTCTGAGCAAGAGTCTCGATCTTCCTGAAGACTACGAGGAGTCGGTATACTGGTTGGCTGATACGGTGTTCGAGTATGCATGGTCATTCGATTGCGGTCCCAAATCCGATTTGTCAAAGGTCAATCCATTGGGATACCCAGATTGGAGCGATCTCAGCATGTACTCGACGAGCACGCGCCAATCCTCCTTACGAAGCCCAAGGGAAGGATGCGAAAAGGGCTGAGAAGACGTCGGATACCGAGGGAGCACAGGACAAGGCTGATCAAAGAGGGTCTGTTGGCGACACTGAGGGCTCTCGGAAAACTTTGAAGATCAAGTGACGTAAAGTTAGGTGATCCTGAGTGATGTCTACGATGGATGAGTTTGCTGTGGATGCTGACTCACCCAATGTCCGCATTGCTCCATCCACAGAGTCTCTTGTCACCACCAAACTTCCTGACGTTGTTTCGGCTTTCATTGACATCCTTTGCGTATGCAGCGTCCGTTACATCCGTCATCTTCGCGCTGATCCTTCTTTCAATCGTTCCTTCATTTCGAGCCATTCGACGGGTCCAGCGCTTGTCTTCTCGGGAGAATCGCCCTCAGCGCTTCAAAATTTTCTCGAGCTGCTTGCAACTAAGAACCATCGCCTACCTTACCGACATCTCTTTGGAACGAGCTCAAATCCTTATCAACATGACGGACCACGTCTCATCGAGGCTCACAGCAGATCAGATGTCGAGGCTCGCCGCTGCCTCCAAGCTTTCTATAATGCTTGGATCAAGAACGATTTGACCTGGGAAGAAGATGAAAACTTGATGGATCAGCTTCCGATCCTAATCGAGCTGAATCAGACGAACCTGAACGAGTTGGAAACGATTCTAACCGACGAGCCATCCTACGAGCCCAACAAGCCGGGACGCAAGATTCGGGACGCGACCGATTACGCCTTCAACCTCATGCCGGTCTCTTTCGCTGACGTCGCCAAGAGGCTGGATCTAAGCAGGATCCTCAACCTTCCCGATGACCATGTGGAATCTGCTCATTGGCTGGTCCACACGCTGAAGACCCATGCGTGGTTGTTCGAAGCTGTTGCTGAGGGGAGACCATCAACCACGATGCCAATGAATGACCCGAAATGGTTGGCAACGTGCAGTACAGTTTCGGAGCAGGCCTCGCTGAGAGGGTCGAGCACAGGGCTCAAACCGTATTGCAACCGGACGGAGTTCAGGACCCGCACAGCCCGCGCAGTCTGTGGAAACTGTTGGCGGCGAGTGATTGAAAGCGGGAGTCATTTTTACTCAGGTGGCTATTTATGATGCCTGCCGGAGAGGCAAATGAGGCGTTGGATGGGCTTGTTGTCCGTTGACTCGCTGGACGAGCTTCCGGATGCTCCTTTCGCAAGCCTCTTGCTTCCCATCTTCCTGACCTTTTCACCTGTTTATTGACTGATATATAGTTTCGGGATGATGACTCCACCCATCTCGTCAGTGTCCCATTTAGCTACTACTCAAAATGCCGGTTCCATTCCGTGGGAGCTCACGGGGACTGAATTTCTCCCATCTCGCATCTGCGGCGGAGTCATCTGTGACGCGCGGGTTTGCTAGACTCCCAGGGCTGAAGCATATTCTTTAACGCTGTGATACACTCCGGCTCCCTCCTCTGCGTCACAGATGAAGGGAATTGCTTCGGCTACTGACATCCTTTCTGTATGCAGCATTGGTGTTTGGGTCAGCTTTGCGCTGGTCCTTTCTCGATCATGCTTCCATCTAGCACCGCTTCTGCGCTGCGTATAGACGACACCGCAGTGCAATCTCGATTCTATCAGTATCCACACTCTGCAGAACCTCCAGTCAGCTTTCGCCACTTCCATTCAAACAATACATTCACAAGTCATGATATCAGACGACCTCATCACCAGGCTCAAAATGACTCAATACTCCACCATGCGGGATCTCAAGAGAGCGTCGGTATTGTATATGAAGAACTGCTCCGGCAACAATTTGCGCCAGGATAGGGACACGTCGCGCATTGAGCGACTCTCGACCCTGATCGTGCTGAATAAGGACGTCCTCAGGTGTCTGGACGAGCTACTGGTTGGTGAGGACCCGTACGAGCGGGACGACCCGAGAAACAAGTTTCAAGACCTATCCAATGACGACCAAACTCCCTTGGAGGTCTCTTCAGATACTGTCGCCGATTTTCGCAAAGTGAGCGACTGCCTTTAGTCTTCCGGAAGGCCGCTTGGAAAGAGTTTACAGTGAGACGCTGGTGTATCATGCGTCTTCTTACTACACTAGAGACCCAGATTTGGAACTGCCAAGATGGTTGAGCACGTGCTGAGACTTTGACGAGGTGGCATCGATCCTTCTTGGAGAGATCAAAAAGGGGGAGGAGGAGAGGGCTAAGCAGGCATCGAAGTCAGAGGGATCACAGGACACCGCGCAGTCAGAGGATTACCGCCAAGAGGCTGCATCTGTCCAAACAGTATCACTCCCACCGCACGCGCTTGGTGGCGAAAGTGGAGCTACGGTCTGAGAGGGTTCCAAAGAGGGCAGAACCTGCCAAATCTGACGTTGACGTCGGCGGGGAGTCT
>JAABUH010004055.1_pt1 | contig 12103 bp, 13 predicted proteins | sample 5559121 | NCBI WGS metagenome assembly JAABUH01 (sample SAMN10711871, study PRJNA513364) | rock metagenome | isolation source: Antarctica rocks | place: Antarctica: Victoria Land, Battleship Promontory nord | collected 2015-12-28 | reverse complement strand
ACATAATGTCTTGAGACCCTAATTCTACCCGTCAAAGCTTCTGCTTCTGTGGAGCACTCCCCTCAGGTAGTTCACCTATGCGGAATACTTCCCATTGACCAGGATGGTCCAGTGAACAAGCAGAATCGGCAATCGTTCATCAAGGTCATAAAGGAACGCTACCAAAACGATGACCTAGTAGAGATCAAACCCAACTATCTCAAATTCAAAGCGGGCGAGGGTCATAAGTTCTTGCGCTTCAGCTCAGGAAGTTGCGCCAAGGGAGTAAAGGAATACACCGATACAGTCACTCGGGTCGCACAGGTCAGTCTTGGCTCTCGGATCCGATGCTGGAACGAGGCTGCCGATGAACGGGGCTTTTACAACTGGCAAGAGGTCCATACCTCGATCGAATCCTATGAGCAGGTTTGTTACTGGCTCTTGAAGTTATTTATTTCAATGAGCTCTGACCGCTTTGACGTGAACTAGGTAGTGTAACTTAGGTAAGGTGACACGGGCAGTTGCTTGGTGGCATCTTCGTAGTTCCTTAAAGCCTAAGTGGCCAATCACAAAGTCTCCTCCGAAACAGAAACACAATTGAAATCTAGAGCTTGCCATCTACAATGTATGCCATCCACAATGTATTCCATCTTCTCTTTTCGACAAAGCTCAGCTTACGCCCTGCGTAGCTTAACGAAACCTTCTCGAAGTCTAAGCTCTCTCAGCCACTTGACGCCTGCAGAGCTCAATCTCTATATCCAACACCTGGACAGAAAGGATCGAATACCTCGCCAGCCTGTTGCACAGGGATGTCCTGTGCCCTTTTTCTTTCAGCCGCAGATCTACGATCCCAAGTCTTCCACCTGGCTTGCGCTCGATAAAAACGATAGTGGCGGGTTAGAACGCGGTCGGGTACTCAAACTCGCATCTTGGAACATCGATTGGTGCAGTCCGGGTCCAGCAGCGCGAGCTTCTGCTGCTCTAGGTCATCTTAGTGAGCTATTTGGAGAGACAGCAGATCCTCTCGTCGTGATGCTTCAAGAAGTGCGGCAGGAGTCGCTACAAGTCATACTAGGAAATCCGTGGGTACAGCGGAATTTCCTCGTGTCTAACGTGAGCCCTCCGGAATCTGAGTACACCAATATTCCCGGAGATTCCTTCATTCTAAGAAGGCTCGACTGGCAGGCAGCTCCGGATTTTACTCTCATGATGATCTCAAGGCCACTGGCAATAACGGATTGCTTTCGGGTACCGTTTGTCTCGACTATGGGGAGAGATGCTCTTGTAGTTGACATTCCGATACTCAATCCGGGAGGACAAACTCGGTCTATCGAGTGCCTTCGGCTTTGCACCACACACCTCGAGTCGCTCTGGCCTGGAAAAGCCTATCGCCCTGGGCAACTGGCCTTGATTTCAGCATTGCTAAAAGGAACCCTAGCTATGAATTCCAAAATTATCGCCGGCGTTGTAGGGGGTGATATGAATGCGATAGATGGAACTGAGCACGATTTTCATAAGGCTGGCGATGTCGATATGAAAGATGTATGGGAAGACGTCCCTGCGCCATCTGTGCCAGCTCGGAAGCCCTTCCAGAAGGACCTTACCGATGGCCGTGCGAGAGGAAACACATGGGGCTATCAGTCGAAGGCAAAGCGAAACGGGAAGCGTATGGATAAATTCTTTTATACTGGACTTCTGAAAGCAGTCGCACTTGGGGAGGCCCAAGATGTTACTGGAAGGTTTGGACGGATTGGAATGGGGCTAAAAACAGAGGTGGAAGCTTGGGAGTGGCAGACCAAAAAAGTCTCTATTGCGCGCGGGAAACTCAAGGAGAAGCCGCAAGTTGAGTATCTTTCCGACGGTGTTGTGGCGAGGCTGCAAGATAGTACGATGTTGGAGGACATGGCTTGCAAGAAAGTTGGCATGTGGGTCAGCGACCATTTCGGCATTACTGTTGGTATTAAGGTATTATGGAGTAGCAAGAGGCTTCGATTGCACGTTTGGCTTAGCCCGCCCTTCAGAAAGTTAAGTTGTGGAGTCCGCATGGAATTTTGCCGAATTCTTCAAACCTTTCTGGTCTGATATGGTTCCTGGTACCAGATTGCATGAAATCTTGCCTTATTTTCTGCGTAAACGTCAGTTGACATGGTGATTCGATCAGCTTCCCGCCACGTCTTCGAGTTTGATACCAAAACGCAATCCAATCGGAATCACTACAGCTGACGAGATCTGGCATATTTTCTACTTCTATAGTGGAAAAAGCTGAAACCTCTCACTGTGAAGATACTATCATGGAAAAGACAGTCTGCATTCGGCTTCGACTGCAATTGCAGTGTCTGCTCCCTCCCACTTCCCGAGCTCCAAACCAGCGACGCTCGCCGCCTCCAAATCCAACGTCTAGGTGATGCAATCGGTGATTCAGACTGTGTGATAAATAGGCCAGATGATTGTCGACGGACGAAATAGAGATTACAGCTTCAGAAAGCACCGGCGAAAAAGGTAGATAAATATCGCCGCAACGAGCGCTGTAGAAGAGGATTGAACACTTTCTTACTCGTCGTGGAGGCGAGAGTCAAGCTTGTCGAACATGTCAGTGCATACAGACGACGCCGGCGTCTCTGTGGCATCCGTAATCTCGTCCGTGGCGGAGGTGTTTGATGGAGATGAACGGTCGGAGCTCATCAAATGAGGGGTCGATGTTCCAGGGCCGTGTTTGCCACAGAGCTTCGTCGTCTCATTCACGAACGCATACGTGAATTGGGGTCGAGTTTCACGTCTTGGTCGTGATCCTTGGTCTGTCTGGACGTCTTCTTCCAAGCCGGCATGATTTCCGGCTCGCTGCCGGATCTCCCTCTTTTGACCCCTTTGGTGAGCTTGATGCAATGAACATCCTGGAGGTGGAATTTCATCTTCAGGACGGATGGAAAGGCCTCGACACATTTCGGATCTCGGATGTGAGCATTGAGAGACAGTGAGAATTCTCTTTCTTCGAAATACAATTCTAAGGGTGCTATCGAATACTATCGTGCTGTGCTCTGCGTGTGAAGAGTTTCAGGAATTTTCGTCACATGATGCATGATGCGCGCGCGCACTTTCGGTCACGTGATCGAAGTACATTAGTCAACAGCAGCCGTTACCGTAAAAGTTGTAGTGCCTGAGGCTGAGCCTTAGGTACATACCTCATAGGCATCTTCGGCAGCTGGACCGGACTATGACACTCCTCAATTCTGCAGGTGATATTGTGGGTTCGGCCCGCGCTGATACTAGTGTTAAAATAAGTATGACGGAAGATCAATGTGCATTACCGAGACTCTTTTGTGACAAGCCCGGCGAGAAGACGTAGGCTATGAGTGCAGAATAAACCGTGAACATTTTTCTATCGGGCTCAACAAGGAACCTGAAGGGAGTAGAGATGTGAACACTAGAATAACAAAACAGATCAGCGATGCTCCTGATTTTCAGAGTGGGGAGTGAACGACATCATCTGTAGTTGACCGAGTATAATCGTTTCGGACAGAAGCAAATAAAGTGAGTTCTTTCGAGGTTTTGAAGTAGCAAGAAGTTGAAGATAGCATTGGCGCAAATTTGAGAGACAGATTGTGACAGATGAATGATGGAAATCGCCCAAACAGCATCTATTGAGATGGTAATACTTTTAAGCAGTAAATATGTTGATAGATTGATATTGATGCGTCACTAGAGTAGATCCCCGTATGAGGGCTCCTCTGTTTGGTAATGGGATCCATAGTCACGTGATGGAGCTAAGGAAGTTCTAGGTGGAGGCATTCTTGTTCCATCACGTGACTTGGCACCCTTTCCGCTAGTGGTTCATGTCAACCTGTGATCAGTCTCAAGGTAGTCCACGTTTGGAGGTGAGATCAAGTAAGGAGGATTGTGTTACGATGTCAAGGAGCATCTGGAACGATGTCTCTGATCGGGAGCGGCAAAAACGGTAACGAGGGTGAGACGAAACGGGTGCCCGATTTTAGGTCCTTCTTAACGCTTATATGACAGCGTTGAGTGGTCTAATATATTTAGTATCCAGCCTCTGTACCTCTCAGCGCTTACATCTTATATATATACATTAATGAAGTCCAGAATTGTTTACCGGTTAATGTGAACGCTTGACATCAAGGCAAAAGTTCAATATGAAGTTTATTGATCGCTATGATGAAGAACAATTTAAGCGTTTCACAAGCCAAATCTTGAAGATGTTTGCCGCAGCAAAAAGGCGAAGTCCTTCCTTTTGACCGTGTAAAACCGCATTATACAATGCTTAATTCTGTGATTGTTGAACCCCTCAATTCGAATCCCTTCGCCCAAATCCCGTGTTCGTAAAATCCCAAAAAATCCCTTGTTCCCAAGAATCCCTTGTTCCCAAAAATCCCGTGTTCGCCAAAAATCCCGTGTTCACCAAGAATCCCTTGTTCCCAAAAATCCCGTGTTCGTTCACCAAGAATCCCTTGTTCCCAAAAATCCCGTGTTCCCAAAAATCCCGTGTTCGCCAAGAATCCCTTGTTCCCAAAAATCCCGTGTTCCCAAAAATCCCGTGTTCGCCAAGAATCCCTTGTTCCCAAAAATCCCGTGTTCCCAAAAATCCCGTGTTCCCAAAAATCCCTTGTTCGCCTTCACGGTTCTAGGAGTCGTGTTTAGTACTTAACCAGAAAAATAATAAACGGAATACAAGAAGAGCAAATACAGTCTACGCACGCAACGATATCTTATGCAACTTCGCAGTATGGTTCTTGAAAGTCATGACATTTGGTAGAACCAGTTTGGCTGCCTTGCATCGCGGATGCGGACATGGGACCTTATCATCTGGTGCGAAAGTCTTCAAGTGCTTCCCAACTTCATCCAGCATCTTGTTTACTTTGCTATACTCGAAAAGTCGCTCCTCGTAAAGCTTGCGTTCATCGCCCAGGCAAAAAATGCATTGCTTTGGCTTGCACTCCATGGGAAATGGATTCACGATATTCTCTTCCGGGCTTGCTATCAACTCCGCAGCCAGAATCGATCATTATCAAGGTGTCGTCTTCACGATTGCTGTTCGTATCGTGATCTCTAATCGTTGTAGTATCGCTCAAACTGAGATCATCGACGTTGAGAAGGTTAAGCTTAACTCTGATATCGAAGAGAGAACACAGTCTACAACCGAAGAATCCGCCCATAAGTATTCCTGCGGAATGCTGAACCCGCTGACGCTCATCCGGAAATATCGAATCATCAATGACCCAATGGATATAGAGCCAAAGATACAGATCGTCGCAATCTGCGACGGGTTTTTTCATGAGAAGTGTACGAAGACGGAACTGGATCTTGAGACGTTTGATATACTGCACGGGATCGAGCGATCAGTCAAGTTTCTTCTGATCCCAAAATATATCTTACATTGCGGATGTCTCTCTTGTCGCTCTCACTGAAGACTCGATCAGTCTTATCAAAGATGTGCATTTGTAGAACCCGTCAGTAAATTTTCAGGCTTGAGGCTGCCTCTATTCTCTTGTAATTATTTATAACTCATAACAAAAAGACTTTGAGATCTGGCGTCTCTGCTTCTTTCAAGAAGACTTTCGGGTGCTTCTCGAGTTCGAGACAATGCCTAGTGTCTTCATTAGTGTTAACAGCCATGGCATCTAGAAGATCGAGAGTATTCTACTTTTTAACCTTTACTACTACAGACTCCAGGCTCTTCTTCGTACTGTCGGCAGGCCTAGAAGGAGTTCGTCCCTGCTCTGCGAGTTTCTTGCGCTGTTGGATGTAAAAGCTGAGGAGCAGTCTGACAGTTTTCCGCCGTGTTTGCATGATGTATGACTGCTATCGCGGAGAACAAATAGAGCATTTCACGGAAGAGCAAGATAGTGCAGCTGTGAACCCTGATGGCAGGCTTGCGATCATAAAAGAACGATAGCGCTCGAGCTGTGTTGTACAGATGAATGGGTAAAGAGAAAAAGAATTGCACAGCGCTGTGGTTGAGGGTAGAGAAGAGTAAAAGGGTCCAGGGGAGAAGAGAAGGTACAACATGATGGGAGAGTACCATATTCTGTAATTATGTTCACGACCCCAAGACACGTTCGGCGGTAAGGAGGGCAGGACGTCGTTGCAGCTGCAAGCCAGAAATGATGTGCAATTCATGAGGGAGCGCAAACCCTGCGAGAGCGTCTGAGACTAACAGATCCTTGTTCACACATCGAGTTCGGCTTAACAGTTTTACCGGTCCATGTCTTTTGGCCTCGGTGTTTTGGCATCGTAAAGCGGCTTCAAAGGCCCCCGGATTGGGACGTCCAAACACCTAAAAGTAAATACGTTAACACTTTGTAGAAAACGTACGTGCAAAACTGTCATCATTACGTGCAGTGTGGCCATCTCATCGCCTACGACTACTCTAAGTATGCCCCAATCGGAAATTGTGTGTACCTTCAAGTGGGTCGATCCGAGAGCTTCCACGGGCTCTCGATGTGAGAGATCAGAACCTGCCTGGAAGGTGCTCACCTTGCTTGGGCATAACAACCCGGAAAGCGAAAGGAACAATATCCGCAGCATCGGATCAGTCATGATGGAGTCAATGGAGCCCGAAACCTTCATCCTTGAACCTCATTTCATCATGCTCAAGAACGCGGATGAGTGCCAAGAGGGTAGTCAAGAAAGGATCCCATATGCAACAGATTCAGCGTAAGTAAGGACGGAGGAGGTGAGAGTTGGCGGGAGAGAAGGAACCTTTGCTATATGGCGACAGAGGCGTCTAATGAGCTCGTGTTGGACATACTGCTAGGCTTACGCGAAAGTTCTTGGATAGTGCTGTGTTATTTGGGTCTCAATGCAAACTCCTCCTGGCCGATTTGTAGAGGGTAGTCCTGATAGAGGCTGTCCTGATAGAGACTGTACTGGTAGAATTGGTGGGTGCCAGAAATGGTGGGGGGTGCCAAAATGGGAGGGGGGTGCCAGAATTGGGGGGGGGGTGCCAGAATGGGAGGGGGTACTGTGAGAATCCGGGATATATTTTGTTCAGTAGGAATGGGCTTCATCTGAGAATGCAGAAGTCAAACATCCGCTCGGCTTTCACAATTTGCCTGCCTTAATAAAACCCAAGATCCACGATTTCTTTGGCGTATGAAAAACGCTGACCAAATGGCCACACTCCGGTCAAGTAACTTAGACCGCGCGGCTTATAGAAAAAAGTGCCGCCAGAAACTATCCGAGCATATCCGTAAGATCTGGCCTTTCAGTGGAAAGTACCAACTGCTAATACGGTCTCGAAGTGACGAAGCTTGGAATCTCAATTGAGCCGGCAGAAGTACGGCTGATCACAAGTGCTGATGATCCGTATACCTGGCATATATTACCAGAGAAACAGCATCTCTTTAAAAAACATATAAGCAAGCATTCTATCGGGGCTTATCGAGAACTATGTCGAGGCGTTGGTGTATCATTTGAAGCTATTCTCTCACATGACTCAAGCAACGCTGCGGGGAGGAAATCACTCGAAGAGAGATCAGAGGCTAGAGTATGCGTACTTTCTATCGCTTAGCCACCACTAACGGAATGAATAGAATGCCTCCAGCCCCGGAATCAGCTTCATCACAGTGATCGAACAGTTGAGAACGGATAAGTGCAAACTGACCGCTGGGCTGAACGAGTCAAATGACCAGGCTATGAAGGCGATAGAACTGAAGGAACTGGCCGAAGAAGAAGCGGTTCGCTTAACATCGATAATACAAGCGGCTGAGGTAGACAAGCAAACATTACAGCAACAAGTGCAAAACCTAACAGGTATGGTAGAATACTTTAGAAAAACAACAGTACAGTCTGTGGATGAGTTCATAAAGAGACTCAAGCTTGACCTGGATCTTTTTATGGGAGGATAGTATGTTGGTGGGAGAGTTCCGCTGTATAAGCTAGAAGCCAGCTTTGTTAAGTTCCAATCTAGATCACTTGCAGAGTAGGCCATACAAGAAGAAAAAAGGTACTGCTGTGTTGAAGGGCGCCCAAAGCAATGATTCTAGAGACCGAGACTTTACATTGGGAAAGCGTCGTAATAGTACATACAGCGTGCCTGACAATGACTAATAGAGAATAAAACTCCTTAGAACCCAGCTTGCCTCTCTTTGAAGGCGGTTAACGAAATCAAACGAACACCAGTATAGATGTAAGGATGTATATGCAGAAACCACAGCGGGCAACCCACGTAAACCGAAACACTTGCACACAATCTGAAAACGATGATTTTGATAGAGATCAAATTCAAGTCCGTCTTCTTCTGCGATCGTTGACATCTGGCTTGACTCGACGAACAGACTTTTCAGGTAGAGCCTGCTTGGGTTGACTTAATCGCAGCAATACTTTAGGCTTGGGTCTCGGGTCGGGTTGGCGTATCCGAAGTGTGATGCGAGGTTTTTTAGCCTTGACAGGGACGTCTTTCGTTTTAACGGTATTTTGATCGATCGGATCTGTCAGGTGAGGATTCTCCTCTTCGGAGAGGCAAATATTGCTGGGAGTCATCATGTGCGAGTGTATGCTTCCATCGTTGTTATCGTCGAAGCTCTTGGTGGAGGAGCATGATGGAGATCGGGAGCGTAAGTACTGAGAGAACAAAGCGTCCTCGCACTGCATAAGGAGTTTGTATTCATCGGACGTAGTCTCTGGCGAATCCTTCGGCCATTCAAGCTCGTTACGTAGGTCTTGGTGTTGAATGATTTGGCCCGGGTCAAGGTCGTTCATCAAGGATAGATGATCGCTTTCAGGAGGGGACGTCGACCCGCTATGAGTCAATTCTGGTAGATCATGTGAAGTACCACTGGTGGAAGTATCGGTGAAGGAGACCTTGGACAACATGTGTGGGGATGCAGTCTGAATGCCGTCGGAAGATATACGATCTATTGAGTGACGTGGAGATGGTTCATTGCTCCAGTCAATCTTCGGAGGGCCTTTATTTCGCTTCGAAGGCCGTAGTTTCTGTTCATCTCTGTCCCACCTCTTCCGCTTGTGGCTTGCAGTGTCAGGAGTCCAGTTGATGAGAGGTTCCGAGTTGCGGCTTATCGGCCGGCACTTGTTCATGTGGGGGCTCATTCGCAAGCTGTGGACGTCGCTCAGGTGGTACAGAAACAACGTCTCGTCGTTAAGATGGAGGCTGCACAACGGGTGAGGACATTTCAACGGCCAACGAGACGCTTCCAGATGTGATTCAAGATGGCTCCATAGTTTGGCTTCTCTAGTCCAGGAGCACCATCGTAATGATGCCGGAAGCCGATTGTCACCCATGCAGAATGGACAAAACGCGGGACGGAAGAGTGTATGGCAATGAGTGATAGACCCGCATCGCTTCGAAGTAATGAACTTGAGATGCGTTTGACAATGCTGATCCCATTCGTCTTCGACAAACCAATCGAAGCAAGCGAAGCAATATTTTAATTCGGATTGCAGTCGCTCGAGGGTACACGCCAGCTGTTTGCGACGGCAGTTGTGAATATGTGTGCTCCGTTGAGGTTTGCGTAAACTGCGACCGTTAGATTTTTATCAATCCGACAGACTTCAAGGATTGTACCTCATCATCTTCATAGCACAGCCCTCCACAGGGCAAACACCCTCGGCAGGCTTCTCTCCAGGTCGGTATAAGATTGTGCAGTCTTGAGATGCAAGAGAACAAAGATCTTCGATGGCTTGTCTTCTTTCTCCCTCGGATACGACTTTGTCTGAGATCATCGTCCGTGTGAGACGACCACGTTCTGGCATCACTCGTGATAGAATCTCCAAGAGGTCCGTATTCTCATCGTCATTGGGACGCTCCTTCCCGCGGGTCGTGACTTTCCAATCCCGCCGCTGCCGGACCCATTCGAGTTTGTATTGCTGCAAGCTCTTCTTCGTGAGGCTGGCTCGATAACCACGAGCTTTGCTTTCGGCCGCTTTGATCTGGGAAGCAGTAGCGTTTCTTCGTTTGAGCTGGTGAACGTTGGTTTCGAATTCCAGAAGTTGTGAATCCCGCCGGATCGCATGCTCTTTATGGGCTGGCAGCCTGCTTGGAAGGCCCTTTTCGAGAAGTGTGGCAAAGGATTGAAAATAGTCAACATGGTCATGTTGAGCTGGTTCATTTAAGAAAGCCGATCTTCCATCGACAGAAGAGGTATTCGCCACATAGCTTTGGCCGTATACGCGAGGATCGCTCTGGTTGATGTGCTGGGATCGTTCGACTTCGGTGTACCTCCCTAGATCATTCGTTCCTTAGCGAGACTGGATTCTGCTTCCTCTCTGTTTTTCAGGACCACTTACCATTGACCTTCTTGCCGAGGTAGCGGCGTATGGCATGAACTGTAGCATTGCCAAAGTATCCCGAATGGTTCAACACAGATTTGAGAGTGCGATCGAAGGTTCTCTTCGGAAGCGGCTCTTCGGTGACACCATGTTGCATGGTGGCGTTGCGGAGTATGGGTAAAGCCTCTGCGGAATCATTCCATCGAAGGATGAGCTCGTCTTCGCCTGGAGGTATTTGTAACTGCCATAGATCTTCGAATGAATCTATGCCCCAAACAGCGTTGTCTGCGAGAGCCAAAGCAAGTAGATACTGGGTATCATCGTAGAGTAGCTTACTGTGTTGACTGGTAGACGCACCATAACTTCAAAAGCAAATTACCGTCAGTGAATGTATATGAGACAAGGCAGAGAGAAAATTACACAGTATTCTCCGGGTCGCGGTTGTTTTTCACCCAACGCTGGTCGATCCGATAGATCACCTTCCACCCACCACTGGGGATGCGTTTCAGAACAAGGTCAATATCCTGCGAGCAATCAGCGAATCTCCCCCGGATCCTTCCTGGAAGACTTACCCGGTACCGAAGACCCCCTTTGTGTTTGTTCTCCTTCTCAGGGAAGAAGGCGCCGATTCTTGCTCCTGTCCAGCAGAAGACGGCGATTGCGAAGGGAATTTGAACTTTGTTGCGTGGATGGGTGAATTGGGCGTCGTCGACAGTCCAGAATGTATTGGTGAAATGAACCAGCTCCTTTTCCCCGAATAAGTGCTTCGGCTTTTTCTTGTTCACGACCAGACCTTCTTTGGTCAGGGTATTCCTGGTCCACTGATGAAGTTCCGTTTAGCTTTGAGGACACTATATTTCACTTGGGCATGCACTTACATCGTATACCGCACATCTATCCTCCTCATCGATACGGTTGCCCGTCACTCGAGCAAATCCAGCAAAGAACCACTCGGCAAAAGTGTTCATTGAATCGACGGTGACCTTTTTCTGTCCGTCATCGATGATTCCTCGGCTGGTGGCGACAATAAAGCGAAGGAAGTCCTTAATGGTGGCAAGATCGAGAGGAGGTAAATCTTCTCGAAGACTCCGAGCTTCCATAATATATGAGGCGTCGACGGCGCTATCATCACCGAAAAGTGCCTCTTCCGTGCCCTGCTCCTTCTTTCCGACAGCAGCCACCCATCTACTCAATTGAGTAAGTGTACCGTTTTGAACTGGATCGAGCCAATGTTTGTACTCACTTCTCATAACGTCTCAGAGCAATGTCCTGATCTCTCAGGGTCTTCTTCACATACTTTGTATTGTCCCTCTTGCTATCCTCTTCCTGATGAGCTCCCTGCTTGTAGCCGTTGGTTGTAGCTTTCTTCAGTAGCTCTACTGGCGATACATGATTCCGGCCCATGACCGCATGAAATAGAGAGAAGAGTCGAGGATGACTGTGGAGGAGATGGTGGTCGCAATCTTTTGGTCACAAGAGCAAGAATTGAAGAGCTAAGATGGGCGGCGCACCGCTGCCTTCTATACCCCACCTCAGCGGCCATCTCTGAGGCCTTTGAGGTGGGCTGTGGGAGAGCGCGCGCTTTTCTGGATGCTCGAACAAGGGGGGTCTTGGTGGGTGGAAAGGGTGAGCGTAACGCGTTCATCACCTGGTGGGGGTGTTGTATCACCCCTGCTCACCCAGCTCCCCCGCTAAAGCGGCAGCCTCCGAGCGACCTTCGACTGAGCTGGGGGCAGATTTTTGTCGCCTTCAGCTGCCAAGGCACAGTCTAGGAATGAGCGACTCGCATTGATTGTACTAGGTAATGACTGGGTTTGCCGCCAGTAAGGGGATTACGAGGAAATTCTATGGCTGTAGGGACAATGTTGAGGAGATACAGTAT
>JAABUH010004054.1_pt1 | contig 12107 bp, 12 predicted proteins | sample 5559121 | NCBI WGS metagenome assembly JAABUH01 (sample SAMN10711871, study PRJNA513364) | rock metagenome | isolation source: Antarctica rocks | place: Antarctica: Victoria Land, Battleship Promontory nord | collected 2015-12-28 | reverse complement strand
AAACCGATGTCACAAGGATGTATGATCAATCAATCAATCAATCAATCAATCAAACTTTCTTTTCGATGTCAAAATGTTTCATCCCTTTGGGTACTTGTTTCATCACACATGCCTATGAAAAAACAGAATGCGATGTCCCTTGTGGCACCGAGGTGACGGCGAGCTCAAAACTACCACAGAACGAGTCATGTCAATAAGCGTAGAGTATTTCTATTCATGGATGGGGATTGGGAATTGAGAATTAGATGTTGTGAAATGAGAAGCCGGAAGTGAGAATTAAAAGATTGATTGATTGATTGATTGATTGATCATACGCCCTTGTGACATCGGTTTAAGTCCGACCCATGAGGGAAACTATGCTATGTCAGGACCGTGCCTAGGTGAGTCAACCAGTGGAAGTCAGGATTGATAATGCTTGATCTTTAGAGATAGCTATAACTGAACATTAAGAATACAGAAGAAGAGTGGTACAAGAACTTCTATTTATGTAATGCTCAGAGGCTGCGCTAGGCCCGAAGGGGACGTGTTGTGACACAGGCAAGGTGTTGTAGAGTGAAGAAGGTGTTGGGGAATGAATAAAAGGGGCTGGGCCATAGCTGGGCCAGATCTGGGCCAGATCTCGGCTAGATCGTTGGCTAGCCCTAATCAATACGCAGTCAACTCGCTAGCGTTGACTGTGAATTGATTAGGGTTAGGTCCTGGTACCGTTCGTAACATTACCCCTCCTTTCGAAAATTCATGTCCGCATGAATGTAGCTCGTTCGCTCGCTTTTCCTGTTGAGTTATTCCGGTACTAGTGTGGCTTATTTGGATATAGCGCATGAAATTCGTTCAAAATTTCCTCGAAGCCATCGAATTCTCCTTTATCGGCTCATTCGTCGTTCCTATCTAGATCTTTTCATTTGACCTTGTACTGCATTCGGCCTCGATAGCGTCTGAAGTCCAGGATGTCATCTACCTCCCAGTGTTCGTCGTCATCATCGTTAATGATGATGGGCCTGAGAGATTCTGCATGCTGTTCTGGTAGAGGATCATTCGGATACGGCCGCAGTAGCTTCGTGCTGAACACCGGATGCAGATGCTTCATGCTGACTGATAGGCGAAGATGGTACGAAATACCTGCTTTGGCAATGATTTGATAGGGACCCAGTTGTTTGTCTTTCAAATCTTTACATGGCCTCGTTGTTTTGACGTTTCTGGAAGATAGTCAAACCCAGTCACCTACTTCATAGGTGACGTCTCGTCTATGTTTATTGACCTGAGCTTCGATGATCAGCTTCGTTTTTCCAATTGTTGACGACCGAAGCTCAGTAGTTCTTTCATCCGGGTAACAATATCGTCCGCTTTCCTAGCTTCAATTCGTTCACGAGTGGTTTCGTAATCAGTCGTATCTGAATCGAAACTCATTCGGGGGTGAATTTCTTTATTGAAGTAGAAAGGGGTCATTGAGATGGCCGAGAAAGTATTGGAATTGTCACTGAATTCCACCATAGATATTAATTTGGCTCAGTCGTTCTGCATGTAATTACAGTAGGTCCGAAGTCCGCGTTCCACGTCTTGATTGGCTCGTTCCGTTTGACCGTCGGTCTCAGGGTGATAAGCAGTGAATAGGCTAGCTGTAATTCTTAGTCGCTTGCAAAGGCTCTTCCACATGATGAATATGAATTGGGAGCCTCTGTCCGAGACGATAGAACTGGGTAGACCATGCAGTCGATAAACGTTCCATAGCATGATTCAAGCGGTCTCTTCGGCTGAGGTGCCACCGTCTCCTCAATGACAGGGGACATAGTGACGTTCTTTGATGAGTCGACATATGATCGTGCAAATGGCGTTATAGCTTTCTGACAGGGGTAGCCCAGTGATGAAGTCCATAGCTATATATTTTCAGCGTTCCTGTGGAATAGGTAGGGGATGGTGAAGTCCATTGGTGCTATCCCTGGGAGCCTTACTGCGTTGACAAGCATGACAGTTCCGAATGTACTGTCGGATAGTAGCTTGATGACCTGGCCAATAGTAGAAGCGCTGGACCAGGTCGATAGTTCGTCTATTGCCGGGGTGAGAGGTTGAAGGTTGATCATGCACTTCTTGTAGTAGTTCCGTGTGCATGTTCTCGGGAACCCATAGAAGGCCTTTCCTAAATAGGACGCCGTCAATGATTTCGCAGTCCTCCAGTTTAGTAGTATGGAATTTGAGCTTGTTTTCGTTCATAGCTTGTCTATATTCGCTGCAGAGCTCATCCGGTTGATTGGTCAAACGTACTCTTTGATAGAGATTTGCTTCCGGTTCAATAGGTAGAACATCAACTCTATCTGAGGTAAGAATGGTCTGAAAACGATCCTCAAGCCGCTGAGCTGGTTCCGAGGTGTCCGCTAGAGACATTCGAGTTAGAGCATCGGCTTTAGTGTTCATTTTGCCTGACCTAAAAATGATCTGAAAGTTGAACTCCGGTAGAATGTCCAGGTAGTTGGCTTGTCGTCGACTCAACTGTTTGTTTTCCATGAAGGTCTTCAAAGCCTGATGATCGGTGAACACCTGAATGAGTAGTTCCGTGCATTCCAGCTCGGGTCGCCAGTGTTCAAAACATCGAATAATGACTAGCAATTCCTTGTCATAGATGTGGTAATTGATTTCAGCGGGAATCATGCTTTTGCTGTAGAAGGCTACCGGATGAAGTACACCCTCATCGTCGTACTGAGATAGTATTCCACCTTTTACATAGTCCGAAGCATCGGTTTCCAGAATAGCCTGCCGTTTGAGGTCGAAATGACGAAGTACTGAGGTCGAGCTGACTTGTTTCTTTAGATTGTCAAAGACTTGAACACAGGCTTCGTTTCAAACAAAAGGCGTGTTCTTTCTAGTCAGCTGAGTGAATGGTTTGACTAGCTTCGAGAAGTCCCTAATGAAACGGCGATAGAAGTTAACAAATCTCACGAAGCTCTGAATTTCTTTTAGATTGGTCGGAGTAGTTCAGTTGACTATGGCGATCACTTTGCTCGGGTTCATACGAAGGCCGAGTCCTGATACGATGACTTCTAGAAAGACAGTCTCTTCTACATCGAACTCGCACTTTCGAATATTCACCTGTAGTCCAGCTTCGCGTAGTCGTCTCAATACCAGTTTAACGTGGTTTCTATGTTCCTTTCTTGTTTTGCTATAGATGAGAATGTCATCTAGATAGGCTTGGCAAAAGTCGTTCAGAAAGTCTCATAGAACATCATTCATGTATTGCTGAAAGAAGGCCAGTCCGTTAGTTAATCCAAAGGGTAGCACCTTGTATTTATATGCTCCTAAAGCAGTGATAAAGGTGGTGTAATCCTCGCTATCGGGATGCATCCGGAGTTTGTTGAACGCTGATATGATATTCAATCTGGTCAGGTGCTTGCAACCCACTATTTTACCAATAACCTCATCTATTAGTGGTAGCGAATATCTATTTCTTTTTGAAATGGCATTTAGCTTGCGATAGTCCACACAGAATCGAAGGTCTTCATAGGAACGACGAATGGTACTATGCCGATAAAGGAGAATTCGATGGCTTCGAGGAAATTTTGAACGAATTCCATGCGCTATATTCAAATAAGCCACACTAGTACCGGAATAACTCAACAGGAAAAGCGAGCGAACGAGCTACATTCATGCGAACATGAATTTTCGAAGGGGGGGATAATGTTACGAACGGACAAAAACCTCTGGGGGAGAAGATCGCTCGCCGGCTACACAGCGACTGCACGCCGCCGAGACAACAACGCTGAGACTATAGTATCAGTAATGAACCTATAGCTCCTATTCAGCGCGTGACGCTTGAACTCTTGATGCGTGTCTGTGCTGTTTCCTTGCTATGCATCGTTCTTGCCCTGCTCTTCATTGACGATATCCTATACAACGATGTCCCGGTCTCCGATCGCGAAGATCATGATTTCTTTGCACCCGTGGTGCTCGTGGTTGTAATGCCGAAACTATGTTCTTTGCTCGATGATTGCCATTCATCGAGCAAGGAAATATGTGATGGAAGAGAGGCGCGTACGATGGGGAGGTAGAGTGTGGTTGTAAATAACCCTATTCTGCTCTTGTCTTGTGTCACGTAGACGTTGAATGTGTTGCTGATATAGGTGTGCGGTCGCAGTTGTAGTCGAATGCTTAGCCCTGATCGATAGTAAAGGATGCGTTCTGATCATTCTCATGCGCTCTCGATCGCTCATGTAGATAGATGCACGACTTGTCGTTATAAGTAAAGAAGTTGGGCTCGTCAAGCCCCCCCAGTATACCGGCGTAGTCGACGGGTCACTACTCCTTCGGCCACTTGTAGTCACAATCTCGAGGCTCATCACCTGAATCGACTATTCTACTAGTAGTATCTTTCCATCTCTTACTGACGGCTTGTCATTAGTCTTCTTCGTGGGTTGTAGTAGCTGTTAGGAAGGGTGCTGTCGCATGCATGAAAACTCTGCACGGCAGCTTCCACGGCCATGCAACATTCTAACTTCGTTCGAACTGCGTCGGATGGAGATCTCTTGGCTTTTCTGACTTCTATCCCGAGCAGAATAGAATCAAAAAGGTTCGTAGCCGGCATCATGTACATGTGAATCTCGTCGCCGGCCAACTAATTTCAACATTAACGTCAACATTGAGAAATATTAAGTGCGGTCTAGAGGCCGGTAATAGAGTTGGCGAGGGGTAATGAATCTAGGAGGAGGTTGTTGAGGAGCTGGTAATGGAGTCGGGAGGCCTTATTAGAGTTGGGGAGCCGATAGCAAAGTTAAGAGGTCGTTATTGGAGTTGGGGAGTCAATACTGGAGCTGGAAGATCGTTGTCGAAGGTAGTGGAAACTGCAAGTAATTACTGCAAATTTGGAAGAATACAGCAGGGCAGTCATCGTATGCTCATGTCGATTCTGACTAATTCTTCCTCTACCTCATTTTGCAGACCTTTCTAACCATCCTTCCAATTGTGGTGTGAGGTTCACTCAACACTGGACCGCTATCATCAACGATTATCTCGATCTTGCTTTAATACCTCTGTCATACTTGTTAGAGTAAACGCAACGTGTATGTTCACGTCGGCCGGTGAGACTACAAGTAATTCTTTAGGAAACCAACAGGTATGTGTTGTAGTATACGCTGGCTCCAGATCGGCGGATATGGTCCGCACAGCGGAGATGCTGCACCCTTCAAACCTGGCAGAATATATTGAAAGGGCCAGCATTGAGTGGAAAATGGCCTTAGCCGGCTTGAATGAACTCAGAAGGCATATCGTTCATGCCTTCAGATGCAGCCATTGGTGGAGGAGGCTTCACAGTCGATAGTGAAGGATTTTGAGGCGGAGGTACGGTTGATAATGCGCAAATTATGCACCACCCAGCAAAGCGTGTCTTCTGCGTCTTGGCAGTGGCGGCCGTGTTGCAATGAGTGTACGATAGCGAAGGTCACGTCCTGGAGATGGTTCATCTGTCTAAGATAGTAGTCTCTCTCCTCTGCTGTCTCGCGTACTTGTAGCTCCAATGTGGCAATCTTCTCAGAAGTCCACTGTTTTTTCGCTTTTTCCCGCTGATGAAAACGCAGTTGGGAAATGAGATTTGGCTTGCGTTTTTGGTCAGTGACTTTTGACGCATGGTCATCGAGTATTTGATGTAGGTATTTCTAAGGCCTTTTCACTAAAAGCTTTTGGTGAACTTGTGCTGGGCAGTAATAGCTGTACTGTCTATCAGCTCTTTATGTTGCAGTTGTTTTGAGACCTTTCGCTTATCTAGCGCTGTGCAGGACTTTAACATACATGTAAAATACTCGTTGTATTGGGACACTGAGTCACATGTGAGTGAAGTTTCAAGTTTTATAATAATAGACTCGCCGCCGTTTTGGTCGAATTCAATGGATGATGTTGCACAGTACTGTTACCCCTGTGGTTAGTAATCTCCGCATTGATCCGGCGCTATTCTAGTGGATGGGTATTTACCCTTCGCCCACTTCTTTCTTTCTCCATAGTTCCTACCTACTGGATAGTTCAGTCAATATATCTACATGCCTCTCTACCCTCGTGTCCAAGAGATGAAGCACTACTTTCATACAGCAAAGTTGGAGACCGGTAGATAGTGTGACCGTTGGGTAGGGCCCATTCCAGTTCGAGTGCCCCAATCAGATAAGATAAGATATTCTAAGAAGATTTCTCTCGGAGCAACTCAATGAGCTACAACCCATTACTTATACAATCCCGCTCCATTTTCAATAAATCTGACATCGTTTAAAAGGGCTCATTCAGCTCATTAAACTGAGCTATTCACGTACAAAAAGTAACAAGTGCGCAAGTTGTGTACTAAGTAGCAGTCATGTTCAGTCCGTCCTAGTAAATTAAGGGTTTTAAAGTTTGCATTCAGGGTTCATGGGGCCCTGCGCAGTCACATGACCCCTCGGACTTCACCTGCTGTATGCGTCATCATTTTAATAGGCTCTACTGGTCGAGAATAAAGAGCAGTCAAGTACGTGAACGGGCCCCCTTCCAAAGAAACAAAAATAGAAACCATGCATGGTTACCCAAGCGTCTTGTTCTCCACTTCAACAAGATCGAGTTTCACATGGCTAGACGGCTATGATGGTGTTAGCGCTATTGAGATCAAAGAGCTCATCATTGAGTGTGGTATTGCGCTTGGTTCGCTGGAAGCTGAACTTTCCTCTCGACAAGAACCTAGCGATCCCCAAAAAGCAGCCAAAAAATCTAAGATCTTGAAGTCCTGCTGTAAGTGCCTTCGAGAGTCCGCTGAGAGAATAAAAACCGACGGACTTACCTCCGATGAATCTATTCTGCTTCGCCATCAGACATCAGACCAGAAAGATCAAGATGACGATCGATCTATCGAATCGCTTCAACTTAATGTCACTGTGTTGCAATCAAAGGGTCGTAAAGAATGGGCCAAAAACGCTTATGAAGAGTTTGTATGGCTTGTCTCCAGACTCGTTAGCCCTGTGCTCGCTCTTCTAGTGAAGTGCACCATTACGAAGAATAGAATAAAGGGTCTAGACTTCGGCCACAAAGCGAAACTTATTCAATACATTAACCAGAACCAGGATATTCTCAGATGTTCTATCCTTGAGTCCGACGCCACTGTGACAGTCTCCAAAAAGCGTAAGAATGGCGAAAGAGGGAATATAATGCATCGCGATGACAGCGAATATCTTTGTGGGAATGGAACTTCAGTGACAAATCGAATCCTTGATACCGACCATATCTTCACACCCTCCACTCTCAATACCGCGACCTCCTTCTCGACCTCCTTCGGCAATGTCTCCGAGCCTCAATCCTTCTCCGCAGTCTCGCCCACCGTTCATTCAGTTGAGATGCACCACCCGCGGTCCACTTCAGAGCGCATACGTAATTCTATGCAGATCAATCATTTGATCATATCTGGACAGTCGCTCGGCAGCATTATGCGGCAGAGCCTTGACCAAATGGCTGGCTTCCAAAATCACAATGTCAAGGCTCTGTGTACAGATGAGCCAAAAGCAGTATACTTGCTTCTTCTATTGCGTTTCTTAGTCGGGTCATCCGGCGCATCAGATACTAAGATCTTAGATTATGGAGGCTTAGCTCGAAAACGATGGGCAACTTCCGGCGAACTGGAAATGTTCCGAGCCCATGATGTTGGCCTTCACCAGGACATTGCAGACCTACTTGGGGATAGTAAGGAGCTTGAACGCAATCTTCGCCTGCTTCATCCTCTCGCACACATTGGACCAGAAACATGCAGTGGTTCGACCTCAATAACCCTAGAGGCCGATCTTTGTCGCAAGATTGATGCATTGATGCATTGATGGACTCTTCTACTGAGGCGTACTGGCGCTATCAAGCCCTAATACTAATATCCTTTTTGCTCACCGGCAGTGCATTTACCAAGTCGTAAGTGAATTACGCCTTTTTAGCTGACAGAACTAATGTGCTCTTAGATTCGATGATATCGGACGATTGACGTTGCCACACTTTCAAAGGCTCATATTTGAACATGTTAAATCAGCCAATTGCAAATACTGGACCACTCGTCTCATGAGTGTCGTCATCGATGGACTTCTTGGGTCTTCAAGTTTTTCGGACATAGCCTGGAAGATACAAGCACTCGGACTAGTAAGTGACATTCGAGGACAGGGACTAGAGGACTACGTCCAGGCACGGATTGTGCAAAGGCAAAGCTTCGTGCTGCGCGTCACTGGGAAACCGGCCGAGTCTAGTCAGGTGATTGAGGACTACTTCGCGAATTTAAATGCTCCTGCAGACAACCCCAGGTTAAACGCACAGCATTTGCTTCTGAAGGTTTCTTTGGCACGGAGTTTCTACGAGCGTGAGGATTTCTGCTATGCCAGTGATATTTTGCAAAAGTGTCAACTTCCTTTGAAAACATCTCTCCCCACCTACGAATTGTCTGCTCTGCGAAAGGTTATGGTTCTTAAAGCTATGATAGAAATGAACAAGGGCAATTATCAAAAAGCTCAAAGCCAGTTGGAGATGGCATGGCAGACTCATGTTGATACTGATGACATGAATGAATCTGACATGAGTGGATTGACGTCTACTGCGAATTAGGACGGCCGCTAACGGCGCTTACACTTCTGGAGCCGAAAATCGAAGTTACACAGGTGCATAGCCGTCTTCATTTAAGAGAGTACAGAAACTTGGTCATTTCGTTTGCGGAGGCCTCCGTCTGTGCAGCTCTGTATGAACAAGCAGAAACTGTTCTTTGCCAACTGAAACACTATTTTGATAAGACTCTTAGCAATGACACAATGAATCAACAAAGTCATCTGCGGACGCTTATTCTCTATGCCCAAAGCCTTCACCACCAGTCCACAGACTACCCTCAATGGGCAGAAACTTCGAAACGCTGGGACGCAGTCGTTGCTCTTTCGCAGAAGTACGTTATAATGGCGGCTACAGGAATGGACTACGCAGTCATTCGCCTCTCAATGTGTCACGTAGCCCGCGAACTGGGGCAGCATGAACAGAGCGATGAACACTTCCGTGTAGCAGCTGGCATCTTAAGGGCTGGGGGCCATTTCTGGAGACGAGGCTTGGGCACATGCAACTGATGATTGAATATTAAAATTCTGGGTGCACAGATATGTCTGCGAATGTTATTAGAAGACTTCTTCTTGAGCAAACCAGAGATTATATACTCACTCGAGTCGTAGTACAATTTTTTTGAACCAGAAAACAGTCTCCTTCAAGCTGAGCTTGTTGTGCGCTACGCTTAAAAGCCATGTATTGTTCTTGTCAACTATTATCTGACATCTTTCAGGCAGTTGTACTTTCTCCACACTGCGAGCGAAATCCTTTGTCATAATAAAGTCTGGATATACTGATTTCAGGTAGACACTAGTCAGAGATATTGTCAAAGAAGCATTCAGCCTTTGAAATTGCATTGCTGATTTCACTGAGATATCGTAGTTGCAGGCTATCTCATCTGTAACAACTTGTAATTTACCTCAGGTATGTATTTCATTCACCCTCTTATAAAGATTCTTGTTTGAAGATTCCTGCCTTGTGCCATGACAGACTATCTCTTTAATGTTGTTTCCAAGAGTCTCAATGTGATCGTCGAGATCAACTGTTGTAATGCTCGTCATGACAGGTTTCTTGAAAACATTGATAGAGTCTCGCTCTTCGCCAATACCTGTTTCGATGATTGCAACGTTGATTCTTTCTAGAATAAAGATATAGATCACCAACAGAGTTAAAAACCCCGGATAGTCAGAAACAGATGAAGTTTTCAAGTTCGGTTGATTTGAAAGCGTCTGAATTTCATTTCAGAATTTCTGAATGTACTTTGCAAATAGTCTCTTAGAGATTGGCTCAAAGTTGATTTGAAGATGAGATGTAACAATCAATCAATGAGGGATTTTCCTTTATTCTTTGATATTCACGAAGAATGCCGTTGCAGTAGTAACAGGTTGTGCCCTTGCCTTTCATTCTGGCAGCAACATGAATTACTTTAAGTCTTGATAGATTAATGATCTAGACATATATGAGTATCATCATGAAATTGATTGAAATGCATTTACATCACAGCCGAGTAACTCAAGCCATTTTTCTGTCCGTTCCTTCCCAGAAGCGCTTCTTCTGCTTTTCAAAGAAAATTCTTTTTGCAACTCGTTCAGGAAGTTTACAGCGTTCTTATTCATTTAGCAAGAAATTAACAGATTTTCTTCTACATATTTACTTACGACGTAATTCACGTCTTCTTTTTGAATTAAGACATATTTCTTCTCTTCTTTCATAGTTGAAGCAACGTAATTGGGGTGAGTTTGTAATCTTCTATCAGCCGCAAGAGCGCATCGATTTGAGAAGACTCGTCTCGCGTTGATGTGGATAGCGAGAGAAGGATGAATTGATTGTCGCAATCTCAGTATCTGCCTCATCTGGGGCGCTGAGGTCTGTTTTCTGTATGTAGTAAACTGCTAAAGACATTGCTAAGTGATAGAAGGGAACCGGGCTAACGTTGAGCCGATGAACGACTCTAAACCCTTTTACATGATTCGCCCTAAACCATTTTGTATCATCATCAAGCCTCCAAAGCGCCTACCTATCACAGTAGACCACATCCTCGACTAAAACGCGCACTCAGTACGCTGAGCCCCGAAATGATATTACTAAGGTCTATCGGCCCGGACCAAGGGAGCATTCACGAAGCTGGCAGAGAAGCATACGAAGCTGGCAGAGGAGCATATACAAAGCTGATACGGAAGCATATATTGCTTCATTCACTGAGCCCTCAGAAGCATCAACCAACAGACATTTTCGAGAAGTCACGTCCGTATTGTAGCATGAAAAACACCTCTCAATCACGCTCTCTTCTGGCCTACGAGAATTTTCAGCAAACATGCAGACATATATATTCCTCTCAGGATGGAAACCATGGTAGAGGGGCTAGCTTGAATGCGAGAGAACAGTAATTCCATTTCCCACCTAATTCATCATCATATAAGATCTCTTCGTGCGAGACGGCTTTGTAGAATGCTCATCAATGTATTGGCTGGTATAGAGGAAGATGTTGTAAAACGTTGGTTGAAGCCAGAGCGATGAAGGGCAAGCCTTGTCGATCTAAGGAAGAGCTAGCATTTACGGCTGAGTGCTCTTCGTCATGAGAGAGGCTTGATGTTTCTTCCGATCGGTGGGTCTGCTGGAACGCATAGTGATGATTCACCGTGAGAATATCTTCAGCATTTATTTCGAGGGTGATTGCATCGATCAAGCCTTGAGTGGTTCCCACAACCACAGGAGAAGAATCATCATCGTTCTCGAAGTAGAACACTTCTTTGTCTGGCTGTTGAGCAAAGTTCCAGTTTAAGTTCCTCGAAGTTTTGAACGTTCATGGCTGCCACGTACGGAGAACGAGCTTGAGGATTTCTGTGGAGTCCGATGTGGTATTCGATTGTTTCTTCTTGAGGTTGCTTGCGCTCGACCGGCCGCTGAGGTTGCATGAAAATTTTTCAAGATAAGCCTGTCTGTGACCATTATTGAGTATTAACACACGTCCTGACGGATTGCAATGCCATAGCTTACCTATGTCGAAACCAGGTCCGTATCTGTAGAGGTATCTTGCCAGGAATATTCTCTGACAGTTTCTTTAATTGATCTTCGTTGGATTCAGAATTACAGGCAAATTTCTCCTTGAGATATGCCGTTTGAGTTCTACACGAGCATAAGGTCGGCATGGTTTCAGGTAGGTGGGCGAACCTGGGTCCGCTGATGGGTTCTCTCGTGTTGCGACCACCCTTACCGACGCTTCAGCTTTGCACTTAGAAATTCCACTCCTCATGCTACCCACAGAATCAATGGTCTTGTTCAAACTGCGGCTCCATAATTTTATAAGAGTCTTTAAGTTAGTGCTTTCTGAGTAATTTTAAAAGACTAAGATAAAAAAGTGTTTCTGTAATGACTATTTTTACAGGTGCGGTATAGGAAGCTTCGTAGAAGCAACAGAGTGAGCGGACAACGAATACATGCAATGATCGTACTAGTAGAAAGGTACTGTGAATGTCTCTATCTAGAATGCCGAACCGAACCTATATGTACACTGGGGAAATGCTCTCGGCTCTCCTGTCCTTGGCGCAGTTAGCAAGTGTTGTATC
>JAABUH010004053.1_pt1 | contig 12108 bp, 5 predicted proteins | sample 5559121 | NCBI WGS metagenome assembly JAABUH01 (sample SAMN10711871, study PRJNA513364) | rock metagenome | isolation source: Antarctica rocks | place: Antarctica: Victoria Land, Battleship Promontory nord | collected 2015-12-28 | reverse complement strand
ACAATCTAAATACGAAGTATTTCGGAGCGGCTAAACGAATACTCCGTTACTTTAAAGGAACGATTAATATAGGTATTATCTACGGTAGAAGAGATGGCCTTAAGGCCTCTACCGATACTAACTAGGGGTCTAATATAGCTACCCGTTTATTACGTAGAGTATATATCTTCTTACTCTATAGTAGAGCTATTAGCTAAACCTCGAAGCGTTAGTAATCGATCGCATTATTATTATACGAGGCCGAGTATATAGCCTAAACCTAGGCCTCTAAGGAGGCTATTTAGTTAACTAGGCTATTTAGTAAGCTAGATATAGGCTACGGCCTACCGACTAATCTAGTTATTATTAAGGCCGATAACTAGGGAGTAATAGCCCTAGCTAAAGACCCTAGATTCCACTCTAGGACGAAGTATATCGATATCTAGTAGTACTTCGTTAGAGACTAGGTAGAGTTAGGAATAGTGGAGTTCTCGTAGGTTCCCACTAATAAGATAGTAGCTAATGGGCTGACTAAGCCGTTGACTAATAAGAAACACGCTAGGTTTCTCCGTTAGATTAGTCTAACTAAGGTGTAAAAACTAGTTAGTTAAGAAGAGATATTTAGTCAATTGCATATAACTGAATGTGGGAGTGTTGGAATTCAGCCTTATGCTACCAGGTTTTATTGGTGGATTGCCTAATACGGTTAGCGTCTTGGCATCCCCCTGACACTTCTCTTTCTTCTCCATGTAACCAACTCAATTAATCAATTCCACACCTATGAGACCTCAACTTCTCCTCGTATTCCAACATCCCACTGCCTAAAAGGCATATAATACGCCACAAAATTAACCCTACAGATGATGCGGGCGAATCAAATCAGTCTGACAGTCAAAATAATACTTGATTGATCCTGATTGATGCAAGAATGGATTTGATGTAGTAAGGGGACAAGTGAGTGATACGATAAAATTCATCCAATAGCCCGCTATACAAGTAGCTTATCTACGATAAGGCTTTCGTCTGGCCTGTAGCCGTTTTCTGTTTGGACTTATGCAGCACTTCGTCATGAACAAAATGTGTGCATTGAGACCTGATTAGTCTGCTACTTTGGCCCTGCATATGTACGGCTTTTGGTCCTTCTATGCGGGCTGTCGCACATACGAGCAGCTACAGCAACGAACGTTAAATACCGATGCCCAACAATGCGACTCCACAGCTTCGCAATGAAGCCAGTGGCTGAATGAGATATACAGATGCTTGTAGCGTCCCGGATTGGAGTTGCTTGTTACGCTTGGAATATTCAGGCTGCCATTTCCCCAGCATAAATTTCTCGTAGGGGTTTGCGGAAGAGCTAATCTTTGTAAGGAACAGATTTGAGTATAGCAAAACATTGAAGCACGAGTCTCCCTTTCCGATCTAGACAGACAATCAGCAGAGGAACCCGCCATCAATGACACTATTGTCAGCGGGCTCACAAGTCTTGATGAGGTAGTAAATAATTAGGGTTCCACAACATCAATTTTTAAACCCAGTGCTAGGATATTAGACCTGCAAAGTGGCTAGCTCATTGTTTCTGTTGCTGTGACAGTCATGAGATGCTTCTTGGTGAGCGTCTGCATGATTGCTGCCTGCATTTCATCGAATACAAGATGAGAAGGCTAGTTGTGAGCAGTGGCGATGAAGTTAAGTATTTGGAGAAGATTCGGGCGAGCAATGGACTATAGCAATGATACCCTGACCTAGATCACCCATACAGTGTAGGCTTGTTTCTAAGGCTCATGACAAACCCTCCGCTACGGGAGAGAGTCTCTCAAGTTTTGTGCTCGGTCCTAGGTTCCTTGACTCAATTCGATACGCTCGTGAAAGCATTGAGATGAGCCTATATGAATTCATGTTCGCATTAGACTGGACTCTTACAGGTTTGAAGGAATGACAAATATGGATCTGCCTTCTGATCTTCGGGAAATGCGAGAACAATAGCGCTGCTTCGGGCGAGGAGTATGGAAAGCTGTTGCCATTGAGACTACCACGGTCGCAAGTTCCCCTTTCCTGCAACAGTGGCATTGTCCTAGATGGTCCCTTTCTTGGCTTGGACAAGACATACCTCGACTAGGCTTTGGAAATACTGAGGCTGTAGATGAGGAATATTAGTTGAACAGGCTGGTGGCTAGTTCTATGAAAAGCATTACCAGTGAATTAGAAGTCCTTATTGCAGGTCCATTGATTTTGATGGAGAAGCGGAAGAACTCGGACAGAAGAACGGGCGAGAGGGAAGACAGTTGCCCCACTTCAGACAAGATAATTGCATGTTTGAGGTGATAGGTAGGAAGGAACATATGTTCCGGTGGTCATTGCTCAGGACTCTTTGATTGCTTATCACAGGAGTACTAAACCACGGAAGATTCGAAGCAAACTTGGAACAGCCTGAGTCACCAGGGCTGCCAGCCCAATCGCTGTCATTATAGGGAACTAGAAGGATTCAGAAATTGTCTGGCGAATTCGATAAATCATGGTGACTCATAGCTTGAGACCCCGTTCTCACAGCATTGCAGCTACTTGCATCAATTATGCCCTATGTGGGGTAAGATCTCTTTGTGGGATAGGCAGTAACGTCGCCAGCAGCCATTGCGTAGGAAATTACCAGTCCATCCTAGCATGCAAGATCCATCATAGTAACGCTGAACCTGTCAGCTAGCCAGTCCTTCGTATTTGGGTCCATTTCTCTGGCGAATCGTGGAGTCCGATCTCACCAGATGTGCAGTCTTCGACAAACCTCTAGATCGATGGTGCTTCTGTGCAGAATGTCATATCCCAACGTGGGGTTCCGGAGACTTGTCTAGAAGATGACTGTATCCAATGGCGCGAGCCCAGTCTAGAGGAGGCAGCGACCTTTATCGCAACGATTTCAGTGGACTGCAGGTGTGGGATTCAGTGGGAGAGGCCCAAAAGGGAAACCCCCACGTTCCAACTGTGTTAGCGTGGAACAACGGAGATGTCACGGGAGGCGTGAGCGCTAGCCAACGGCCGAGGCTCGGCAACGCTCGGTACCAAAGGCCCCTATCTATAGCGCAAAAAGGCCTTTCAAATAGATACGACAACCCGGCAAGTCTGACTTGCTTGAACTTATCGTCTGCATCCTCTGTGAAATCTCTACTCAAGAAACATGGTATGTTCGTTTGCCTGCCGGACAGACCTACTGGGCCTGTCGCCTAACCAGGATCGTAAGCTTGCAGTGTTTGAACCGCTTTCGTCTAGTGCTGCCATCATATTGCATTGCGTCTCATGCGAGAGCTGACAATTTTTGTTCGCCTGAAAAGCTTTCCACTCCACTTCTAGCCTCTAGAGATAATGCGCAAACTCTTGGACGATACCGATATGGGCCTACGAGTCCTTAATGGGGGGCACGCTTGAGAGTTGGCAGAGCTTTTCATTCGTCAGAATCTCCTTCCCCGCTGTGCTCCTGCGTGATAAAACGCGGGCAACGGGCGACTTGTGCGCTCCTACTGCTGGTTGCCCATATGCGTCCATCAATCATGCGACAGAATGGGTGCGATAGACTCGCCCCTGCATAATCTTGTGCGAATTGGTCCTAGCTACACAACATATCTCATTAAAAGCATCCGTCTAGTTTCATCTCCGACACAACTACCAGTACCATGATCGAACTATCGACCCTCCGACATCGTTCTGCAGCGTACGCGTTCCTAGGCGAGGACTACAAACTCTCAGACGCCAATGTTCTTCAGCAAGATAAGACCCCTCCGAGTGTTGTGGCGGATCAACTCCTCTACCACCTCAGTATAAAACCACTGCTGCTGAATTGGCTTTCCCCACCAAACACGGCTTCAATGTAAGTCCAAAACGAGTACGGGGTTCAATAGCTTTGGCCTCGTCATTGTGCTTGGACCGCGCGAGAGCTTACAAGCGTAGGCTGGATGCTCATTTCATGCACAGATCGCCCCGGTATCGGTTTCCACCATCGGTTGGAAGGCCGATGAAATTACGTATAGCCCGACCATTCCCGCACTCTTCATCTCGCGGCCGTCCAACGGACTGTGAGTGAAGCAGCCTGAAAACGTCTTTGGTCTCCCACGCTCTCTGGCTACCTTGCGTCTAAGATGTGGCCGCGAAGAGATATCGTATGGCTGCTAGATTTGGCAGGCCATCATGCAAATTCTTCCTTAATTGAGACTTGTCAACGGCGTTGGGAGACGGGACCTTTCCAGGAGCCAATCTACAACAACAAACCCGGATCTATCCAAATATACACCATATTCATATGTTGGATGCCTCACACTTAATATCCAGCAACCAATTTATCAACAGGTTTGATATGATCAACACTTTTGAGTAGTTACACTATCTAGATATGGACAATGTCCTTTGGTATATGTACGTTTCATGACTTGGCCGTTTCCCTTCATGAATCTCTAATCACGCCTTCATCAATATTTTCTGCAACGGAGCTATTATACAGTTGGCGGAACACCGATGATGATTGCGCTAACAATGCATGTGGGCTACCAAATTCCGTAAGGGTACCATTGTCTAGCACAGCCACTTTGTCAAAATCTGTGATCGTGTCTAGTTTATGAGCGACTGCGAGAATTGTGTGCTTCGCGAACTTTTGGCGGATGATCCTTTGAATCAGCCCGTCGGTAATATCATCGACACTGAGACAAGATTAGCTCTTCCCTTACATATTAAGTGAGCCAAGTACAGGCTTACCTGCTTGTTGCTTCGTCAAGGATGAGGATTGAACTCGGGCGAAGGAGGGCCTGCGCCAAGCACAAAAGCTGCTTTTGACCATGAGAAAGGCTGACAGCGTCGATACTAGCATCTAGCCCCCCCTTCTCTCGGATCACACTCCAGAGTCTCACATTGTCCAGTGCACCGATGATCGCTTCATCAGAAGAACCCTTGTATGGGTCGACGTTCAGACGCACTGTTCCATGGATCATGAAAACATCCTGAGGTAGCCCTATGACTCTCGAGCGAACCTCCTCGCGCGAGATACTGGAGATGTCGACACCATCGATGCTGATGGAGCCTCCATGAATTTCCACCATGCCAAAGATGGCTAGGATAAGTGAGCTCTTACCGCTACCGGTTCGCCCGCAAATACCGATTTTTTCACCCGCTTGGATAGACATTGTCAAATTCTTCAACACCATTCGAGATGAATCATAACCAGCGTATACGGAGTTAAACTCTATGCCACCTTGTGGCGGCCAATTCGGAGGAAGGGTTCGGGTTTCATTGGACGAAATCTCGCGGTCGGTACGGGCTGCGAAGTTCTTAATGCGGGCGACTGCTCCGATGTGCGTCTCTAACATGGTCCAGTACTGAATGACTAGCTTGATGTGCTGGCTAAATAGGACGACATTGAGTAAAGCGATACCCACAGATACTCCACTAAGGGTGCCTCGCAGCTCGGCTACGAGAATCATCAACAGAACAGCCACTGCAGCCACAAGCAGATCCAATACCAACTGCAGCCATCGCTGGACTGACCAGAGAAGGTAGAACGGCCTTTGCGACAAGTCAAGCAAATGGCCTATCTTTCTCTCTAGATCATTCTGCCACCCGAAAGCGCGCACAGTGATCAGGCCGCCCAGAATCTCCGTGAATTGAGAATACAATGGGGCTTTGGCCTCCAGATCAAGGAATCGTAACTGCCTTGATGTTCGCAGGTAGAACTTTTGGATAAAGTACAAGGCCACAAACCAAAGCGGAAAAGAGATGGCAGCGTATGTCGAAGCGACTCCGATGAGAATGATCTGGGCAAGACAAAGTACGGCAGCCGTGAAGAAATTCAAAGCCGATATGGGGAGATCCATATCGATGAGCTGCAGATCCTGCGAGAACCTGTTGAGCGTGATACCGGTATCCGTCGTTGAGAAGAATGACATTGGAGCTGCGAGTACGGTATCAAGCAGCCTACGATGGAACTTTGCGCCCGCCTGCGGGACCATGACGACAATCAATGCCCAGCAGCCGACTATCAGACATATCAACCCTCCGACCCCAAGCAGAGCGTATATGCCAAGGTAGTAGCCTAGTCTTTGGTTTGGGTGAATAGCATTTGCGTCAGCCCACCAGCCCAACCAAACTTGTGGAAAGGACATGGCAAAAACATAGCCGCACATGGCAGTAACAAAGCAGAGTGCCGCGAATCGCCCCACGGTATTGACGTAATATCCATATACAGAGAGGTCCCCAGTACGCCTGTTGGCGTCGAGTTCAGATTCACTCAGGCCCTTCGTATCTTTCAATGGCACGGAGGCGTGAACGTGCTTGGACGGGGACGAGAAAAGTTGGTCAAGCTTGGCTCCCTTTTGCTCAAAGCCCCAATCCGGCGCTGGCAAGTCGAAGTTGGAGATATAGCCACCACTGGCATTGAGCTCTTTGAAGCTTCCTTGCTCCAGAACATTTCCTTTTTCATCAAGAACAACGATGTGATCTGCAAAAGGCAGCCGTCTCGCGGAAGAGGAAGCGAGGACAACAGTCGCACTCTGCCGGCGAAATAGTCCATCCAAGCCGAGGAGGCTATGGAACACACGATTCTCTGTGTCAAGGTCGAGTCCGCTGAAGACATCGTCGAGAAGGCAGAGATCCCTTCCGGCGTAGGCGGCGCGAGCCAAGGCAAGCCGTTGACACTGGCCTCCGCTTAGGGCGATCCCTTTGCTTCCGATTCGCGTCTGGGCCCCGAGCGGTAATTGTTGCAGATCCTCATCTAAAGCACACGCCTCGACCACCGTATTGTACCAACGATCATCGAGCCCTTCAAACATCGTGATGCTGTCACGAACAGTACCATTCATGTGGAAAGGGGATTGGTCGCAGTAGGAGACATCCTCGGCAAAAAGCTGGACCGTGCCAGAAAGCGCAGGCACTTCACCAAGGAGCGCTCTGAGCAACACCGATTTCCCGCATCCTACAGGACCGACGATCATTGTGAATTTTGCTCTGGGGATGCTCAAGCTCATCGATTTGATTAGAGGTTCTTTCTCGCTGTCAACGCCGAAGCTCGCATCCCGGACGCAGAGCGCATCGCCTTCTGGGCTCGAGAACGGAATAATGCCTTTCTCAAGCACGCTGGGGAAAACTTTCTTTTCGTTCCAGTGCAAGATCTCAGCCGCACTACCATCAGTTTGTGAGCTTCCGCCGTTGGACTGAGAGCTTTGATCTTTCTCGGAACTATCTGGAAAAGGCTTGAGCCGATGATCGACATGTTCGCTCTTTTCTAAGAAGGCTTGGATACGATCAAAACAGCCCACCGAGCCCGCAAATTGAGCCATGGCCATTAACAGCGAGGCCAAAGGCTCGGAGAGCAATGCGAAAAGCGACAGAGACGTGAATACTTTGCTAATGGTCAGGGTGCTCTCGCCATTGGTCCTCAGTGCTAGGATCGAGAATACAGCAAAGGTCAAAACTGGCGCGATCAGCTGAGTGGCGTATGAGAAAAACATATTGGCTATCAGCAGTCTTCGGAATTTTCCAGAGATGCGCAACTCCTCCACTCTCAAGCCATGAAGATTTTCATTGAAGACTTCTGTCAACGCACACATTTTGACACGCTTCATCGAGCCTAGCATGGTGGTTGTGGCACTAATACGCCTTTCGATTGCTTCGAGCCAGCGAGCTTGGCTCTGCATGATCATTTTTAGAATGAGTACGGAACCCAGCAACGATACTACGCACTAGTCAGAGTCGCAATCATAACTTCTGTATCAAGGTCAAACTTACCAACGGCGACAGCAACTGGGATTGCACAAGCTGCCCCCAATTGGCGTTCAAGGAGATAGATTGCAAGGCTAACTTCGATGACGTTCGCCCAGATCTCATGCATGGTCTGCCAACCATTGGTAATTCGTTCGATGTCAGCGCTCATCAAGGTCAGCGATGCTGATGGGTCGACATCATCTGGCTTTAGTAAAGACGTTTTGGCGAAGAGCATCGAGATCAAGCCTCCTCTGGCCATGGTGATCGAACGATATGTCCAATGCTGGTACTGAGCCATAGTGACTGCAATCCCAACGTAAACGAGAATGTAAGCACCGATGAGTCCATAGCCCACATTTTTAGAGGCTTGGGTGATGGGCTGCTGAGAAAGATTGATTGCTCGAGTGATCAAAAACGGTTGACAAAACGTGAAGGCGATGTAGGCAAAGCGAGGTGGAACGGCGCAAAGGAAATCCCACTTGAATTTTTCGAAATACAGCAGCAGAAGTGAATGAGGAGCCTTGGCTGTGAGCTTCTCCCATGCTGATTTCACTCTTGGGTATAGGAACTCGGACGAGAGGTGTTTGTCCAGCTCAAAAAGCTCTTCCACGACCAGTGACTTGGAGAAACCCTGGAAGAAAAGAGGGTTCAGCCATACAAAGAATGCCTGACTATAAAAGCCGCTGGTCGACTCCGGTGGAGTAGCTTTCCATTTGTCCCGGAGGATGTTTCTCTTCCCTACAGCCTCCGCGACAACAAGGATGGCCTTGATTGTGACTGCGACAGTGGTGGCGGCAGCAATCGCTGATTGATAGCTCTGCAGCCATAATGTTCTTACTTGGGCAATATCGAAAAGGAGAGTCACGAACAACCAACAATTCAGAATCAATGAAGGCCGGAGGGTCCTTTGGTGCTCTACAAACGACAAGACTCCAAGGGCACATGCAACGATGACCCTTAAGACAGCGTTTGCTATCGAGGCGCTGGTTCTGGTGGCAGACGACCTGGCCCATAGCCCCAGAAGTACGACTTGGACTACCCCGTACACTGCATACAAGATCTGGGAAATCTGAGCTTCTCCATCGACGCTAATAATCCATGCAAAATGATGCAGGGGCTGGAGGGCAGACATACCAGCTTCGAAGGCGACAGCAGACTCCGTCTGACTTTGACATCCCGTTTAATGAGATATGATACCCGAAAAGGAGTTACTAAGAGTAGCAGACTCAGCGGAAGGATCGATAAGATTGTCTCTTCGAACAACAAAGTGAAGTCGAAACCACCCCGACACTTGCCAGCGTATGGCCCAAATGTGTCGTCTATCCGCGGACATGGTCCAGGCGCTCCCATGTTTGCTTGTGTGGAATGTACCTCTCAAGATGCAGATCGACGAATCGAAGACGGAACGTCCAACAGAATTATGGGCTGATGCCGGCAGCGTGGGACCGTGAACTGTAGAGTCGCATACGGGTTATATGTTCTGCGAGAAGGTGAACCTGCAGAACTTCCAGCTGCGCGTTCTGCCATGGAAGGCGCTAGAGTATATGACCCGACGGTCTGGCTAAGGTTTTCCACCATTGCGGAATTGGGTCCATGCAGTGATCCGGTTCAAAGCGAATTACCGTATACGAATTCGGTACTTCTCCGCCGTTGACGAAATCGGAACTCGTGCGCTCCACGCTCCACCCACGTGAAGCTGTCAGTCGCCGCGTGCGATTGACACTGCGTCCATCCAAACCGTCTCGGTGGCATTTTCCACCGGGGAATCAAAAAAAAATGGGTTGGCAGATGACACTCCCACAACGCGGTATTTTCAGCAGCAATAATTATTACAAAATTGTCGCCTCAGGAGCGGGAATCACGCAATAGTCTTTTCGAGTCACCCGAGACTGGGCATACAGCGTCAACGGCGGTTGCCTTGTTTTTTCACCAAGCGAATGCTCAATGCATTGGCCCGCGTCGTACACCTTCCGGAATCAGCACCGCAGCCACTGATGCTGCGGCGCTGATGCCTTGCAACAATGGCCTTTCATTTGAAGTGGCAATGGTCCAAATCCGGTTGACGGATGTAACGATAGGAGCGGCTGATCTGATCGCATAGCGTGCGCGCCGTGCCAAGGAAGCTGCCGACGCTACTACGCTAACCCTAAAAAAGGGACCCTCATGGTAAGCCACGATAGACGTTGATTTGCAGAACTATACCTAATCCATCTTTAGGATATACTGGTCCATGTGCCCTAACCCACTCTGGCCCATGTTTCAGCCGTGGATCTCGCGTTTGGCGCTGAACTGCGCTGGCGGTGAGCTTGGCAGGAACGCGCCGACCCCGGACCTTCTCATCTGGTTCCCCTTTCTATCCGCCCAACAAGCTGCTAATGCGAGGGTGTGGCGGAGGGTGGCCCCGCTAAAGGCCGCTCAAGGCCGCTCAATCGACAAATCACCATCTTGATCAGGTTTGCGAACCTCTTCCCGACGGTTACTGTGCTGCTCGAGAAAGTCTAGTGCGGATGACTTGATGCAAAATTGTAAAAGACGGGGACGACAAATCCCCCGAAATCGCGTACGCAAACCGGTTTGACGTGCATTGCTGCGTTATACGTTATGGGAAATGTAGGGACAAGGATGGATTTCCTTCCACGATGGGTTTCTCTCCAATCAGAACGAGGTGACTTGACTCGTGTGCTGCAGGCTCCGAAATTTAAGCGTCGACTCAATGCGCGTACTGCTGAATCTTTCCCCCAGCGCTCTACAGCACCAATGTAACATCCCGGCAGCGATCCGAGCGATGGGTCATCCATCGTCCCATTCTCGGCTTACAAAAGGCGACCCATACAGATCCTTTGGGAATAGGGTCAGCTTTCCAGTTCCTGTCCGTAAGGACGCCGTTTATGCAACATCGCTTACAATCTCCCTTTTAGATTTTTTTCGTGAAACAAGGAGCGCTAACCTGTGCGGACTTTTCCCTTTACTAAAAGGCATCGACCCTGAAGATATGCAGTAATGCCTTGTTCCAGTCGTGGCCCATTACGGTGATTCGTAGTGGCGCTTCACATCAATCGGCTGTCGTTTTGGGATTGGCGGGATCCAGCGGAAATGATGATGATGAGACGGATCATCACGACGAGGCTGGCGTGACCCAACGAACCGGCTCCAGACAGGCAGAAGAAAATACCACAACGGTGACCACTGGCCAGAGATCACCTCGTGTGGCGTCTTTAGTATCCTTTCCTCATTGAGAATGCGGCAGTTTGAGTTTTCCCTGAGTCTTGTCTCCGGACAATTGAATCACAGCTCTAGCTGAGAAACGTCCGTACTGCATTCATCCCGTTTCCGATTCCCTACGATCCCAGAAATTCTCCCAAAGTAAGAACCATTTCATCGTGCTCACGAAAATCCGAGAAAGCTGTCTTGAGTCTTCCCATTCTCAAAACATTCGTCCGCTTTCCCTCACACCAAACAGTCCTACATCCTAATTGAAATGGCCGAACAAAACAATCAGGTCTCTTACTGCACTTTCGTAGCACTGTCAGAGACTGAGACTTGCAAGCTCCCTCTGCTGGATGGTGAGGCCAGCGAGTCTGCTGAAACCATCATAACCGAGCTCGAGCTCGAAAATGCAGGAAATGCCCGAGAGATCTATCACGATGATAGACCACTATTCTATGGCGCGGTGTGTATTGCCTGGGCGCTTCTTCTACGGTGCTACACAGGTCAGGAGCAAGCAACGTTTCGATTCAACCATGATAAAATGAATACGACCGCACGGCTCCTCCGAACGGTTTTCGACGACGAGGTGCTTCTCTCCAAATACGTGAAGGAAGCAGAAAAAACCATTAGTCGCCTTGGGGAGACAAACAATCCTGCTCAATCATCCAAGTCCGCTTCGAATCCAGTGAACACAACAATTTATATCTCGGACTCGGCATCTTCCGGAATACTTGGCGCCAAGCCACAAGCCAAGAATGTAGAGGTACGTTGTGAGAACAATTATTGACAGGTAGGACTGGTAGAAATAGTCTGACCGAGACAGCAGGGAGATGTCACACTAAACATAGAGCTCATCGATGATACTTTCAGACTATCATTGCATTCATGGAGCTCTGATGTGTCGTCAGGCTATGCTAAAAGCCTGACTAGCACTTTCAGTCATGTCTTGACAACGCTACTTCTGTCGCCGGACAGGACATTGAAGAGCCTAGACTTTCTGAACTCTGATAATGAAACTCAGCTCAGCGAATGGAATCAGACGCCTCTTGAACCCGTAGATCGGTGCCTCAATGACCTCATCCATGAACAGGTTCAGGCTAGGCCCAATAATGAAGCAATATGCGCATGGGATGGCAGCGTTACGTATCGCAACCTGTGGAGATATGTGGAGAATCTCGCACAGAAATTGATGAA
>JAABUH010004052.1_pt1 | contig 12109 bp, 4 predicted proteins | sample 5559121 | NCBI WGS metagenome assembly JAABUH01 (sample SAMN10711871, study PRJNA513364) | rock metagenome | isolation source: Antarctica rocks | place: Antarctica: Victoria Land, Battleship Promontory nord | collected 2015-12-28 | reverse complement strand
GATCGATGATCTCGGGCAGCCTGAAGCTAAATTTGGACAGGGAAAAAATTGCCCATGCGACTCGAACTCTTCACACAAGTTTCAGCGTCATATTAAAAGTTGCCTTCGGTTGTCTTCTCCTTGATTACTTAGAGACGTCGGCGGTTGTTTTCGCGGAAGTCTTGTCGCAAAGATTCAAGAGTCCAAAATGTCGAGACGCGATTGCACCACTAGTGGCAACCATCCCTGTACCATTCACAGCGAAACAGACAGCAGTGGAGCTTTTCTCAGAACAGAATCACAGGACTGCTCAATCTTGGTCTCATGGGAGTCCTTCTGGCGCTTTTGTAAGGAAGATATTGCGACGTTCTCCAAAGCAGCCACTGTATCCTGCCGTCTTCGTTTTTCATCCCCCGAAAGAGAGCACTGATCGTGCAATAACCCCCGGAAAGGAGCTTTGGCACCAGGGCGAGGACCCCGTTGGTCTCTCCGTCGAGCACGATTTAGCGCTCAATGTGTACTCTGACGACGGCTGGACACTTGAGGTCACAGTCAGTGACCGAGTGATGAATCATGATAGTCTCAAGATCTTCTGCCGCCAGGTCGAAGCTTTCACTTACGCTATCTTAAGCAAACCAAATCAGCCTCTTCTCGGGCTCTTGGACCACGCAGGTTGTGATATCATTTCTAGATCTGAATCTAGTCTGCCCGAATCAGAGACCCATCCATGCAACGCCAACCCCACATACTGGCTGGAGCATTATTCTAAGAATCATCCGGACTGGAATGCTGTAGAAGTAGCTACCAGCGTCGGCCATGAGAACACCAAGACTGAACGCTGGAGCTATTCGACGCTTTTCAAGGAATCACGCAAATTTGCTAGATTCATCCGAAAACGCGGCCACAACAACGAGATTATCGGCGTGTGCACTGGAAGAACACTAGAATCATATGCAATTATAGTCGGAATTCTCATGTCTGGCAACACTTATCTGCCGATCGATGATGGACTCCCGCTGCAGCGAAAGTTTCTCCTCCTTGACGACAGTAAATGCCCTCTCTTAGTGACAGACAAGGCATGCGTTGCGGCATTTAAGATTTCACCATCGCAATGCTCCATTCTCAATATTGATGATAGCTCTGTGGCTCATGAGCTTCAAAGAACGTCAGACGCTGGACTTCCACCTCCAGGACGGCAGGAGACCGCCTACTTACTGTATACCAGTGGCTCAACAGGCAAGCCAAAAGGTGTTTTAATCAGCCATAGATCATTGTGCGGCTTCATTGAAGGCCTTACCAATTTCATTAATCAGTGCTGCGCTTGCGCAAACAAAAAGGCTGGGGTTGGTAAATGGCTAGGCTTAGCAAGCCGAGCGTTCGACGTACATCTTGCCGAAATGTTTCTTGCCTGGCGTTCCGGCCTCACCGCTGTCACGGCACCCCGAGAGATATTGCTTAATGACCTACGACTTGCGCTCACGAGCCTCAAAGTCTCACATGCTTGCTTTGTGCCGTCTTTGCTGGAGCAAGCAGAGCTCACACCGGATCAGATTCCAGACTTCGTCTTCATGACCATCGGGGGCGAAAAGCTTTCCAAACGCATTGTGGATACCTGGGCTGGTCACGCAAGGATCACGGCTGTCAATGCGTACGGTCCTACAGAGCTAGCTATCGGATGCAGTGCCTCACAAATCGTGCCCAATCTCAACGTCAGCAACATTGGCTTTCCGTACGGCAATACAACCGCTCATGTGTTAATTCCTGAGACCTTCCATCACGCAAAGAAAGGCCAGTCAGGGGAACTATGCTTTACAGGATGTCTCGTTGGTAATGGCTACCTCAACAGACCAGACGCTAAGGGGTTCGTCGAGGACTTTCAAGGCCAACGCATGTACCGTACTGGTGACATGGCGCGGATGCTTCGAGATGGCTCGCTCTTGTACCTAGGACGTAGCGATGACCAGACGAAGCTTAGAGGCCAAAGAATGGAGCTTTCCGAAATTTCGGAGAACATTCGAACCTCAAGTCAGGACCCTATTGAAGTAGTGTCCCTACTTGTCAATCATCCTGAATTCTCAAGCAATTTTCTGACCAGCTTTGTTGCGGATTCAATCGAGCTGGCAAAACGATATGATGTGAGACCGACATTGATTGAACAGAGGATTGGCGGATTTACAACTCGAATTATCGAGGATTGTAAGAGGAGTCTCCCCGCGTATATGGTTCCAGATTACCTTATTCCGATAGATGTTATACCTCTAGCTGGAGTATCAGGTAAAGCAGATACGAAAACACTCAAAACATTCTTTGCTTCGCTCCCTGTACCGAAGTTACTTGGGACCATGGGCGGAGAATCGAGCGGGACATTCTCTAGACAGCTAACGCCGTCCGAACAACAGATTGCAGATATCGTCAAAGGTGTGTTGAGTGTAGGGGAGCAGCATGATATAAAATCAACAACCAATCTCTTTACGTTAGGTCTAGACAGCCTCAATGCGGTAGGCTTAGCTATCAAGCTTCGCGAAATTGGCGTTCAGTGTACTTTGACTTTGCTGCTAGGCAGTCCAACAGTCGAATCCATAGCAATACATGGTGATTGGGGCCCTGTTATCTCTCATAGTCAAGGCCTTACGCATGAGAACAAGTTCCGCGCCCTGAGAGACAGGGTTCTTGGCCAGGATGACCTCCGTATCTCAGAAGATGCGATCAAGGAGATCTTGCCCTGCCTACCAATGCAAGAGAGTACAGTCGCACTGAGCATCGGAACTTCTAAATCATACATCAACAACGTTACATTCAAGCTAGAACGAGATATCGATATACATCGCTTCAAAAAGGCATGGCAAGATCTAATCAACGATACACCAATCCTCAGAACGATCTTCTACCATTATCAGGACAGCTTTATACAGCTTATACTTTGTCCGCAAACAGCGCCACTACCCTGGACAGAAATAGCTCCAGATCTGGAGGACTCCGCCCAAGACTTCCTGTCTGACCAGGTGGGAGGGATCAATCAAGACATCTCCGAGAGAATTCAAGATCGGCCAGCAGTTAGACTCCATTTTGTCAAAACCTCAGTAGGTCACCACTTACTGTTGTTATCCCTTCATCATGCGTTGTATGATGGTCAATCATTCGACATGATGATGGAAGACCTCAGGCTTCGGTACAACAACCAAAGTGTCCCACGCCGGACTGCATTTAAATCACTCCTTCAGCATATTTCAGCTCAGGATGTCTCATCACAGAAACTTTTCTGGAATCAGTATTTGGCAGGAAGCCACCCAATGCGTATCGGTACAAATAAAGCGGTGGAAGAAGATTATTCTCAATCTATCAATCAGATGTTGAAGATAGACTTATCGCAAGTTCGACTCCTAGCAAATAATCTAGGGGTCACCCTAGCAACACTTACTCAGTCCTTGTTTGCTATCATTCTTTCTAGACGTATAGGAAGAGCTGACATTCTGTTTGGCTCGGTCCTATCGGGGAGATCGGTGCCAATACCAGGCACCGAGTCTATCATGGCTCCGTGTATAACGACAATTCCTCAGCGAATCCAATTCCAATCTAATGACAATCTCTCGCAGCTTGTTCGCCAAGTGCAAAGCACGAGTACAAAATGTTTGGATTATCAGCATTCCTCCCTACGCGACATCGCTAGATGGGCGTGTATCGAACAACCAATGTTTGAGACTCTGTTCTCATTCACATACAAAGCCACTCAACAGCACGATAATCAGCCCTGGAAACAGATCAAAAGCTCAATGTTTCTCGGGTATCCCCTTGCAATTGAATTCACCGCAGACGATTATTTAGACGCCTTGACCGTTACTTGCGAGTACCAAAAATCTTTCGGTACTAAAAAAGACGCTCAAATTTTTGCGGAGGATATAGAGACCCTCCTAATAATGATCATGGACGGGGAAGATCCAAAGATATCCAGTCTCGGTATCGTCGAGCAAGCGTTTGCTCGCGGCAGTGATGTGATTTTATGGGACGAGACAAATTGGTCAGCAGTAGAACAGACAATTAGAAAAGTACTTCACGATATTACAGGGATAGAAGCCTTTCGTATCACTAAGAATGCAACCTTTTTTCAGCTCGGCATAGACTCCGTATCCGCAATTCGCCTTGCCAAACACCTCAGACAAAACGGGCTAAGTGTCAATTCCGCCGACATTATGCGCTATCCAAGTACAGGAGCCCTTGGAAATCATCTACCAAATGAGCTGAAGACTCCACTCCAAAATGCAGATTCCACAGTTCCGAATAATCAGGCTAGGCTCTCAACGCTTGTGAAAGACAAATTGCAGATAACGGCAGACTCTATTGAAGCGACGTATTATTGCACGCCACTTCAAGCTGGCATGATAATTGCAACATTGGCTTCCGATGGTGACGCTTATGTGCACCGACACGCGCGTACATTGCCTGCGGAAATTGATATCGAAAGGCTTCGCCAAGCCTGGACGATGACAGTGCGATCATCAGACATCCTGAGAACGTCCTTCCATCACTTCAAAGAGAATGAGCCCCAATGGATTGCCTGTGTACACCGTGAGATGACCACGGGCCACTTAGACTGCTCCGAAATCTCTCAGCTAAGTCCGACCGCAACTCCTATCAAGTTCTCGCAAGAAGAAGACTTCAGCAAATCACTTTTCCAGGCTGAAATCTCATACACTGGAGAGGAGTCTATTTTCAGATTAACCTTGCATCATGCTCTCTATGATGGGATCTCGCTACCCATGGTATTTGAGAGATTCGCCCTTGTATACAGACTTGGCAGCCCGGATATTTCACAAGTACCTTCATATTACAAGGCAGCGCAGCTTATCAATAAGACGAACACACAATCCACCGGATTTTGGCTTGAAACTCTCAAAGGATACCGTAGTGAGGACGGGCATGAGAGATCAAATCATACACCTCGACAGATGTCGTTTGCGAGGAAATGCCGCATATCTCCAGAAGACGCTCTTGAAAAATGTAAAGTCTCAGGGGTGACTTTGCAAAGCGCGCTGTTGACTGCGTATTCAAAGACCTTGGCTACTGTTCTCGGCAGAAGAGATATTGCTTTCGGCCATGTCGTTTCTGGGAGATCATTACCAATTGAGGGTTGCGAGAGCATTGTCGGTCCACTGTTCAATACAGTTCCGATAAGAATTCGAATCGATCGCCTTCTGGATACAAATCAGGACATGATGAAAACTGTACTAGATTTGACGACCAGGGCTCAGACCCACCAGCATGCCTCATTATCACAAGTGCAGAACGCGTGGCGGATGAGAGAACCATGCGATGGAGCTCGGTTGTTTGACAGTCTCTTTTTGTTTCAAAAAGTAGCATCGGGTCTAGATGATGGCTTTGCACGACCGATAGAAGAAGAAGAAGTGCCAGCACCAACATCGGAGTATTGTCTAAATGTCGAAGTGGAGCAAAACGAGGCTGAAATTGTATTCTCTATGTCGTGTCATGAGGGCTGCTCAGTGGATCAATCCCTCGATCGTTGTATCGACTTGTATGAGGATGTTTTGCGGGACCTGCTTGACAGTCCGATGCGTGCGGTAGGTAGCTATCCGCAAGGTCTTTCGGCACTACCCTTGGAGATACCAAAGATCGAATCGAAAGGGCCGCCAGACAATCGCGATGAACCAAGCGATGACTCAAATTTTCAAATCATAAAAGGTGTTTTGGCCAACGTATCTGGGATTTCCCTAGATCATATTGCCAGTACTGCTAGTATCTTCGCTCTGGGCTTGACCTCTCTTTCTGCCATCAATGTCGCGGCAGAGTGTCGGAGGCAAGGGCTTGAAATAAGCGTCGCAAATGTGCTCCAGGGGGTTACTGCCAAAGGTATCTACGACCGGGTAGCTATCAAGACCGAGCATAAGGAGCAGACACGGGAAGCGAGCACGCTCATCAAGTTCCTCGATCTTCCTAGTTCTCCTGTCAAGGAAGAGTACATCGAGTTGATACTTCCGGCCTTGAGTGGGCAGACGTACCATCTCGATGGCTGGCTGCGATCTGGAAGGACTATGAACATGCCGACATGGAGCTACACTTGCTCCAAACTCGACATCGATCGCTTCCAACGAGTATGGGCTCTGCTACGGGAGCGACATCCAATTCTGCGTACGACATTCACTGCTCTGACTTCGACTAAGGCTGCACAGCTGATTTTGAAATCTTCATACACTAATCAGAAATCCTTCAGCTACGTCTCCGGACTGGTAGACACAGCATCAGTCCAGCAGTATATCAGAGAGCAGCAGAAGCAAGCAACAGACATGGAGACACCTCCGGTTAGACTTCAAATCGTCCAAGGTCCATCTCATGATGTGATGCTACTTACTATCCATCACGCACTGTATGATGCATGGTCACTACCAATCATCATCTCTGACCTGATCAAATTGTATCACGGCTCGGAGTTAGAAAGTCCGCCAGACTGGCAGCTCTTCGTGCAGCAATCGACGACGGAGCTACAATCCTTGGATGGGGCTGGATTCTGGAGGAAGACATTATGTCCCTTTCAAGAGACGATTATCGATCGCCGTCCGCCAAATGTCATAAACCTCTCCACCTTGAAACCCGCAAAACAGACCTTCCTCTCCCTTCCCAATCTCCTCACTGAAATTCCCTCCCTCTCCCTCAACTGCCGCGCCCATAACATCTCCCTCCCAACCCTCCTCCTCCTTTCCTTCGCCCGCTCCCTCTCCACCCTCACCAGCACGAAAAACCCTCTCTTCGGAGTCTTCAGCCTTGGCCGTTCCAGCTCTTTTCCCTTCATCTCGCAACTAGCAGGACCATGTCTCAACGTGCTGCCGCTCGTGGTCCATGAGCCATGGAAGGGTCCGTGGGTTGCGAAGGCGAGGGAGATTCAAAGTGGGTTGGCGGAGAGAACAAGGTTCGAGCAGGCGGCACTGTGTGATGGGATAGAGTGGGCGAAGAAGGATAGGAAAGGGGATGGGGAGGTAGAATTCAACGTCTATGTCAATATCCTGTGGCATGACGGGAGGGGAGGAGAGGTGAATGAGGAAGCCAAGGGTGGCGAGATGTTCGAGCTCATGGATGTGGGCGTGCCTTCGGATTTTGTACCCGAGCACGGGCTCGAGGGGGAGACGGGACTGGAGCAGCTGGATTGGCCTGTGGGAGGTCATGGAGTGTACGTGGATATTGCCTTGAATAAAGACGGCAGTGCGGTGGATATCGGGGCTAGGATTGCGGGTGGGATTATTGATGAGGAAGAGGCAAGGGAGTGGTTGAGAAGGGTGGGAGAGGGGGTGAAGGAGATGTTGAGGGGAGAGTAAAAGTTTTGTGTTTTTTGATGAGGTTGTGTTGGGCTAGATTGGATCTTTCATTCTGTGGATTATTTGTTTTGTGCATTTGTTGCGAAGCTGTTTGAGGATCACAAATTGTTACTGTATCCTGGACTACTACCGTCAGATTGTTAATAGGTAGCTATCATGCTGTGAATGTACTTTGGTGAGTGAGGTTATACATCACTCAACAAAAGACCTATGGATGTCATTGAGCCCAGTAACTAGAAAGTATTCTCACATATTTTTGCGCCTCATCTTCCTACATTCTAGACACCAAAAGTTGAATCGAGCTGACAACCTCAGTGGCCGTTCGTGATGTCCTCTTTGATATTTTGACAGCCTGCACGATCTATTTGCTAATGATGAAATTGAGAGTCTGCAAGTAAAAGCAGCGAGTAACTTACATTGCCAGGATGCGCGCTAATGATTAGTAAATATTCAGCCGCATGCTAGTCAACGTCTAAGAAGCTTCACACTTTATTCAGCGAAATTTACCGTACATTCTAGAGCACATTCGCTAACCAACCATTACACAGACGTCCGACCCAATAAGCCTTATTCCAGATGGCGGTACATGGTGAGACAATTCGTATCATCCACATCAGACGGGAGCCCGAAAAGGATTCAGTGGGATTCCCGAAAAATCCTACACGAAGTAGAGTATGAAAGCGGGACGCAATCATGAGGGAGAATGAATGATTTGCGGGATTCGGTTCGAATAAGAGGAAAAACAGGCGCGAAGCGGTTTCCCTCTCCAATAGCCCAGTCACTTCAAGCGGAAGATGCATGAGCGTGATCTACCAAAGTGTAGTCTGACTCCTGCATTCATTCCTTTTCGTCACTGCGAAAAGACCAGACTTCTGGTATGATGACTGCGTTCGCCCTGAACGAATCCATTTCATGCAATAATAGTCAGATGAATACGTGCCTCGGACAGGGCTGGGAAGTAAGGTAGTAATTTCGTTGAGAATCCTTCGATGACTTTTACCCGAATCATTCCGAATGCAAGTCTGCATCCTCAAGGATCTTAATCATCATTATTATTGGCCAGATTGGTCGTGTGCGGTGGCGGGTGCAGATATCACAAGTGCGTCGCCCCCACTGGACTTGAAAGCCACCTGAAGGTTTCTGAAACAGGGGTCTGCTCGTTCGTGCAACGATAATTTGGATGCTTGGAATGCGACAAGAGTCCCTAATCCTGCTCGGCATTGTGTGTCGCCTTCTCGTTGTGACAGCTTTGCCAGGCTTAAGGATACGGAAAATGAATCAGTCATAAACCCGTAGGATAGATTGAGTCCATGAGATTCTCCCGGCACAGTTTCTGAAGAAGAGGCCTCATTCCCTCTCATTGCATTGTTGAAGAATCAGTAATGAGTGGGGACTTGGGTGGGATATCACCTTTGCCTGTGACACTGCTCGTCCTTATCAGTCGGACATCACCGAGTACTGGTACCACTCGTGTGAGCATCCGTTCGTAGTTGTACTGAGAATAATGTCATGCGTGCGACGGTGGTCTCAGGCAAGGGACCGCACTCATAGAAGCCTGCACGCCCCCAACGTCCCTGAATGGCCTACTCTTCTCCGCTCACTTGATCACCGGAGGGAACCCATGAGATGTAATTGAATTAGAAGAATACATAGACAATGAACCCATGACATGCTAGAGCCACGAGGCACAGGATGGAGACTAAGCAAAACTCCGCGCTATGTTGAAGACATGATAGTACAATCCGATTCACCGAGAATATCATTCAATGAGAGCAAAGCACACTCTGCCCGTTTCTCTCTATTGGCTAGTGCCTCTCCTGGAGGGCTGCTGCATCTCAAACCGCTCTACACCACTCAGCTCAGACCTCCTATCCCCACCACCCAGCTCAGAAGGCCGAATCGGCGCGATGTCCATTTCTTGCGGCTCCTCCGCTGTCGCGTACTGTGGGGGTCCCTCGGCAAAGTCGTGACGCTGGTCCGATTTATCATCTTTGTGGCCTGGCAGTAGCAACGACAGTGAAGGGGATTGTGAACCCCTACGACGATAGAGAAAATAACCGATTGCAAGACCGATTGCTACAACAGCCACAGCACCAATTGCAATTCCGGCATCGGCACCTCCGGATAGATGATGGCCTAACGACGTTGTGGCTGCCGGTGCTTCTGGGGATGAGGCCGTAACGGGCAGCGGGGTCCATGACGATTTCCAAGTACTTGCCCAATCATCTGCCGTTGCTGCGATCGATGGACTTGTGATGGGCAATTGATGGGGGACTGTTCCCACCCCAGGGCCAGGCGCCTGGGCGAGGAACCATTGACCATTGCTTGCCCAGTCGACTCCAATGAAGGCAGCTTGAAGAAAGGCTCGACCGAGGGAGTAGACCTGTGAAGTGGCATCCTGTGGAGGCTGACATGGGAAGTATTGAGTGGGGGTAGAAATTATTGGCGCATCCAACGTGAGATTCAAGAGCTGGAAAGGTACCTTGACTATGAATTCGTTGTCAAAGGTAAAGCTCAGAAATGTCGGAGAGGTCACTATCTTCGTGTACTGGGGATCTTCGACGTTCCAAAAGTACAGCCCGTATTTCGCGTTGTACGTGACAGGTAATTCCTGCGCGATGGCAGCGCATGTGCTATTGGGAAGGTTCATGTAGGGAGCCGCAAGATTCATATCGATCGGGATGGAGTTCGTTATCGAGGAGTTCCCAGAGGCCAGCAAGCCATCTTTTTTCGGGTAGGAGAACGGAGACCCCCCATTGTCCACGCCAATACCCACATCAAAGAGGTCGAGGTTGAATCGATTGCTGGGATTGTCGGCATATGAATGAGTTGAGACTGGGCCAGAAATCCTCGCAGCATCGTAACCCCCGAACCAGAGAGAAAGAGGTAGATTGAGAGCTGCGGAACCAATATGAAGTCCAACGGACGCGGATGGAATCACTTTATGTAAACCAAGGTAGGTCGGAATGAGACTTGCGTTGACAGCAGGTTCACCGTCACCACGTGTGAACGTCTGATTTATATTCGGCGCGCCAAGTGACATCTGGCCCAGTTGCGGAGGGTATGTGCTTCCGTCAGGATTTGCTATCGAAACATTCGAATACATGACGATGCTGAGATTGGCCACAACGCTGCCCGTGTCCCCACCCGGACTTAATTGCAAATCATCCATAATACTTGAAGCATCGCTGAAGTCAATGCCTTGCGCGCTGTCGGACCAGTAACCGCGGACGGCAGTATTCTCCGGTTGTAACTGGATGGAGGTGTTATCTATAGAATCAGAATCCTCAGGCGTGAAAAGCCCTCCGCTGCCACATGGTTTCGCCGTCATACCCTTGCAGAGTCCATTCGTAAATATGGTGGACGCAAAGGTTCCGCCGGGATAGAGGTCGATGTCTTGCGCCGGGTGTCCCAATTGCACAGAGACGGCGTTCCACGGTCCATCTGGTCCATAGGTCTTTTTGGACGCGGTAGCTTGAAATGGGGATTGATCTTGAGCATGGCTACAGAGCAGAAACAAAGAGTCCAGCAGCCAAATCAACGGTAACGAAAGGTAAACCATGGCATTCAGAGTTTTCCAACGTGACCGAAGATGGGGAGAGACAAGAGGTGAAGAGGAGCAAAGGCGGGACAGAATCCTTCATGCCCGAGGACACGAAGGGTGATGGATGGCGAGAGATGGCGAGATGCATACCGGAGCCATAAGCCAGAAGCCAGCCTGCCCCAACGCCGGCATCGTCAGCCTCGCCGTCCGACGGCCGATGCCATTAATGTTCAGTTTCACCATCACACTAATTAGCATAATAATAATATATACAACCAGAGGCTGGGCAGAAGCCAGTCCGACCAGCCCAGAAGATGCCCTTACCCCGATATGCTCGACTGATCAGACTCGGGGTGCAAACAAGACCTGGCCTGTCCCTTTCCTCCACTGCGGTCTCGTTCATCACCAGGAGCTCCGTCTGTCCAACAATGAGCAGATGGCGACTGGACGACGGGAGGCTGAAGGATGCAATGCGGTGCAGGTTGGAGAGTTTGCCAGGACGCTAAAAGCGGGAAGGAGCGTGGCCCCTGCTCCTGGCTTGAGCGTCCGACCTATCACACCCCTCATGCAAAAGCAGCAGCCAAATTGGAGAGACTCGGGGTCACAGCCAGCGGCTAGGGGAGGATTCTTCGTCGTTGGCAATACCACTGCAGACACTCCTGCGTTTCCAATCACACTCAGCAAGCCACACGTTTCCGAGTCCGGTGGGGCTGAGACTGCAACCTCCGCTTGGAGAGGTGTCCTAAGCCGCCGAGCATGTGGGATCTCACCAGGCTTCAGCTTCAGCCCTGAGCCCTCTCCTGCTTCACCTGCGTCCCGGATCCTGGATCCTGAAACACAAGCATTATTACCAGGCCCTTCAATCTTTGACTGTCGTTGACAATCTCTCTACTTTCACATGACATCGATGAGGACGACTTTATCTATCTCCAGAAGCCAGACCCTAGCCCAGAGATGATACAATCCAGGCGATTCTATATCATTGGAGCCGTCACTTTTCTCGCCCTACTCCTGGTGCTCGGCAGCACCTTTCTACGGAATAATGGAAGAATTGGAGCGGTAGTCAAACACTTTACAGAGGATGGAGATCCTGCCGGCGACGAGTGGGACAAAATCGATACTCCGCCATCGTCTCAAAACGGGGGCACTGTGGATTGGTCAAAATACGCATACGTCCAATACGCTACAAATGCACCGTACCTCTGCAATTCGGTGATGCTTTTCGAAAGGCTACATGCCCTCAACTGCAAGGCCGATCGCCTATTGA
>JAABUH010004050.1_pt1 | contig 12113 bp, 14 predicted proteins | sample 5559121 | NCBI WGS metagenome assembly JAABUH01 (sample SAMN10711871, study PRJNA513364) | rock metagenome | isolation source: Antarctica rocks | place: Antarctica: Victoria Land, Battleship Promontory nord | collected 2015-12-28 | reverse complement strand
GCGCGCACGACGGTAGACTGCATAGGGATGAACTCCTACGGTGAGACGATGTGTGGGTGACACCTGATCGTACCATCGCACCGAGTTCATCCCCTCTATCAGCGATAATTCACGAGCCCTGGCGCGCCTGTCAACAGGCTGTTGCATCTCCCGTGTGGACACGCCTGGGGATGGTCGAGACGGAGCCTATCATCGCGGCCGTCGTCCGCGCCTATAACGCCATCTACTATCTCGCGGACGACGTGACCCCTGTGGCGATCCTGGGGCCGGGCCGCACGCCGGCCGTGGCCCAGGCGCGGCACCTGTGCGCCTACCTGCTGGCCGAGGACTACCACCTGACCAACCTGGCGACGGCCCACGCCTTGGGCCGCTCCAATCACACCACGGTGATCAACAGCCGCGCGCGGATCAGGGCCGCCCTGCCCCGGGACACGCGCCTGGCCCGTGTGCTCGATCGCGCGCGCGTGGACCTGGCCGGCCACCGCCGCGCCGACGACGCGGAGGAGCGCGACCGCCGCGCCGAGGGTCGCCGGTGTGCCCGGGCTATGGCGTCGCCTCGGGAGTGGGACGAATACCGCTACTGGCGGTTGCGCTCCCTGCGCGCGGGAGGCGTCCGATGAACGACTCGACACCGACACAGTGGCCGGGCGTGAGCAGACCGAACTACTCTCCCATCCCCGACGACTATATCGACTTCGCCATGGCCGCGCTTAAAGGCGCCGAGTTCAAGGTGCTCATGTATATCGCCCGGCGGACGTTCGGTTTCAAGCGCCAGAGCGACCGCATCAGCCTGACTCAGATCTGTGCGGGGATCACGCGCAAGGACGGGACTGTCATCGAGCGGGGCACGGGGTTGAGCCGCCAGGGGGCGGTCAGCGCGATCCGCAGCCTCATCGACCAGGGCTACATCCGCGAGGAGAGGAGCAGTAGCGACGAGCGCGGCAACGAGGTGAACACGTACACGATCGTCTTCAATAGCCCGAATCCCCTGCCGGACGAGGCGCCACTCGCGGCAGCCCCAGAGGCAGCCCCCCCCCAGTCAAATATTTTGACCAGGGGTGCAAATAATTTGGACTCCTGGTCCAATAATTTGACTAGCCCTGGTCAAAAGACTGGACCACCCCCTGGTCAAGAAAGTGGACTACCCCTAGTCAAAAATTTGGACTCACAAAAAACAGTAGAGAGAGAAACAGGTAATCGAAAAACAGATATATCGAATCGAGGGGCGCGTGAGAGCAACACGACCCAAGCCAATTCGAGCGATTCGAGCGATTCGAGCGATTCGATGAGTAGTCAGAGGGATGCAACTAGCACGGTCACGGCGGCGACGGATGGCGTGCCCGATGCCGGTAACGCACTGGCAACGCGCGTCGACACGCTCGGTGTGGAGTTCGGCGACGATGCCCCGCAGGCGAGCAGGACGCGGGTTACCCATCTGCAGCGGGAGGCCGCGCTTGACGACGGTGCCCTATCCGCGCTGCTCGACGAGGCCGCGTCGATTACGCGCTCCCAAGCGCACGCCATCGGCAAGCGCGGCCGCGGGGGGCGTCCCCTCCACATGCCCTATCTGCTCCGGACGTTAGAGAGTTTGCTGGATCCCGAGCGCACGGCTCGCGCGTCGCCGCCTTCTGCCAGCGCGCGCCCGGATACGCCCAGCCCCACTGCCGCGGTGGATAGCGCGGACCCACCGCCGATTAACGAGCCCGACGAGGTGTGGCGCGCCGCTCTCGTGGACCTGCGACTCTCACTGACAGCCGAGAATTACCGCGCATGGCTCTCCACGACGCGCGTGGTGGCACGGACGGAGAACGTGTTGCGGGTCGGTGTGCCCGATTCCTTGCGGCGCGATTGGTTGGAGCACAAGCTGCGCCGCCCCGTCATGAGTGCGCTCGGGCGGTTGGGATACGGGCACATGCGCGTTGAGTACGTCATCGCGCCCGGTCTCGGGATCGGGTGCGATGACGGTGGCGAGGGCGATACCGACGGTGATAGCCCCGCTATCGGCGGCGGGGGCGCCGGGTGCGCCGAGCGCACGGCCGAGGAGGCGACACCATGAGCGCGGTGGCCACACCCCTGCGCAGCCCCCTGACATGGTTCGGGGGGAAGGGTCATCTGGCGCGGCACATCGTCCCCTTGTTGCCGCCGCACGAGTGCTATTTGGAGACGCACGGAGGCGGCGTCAGCGTGTTCTTCGCCAAGCCACGCGCCCGGCTGGAAACGGTTAACGACCTCGATGGCGGCGTGGTACGGTTCTATCGGGTGCTGCGCGACCCCGCCGCCTTCGAGCGGTTCCGCCTGCTCTGTGAGCTCACGCCCTATGCGCGCGAGGAGTACGAGGACTGCCGCTGTCCAGGGGACGACGACGACGGAGGCGACCCGGCGCGACGCGCCTGGGCCTGGTTCGTTGTCGTGCGGCAAGCGTTCGGCGGCGCGACGGGGAGCGCGGCGCGCCACGGGTGGAAGTACAGCGTCCACACACCGGGGGCGGCGGGGACATGGGGCTACAGCGCCACGAACGCCAACGGGACGCGCGTGGCCAGCGCGGCGCAACGCTATCTCTCAACCGTGGAGCGACTGCCGGAGGTGCATGCTCGCCTGCAGGGGGTGCAGATCGAACGTGGCGACTGGAGGCGTGTGCTCGCCGTCTACGGCCACGCCGATGCGCTGGTCTACGCGGACCCGCCCTATGTGTGGGAAACGCGGCGCGGCGACAAGCGGTACGCGCACGAGATGACCACGGAGGATCACCACGCGCTGACGGCCGCGCTACTGGCGTCGCCGGCGCTGTGCGTGCTCTCGGGCTACCGCGACGCGGCGATCCACCGGCCGCTCGAGGAGGCTGGCTGGGAGCGGACGGACATCGACGTGCCGATCAGCGCCGCGCGTCACCGGGAGGGGCTGCGCCGCGTCGAGTCACTCTGGCGGAATCCTGCGGCCGTGGCGGCGTGGGAACGGGCACGCGTCCAGCCCTCTTTATTCGACGGGATGGAGGGGATGGGGCGCGCCACGACCGAGGTCATGATGACCTCGATCGAGAACCGGACCAAGGGAGCGCGCATTCGGTGATGGCAGACGGTGATGGCAGAGATAGACCGATGACGAGGGAGGATGCGACGCCTGCAAGAAGCTGGGGGCGTCGCGAGACAGACGCCTTGATCGCCAACCGTGACCGTAATGGCCACGGTTGCGGCGCACAAGCTGCTCGACCGTGGCCGTTACGGCCACGGTTGAGGGACAGGTTGACGGGCGGGAGACAGGGCACCGCTGCGATGAGCAACGCGGAGGATGCGGCGAAGGGGGGAGAGAGAGATGGAGGAAACCACGACTGGTCAGGACGGAGGCGCAGGTGGCGCAGCCACCGCACTCGTGCCGCGGCGCGAGCAAAACGTCGATTTCTACGGGGACGCCATCCCAGTGGCGCAGACACCCGACGGTGGCCTGTACGTGGCCCTGCGGCCGATCACGGACTTCTTGGGCCTCGATTTCAGCGCCCAGCGTCGCCGCGTCCTGCGCGACGAGGTGATCGCGCCGCGCGCCCGTCCAGTGCTTATCACGGCCGCCGACGGCCGCCAGCGGGAGCAGTTGTGCCTCCCGCTGGACCTGCTGCCGGGTTGGCTCTTCGGAGTCACGACGGCCCGCGTCCGACCCGAACTCGTCGACAAGATCAACCGCTACCGCAGCGACTGCTTCCGGGTTCTGTGGGGGGCGTTCAAGGGCGAGACTGGCGCGGGCCCGACGGAGCCTGAGCCTGACGAGCGCCCGCTGTCCGCAGCCGGCGTCCCGTCCGGCGCCGTGCTGGCGCTGGAGATCGCGACGGCCGTCCAGCATCTTGCGCGGAATCAGGTGGAGCAGGAACAGCGTCTGGCCGACGTCGCCGGCCGCCAGGACGTGATGGCTGACTATCTGCGCGGGTTTATCGTGGACACGAGTCGGCGCCTGGCTGATCTGGAGCAGGCCACGGGGCAGGGCGCGACGATCACCGACGGCCAGGCGGCGGAGATCTCCCTGGCCGTCAAGGCGATCGGGCAGCGGCTGCAGGCGGGGGGCAACCGCGAGGGCTACGCCCAGGTGTACGCCGCCCTCTATCGGCGCTACCGCATCAGCGCCTACAAATCGCTGCCCGCGGCGCGCTACGAGGAGGCCATGGACTGGCTGCACCGGTGGTACCTGGAGGTCGCGCCGCCCGAGGCCTCGATCGAGGCGGGCGGGCCAGTGCCGGGAGAGGGGGCGTAGCGTGGCAACCGTGACATCCGCGACGCCCGCGATCGGCGTGCTCGACGTCGACGGCCTGCACCTGCCCGATAGGTCACTCGCCCCCATCACGGGGGCGATCCGCCACGTCGGCGATCTGTATAACGGCGCACGGCGGCACGGGCTGGCGCAACTCTGGCTCACGGACGACTGGGTGCGCGCGGCCGGACTGCCCGACGAGCTCGCCGTGGCGGGCCAGTTCCGCGAACTGCGCCACGCCTTCGTCACCGACGGCCTGGACGACCTGCATGCCTTCCCGACTGCACTCACGCCCTGGCTCGACCTACGCCGCAAGGGCGAGGCCGGATCGGGCGTGTCGATCGTGTTCCCGCTCTACGACGAGCATGCCGTGTGGGGTCTCGACACGGACGGCGCGACGCTCCTGACGGCACTCCTGGCCTACGCGGGGTCCGTGGGCACGCCCTACTATCGCTCGCCGGGGCGCACGGGGATAGACTTGCTGCAGAACCTGGGCAAGCGGGGGGCCGACAGCAAGCGAGAATACCCCGAGCGGCTGCCGGCGCCGGCGGGGCAGGCAGACACGGTATCCGAACTCAGTTGGCTGCGCACGCTCTCGCCGGCCGAGCGGGGCAAGGCATACTTCCATTCCTACGATAAGAACGCGCAATGGCTCTCGGCGGCCGGCGTAGTGGAGTTGGGGTTGTCCGGCATCGAGGAGCGGTGCGATCCGGCCGGGAAGCTGCCCTTCGACAAGAAGCTGCCGGGCTACTGGCTGGCGCGGATCGCCGGCGGCGAGGAGCGGTGGGCCTGCACGCCGACGGTGGCGTGGGCACTGGAACGCGGCCAGGCCGTGACGATCAGCGAGGCGTACGTGTGGACACAGCACAGTCGGGCGATGGAGACCTGGTACGAGCGGTTGCGGGGGGCGCGAACCGCGCTCTACGCGGACCCGACGCCGGCGGGGGCGCTGGCCCTGCGCGCGCTCAAGCTCACCTACAGCCTGACGATCAGCGGCTTCAGCAGCGCGTGGCAGCGCGAGCGGCGCAGTCCGCTGTACCGGCCCGACTGGCGGCATCTCGTCATCGCGCAGGCGAACGCCAACCTCTCGCGCGCGCTGCATAAGATGGACATGGCTGGCTACACGCCCGTCGCCGTCCACAAGGACGCCGTGTACCTGGTGAGCGACGAGCCGGACCCCGTGGTGGCGTGTCCGCCCTCGGTCACGCTGGGGACGGGCTTGGGGCATTTCAAGGTGCAGGACGCGGCGATCCCCCTGGATAGGGTGCTGCCGGCGTTCGATGGGACGCGCGGCGGGCTCGGGACGTTGCTCAAGCTCTTGAAGCCGCTGCGCGATCACGCGGCCGCGCAGACGGACCGGGGGGCGGCGTAGCGTGTCCGACCTGGGGGAGGACCTGGCGCGGGCCTACGGGGCGCGGGTGGCGGCGGCGGACGTGGAGTTGACGCTGGCGGCGATCCGCGCCGTGGTGCGTGAGCTAGGGGGCGGGGAGGGACGCGCACAGATCGCCGAGGGCAACAAGCAACTGGCCGGCCAACTCGGTATCTCCGTCCGGACGGTGCAGCGGTGGCAGAAGGAGGGCGGGGAGGCGCGCAGCGTGGCGCGCTCGACGCCGGGGCTGCGGATTAGCGTGCGGGGCATCGCGACCGAGGTGCAGCGGCAGGCCAACGCGCGGGCGTTCCGGGAGCGGGTGCAGGAGCAGGGGCTGGACGTGGGGGCGTGTCGGGTGATGGTGCTGGTGTACAACGAGGAGCGCGCCCGGCCACGCACCATCGGGGCTATGCACATTGACGGGGACGCCCTGACCGAGGCGCTGGATGCGTTGGAAGAGAGCGACGTGGTGGCAGCGGGCGCGTCGTTCGGAGCAGCCTGGCTGGAGACGTACGGGCTGGATGTGGATGCCGAAGTAACGGACGTGGTGGGAACGTTTGCCCTCGGTTAATGCCGGGCGACTGCTTCGCTGATAGAGTAGACCATGATGATTTACTTCTTTAGGGGACGTGCTACGTTAGGAACGCAACGGAGGGTTAGGTATGGGTGAGAGGCGGCAGGATAAGGCAACAGTGATTGTGCCATCGTCCAGCGCCAAGTCGAGGTACTGGGAGGCGAGAGGTATTGGCCGTGCTAACGGAGGACGGGTTCAGCTATCTCGCGCTGCGGCCGATAGGACAGCCCTTGCCTCAGGCTGTCCTATCGGCCGCAGCGTCGGCGCTCTCGTGGCTCAGAATCTCCGCAATTGTGCAGAAGAAAGGGTAGGTAATGTACACCGTTGTTATACTTGAACAGCTGTGTGGCATGATTGGGCCATTTATTGAACAGCTCGCCAGCTTTGCCCATAAAGTCCGACAGTTCCGCATCCTGTACGGTTTGGCCTACCGTGCATAGCACAGGTCCGAATTGAGATGCTCGTCACAGCCTAGTAGGCGATGAACGTTCGGCAGAGCCGACTTTATGGGCAAAGCCACAGCTCGCCTAAAATATTCACCACCACTCGTTGACCGCGTTGCTATCGGTTGGTGAGCCGCGAACCCCCTTCTCTTTCTTTAGCATCGATATGGGCGAAGACGAAATGAACTACCGATTCTCAGGCCACGAAACGTTCCCCTGTCGCTATGCATGGCTCCCTAAAGCCGTGCGCGCCATCGAGGAGGACCCGCGGATCATTGGTGACGACGAACGGGCGATGGTCACATTAGGCGTCGGGAAGAACATGGCCCGCGCCATACGGTTCTGGGTGCAGGTCGCTGGGATGGCCACGTTCAACCGCGTCGTCGGATATGCAATCACCCCCTTTGGCCACCAACTCCTCGGCCCTGACGGCTTCGACCCTTTCCTCGAGGATGCGCGTACCCTTTGGCTCATCCACTGGAAGTTTTCAACGCAGGTAGATGAGCCCCTCTTCGCGTGGGATTATCTCCTGAACCGCTGGCATCACCCCGAGATCAGTCGCACGGAAGTCCTGCGAACTTTCCAGGATGAGGCCAAACGCCTCGATCGCACCCTATCTCCTGTCACCATCGAGCAGCATTTCGATACGTTCCTGCACACATACGTGCCGACGCGTAGCCCTAAGGGCGCGATCCAGGAGGACAATCTCGACTGCCCCTCGTCGAACTGAATTTAATTCAGAGGATTGGGGAGCGCAAGATAGACCATTCCAACAGGAGCGAGGCTGTGTACGCATTTCGCAGGGAACCCAAGCCGGATGTCACTCCCGAGGTCTTCGCCTACTGCCTCGATGACTTCTGGGCGACACACCGCCCGAACGAGGAGACACTCACTTTCCGCGACGTCTCCGTCGCGCATGGTAGCCCCGGCCAGGTGTTCAAGCTGCCGGAGTGGAATGTGCGCGAGCGATTGGAAAGCTTCACTGACAATCCTCGTGCGGCGTTCGACTACCGAGAGTCGGCCGCTCTCCAGCAGGTCTATCGACGCGCGGGCGAGGGGCACAACTCTCTCGCCGCGATTTATGGACGTGAGATGGCCCATGTTTGAGACGCAGTTGCCGATCTCCGATCTCCTCCGAATCCAGGGCCGATACCTGCGCTCGGGGCACCTGAGCCGCGACTTCAAGGACCCCTCGTCGCTCGACGGCTACATTGTCACGGATCAGGCTAAGAGTAGCCTGGAGCGAATCGCCTCGGGTTTGTCTCCCGTGTCCGGCCATCGCGCCTGGCGCATCACTGGCGACTACGGCGCCGGCAAGTCGTCGCTCGCCCTCGTCCTCGCCCACCTCTTTTCGCAGGATCACGCGCACCTGCCCGCACACGTGCGGCCAATCATTGACTTCGACGCGATCGGTGTTGAGCGTCCGCGGTTGCTCCCCGTCCTGGTCACTGGCTCTCGTGAGGAGCTCTCGTCGGCGCTTCTGCGCTCGTTATATGGAGCGCTCAGCGACGTTTGTGGGCAAGGTGAAAACCCCGACGTGATCGATGCCATTCGGGCGCATCTCGCATCGGATAGGGCAGTCACCGATGACACTGCGCTGGCGCTCGTCCAAGAGGCGACGGAATACCTCGTCGGAGTCGGCAAAGCGACAGGCATACTTATTATCCTGGATGAACTGGGGAAGTTCCTCGAGTTTGCAGCCCAACACCCTGATCGGCAGGATGTGTATCTACTCCAGGCTCTCGCCGAGACGGCCGCGCGGAGCGGGCGGCACCCCCTTTTTGTCGTGGGGCTCCTTCACCAAGGGTTCGGCGCGTACGCTGACCAGCTCTCTCCTGCGAGCCAGCGAGAGTGGGAGAAAGTTGCGGGGCGCTTCGAGGAGGTGCTTTTCAATCTGCCCCTCGATCAGGTCGTCGGCCTCGTCACCGCTGCGCTTAACGTCCGCCTGGACGTGTTGCCGCGCGATATTGTCGATCGCGCTGCGCGCGACATGGATGTTGTGCAGGGACTACAGTGGTATGGCGCGGCGTCTCCACGCGAGTATCTCGTCGATCAAGCTGCCCAACTTTATCCCTTCCATCCCACCGTCCTGCCCCCTTTGCTCGCCCTTTTCAACCGCCACGGTCAAAATGAGCGCTCGCTATTCAGCTTTTTGCTTTCGGGTGAGCCATTCGGCCTCCAAGAGTTCGCCAAGGGTTGGGTAGGGTCGGACCGCTTCTATCGTCTCCACGACCTGTACGACTACACCCATGTGACCTTCGGTCACCGCATCGCCCTGCAAAGCTACCGGAGCCACTGGAACCAGATCGACTCTATCATCGCCAGCTTCCATTCCGACGAGGTGCTCGATGTGCGCATCCTCAAGACCGTGGGACTGCTCAATCTACTGGATTCCCCGACCCTGCTCGCGTCTCGGGACGTGATCGTGCTCGCCGTGGGCGATGGGACTACGGAGGGGGTCCGTCGCGTCGAGGAGGCCTTGCACCGGCTGCACGTGGACAAGCACGTCCTGTACTATCGTGGTGCTGCAGGCGGCTATTGCCTGTGGCCCTACACGAGTGTCAATCTCGAGCGCGCCTACGACGACGCCAGGCGAGCCCTAGGGTCCGTGCAGCGCGTTTCGGCCTTGGTCCGCTCGACCCTGGAGACACGCCCGCTGGTCGCGCGACGCCACTATATCACGACAGGCACCCTCCGCCATTTCGATGTCGTCTACATATCCGTCGCGCAGCGCGATGCCGCGCTAGAGGCGAGCCCAACCGAGGCCGTCGGCCGCATCATCATACCTTTGTGCGAGACGGAGGAAGAACGACGGGACGCCTTGGCCTTTGCCCAATCGGACAAACTGGCGTGTCGTCGTGACGTGTTGGTCGCGATCCCGCGCCCGTTGAGAGACTTGGCTGGCCTCCTCCAAGAAATGCAACGCTGGCAATGGGTCGCCGAGAATACGCCTGAACTGACGAATGACACCTACGCGGCGGAGGAGGTCAGCCGCCAGGTCACGTCCTCTCGTCAGATGCTGGAGAAGCGCGTCCATGGCGCCATTGGGGTCCAGCAATCGTCGGGACCGATGGAGCTGCAATGGTTTGTCTGTGGACGGCCTAAACCCCTCCGCGACCGCCGACATCTGCTTTCTCTCCTCTCTGACATATGCGACGAGGTGTTCGATCAGGCGCCACGACTCTTCAACGAACTCGTGAATAGACGATCGATCAGCGCGGCGGCCACGACCGCACGCCTTCGCCTCATCGACCGCATCCTCGCGTCGTCCTCGGAGCTATTGATGGCGATGGACCCCTCGTCGAAGCCGCCCGAGATGTCGATGTACCTGTCGGTGTTGAAGAAGACGGCATGGTCAAGGTAAGAGATATAATCGAGGCAGTGGAAGAGGGCGGCTGGGCGTACGATCGCACCGAGGGCAGTCATCGCATCTTTACACGCGATGACGCGGGCGGGATCGTGGTTATACCCGGTAAGCCGGGCGACGACATGCCGGAAGGGACGTTGACGAGCATATGCCGTCAGGCCGGCATTGACAAGGGCAAGCTAAAGCGAGGTGGACGATGAGCGCAGTAAGCGGGCACGACGTCGAGCAGTATCAGGGCTACACGATTGTGTACGACGAGGGGCCGACGAATTGGGGCGCGTACGTCGATGGCCTGCCTACACCGTCGGTGTGCTTCACGGTAGCAGACACGCGCGAGGAATGCACGCGGCAGATCCATGAGGCGCTAACCGTGTATCGTGAGGCGCTGCAACGCGACAAGCACGAGCGGCCGTGGCTGTATGTGGAGGCCGCTCCTACCGCCTCGACCGCCTCCTAGCAAGCTGTAAGTTTTCAGGATACATGGGCGGGCTGCACGCCTGGAGGGGGGCGTTTCGTCGCGCTCTGTGGGCCACTTTCGTCAGGATAGGTGGGCCAATTCTCGCGCCGCGTGCGTGCTGGTCTCTCTCCACGACATCTGCGCGTCGGTGTTTTCACCCTGAAAGCGATGCAGTGCGCGGGCAGAGGAGGTACTGCAAGGGGGATGGCCCACCGAGCATGACAATTGTGGCTCACCTATCCTGACGAACGGCCCATCGAACGTGACGGCTTACATGTGGCCGCGCGTGAGGCCCGCAGCGGTTGTCGTTCAGGATACCATGACGCGTCGTGTCGTCGCCGCAGGCGGGCGTGAGGAGGTGTGGTGTGTCCTATGCCTCTGTGTGCCTCTGTGTGCCTCTGTGTGCCTCTGTGGCCCTCGTGCGGCTCCTGGCGGCCGTGGGCGCGTGGGCTTGGCGCGCGGATGGCCAGGTGGGCGGGGCGACGCGGGGGCTCTCGCTGGGCCGGAAGAGATCGAGGCCGGCCTGACCGTTGCGGGCGAGGGGGAGCTGTGGCGGTGAGACGGACAGCATAAGGGGCAGGCCCGCCGGCGTCCCCACAACGGCTGACCTACCCCTTATCCGTCGCTAGGATAACAGCGTCGTCGCCGTGCAGACATGATGTAAAACTCACGTTCTCGCTAGCCCGGCGGGCGGGGGGAGCTGGGGGGCCTCGGCCGGGCGACGAGCTGGGGGGCCTCGGCCGGGCGACGAGCTGGGGGCCTCGGCCGGGCCACGCGCTGGGGGCCTCGGCCGGGCCACGCGCTGGGCGACGAGCTGCGGCGGCGATCCGGGGGCGACGAGCTGCGGCGGCGATCCGGGGGCGACGAGCTGCGGCGGCGATCCGGGGGCCAGGCGGGAGAGCGCGCCCGCGCCGTGGCGGCGCCTGCAGACGGGTCAAGCACGGGGAGGCCCTGATGTAAGTTTTCACATTAGGTGCGCGGGTTCCACCCTTACATCGAGGCCTTAAACCACATTAGGCGCGCCGAAATTTCGAGACTGCGTAATTGACGTGAGGACTAACTGGCTCAGTGGTTGAACCAGAGGACGAGACGGGCATTCTCGGCCCCACATTGATTGGCACGCGCATGCACATCACGTCGAAGAGCACGTCCCTCTCAGAGCTACGGGCTTCCTGCTGTGTGGAACCTGTTCCGGGTGCACAGCGGCCTCCTGTGCGTGTTCGTCCCCGTCGCCGGCGTCAATCTCTTTCCCTGTCATCCATGGGGGATAAGAGTCGTATCCTTATAGTAGGTGGCATGTCGTGGGAATCAAGGTCGGCACCGATTGTGTCGAAGCCCCTCTTGGTCTCGATCGAGATGTCCGACGACAACCTGCGCCTCCCAACGGCCGGACGGTAGGGCGTGAGCCGCCTCACTCTACAGCGGCAATCGGACTTAGCGTCGTCATTGTGACGTCCCCCGCTCTCCGCGACGACAACGGCTCCCCGCCCGCGCCCATCGCGCTGAAGTTTAACCCACCTGTCGGCATCCCACCCCAGTAGCCCTACCTTTTTCTACCCTAAAGGAACCCTCTCGTGGCACCTTCACTCACGTCGCTGAACCAGACCCTTTGCCGGATGCGCCAGGTCGCGTGGACGTTCCCGGCTTTGCCCTGCCCCTCCTGTGGCCATCCC
>JAABUH010004049.1_pt1 | contig 12114 bp, 21 predicted proteins | sample 5559121 | NCBI WGS metagenome assembly JAABUH01 (sample SAMN10711871, study PRJNA513364) | rock metagenome | isolation source: Antarctica rocks | place: Antarctica: Victoria Land, Battleship Promontory nord | collected 2015-12-28 | reverse complement strand
TTCTAGGGAGATGATTTGCCGTTTAAGGTGTCTTTGCAAGATTCTGATCACCATGAGCCCGAGGTCCATCTGGGACTTGACCATGACTTACGCCTGAAGACGTATACCGACCTCCTGGTAGAACACCTCGAGAACCTCCTTCGAAGTGCTACCCCTGAGGAGATTACAGTGCATCTCCAGACAAGCGATAGCTTCACGACAACCCGCAGTAGGGCCGAGATCGAGTGTGGCACCTTCCACGGGATAGTACTCCCTTGGGCCAGTCTTGACCACAATGATGTGCTCAACCTGTTGAACATTAGCCATGATTGACCAGGAAGGGAAGGTCGCTTACCTGATTCATGAGGACCTCGATACCGGCATTGAGCCCGGCAGCAACGGCGTCATCCAGAGTAGCCTCAAACCGCTTCTTCTCCCGCATCAACGCGTTCAGGAAGTCGGTCTTGTCCACATATTGCGCTAACTCCTTGTCGAAGTATACCTGGACCATCGATTGAATTGTATCTCCTATATGTACGAGCTCGAAGAACTGAAGCAAAGGCGCCAAACTCCTCGTCTCCTCATGCTCATCAGGCTTGTACGTGCTCATTTGGTTTGTCGCCCTAGTCGTCAGCGAGGTCTATACCTTCCCCTCACCTTCTGAAGCCAGGTGCGATGTGCCGATCGCCAGCAGCTTTGAGCATGAGAATGAAGATCTCCTCGATAGCTTCCCGGACTTTGTGGCCGGACCTCCCGGGGTACTTGGCAAATGTCTCGGCGCGTTTAAGCGAATCTCGATCCGCGTGAATGAGCTCGAGTGCCGTGTCTAGCGAGACGAGTAGCTGGAGGCGATCGAATGACTTGGTGTCCGGCATTGGCGTCATTGGCCGTGTCGAAGCAGGTCTTCGCTGAAGGCTCGTCGCCGAGTTTGGCACTTGCAAAGACGGAGACCTGTCAACCTCCGCCTTCTCGTTGATCTCCGGTACCTCGAAGATCACTCCATCTTTCTCATCCTCCGGTTTCAATAGTTGACCACGCCCATTCGACCCGGCCCATTTTTGCGGATTGAGCATCGACAGACCATTCACAGCTTGTGATGATCCTGTGACTATGGCGTTTACACCGAATGTGACTGTTCGTGGAACGATCGTGACGGGTAGAAGAAGTAAATCGCGGAAGCCAGCGAGGACGTTGCGCTTAACTTGATCCGGATTAGAAGCGTTCAGAAAAGTCGGAGCAGCTTCAGCGGGCCCTGCCGAGTTGTCCGATCCACCGAGCTACCACATCAGACTGATTCCGGTTCATTGACCTACCTGCTGTTCCCAATCCTTGCAAATGCCTTCCATGACCATCTTGACCCATTCTGTCTCCTCATCAAGATACTCGTCCATATTGGGTTCGAACATCCGGAAGCTGCAAGGATCAGTCTTCGTCGAATACACTCGAGGCTACTTACATGACGTCCTCAACTCGAGTCCTGGTAATTGTCTTCTGCTCTTCGCCTAGAACCTCCATGACTACGTCGACAAGCTTCCAGGCTTGAACGAAAGTCGCAGGTGTTGCCTGAAGGAAGAGGTCTTGTGAGACGACTCGGGTTTGCCCGAGCAACGGTTGGATATATTCCCCAATCTGCATACATCAGTAGAAGTCAGACAGGACTCGCAAGTACCGACCACATCATTCGCAACCCGGTCGCAAAAGGAAAGCACAACCATGGAGTGGACCGGAAACACCCGGGCTGCACGGGTTGCATCCGCACGGAAGGCTTCGAGAACATGCGATATGAAGGCGTCCATGGGCGTGAAATCGAGCTGGCGAATCGTCATACCGTTTGATTGCATTTTCCTGCTCGCTTCAGCGCAATCCCACCAAACACAACATACACCATGTTCTCCGCCGGATCCCATTTTCCTGTCTCGTAGAATACCTCACGCTTCTCCACCCATACTCTTCCGCACTCCCACTGATCCCGTCCACCACCACCTGCTTCCCATACCTTCCAGCTACTCTGTGCTGCCAGTCTCATGCCTTGCTCATCATCTTTGCTGTCGGCAACCTCGAAAGCCACGAGACATGTTGAGTCGAAGCGATCTGCGGCTGCAAGCAGAGCTTGCCGCAGGAAGCCCCAGTCGCGCAGGGGCTGTAAGCGGGGCGAGAGAAAGAGAAGAAGGGAAAGGAGACGATCGGATTGTTGGGATAGAGGTGGAGGAAGAGCTATGGTCGGCGATGGCGGGAAGAGGAGGGAAAGTGTAGAGCTGGGAGAGGGTGACGAGCGAATGTGCCGACATAGCGGTACCAGGGACAAGTGATACTTCCTATACGCCAAATAGAACGGTCCCGGCGCGGTTGAAGCCGAAGAGAAGCCATTCAACTTCGTCGCCGGCGGAGTGAAAGCAAAGAAACCGGTCGTCCGATTCGCTCCCGGTCGAGACGGCAAAGGCACGTCATACATGTCCATCAGGCTCTGCTCCATCGGTTTCAGACTCATCCCATTTCCTTTGGGGCCATTAAATTCCCCGAAATCGACGTCTTCGAAAGCATCATTGCCTTGCGTGGAGAAGTCGCCAAACTCGTCGTCAACGAACGAGGATTTCGGTACTAGACCGGTGGACTTCTTCGTCGGCGTCGGTCTGGGCGGAGTATTCCGGTCTGAGGTAGATTGACGAGCCGTCTCAGCTGCATTAGTATGAGCGCACAATAAAAATCCCATGGCCGGCTCCGCTCACCGTCTTCCGACTTGATCCCCAAGATCCGACACCGTGCTTCCCATCCCCTCTCATCCCGAACGATTCGTGACAAAGCTCGACTTGACCTCGCTACATTCGGTAGATCAGGTACCGGGAGGGACTCCACGATTCGTAAGAGTATCGACTCCGGCCATCTCCCGATGAGCGGTCCAGAAGAAGTAGAGCCCAGAGCAGAAGGTTTGGTGGGTTTGAGGACAGAGGTGAAGCGAGCGGCTGGGGACTTTGATAGGCCGCCAGGCTTCGAGGGAGCGAGAGGAGCCCAGTTGCTCATGCCGCTCTTCTTCATGACAGAAGGATACGGTCGACCAACTGGCCACGAATGGGCTATAGCGCAAGGTCCGCGTCCAACCGAGAACCGCAAGCCTAATCACCCTCAACACCAAGCGATAGGCTGTTGGCCCTCGTTGTCGAAAATCAATTCTGGTAGGCGCCCCATATAGATCCCTTGCCCCTGGGCCCTGTTTCTTTTTTAAAAAAAAAAATCTCCTGCGAAACGGGGCAGCCCCTCTATGCGTCTCTAATTTAATCATCAATCGCTCAGCATCTCACGTGCCTCTATGAGCCTCCTTTGAAGTCCGGGACGCGACGCCTTGGGCCCCTCCTCATCTGACCTTGTACTCCGTGATCTTCGGTACGAAAGGAGATATGTTCACCCTTGACCCTACTAATCAAGAGACTCAAACAACGATATAAGGGACCATCCCCTTATTGGGATCAGTAGACCAGGAGTTAGAATCAAGATGATGCTGATCGGTCGATCTGCCTTGGTGATCCTTCATCTTCAGTAGTTATGCTTTCCCCGCTTGGGAACGATTCCTCCATCTCACATCTCACGCTCCTTCAACTTCAAAGTCTTGATTGACCTCTTCGACGTCCTTGTCTGGTACAAGGCGATAACACCACTCACTAGCCCGAAATGCGCGCCATCGCCCTTCTCATAACCTTTCTGCCGCTTTTCGTCGAGACCGCGCCGCATAATCGCTCTCGCGTCTGCTCGGCCAATCGCAATTCGGCAAGACACCGCCTCGGTCACCATCAGGGGAACAGCACGTCGAATGGCACATCGACCGTGTCCCAAGTCATCATTCAGTTCTCTGATGCCGTGTCAAGCACATCCGATCCGTCAGAATCAGCCACCGCTAGTGCTTTTGAGGGCGTACCCAGCTCTTTTTCGATTCGCGCTTCCCTCGATGGTGTCGCCGCCGTCCAGATAGGAGGCGGTCCCGTCACCACCGTCGTAGTGACCACCACTTCCACCGTCAGCTCCGCCATCGCCAGCGCCTCGCTCGATGGTGCCGAGGCCCTTGGCATAAGTGTCGGCCCCGGCACAACGACCGTCGTTACCACCACTTCTACTGTTACTAGCACACGGCTAACTTCGTCCAAGCTCGTCACGATCAGCTCGTTCAAGGTTATTGAGCCATCTACGACTTGGACTACCGTGACTCCTACCGTCTACACCACTGTCACTCCCCCCGTTTCAGTCTCCAGCATAGCTCCTCCTGCGAATACACCCGTTAAATCACCTCCAGCAAATATCCCATCCAGCGCTCCCGCCGCAAGCACCCCAGCAAAGCCTCCACCAGCTACGACCCCTATTCCACCACCGTCAACTACACCTGTCGCCGCCCCTCCACCCGCTAAAACTCCCGCCACCCCTCCACCTGCCACTACCCCAGCCAGCGCTCCAGACAGCGCAGCCGCTCTCAGCGAGCGAGGAAATGCAGTGGGCATCGGATGGAATGCTCAATCTGGTACCAACATCAAATCCTTGACCGGGGAGCCCGGGTCCAAGCTCTCATGGTATTACAACTGGGATTTACCGCCGTCGCCCAATATGGCTGGCCTCGAGTTCGTTCCGCAAGTCTGGGGCAGCGGATCTGTCCCAGGTGTCAAGGGGTCCGACGCCAAGTGGCCAAGCGGGACGAAGTATGTGCTGTCATTCAATGAGCGTGAGTCCGATGTTTCCAGCCATACCTGTCACCTCCCTTCACTTGCGGGTCTCCCTCTCCCTGAGTCTGCGGAAGAGGACTGACTTCAAAAGCTTTGAGCCTTGCTGACTATCGCTAGCGGACCAATTGTTCTTGAATGGCGGCTGCAACATTGACGCGGCCACAGCGGCCACACTGCACCAGCAATGGGTCAAAGCCCTCGGCGGGTCTTACTCGATCGGTGCGCCGGCCGTTGCTTGGGGAGGGAAGCCGTGGCTGCAGGTTAGGAACCCCTCGCCTTCTCTGATCATGCGTTATATCGAAGCTCCCTTCATATTTTGGTTTCTCTCACCGCATCTCCCTCGCCCTTCACAATGCCACATCGTTCTCATTCTTCACACATACCTACCCAAACACCCTTTCCCCTCGGCCCCTGTTCAAATCCGGACATAAAGCTGACCGAGTTCGTGACCTAGAATTGGAAAAACGCTTGCGCCGGCCAATGTAACTACGACTTTGTCCCCTTCCACTTCTACGGCACCGATCCCAACGCTCTCATCAGCTATGCCCAGGTCAGCCCTTCCCCATGTCTCCCCCGTATTTCGCAATTACGGCTCACCGATCTTGTACAGGACATGCATACGACCTTCGGCAAACCCCTCTGGCTTACGGAATGGGCGTGCCGAGATTACCCGTCCAAGACGATCTGTAATCAAGCGCAAGTCGAGGCGTTCATGAAGACCGCCATCGACTGGTTCCGAGGGGATGGCGCTGGCATCGTGGAGCGCTGGGCTTGGTTTGGCGCATTCCCTGATCAGGCTAGCCAGGGGAATGCGAATGGAGTGGAACAGGCGGATGGCAGTGCCAATGCCGTCGGGACTTATTATGTCTCTCTTTGATAATGGACCGAGTCGAAAAAGACTAGACGTCCTGGTGACGTTCGAAGCTTAGAGCGGCACGGCATGCAAGTATCATTTCCCCAGTGTTATACAACATGATATGCATGAGATCATACCCACATCATGAGGTGGTGTCGGGTGTAGTCTTGCCCGGATGCTAGGTCGGAAGCGGACCCAAGATCGGGGTAGAAGGGTACCATTGCGTCGGAAGAGCCAAGGATGAGGGTGTCTAAGGAAGTCAGCGCCGGACATACAAGAGATAGTAAAATGAAAAGACAGAAGTCATGTAGAATAGAGACGATGACTCACTGTAGATTCGCCAGTACACCTCCCGTACCCGCCTCGCCGGGTGGTACATCCCCTGCAAGACATACGAGAGCACTGGCCCTGGTCCGATCCCCAATCGCATCGCTTCGATCGCGTCCATCATCCCTCCTATCACGTGTGGACTCGTTTCGAAGATATTTGGCCAAACGAGATTGAGCAGGTGGGTGAGCGCCTCCTCGTAGCCTAGTCCCGCAACGCCGATGGTGAGATGCTTGACAATGGCTGCAGCCGTTTGTCGGTGGACGTGGTCCCGGTCAGTGAGGGCGTCTTCAAGGAGACCGACGACTGAGTGGATGTAGTCTTTTGACATCTCGCCAACGTATTCGAAGACGAAGGCGAGCGCTTTGAGACAACCATTCCGCACATTGAGCTCAGGCGTTCGGTACTCGTTGAGGATGGCGGGGATGCAGGTGAACGGACCACAGGTTTCGGAAACGATAGCTATCTGTCAGCTAAAATACCGAGATGCGGACTCACCAATGGCGACAGTACTGCATACACGAGACTGACGCTCTTGGACCTTGAGATTGGTAAGAAGGACGCTGAGCACATCTTGAGGTCCAATGGCTTTGGCGATATAGCCGAAAGAGTTGACGGCTGCTCGCCGAATCGCCTTTTTATGTGCTTTCAGCAGGTCGAGCAGCTCGAAGCAGATTCGCATCCACTCCTTCGCCGGGACGAATTCGGCGCCGCGATCGGCTAGACATTAGCTATATTCCAGTTGTGTGTGCTCACCGATTCGTCCAATCAGGTTGATGGTAGCTTCCTGCACCTTCTCGTGTCGATTTCGCAGAATGGGGGTCATTCGGGGGACTGCGGTCATCAGCATATCTTGTTGCGCGAGGAAGAACACCTACGAAGATCCTTGACTGGCGGGTTCATCTGCGTCATACCCACAACATTCGCAATGGCCCCCTCAGCGGCGATAAGACTGAGTCATAATCAGCGCAGATCTAGACAATGCGACTTACCTTCCCAGTGCATCCGGATATTCCTCACCGAGCTGCTCGAAGATGACTACACCAAGTTTGCTGAGCAGCTGATCTTCACCCGATGTCTTGATGATCGGTGCAAGCCGAGAGGTGAGGTCTGCAGCGAGCATACGGACCTTCGCGCTCTTGTTGGTCAATCGCCAAAGGATCATCGAAACGATTTGGGGAAGGTAAGGCTTGACCCGTCCGCCCAATGCATTGACGACTGTGCCGAAACCATCAAGCATCACCGTGTCCTCAAGGGTCTGCTCCTGGAACGCGAAGATGATACCGTCGATCAGGAGCACCTCAAGTCGCTCATCGATGTCTGCCGCTCCAACGTTCGCCACAACCTTGGTGATCGTCTCCATGACCATTTTACGGAATGGCTCGCTCTCGTCCTTCAGGTCATTGCATACCCGTCCGACAATCTCGGCAACACCCGCCTTCTGCGCAAGTTCGACAGTCGTGACGACAAGCTGCGCATAATTCCGCTTGTCGAGAGCCATGCGGCGAACCCAGAACGCCTTGAAGAATTCTGGGAGGACTTCCTCCTTGATGTAGGATGGCGAGACACCCTCAGTTCCGGCACACTGCTTTATGACCTGTAGAACGATACGGCGCATCTCCTCGTCGGACGTCTGAAACTCGCGGATGAGAATTGGCATACACTCGCGAACGTAATATCCGGCGTACTCCGGGTCCATGAGGGGGATGATGTAGCCGATGGCCTTGAGGAAAGCTGCGAGCGTTTTTCCTCGTTGCTGTCGGATACCGAGCCATAGAGGCTTCAGCACGTTGTCGAAGGACTCGATACCGTATGGCGCGGCGGACTCGGCAAGACCAGCGAGACTGAGCGCGGTCATTGTTCGCACCTTCTGCTGGTCATCTGAAAGCCCATCGGCGACGGCATCGACGAGATTGCGAAGATGGGGAAGCACAGCACAGCCCATCATAATCGAGATCTGCTGGATAATTCGGATACCAGTATGCCGTGCTTGCCACGACTTCTTCGACCGACATACAGCTTTCAGGAAGGGGAGAAGGGCGGGGATGCCGAGGGCGGAAGCGACGACAGAGAAGGCTCGGGCGGTGGTGTTACGGACGTACTCATCGACGTGGTCGATATCGGGACGCATCGTGGAAATCATGTGCGCGAGCCCCGCGGCTTTGGCCAGGTTGCTGATGATCTCGCGACCTTCGACACGGGCGTAGTAATCCTCATCGATGAGGAGGGGTTCTATGACGACGAGAATTTTGTGAACGTATGGCCGAACGAGATCATCGAGCTTGTAAAGCACTCGGTCAATGACCTTGACCAGCAAGTGTCGCTCCTGGTCCTCCAGAGTCCGCTCCATCAGAAGAGGCAGGATCTTGTCGAAAAGCGGTCCAGCACCGAATTCTCGAGCACGATCGGTGATCTGTCGCAACGCGGTCTTCCGAACTGGAGGGGTACCGTTCTTGATCTTCAGCAGCAATCGCATGATTTTCCGTTCCTTCAGCTCATCCAGCGAGTATCCCACATCGTCCTCTTCGCCACCACCCTCGCCGAGCACTTTGGCGAAGTACTGGGTGTCCTCTGGCTTGAGGAACTGGAGGGTTCCGATCCCCTCAATCTCCGTTTGCTCGGTCGTTCCTTGCAGACCGCCGCCTGCCGCTCGCGCCATCGCTGCATCGGCGTCGTCCTGCATCATGAATCCGTCCGACGGTTGCGCCGGGATCATCTTCCGTATTGAAGGTGAAGGCTTGTAATCGTCGGGTACAGAAACGACAACATAACCCTCGGCTGAACCCGGGAGCAACCCGTCTAACTCGTCCTCGGTAATCGCCCGATACCGCTTGTCCTCCACCATCATCGTTCCGCTTGGTGTGAAGCCTTGCGACTGGCCCATCATCGTCGTCGTCGATGCAGCAGGAGTCTGATCCCATCTCGACCGCTTCGTACTAGGTGTCGCATCCGGAGCCTCCGCAGGTGTCTGATCCCATCTCGACCGCCGCTTCGTCGGGGCCGCCTCCTCCAATGCCTCCTTCGACCATTCCCCCGGCTTCTCCTCCTTCACCACCGGCTCCTCCACGTCCCATCTTCTTCGCTTCTTCGGCGGTGTCTTCTCCCCATCCTCCGCAGCCGCCTTGGGCGGCGTCTCATCTCCATTCATTCCCCTCTGTGGGGTGTCTCCTCCAGCAGTGGCCCGAGGTGGTGTCTTCTCATCCACCTTGATCTCCTTCTTCGCCTCCTGATCCTTATCCATCTGCTCTTTATACCTCCGGACCTTCTCCTCCTCTCGCTGCAGGTTGACCAACCTCATCCGATCCGCATAGCTCTCATCCTCGCCCTCACCCTGCGCTTCAGTCCGATTGAACCGCCGTAGCTGGTAATCAGACTGTCGAGCGGCGACCTGCTTGGACTGAGCTTTGTCCTGGAACGCGTCCGGAACCCCTTCCTCATGCGCCATCTCCTCATGCTCGTCCAAGATCTCCTTGGGCGCCGTGTAGCTCTGGAGCGTGCGATAGGGCTCGGGTTCCTGGGACATGGTGACGGATGTCCGATGAAGCTACTGAGCTAGATGAGATGCCCCAGTGCAAGCCTGGGACTTGGTATTCCGGGGACCGGAAGCGAGAGATTGTAAGAGCTGATCAAGAGGTTTTGGTGGCCAAAGGTCTGCTCGGAAAGCGGTAGACCGTCTGAGCATCGGCAATACCGGCTTGACTGCATGTGGCAGCACCACGCAATCCGAACCCAACAATTCCAAGGTCCGCGTTTCCATTATCCACCGCCTTTGGATATACTTCATATCCATCCACTCAAGTCGTAAGGCCAAGCTGATCAGCTCTCAACATGTCGCGAAAGTGGTACAGTAATTCACCAGCCAAGCCTGTCGAGTGCTTCAGCTGATCAAGCGTGTTCCGATCCACTCCATGTCTCCAACATCATTGTCGCCTTCAACGAGCAGATCTCGAAGCTCAGACCGACGATGTCGTCTTCGGCGGTGTACGCTTTCGTAAAGTCACTTTCTCTGTCGGCCGCTGATGAACTGCACTGTCCGATGGATAGGAACAATCCGCATTCTCAGCTCTCGGCTTGACGCGAGCACAACGGCTAGGCGGGTTCGCAGCATGTACGATCCCTTCTGTGTTTAGGAATCCCGACTGATGGGCATGTTAGGCTTCGTCGGAGGTCTGGGAGTATCGCTACTCGGTGCGATCCTCCTCTTCCTAGGGGCTACGGGAGCTTTCGCCAGTATGCTGAGCAGTCCATCACTTTGAGCTCCGCTGACTATCCGCCCTCAGCCCTCTTCGCGGTCGGCGCGATTCTCTCCTTACTCGGGACGGGTTTCCTCGTGTACGTACCCATTACACCAGTATTTCCAGCCCAAGCTGATCGCCTTCGTGGTGCAGGGGATTCAAGAAACAGCTCGAAACAATGTTCAAGCCCGTCCGGATCGTCGCGACGCTCCTCCTTTTCATCTCAATCGCCATGACCTTTGTCAGCGCGTTTGTTCTGCCTACGATCTTGTGCATCGTCTTTGTCGTCGTCCAGTATCTCGCTTTCCTCTGGGTAGGTCCGGCTGATTCTGGCGCGGACAAGATGCTGACAGGCGATGCAGTACAGTCTGAGTTACATTCCGTACGCTAGGACACTAGTAAAGACATGGGTGGGGATGAAGTGATGTATGATCTATGCTATGTATACGTACCATGATGCTGTATCTCCTCCATCTACTTTCCGACATCCCACTCCCTGACCCCGCCCTTCTTGACATACGCCATATCAAACATGCCTTTCCCATCTGCCGCTCCCTCCGTCGTCATCGTCGTGGTCAAAGCCTTCTCCCTCTGCTTCTCCGCTCGTCTCTTCTCCTTCCGCTTCTCCCTCTCCCTCTCATCCTCACTCTCATCACTCCACGTACGCCTCTTCCTCTCTTTCCGCGGCTTCTCCAGTCTCCGCGCAGGCGGAGAAGTGGCTCGGATAGCAGAAGCCGCCGGGATGTCAAGGGGGTCATCTGAGAGTGTTGGAGAGTGATGACGCCGCTTCTTGCCTCGTTCTTTGAGGATGGCGAGCATGTTATCCCATCCTACCTCCCCGACGAAGCCTTCTTTCGGGACCTCCCCCAGATCGAGACGGGGATCGTATTCGTGGGTGAAATACTTGTCCATCTTCGAGAGCGCTGGAGGGGGTGGTGGTAGAGGAGTGGGAGGAGGAGGCGGGTCTTCCTGTGGTGGAGAAAGAGCGGAAGGCGGAGGGGAGCTGGCGGGTCTGCCGTGACCATTGGCACATCTCCCATTGGCGGGTTTCGCACTAGAACGCCCCACGTCCTTGGTCCCGAGACCGGACCTTGATCCTTCATTAGTAGCGTCATCTCGTCTGATTCGTCGGGTCTCGTTGGAGGATTCGTGATGCCGTCGCCTATCCTCGTCCCGACCAGATCGTTCTCGCCGATGGGACCGGTCGTCCCGTCGATATCGCCGTTCCCGATCCTCATCCTCATCCGAGTAATCTCGCCGCCGTCTATCCAATTCTCTTCGACCGTGCCGTTCCCTCTCTCGGTCGTCCATGTACGACGGCTCCTTCCTTCGCTCTCCACGACTCCCATTCATCTCCTCCTCCTCATCCCGCCCGCGCCGCCTATCATCCCTCGACCGCGAGGCATCTCTCGGCTGCGCATCATCCCTGACACGCGGAACCCCTCCACCGCGTTCTCGGCCAACACTCCGCATAGCCCCTCCGAACAGTCTACGCGCGCCCGACCTCGAGCTCTCGCCTCTTTCCGATCGTACGTCTCGCGCAGCTTGCGCCTGTGCCCGTAGAAGTGCCGAGTTGTGCCCATCTACCGTCCGGATCACGGATGCTAGGAACCGTTTGTTCGGTCTCGGCAAGTTGGGATCGGGTCTACGATCCGAACCATCAGTGTAAGCTGAAGGAAAGATGGCCAGGGGACGCACGAGTCCCGCCCCTCGCCGAGGAAGGCAGAAAGCCCCAACTGAGACCATGATTTCTCCTTGACCTTCGCCTCTGCCGCGAGCAGCTCAGCGACATGCCGATCGAGGTCGGAGTCGGAAATGTCGAATGGGATCCCGGCGGCGGCGCGGACGAGGTTGTTGACTACGCTGTTGAGGGACATGGCGGTGCCGGCGCTCAGACTCGACAGAACAAAAACCAAAAACAGGCGGGCGGGGAGGATTCTCGAAAATCCACGTGGGGGTGGACAACGCTCTATTGTCCAGGCTGAGATGATGCATAGCTATGTCGTCCACAAGCTAC
>JAABUH010004046.1_pt1 | contig 12125 bp, 9 predicted proteins | sample 5559121 | NCBI WGS metagenome assembly JAABUH01 (sample SAMN10711871, study PRJNA513364) | rock metagenome | isolation source: Antarctica rocks | place: Antarctica: Victoria Land, Battleship Promontory nord | collected 2015-12-28 | reverse complement strand
AAATATACTTCAAAGCTTGATTGTATGCAACTTTAAAGCTTGTTAGCAACGTTGCACATACCCAGAGTGTTCGTCACCATATCAACATGCCTGACTTGTTACATTGACGACAACAAGAATAGGGCGTCAAACAAAACAAGTACATATCATTTTGTGGAACTTTTCTTCCCGCTTTGCAAAGTACAAATAACTAGTAATGCTGCTGCTGCTGCTGCTGCAGACTCATCTGTACAACGCTGATATGCCGCTGCTGCTGCTACTGCTGCTGCCATGTTCATGGCTGTTGCTGTCTTTAATTTTCCAACCTTCCACTAAGCGCGTTGCAATGACTCTCTTGCTGTTTTTTCATTGCAGCCTTCTGAGCATCTTAGCTTGCGCTACAGAAATGAAGTGAAAGAACTGAAGTATAGTTTTTGCAAACCTCCAACGCCCCAGCACTTTCCAGTTGGCTCTGGCGGCTGAGCTCCAGGGCACAGCAATGCTGCTTGACATTTGTGCAGACGCTTGCATCTATGTATGACAATGGCATGAAGACAATGAAGTCATGCACTGTTCATGGTAGGCAGGAGCTGTTTGGTTGTGACTTCACAACTTACTTCTGGCTTGCTACGTCTTCATGCTTCACATGTCAAAAATATAAAGACCAGCATGGGGTATTGGTCTCAAATGCAAAACACATGGTGATAATTGCAACCTTGCTAATGGGAAGAGGCGTCTGTGACTTCAAAGGACTTTCTACAAACCTACATGTTTTCCCTGCTGCCTCTCTCCTTGTCTGAATTGCATTTGAGTACCTCCTGTTTTTTTAATGCCCCTGTCTGCTGGTGGATCAGATCAAGCACCACACTTGGTCTACAGGCATGCCCATTGGTGTCGCCATTCAAGCACAGTTTGATAGGAAGTTTCTTTGCTGAAAACAAGTGGACACCTTGTAGCTGAGTTGCTCTATGAAAGGTCATTGTTGCCCTAGCTAGGGATCCCTAGTTACTTGACGGTCCTCAGGTGAACTACAACTAACCTCACGATGGTTAGGGTTTAGGGTTCAGGGTTTAGATTCCCTAAACCTGCTGCGCATTCTGCTTGAGTGAGAAGTGAGTTCTACATTGACCCCAAAGCCTTCAGCTTAACCCCCAGCATGTGCTGATGGGGGTGACTCGTAGGAAAGCTTTGTTTGCACGGTGATATACATGTGACTGGTCCTGCAAGGCAGTGCCAAAGTGTCCTGACTCATGTGTCTCGAGGAATAGGCAAGGAAGCCATGGCTGCCCTGTGCACGTCATTGATCAGTATTGCTGCAGTTGGTCACAGGCCTCATGGAGCAGCTCCCTGCCTGCAGAAGCCTGGCAAGCACAATGCAAGCATCCTTGCCACCCAAGTTGGTGCTAAGTCGCCACAGAAGTTTCAGGTAGGCAACAGCCCCCTTATGGTTCTTAGGTTTGCCAGCATGTGACAAAGCTTGCAAAAAGTCATCTCAGCAGGCCTAATCTAAGACATGCGAGCAATGATTCCCAAACTGTAGGCAAGGAGAGCATGCAATGCTGTAGCTAGGGTGTTGCAGATATCATTTCAAGGTCTTCATGCCAGCATATGCATGCATGCACAGCAGGCATATGGGCAGGCACAGTGCACTGCATACAGGCACTTGCAGCAGGATCTTGGCCAAACTTGCGTCAAGCGAGTTAGGGCAGATGTGAGCAAAAGCTGATGTATATAGTAGACATGCATATGCCAAAAGTTTATCCAAATAACAACTGACCAGCTTGGATATTGTACTCCCCACACAACTCAAACAATGCGTATGACAATGACTTTCCAGCTTTGCACCTCCACCGGCCAGTGAGCTGTGTAACCAGGTGTGCATCAAATCTGCATCACCACAATGTTGCATCTTGCAATGTTGTGTGTCCATGCTGAGGGCTGTGTCTGGTGAAGTGACACAACAACCCAACGATATGTGTAGAGATCCCTAGAAAGAGGAACTCAAAGGCCTCTGGCTAGCCAGCAAGGCTGGTTGCTTGTGACAGGCTTTTCCCCCCTTCTGCCTGTAGCAGAGCTGCAGAGCCTCAGCCACCCTGCCTCGCACCATCCTCGCGTATCAAACCAAATGCAGCAGTCAACCTAACAGTTGCCCACCTTTTGTAGATAACATGCCCTGAGGTGCGTGGAGGAAACTTGAATAGAAACTGCATTTGAGTGCTGTTTCAGTTCACAACCACCACTTCACTTCATTGTGAGTAGTGAAAGTTCTCACAGTTTGTCAGGATTTTCACGACTCATTCCCTCCAGCCAATAAATTGTTGAATACGCAGTTGATATTATGAGAGGTTGCTGTCAGCAGGGACACTGCTGCATTTAACTTCCTGATCATGTTATGTTGTCTATTCCTTTGTCGTAACATGCAGTAGTTCCTGCAGAGTCTGCATGGTGCGCGTATGCAATCCTCATGCCTCTCAGTCCATGCCTGTTAGGCAGGCCATGTGAACATGTGCACATGCGTACATATCATGAGGCACATACAGTATAATCATGACTTGATGGCAATTGTCGAAAGCACCTTTTGATCCGGTAAGTAAATGTGTGCACAATGCAAAATTGTCTGATTAGTGACAACATTCATAGGTGTTCTGAACACCTAAAGTTTTCTCAAGCATACTGCGTAGTCTCTGCCATGCCTTTCTGTCTGTAAACCATCACATGCATCGATGACACCTCAACCTTGGTTCCCTAAACCCAGGACAGTTTCACCCGTCTGGCTAGCATTTCTGCCGGTTGCATGGGTACCACTGAAACGTTCCGTCTTCTAGGCAGAACACATGGGCAGTCGATGTCCACTGACGTAGTGATCAAAGGGTGCACGACAGGTAGTGGACGCCAAACCTAATCAGTTCTCCAGATCGACTACTGCAGAATGAGTAATCCTTAGTGCATCATCAGGATGCAATGCCTAACGCATCTTGTTAATACATGCATGGTCACAGCATGCATGAAGACCTATTCTTAGATGCACATGCATGCGCATGCGCACACCGTCAGGTCTTAATGCATGTCTAGACAAGAGTCATGGGGACCGCCAGGTGTTGTCAGCGGTGGTTGTGTATACGCACATGCTAAGTGCATGCATGTTGATTGGTGCGACCGTGCATTGCCATCAATGGACTGCCATTAAAATTACCAGTCAAGGAACGTATTGAGTACTTCCATTGGCAGCCTGGCAGCAAATGTCATCGTGCTGTATATATATAGGTACAGGCCTGCCCGCTGAGCCTGGCAATGGTGGCCACTATGCTTATACATGGGTGTTGTAGTAGCAGGATCTTTAAGGTTGTTATACATATGTGATGTCAAAGGTAACCTCAAGTCATCATGGCAACGGATCAAAGAAGCTGTTAACATATATACGATGTGATGCTGTGCATTGCTTGCCTATGTATACATGACACCATCATGATCTTCGACATTGAGATTCTGTAACTGTAGTGTGTAGCATGTGACTTATGGCAAGGCAAAGTGTGTCTTGAATGCTATAGCAGCTGTTCAAATACGACAAGCTCGATATCATGTGTGTTGCTGCCAAGCAGGTACAATAAAGACTGAAGTCTTGTTGAGCAAACATGTATCTGTGAAGGCCATAATAGACAAGACTATGATGAGACTGCCTACCAATTCTCATGGTCAATGCAAACTCCGGCTTGCTGTAGGGCAGCTGCATCAGGGGGTGCTGCACATCGTACAGCTGCCCAGTAATGGTTGCTACCGTTCCAGACCAGGAAGCATGTGTCAGCATGCAAAGCTTCAATGGGGACATCCCTCTTCACAACGCTTCTAGTGTTATATCCAAGCGGGTACCTCACATAGTAATCTGGGTATGATCTATGGCCATTGACAAGATTACTTGGTGAACAGGAGCAAGGCTGACTTGCAGATCACTACAATGCCTTTGCCCAGTGCAACAGCCAATGCCTTGATACATGCAAGGCCTACCCAGACCCTATCTTTGGCCATTGCTGAGGCCAACAGGTTTGCAATGAACTGAAGGCTGCCTCTTCTGTTGTACATTGAGCTCTGCATAATTGCTGAGTATAGCCTGCCGATCATGTTGCAGTATGGCTTGCAACTCAGCGTCAGTGAGCAATGTATCAACAACCATGCTTCGCAGCTCAGCTTGTCTGTCTTCTCCATTGCCAGGCTGTAGACAAATTGCAGCTGCCGACATTCCACTGAGTCCTTGAGACACACCATTGAACATGCAATTGCCATCTGGAGATGTGCCCATGTAACCCACAGACTGCAAATTCAGCCTGTTGATGTTGTCTTGCTGGAAGCAGGTGAGACCACCAGGCAGCACAGGATTCTCTGCACAACATGCCAGTCAGCAGCTTAGGATTGTGTCAAGCTGGAGGTAATGTCAATCCATCTGTGCACATGCAATGCACAACACAGGTATGCCTGACATGTTGCCACAAAAGCGAGGAACCGTTCAAACTGCTGCTGTCTGCAGCGCTGAATGCAACAGAGCCATGGCTGCACCTAACGTTTTGCCTATTGTAATGTCATCATCTCCAGACCTCTCCTGCCCTGCAGACCTAGTCATCATTGCCACTGATTTTGGCTGTGCTCTGCCAGATCTGGAAGCAGCTCTCACTGCAAACACAAGAACCCAGCATGCAAGGTTGTTCAATGAACAGAAGGATGAAAGCATTCATTGCATGGCAGATGCTGGTTGGCAACATATTCATCTTGTCAGCCTGCAGCAACACAGGTATCACACCAAAAGTGTACCTGATGTTGAGCAAATGATTGATGGGCTTGCACCTGAGTTGCTTGCCAGCCTTGATGCTGTCAAAGCTGACGCTAATGCATGCTCAGTTGCATGCGCATGCTGAATGCTGGCGGTTGGAGGCAGACATGCTGCTGCTTCTGCTGTTGAGGAAGCCGGATCAGGGGCCAAACATGTCTGCCTCCAGAACTGTGTTGGGTGCTGTTTGCTCTTGCCTGGACAACATTGCTGTTTCTCTGTGTGGTTCTGCCAGCACATCAGACGGCGCTGCAGCCCCTGTACCTATTGCTGCCTCTGCATCAGCTGTTGAGGGGCAAGCAGCAGCATGTGTGTTGGCACCGTCAACTGACAGACCCAGCTGGGCATCAGCTGTGCCTGAAGCGCTGGCTGCTGGCAAGCCCCCATCTGTATCATCTCCGCTGTCATCTTGATCAGAGTCATGCAGATGAGCCATGCGGTTGCGTTTCCTGCAACACCAAAAACTGTTGTTTGTTATACACCATATGTACCAGAATTCTGTAGTGAGACCATGCAACAAAGGCAAAGTCTGATGTGTGATGTGTGATTATTGTACAGTACCGTGAGCAATATCAGTGTCATGCAGAATATGGCATTAGCATCACAAATGGTTTTGCCAACCTACATGCAGGTACATGTGACATGTGTGACATGGTGACATGTGTTGTGATTCAGCTTTGTATGCTGAGGTGCAAGGTGACATACCTGCCTTGTCGGTCTGCTGCCAATGCAGCACCCACAAACACTGCTGGTGAGCCAATTGTCTCCTTGGTCACAGATTGGACTGCCCGGGTCAAACCAGGTGGCTGCATAGCTTCTGGTCTGAAGCCAGCAGTAGGCAAAGACAGTATGATAGACTGCTATATGCCCATTGTTGTCTGCAGCAACTGCTTGTATGACACCAACTTTCAAAGCTGCAGTGGCCCCCACCAAGCACAGGATGCTTGACGAAGAGGACCGACGAACAGTCCAGTGCAAAGACTCAGCACCTTGTAGTGCAACTGTGTTTATATCAGCTGCAGTTCCTGCAAAGCAAGCATTTCCAACACTCAAGTAACAGTCAAAGTAGGCAAATGAAGAAGTGACAAAAGGCAGGATGACATCAGTATGGAGCCATTTGGGCAGCAGAGCTTCAGCAGAGAAGCAAACACACTGACCAGCTTGCACAATTGCAGCAGCAGCTTGAGCTGCTTGACCATAATCCAACTTGCTCGGAGGCGGTCTGCGCTGCTGTGCATGATCCTGAATTACACATCACAAATGTATCCTTTGAACAACAATCATCTCTGGCACAGCAGCTGTTGATTGTTGCCAAAGCAAGCTTCTTACCTGCTCTGGGGGCAGAGGCAGCTGGCTTGCTATGCCTATATCTGCTTCATTGTCCACGGTTTCCTCACTAGGTCTAGCACCATTGCTTGCTGCTGCATAATGGGAACAAGCTTCAATAAGCATGCAGGTGTTGTGCTTTACAAGCCAATCAAGGTGGCATTTGCACCTGGTGGAGTGATCCTCATAATGAACTCCATCAGTGCTTGCTTTGTTGATTTGTCACGGTAGTAGCTCCCATGTCCTTGAGCCGCCAAATACTGTAGCAGCTGTGCCTTATGCACTCGACCAACAGTCCCATCTCGGACATACACTTGCGTTGTGCTGAAGTCGGGAACAACAGCAGGTGCCAGGTTTTGTGATCTGAAGGTGCTGGGGGCTGCTGCAGAGTCTGCAGCTGGACCTGCTTGCTGTGGCTCAGCATGCCGAGCTTGACTGACAGAGCCTCCTGCTGATGCAGCCTGTCCTTGCAATGCTGCTGCTTGACTCTCAGCTTGAGCTCCAGCTGCAGAGGATCCTGCCAGCTCTGAGTGTTGCGCAGCTGGCTGCCCTGGCTGTTGCAGCTGTGTGTGTCTGGCTGTGGCGGTGACTGTAGGATTTGTGAGGCTACCAGCCGCCGCGCCTGGCCGTGACAAATGACCCATGAAGCTCTGAGCCCCCTTCATGACTCTGGAAAGCTCTTGCTGAGCTGCTGAAGCAGGGCCATGTGAAGCCAACCCTTGCATGACCATCGAGTTTGCTCCATGAATATGGTTCTCAGATGGAGTCTCAGAGGACATCATCACCTTGCAGCCAAGATGGCCAAGCTTCTCTGCCTTCTTTGTTATTTGCTTGCGAACCTTTGAGCCATATTTGCCCAGACGTCTTTGAGCCTGTGCAGCGGCAATTTCATCTGCACCAATCAAGACACATGGTTGTGGCACTGAAATGTGGACGCTCTGTGTGTCTGCGTGCAGCAGCGCTTCTTACCGGGTAACGCCCCACTATACTGCGTGTTGCCGTCAGCCTGCACGAGCAATAAACATACAAGGCATAAACGGTGCCTGATGTCTTTCACGTACAACTCCTGCTCTGTGGACCCTGGCTCGACGCCGTACACGGTCCTTGAAACCGTGATATGCAAGTCGTTGCTGGCCTGTCAAGGCACGTCTGATGAAAGTAGTTCTGACAGTGACAATCGCCTTCGGCTATCCTTAGTTCGTTGCCACCCTTCTGAAACCATTCGTGCAGTTCGCTTGTAGTCACTTGCTGGCCATACTCGTTTGTCACCTCTTTCCACACGCCCTTCTGACAAACTTGATAGACGACTGCACTGAAACATTTTGTCAAGCGCTCTTTACTATCGAGTTTGCAGACATAGCATCGAGGCATGGATACAGACTACTGCGGGTCAAAGTTCGACATTTGGCGACAATGAAACCCGAATGCGTGCTCGTGTAGTCTCCTGCAAGCAACTCATGCCAACGAGCGCAGATGTGCCGGCGTTGAGTTGCGCTTTTGACATACTTCCGTTGCCAGATTTGAATATCGTTGGCAGTGCGTGTGATTGAAGCCGGCCCATTGGCTGTCCGGCGTCCACTCAGTGTCGTGCACCCTTTGATCACTACATTGGTGGACATCGACTGCACCCTTTAGTAGCTTCTAGGATGGCTCATGTGATGTGAGGCGGTGCCCTTGCACGCTGCACCAAGTACGCCAAGCTTAGCAGTGAACCGAAGTCGTTTCTAAGTGCGCGTGTCGACCAAGTTCAAAAATGAGTCTGAAAGTGTCACACCCTACGACCTGTAGCCAGTTATTGGGTGGCAAGCAACCATACTGCAGGTAAAAATGGTTGTCTGCATCAGTTTGGCTATCCATCTGAGTATTCATGTCTGACACTGGCTATGTTCTCACTGTGTGCAAGGCGCCAGTACTTTCGGCTGCTGCCTCACCGAAGCTGCAACGCTGCTGGTACTCCGAGCCTTCTTAATCAATTGCCAAGTCAGCAAAAGACAGGTGTGGCTTGTCGTGCGAGTCGTGGCTTGTTCTGCTCTGAGGGGTTAAAGTGCTTGTTGTCAACCTTCTGAATAACACTGCTGCAGCACCTGGAGTATGTTGTTGTGGCACACCGTCACAGCTACAAAAGCAGCAAGGCCCATGCCTGAAGTCAGACTTGCCAGACATTAGTCAGCTCAGCCCCCAGCTGCAGCAAGAGTGGCACCCTGACAACAACGTTGTGGTTGGCGACATCCTGGTCAAGCCAAACAGCGGCATGAAAGTCAAGTGGTCCTGCCCCGACTGTCCAGCAGGATGCCCACATATCTGGAAGACAAGTGTGTTCAGCCGCACAGCAGGCAGTAAATGCCCATATTGTGAAGGGAGAAAACTTTGCCAGCACAATTCTCTTGCTACCAAGGCGCCAAGACAAACAAAATACTGGGACCATTTCAAAAATGCCAAGACGCCTGATCAGACACTTGCTGGCAGTAATTTCAGAGCTTACTGGAAGTGCCCTATCTGCAGCCATGAGTGGCAAGCTCAAATTGCACGGCGTGCAAGGCAAGGCAGTGGTTGTCCTCGGTGCAGTCAAAGCCGCAAAAGGTTGACAAGTCATCCAACTTTCGAAGCAGCAGAACATGAGCTGTTGCTTGAATGGGACTATGAGCGCAACCTCAAGGATGGCATCTATCCTCACAACACCACCCTTGCCAGCCAAAAGCTTGTGCATTGGGTGTGCCAGAAATGTCCAGAGGGCCAGCTGCACCGGTATGCAATGCGTGCAAGTGCTCGCACTGGAAATAACTCTTCAGGATGTCCAGTTTGTGCTGGCATGCAAGCATGTGAATGCAACTCTTTGTAAGCTAGTTACCCTGTCATTTCATCAGAGTGGGACCATGCCAGAAATGATTTGACACCAGCTGACGTCACCTCAAGGTCTGGTCAAATGGTCTGGTGGAAGAATGATTTGCGGGGCAGCTGGCTGCAATGCATCGCTCAGCGCACGGAACCTCGCGGCAAGCCAAAACAATAAACTTGCCATCTAGCAGGTGTGCTTGTCGTTGCATGATGACAGAGTGCATGACAGCCGGAGTAAGCTGCTCAAGTATTTTCTTTGTTGCAAGCTGATGCAAGTTGATGCACACGTGTGTGTGTACATGTGCATGCACACTAGGGATTGGTGCGACCTTGTGTTTGGCATGTTCAAGGCGCTATTTGCATCTTGTGACACGTTATATTTTGCACGTACCTTGAGGTGACGTCAGCTGGTGTCTTGTCATTCATCCCAAAGTCCCACTCTGATGAAATGACTGGGTAATGAGCTTGCAAAGAGTTGCATTCACATGCTTGCTGACCAGCACAATATGGGCACCCTGAAGAGTGTTTGCCAGTACGGTGATGAGCACGCATTTGAAACCGGTGCAGCTGTCCCTGACACTTCTGGCAATCCCAATGCACAAGCTTGTTGCTGCCAAGGGTGGTATTGTTGGGATGAATGCCATCCGCAGCATTGCGCTCATAGTCCCATTCACGCAGCAGCTGATGTTGTGCTGCTTCAAATGTGGGCTGCTTTGTGTTCCTTCCAAGAGCTTTGTTACGGCAACGAGGACAACCGCTGTCGTGCTGCACACGGTGTGCGACTGGAGCTTGCCACTCGTAGCTGCATTTTGGGCACTTCCACTCAGCCCTGAGGTTACTGCCCGCAAGCATCTGCTCAGGTGTCTTGGCATTCTTGTCATGGTTCCAGTATTGTGTTTGTCTTGGTGCTCTGGTAGCAAGCTGTGCTGACATACGCACAAGAGGCACCGCATGCCCCTGACAATATGGGCATTTGGTGCCTCTTGTGCGGCTATGTACACTTGCTTTCCAGATATGAGGGCATCCTGCTGGACAGTTGGGGCATGACCACATGACTCTGACGTTGCTGTATGGCTTAACCTTGATGCCGTCAAGCAGAGCATTGTTGTCAGGGTGCCACTCTTGCTGCAGCTCTGGGTTGAGCTGACTGATGTCTGGCAAGCCTTGCTTTAGACAACGTTTCCCTTGCTGTTTCTCTGGCTGTGCTGCTGTGGCATGACAGTACACTCCACACGCTGCAGCAGAATTGCTCAGGAATGTGACACTGTGAAACTGAACCCAAGTCGGATCTTGCGCAGCAAGCCTCACCTAATTTTCGCTGACTTGGCATTCGATAAAGAAACCTCGGAATACTAACAGCGTCGCGGCTTACATGAGGCAGCAGCCGATCATATTGGCACCTGCACACCGTCGGAACATAGCAACTGTCAGACATGCTTGAGATGAATAGCAAAATGAATGAACACCACCATTCTACCTGCAAAATGGTTGCTTGCCACTCAGCGGTTGTCCACAGTTCGTGCGGTGAAGCTGCATGATTCACCTCTTGAAACTGCGCCGTAATGTCACGTCGCTACTGCGCTATGCAGCTAGGAGCTGAGCTAGGAAATTGCCACTTGAGAACAAGGTCGGCCCACCGCTAAGCTTAGCGCACTCGATTCGGTGAAGTGTTCAAACGATATTGTAACATGCATTTAACCTGTGTAAAACTTTTATCGCAGAAGATGAAACGTTTCCTTATAAGATTTGGGATCTCAGATACACGTCCCCGAGGATGCACTGATTTGCAGACCCCGATGAAATGCCTGGATCATGGAAAATCTGACATAATATGCAGTCATGCAAGTCGCACCTCAATTGTGGCAGCTGGACAATCATCTAGACTGCTAGCCAGGCTGGTGATTCAGAAGTTGGCCATGCACAATAGTTGTCATAGACACCTGACGTGTTGCTGACGTGTCGCTCAGACAGCAAGGGATGGAAGGGAGTGCTGGTGAATACCTACATAAATGTGTTGAGAAGACTTAGTCTAATGCAGTGTTTGCAGAAATCGGTGCACATCTTCACTAAACAGTGTATATGTAGGTAGTTTAATGCTATCAATTACTGCCACAACGAGGACACAGTAGGGAAGGGTCTGCAATGTAAAGTGATGTGTCTCAGACGTCCATGCATGACGACCTAAACAGGAGTTTTGGCATGTCATCACATTCTGAACAATACACGAGTGACAAAAGGTTGACTTGAAAAATGAGGTGTCACACGCAATTTGTCAACTGTGCTTGGAGCCGCCAAACAAGCTTGAGAAAAGCTGAATGGCAATGCCGTGATCAGCATGTTCCACTGGCGCCATAAAGTTCACTAGCTTCTCTTGAACATGATACCGCAACTTGCGTCCTTTCGAAGCTCGCCTGTCCACCTGCTTCCTCTTCTTTTTACCCTGTAACAGAAACCCATGTGATTTTGCCTCAAAAAGTGACAAGCAGTGTCAGTGACATGGAGAAATAAAAGATAAGCACAACACTCATTGCTTGACCTACAGACTGTTTGCACAGCAGAAAATGGCAGCATGTGGTATCTGGTTCAAGGTTGAAAAAAGCCAAGTATGTGTGGATCACATCACACACAACATAAGAGCTTCTGGAGTAGTACAGGCTGGCAAGCACTGTTGCAGCAGATTACACCTGAGGATACTCTCCCGAGACAGCCAGACTCCCACTACTGTTGGAATCTAGAAACTCCTTCAGCAGCTGTGCATAGAACTCTCCATCATCAAAGGCATCTGAATCCAGCTCGTCTTGCTCAGCAACGTCCTTCTGCTGACTACGGCCTGAGGCAGCTTTTGACACACCGTCTACCAAGGGTTCTGCCAAGACTTGTGCCAATTGACACAAGACCCTAGAACGCTGCTGTGCTGAGACGCTACTGCGGCGAGCCAATCTAGTGGGGTCTTTCATGAGAAGGGCAACTTGACTGGAGACGGACTGGTTCAGGGCTCTTAGGTTTCCTTTGACTGCCCCTGCCCCAGAGATAAGCATGGTCTTGCGGTGCCACCTGTCACAATTGCACAAGCCACATCAGTCTCCTAGATGAAGTATGCACAGAGAGGCAAAGCTTTCAAGGACACAGCGGTCCTGGCACCATACACCATTAGCCAACATTGGCGGGG
>JAABUH010004045.1_pt1 | contig 12126 bp, 14 predicted proteins | sample 5559121 | NCBI WGS metagenome assembly JAABUH01 (sample SAMN10711871, study PRJNA513364) | rock metagenome | isolation source: Antarctica rocks | place: Antarctica: Victoria Land, Battleship Promontory nord | collected 2015-12-28 | reverse complement strand
AAGCTTTGTAACGTCTCACGAGTAGCCCAGTCTTCCGGTACTGTGCGCTTTCGTCGAGTCTTTGAGAGCCTGATAGATTTCGTTAAACGCACAGCTTTTCTCCATCAATACACCGGAGGGATGCCTACTTTTCCTGTGTAGCCTTCACTGTAGTGACCAAGTTCTCTTGAAGTTCCTGCCCATCAACTTGCATAGCATCGCCATTGCTTACTGCACGGCCATTGACGGTGATACTTGATAGGGCCTCCCGCGCTTCGTCCCTCTCCTTGGAAATCCTAGTGATGACCCGGACCGCAGCATCGTGTTCATATAGCGCCCTACTTAGCTCCTGCCTCGTTTGGGTCAGATGCTGGCGTAGAGTATACGTTTCTAGCGCTAGAGCGTCCCATTCGCTTTGGAGAACGGAGAGAAGGGATGGGATGGAGGTCAGAGTTGGCGGTCGTGGTCGAATGGTCCGAGATGACTTGAGCTCCACCAAGTCTTCTACTGCAAGATCCTCACCCGTAACCGGATCTTTGCCATTCTCCGAGATGCATGCTTCGATTAAGCGTTTTTCAAAAACATTGCCTGTGTACGTCAGCTTGAAGAGGACTTCTGAATTTCTTGTACGCACCACTTTTCGTCGATGCTACAGGGTTCTGAGGAGCTTCGCCAGAGACTACAGCACGTCAATTACAGTAGAAATCAATGATCAGAGAGACTACATACTGGCGCAAAGCATTATTCAGTATAGAGACTTGGTACTGCAAGCTTCAGCCTGTAAGAATAGTTGATTTTTGTTAACGCGGAGAGCTTGGGTTCAAAATCATGGCCCTGGTGATTTCCGAGCACGTGCCAAGGCTGAACAAGAACAACAGCGCAAGCCTCCGCACCTCCACTTCTACTCATCCTCTTCTATGACAACTCGGACAGCGCATATTGATTAACTCGCCTTACAAATGTGGCACGTTCTCATATCTTGTTAGAGGCTCGCAGTAGCTTGAGACCGCTTAGGATGTTATTGACTGACTGATTGATGCCGCTTTCATTGCATGTAGAATACATATCAGTAGCGTTGTGACGGGGGTTCTTTAGAAAGCTGGCTGGGTACGAAAGCCAAGTGCGCTGAAACATGAGTGAAGTATTGTATGACGTGCAGCCAGTCGGTTTCATCGAACATTTGAAATACCTGGAACTCTGCCACAACACTGTCGCCACTCTCTTTCTGCAATGATTTTATCAAACCGCAGGATCTTCAATCCTGCAAGATAAGACGTCCACGTTACGAGAGAATTCTTGCGAGAAACCCAGCTGCATAGGTTGGGAATCAATCCCAATAATCGAACGACCTGGACCTCGTGCTGCTGGGCAGCATTCATCAACACGTCCGACAAACGCCGATTCAGATATGGCTCTGGCTGGCGGCGATTCAATTCTCAGGCGATTGAGACCAGGTTCTCTCTTTCCGGAGTACACATGGCCTCAAAAGTTGTCAGGTTCCATAGCCACTGATATTCCAACACCCCCCCAGCCAATACATCGCTTCATCAGCCGCTTCTGGGGCTGGGTCCACAAAAGGCTCGTCAAATTTTCGCTCCACTACTACTGCCCGTGGGTAGGGGTACTATTTGACAATCAAATCGTACCACTGCCGTTTGGGCTACTACTTAAAAGGTCTGACGGTACACGTCTCGAGGAAGTGCAAGCCATGCGTGTCGCTCGAATAGCGGGATTTCCTGTACCAAAAGTCATATGCTACGGCGAACATCCTGATAGTCCACATGCTCCGGTATCTATACTTATGACTCGGCTTCCAGGAGACATCTTGAGCGATGCCTATGATCTCATGACCGAGGAGGAGAGAAAACAGGTCTTGTCGGAAGTCAAATTCTATCTTGACCGAATGCGAGCGTGGTCGAACCCGTCGGGACGTGATCGAATTTGCTCCATTTCCAACGGTCCAATACGGAGCATTAGAGTTCCTCAGCATCTGATTGGCCCTTGTGATAACCTGCAAGGCTTCAACGAAAGCCTCATTGGCCCAGCATGGGCAGCCAAACACCGTCAAGATTACGAAAATCTCATGGATTCTGCAAGGAAGCTGCACAGAAAGGCATGTCGGATTGTATTCACTCATGGAGACTTCATGCATCACAACATACTAGTGAAAGACGGTCATGTGACTGGCATCATTGACTGGGAAGCGGCAGGATGGTATCCAGATTATTGGGAGTTCACTACAGCGTGGAGGTACCAAACTCCCGACTTTTGGTGGTGGCATTTTGTCCATGGCCTTGGGGGAAACGAATATCTGGAGGAATCAGAGGGCGACAGAGCAGTAAGAAACCTCACCAATACATCATTTGCATAATGAGTGTGGACCGTTATGGATTTCGTAAAGGAAACAAGCTTCACGCAGCCTGCAGTCAATTCCAATCACCGATGCCTCAATCTCATCGAATGCTCCTATTAATTGCTGTTCCTCCTTGAAACCTCCACTCCCCGCTTCGATCCAATGCCTTTTTCGTCACAGTAGATCAAACTCAAACAGTGTCAGTAAAACCTGCCAGTATGTGCGTAGGTCATCCACCAGAATAGCTTACGCTTTTATAACTCGCACAGCTTTGAGTCTGTGATTGGCCTCGGTTTCTTAGCTAACACTGCTGAAAATTGATGCTCATTGGACCAATTTAGAGTCTCCCACTCCAACGTGTCCAAGTTCTGGCATCTTAAAATGCCCTCTTCCTGGAGGAGCACCATTATCCTCAGAACCCACTGACGACAATTGATCTTTCCGATGTTGTTGAGCGTAGTGTCGTAGCTTCTAATGATACGATCCGCGCCTTCGAGTCTCCCCGCTGGCACATCCGCAGTCCTGATCATGCCGACGAGGAAGCTGGACTTAAACGCTCCAGTGGTGACGCCATGATCAGCGATCCAGCCGGAAGACTCATTGGTGATATGGTATTTCGTACCACCTTTCTCCGTATCGACATGTAGATAAAGGCCCCAATGATAAACATCCTCGGGTGGAGGCTCGTCCCTATAGGTGAGGTGAATGTACAGCCCACCAGGCTTGAGATCATGAAGAGACACTGACAGGTAGAGCTTTTCAAAAGTTTTGAGTCGGTATCAATTTGAGACGAACGGGGAGGGGCTGTTTTGGAACTTAGGTTTGAGAGCTGGGGGTTGAGGATACAAGACTTGACGAGCGGATTCACCCAGTAGATTGGAGTGGGATCAATTGTAAAATCGAGCGGGATGGGGCAATTCCTCTATTCGCATTGATGGTTGAGTATGTGATGATAGGAACCACAAGACTTACGTGATACTGTCAAACGGACAGTTTTGGACGCCTGGTGATTCAGAGCTCTAGGGAATGGGCACCAAGAAGAATCGCTGAGCAGAGATTGAAAAGACCTTACGTTGATGGTGACGTGCAAGGAAGAAGAAATGGTGAACAAGGTCTTTGAGCGGCGAGTGAAGGGCTCAAAACTCAATGTCGCCCTCCTACTTCACACTCTGCAAAGATGAGCCCATCACATAGAGCGCAGCCAAAGAGAACTTGAAGCTTAAGGCGAAGACACGGACCTGTCACTATAATGCCGAGATGCTCAAGCTAAGGGCTAGTGAATGTTGATGCTATACATTCACCCGTCAGGCGAGACGTGACAGTTGTGACACATGCCATAAGGGCCAGCTTACTGCCTTGTCATGCCAATTTAAGACAGGAGTTATTCACAATCCCTGGCGGACCACTGTCATTTGTGAAGTCAAGATGGCTCGAGTGGGCTAGTACTTTACTTTAGTGAAGCGCATTAAACGCGAGCCGCCACTTCGCGTTGCACTTCAGGTTGCACTTCAGCCTTAAGGCCCCGCAGCCATTGGAAGTGGCTTGGCACACCCTATGATGTCCGCATTCGTGCAGTTTCCCGCCATTTGCGACGCTCACATTCGTGTTCACAAACAACTCACCTCTCCCGGAAGCCTTGAAGCTTCAGAGCTCCCTCCAAACTGCTGAGATGCCTGAGGTACGCCCTTCTGATAGTTTCTTTGCATATCAAACCCAATCAAAAATCTCTCACTTGTGCACAAGAGCTCACTTCCAGGTCAACACAGGTCAAGCGCCAGATCAAGCTCATCACTGAGCAGCGCGTCATGTAGGATTTTCGATTTTCCAGTTCCCGTGCATAGATGATGTCTGCTGATGCGCTTCCTCTATCCCTCAGTGGCAATCCAAGTGAAGAAATGCCATTGCGATCATGGAACATTGAACTTCACTTGGTCGGGCCTCACGGTGAAGAGCTTCCTGCGAATTGCTTCGAAAAAGTCGTCTACAATTTACACGAAACGTTCAACGAACGTAAAACCCAGAGTATGCTTGTATAAGGTCTCCGCATGATTGCTCACAAACTAATGGCTACCTTCGCAGCCTTCAAACGCTCACCATTTCGCATCAATGAAGAAGGTTGGGGAGAATTTGACATGCGAATCGCTTTCTATACAAGTGATAAGTCAGGCGATCAAACAATTGCGCATGATCTTAATTTTGGGAGCGAACACTACGAAACAAAGCACACTCTGGTGAGGTCCCGCAATTTAGTCCTAATAGCGTTGGATATATCAATTGACAAGCCTGGCCTTTACCAGATCTTCAAAAACCCGAAAGCGCCTCTCCTCGCTATCTTGAAAGAATCAGGGCCGGTTCCAGGCGAAGCCAACGGAGTGAAGAGCAGGGATGAATCTGCGAAAAAAAAGAAGAGGCCTGATAAAGGGGTATGATTGACCAGCCACCTTTGATGATATTGGCGCCAAACACAGACTTATCACGCTTGAACAGATCGATATGGAGAAACTGGCCGATAACTTGCAGCGTGTGACCGAGGATGACCTTCTACTTGTGGTTCAAATGATTCATGACAACAAAACCCCAGACACTTGGACCAAAAATGATGTCGAGCGTGGGTACCTGCAGCTCACGATTGCTGTGAAGGGTTGCTGACATGGATTGCAGAGGGCGAATTCCAAGTCGATCTTTACACTCTTCCCGACAGCTTGATACGCCAGCTATGGGACTTTACAACCGAAAAGCTTGGCCGGTAGCGGCGGCTTGCTTCTAGATTATCGGCTTTGGTAAGTATTCTTGACGGTCACAAGATATCCGGTGTTCGGCGCCATGAAATCAATGGCAAAGGCCAAAGTGGATTTGAAGCCAGGGTCTTAGCACGTCCCTGCATGTAGCATAGATCGAATGATGAGAATTTATAATTTTGCAGTAACTCCTTAACGGTTTTCTCAAACAGTCTAGGAACATCACCTCTATAGTTCCATGCCTTTTCCAAAATGGCGACTCTAGTATGAACAGGCGCACTATGGGCCAATCATTATTGCGCAAGTCGATAAGATAGCCTCACTCACAATGCGTGGGACGGGAGAATTTCGGAAGCTGCTCAAGGTAGTCTCGGAGCGTGCTGTGATCCCTGGACCAGCTGAAATGACCAGCGATGTACAATTGCGTTCAACCACCATACAGACAAGAATGGTACTAGATTAAAATGGGGACCGTGAAAAGCGTTGGGTATCTGCCAGCTGGAGAAATCTCCTCGAAATCTCGAGTTCTGCTGTGCGATTCAGAAGAGAGGAAGATGGTTTGATTCGGTCAGAAAGACAGGAGCGACAGTCTATAGTGAGAAGACAGCAATAGTTGGTTCCTGAGAGCCGCTGCCATTTTACAGGTAGGAGCCGAGTAAGTAGACACTCCTGCAATCAACCGATCACAAAAACATGGAGAGCATACACGTAATCAGGAAAATGGGTGACATACTGTCTAGCCGGAACGACGTTAATTGAGATCGTAGTATCTTGATCTCAGCCTCTCAGACTGAGAGACGAAGTCTAATTTTACTTATAGTTATGCTGAGCAAACTTCGGGTGCGGCGAAGCGCCTTGCAGGTCTGCGGCTGTTTCTGTTGATGTTTTGTTTCTGCCGGACCGCAGCTTCCAGGCTCGAGTGCAATACTACATTCGAACCATCAGACACACCTTGAGGGAAGTCCGGTCTAACAATGGGAAGACTAGCCCTTCCATCCATGCTCTCGGCAGCAACAGACTGCAAAGTCTACCTTTGTATCGTTCTGTAGGGCTGCGTAGCAACAAGACTCTCCCGAAGATTATCCGAGTGTTTACACCTTCTAACTCCAAAGTTTGGATGCATGCTTCTCAGCGGATGCGATACAGTCTGCTTCTGTGCAATATCAAGGATCGACTGCAAGACATGGCGTTAGACCCTCGTGGCTTCCCTGGTATTGCCACTGAGGTACGACAGCTCAAGTCGTCTGCATCAACGCCTTCGCTGCGATCGAGAGAATCTGAATTCGTGCCTGTGGCTAGAGCTATGCCGGACAATGGCGGAGGCAATGTGAGGGTGGTCGTACGGGTAAGGGGCTTCTTGCCTCGAGGTACTCTAATGCAATGGGCTTTCGTTGATTCCGTCTAATGATGCTATAGAGATCGAGCGCGGAGCCGAGTGTCTTGTCGAAATGAACCCAGACACCCAAGCTACCAAGCTCCTGATACCAAACACGACCGACGCTGCCAATGCGCGCACTCAGAGCCGTAAGATTGTGGAAGAGAAGAATTTTACATTTGACAACTCCTTCTGGTCTCACAATACCGAAGATGATCACTACGCCCATCAAGAGGACATATACAATGCGCTTGGAGAAGAGTTCCTGGACCACAATTTCGAAGGCTACCACACCTGTATCTTTGCGTATGGCCAGACGGGATCGGGTAAATCATACACCATGATGGGCACACCTACCCAACCGGGTCTCATACCTCGAACCTGCGAAGATCTCTTCCAACGCATAGAATCAAGCGTCTCCCCACACATCTCCTACACTGTCCGTGTTTCCTACTTTGAGGTCTACAATGAGCACGTCCGTGATCTCTTGGCTCCTCCCAGCCAATCATCAGAGAAGCACCCTTACTATCTCAAGATTCGCGAATCGCCAACGGAAGGTCCCTATGTCAAAGACTTGACCGACGTTCCTGTTAAGAATTACGCAGAAATCCTTCGTTTCATGCGCATGGGAGATGCTAGCCGTACCACCGCTTCAACGAAAATGAACGATACTTCCTCACGCTCCCACGCAGTCTTCACAATCATGCTCAAGCAAATTCACCACGACCTTTCTACTGACAGCACTACCGAACGTCTGGCCCGCATCCGCCTTGTCGATCTTGCAGGCAGCGAGCGCGCAAAAGCTACGGAGGCCACTGGCGCCCGCTTGAGAGAAGGGAGTAATATCAACAAATCGCTCACTACCCTCGGACGTGTCATTGCAGCTCTTGCCGATCCTCGCCACGGTCGCTTACACAACGGAGGCAAGGCCCGAAGTAAAGACGTCGTACCTTACCGGGATTCAATTCTTACCTGGCTTCTGAAAGATAGCCTCGGTGGCAACAGCAAGACTGCGATGATTGCATGCATAGCGCCCTCTGATTATGACGAAACACTTTCTACACTTCGCTATGCCGATCAGGCGAAACATATCCGCACACGTGCCATCGTCAACCAAGATTCTGTTTCTGCCGCTGAGCGCGATGCTCAAATTGCTGACATGCAGAACACCATCCGTGAGCTCCAAGTGCAAGTGTCTCTAGCCAATCAAGCAGCGAGCGAACACACAAATAGGGGTAGAGAAGCAATGGCAGCTGCAGACAAGAGCGTCGGCGCTAGGGATGATAAATTAGAAGAGTATCAAAGCAAAGTTGAGCGGATGCAACGTATGATGGAGGAAGAGCGCCTCGTAGGCGAGAGTAAAATCCGTCAACTAGTCGAGCAGAATGAAGCTTTACGCCTCCATTTGAAGCTGGCAGTCGACAGCCTTCGAAATCCCATTCCTGCTGCCGCTGCGTCCCAGCCCACTGAGACCGCGACTCAAGACGAGCTGAAGCAGCAAACTTTTGAAGCGGAGCAGGAGAATAATTCGCGACAGGTTTCTCCAGACGTGCTCGATGAGGATGAAGGATATGAGACTCCTCCTCACGAAGAACATGTGGATTCGAAGGCACAGGAGATGCAGGCGCACATGGAGGATCTGCTTAAGGACTTGGGCTTGTTCAGGAGGAAGGTAGCGGATGATCACAAGAGGTTTGGTGTTGCGAGCAAAACCCGAAGATCACCACTTGGAAAAGTGCGAGTCAATTGAAGTGAGCTGTCGCCCAATGATTTGATGCTGACCGTATCTTGACGACGATCAATCAGGGCATAGGATGCTCTCACCGTGTTCTAGCCATGAGATAGCTTGCATTGAGCGTTTTAGCAGGGCGCTCGGGGATGTTGGGAGAAAGCTATATGCAGCTTCATTGTAGTCGAACATTTATACCACAAAGCATGCCTGATCATGAGGATTCTACACACCTAAAGGGTCTGCTTGCGTGACACACGTATCTCACCGCTTTGGTCTCAGCTGACTCAACATCCTATCAATCTCAGCCACTCCGCTCCCACTGGTCCTTCCTCTCAGCTCCTCCAAAGCCTCCATGTCTTTTGCCTTCGCAAGCTCTTCTCCTGCCCTCGCGATCATTCCGCATTTGACAAACATCTCGCTCCTCTCCCTTGGGGTCAGAGTGTTACATTTTGCCACAAACGTGCCACCCGCCAATTTCGTATTACCGGCCCCTAGAATCTCGTTATAGTATGGCTCCCAGCCAATACTGCTCTTCTTGTTTTTATTGGCTATCTCCTCTAATTCGGTCCAGTCACGCTTGGCTACCAGCGCTCGTAACCGTATCCAGGCAAATGTCTTGTCGGCGATGCGAAAGTCGGAAGCAACCTTGTTGGCTCGCTTGCCGTGGGACGTGAGGATGAGGCGGTGAAGTGTGCTGTTAAGAGAAAGACCGGTATAGACCTTGTCGCTGTTGTGGAAGTCATTATCAAGGGAGGTTTGGAGACGGATTAGACTTTGAGCCTCTTGGTAGGATTTGTGGTAAAGAGAGGCGGTGGGATCTTTGGTGTTGTCCGATAGTAACTTTGATGCGAGTCTCAATTTGTCCGTCTTGGTCTGGGGTGCGGTCTGCGCCAGGGCATCGGAAAAAAGGAGATTAGCACTGTCCAGACGGCGGTCGTCCTGATAATAGAGATCCTTGAGGAGAGACTGATCTTGATCGCGTGCTGAGGATTCAACGAGGGCAGTGGCGAGAGGCCGGTTGGCAAGGAGGCGGAAGAAGGAGGCGAGTGGAAGTGTTTTTTTAAGTTGGAGGAGAACGAAGAACACAAGGTCGGTGTCGCCGGACGCGATGGCTTTGTCGAGCGCAAGCTCGTCTTCGGACATGGAGAGTAGGAGAGGGACTTGCTTGCCAGCGCGAGACTCGTGATTAAGGAGTTCAGTAGCGAGGTGGCTCCGCCCTTCGTCATAGGCCGCACGGGCGATGAGCTCGAAGGAAACACCACGTTTGTTAGCCAATTTAGTGACTACAGCATTGCAGATCGTGTCTTCGTCTGCGGTAGAATTTCGGACTTTTTGAGAAGCCCAATGCACGTAGATTCTGTTGGTTGGAAGGCGAAAATAGTCTGACACTCTGACGGCAAGAAGGTATTCACGCCGATTAATAAGTCGCTGAATGAGTCTCTCTGAGGAAAGACGGTCGAATTGGTCGAAAGACAAGGGCAATCCAATGCGGTAGTCGCGCACAGCGTTAAGCACTCGAAGCTTTTCGCACATGTCGACAAAGTCATCGCTGCTATATACGTCCAGTACCGACTTACCGAACGATGCTGCCTTGAGCAGCTGCTTTTGCCAATGCGTACTATACTCTTGGCCAGCGGCCTCGACACAAGCAGCAACAGCGTCAGGCAGGCTTGGTCGGATTAATTGGATGTTCTCGTCAGCCTTGGGTGATTTCTTTTCCAACTGGTCGACAGCGTCCAACAGAACAGACGCTGGAGTGGTTGATCCCAATTTGAAAATAGTCTCAGTGGTATCTACTCGCGTTTTAGATCCAAAACATTTCTTTGCTCGGCTTTTAGACGCACCTGGCACCTTCTGCAGAAACTCACACACATCATTGGTCAGAAGACGAACCCCATCAACATCTGCCAGCAGGTGTACCCATCCGTCGTAGAAATACCTGAGTACCATCAAGTGTTGGTGCGAAAGCCAGCATTTTACTTTGGTTCAAGACTCACTTCAATACAGCACCATTGGGACCAATCATGTGAACTTCATCCTCCCAAGCGAGCAAAACAGAGTCATTGCCGCACCATTGAACGTCTTTTGGTATTGTCCTCGCTTTTGATTCATACTCTCCAATTTTGTTCTGGAAGTCGCTCGTAATCACCCACACCTTGCCGTCTTCCGTGTACAGAGTGACATAAAGCCCGTTCGGAGATACGCTAACATATTTGAAAGGTCCGTTTGGCAGCACCCGGTCTTCAGCCTCGTAAGAGTCAACCGCGTAGATCGTTTGTCCAATCGCGAGGAAGACTTCCACCGAGCGCGAAAGTGTGTACGCTGGGGGTATCACAGTCCACGAATGCACGGAGTCTGTAGGAGGAATCGCGAGAAGTTTGGGCCGAGGCTCGTTATAATTTGAGACAGCAATGAGATGATTGTTCGCAAGAATGGCAACAAAACCATTGGACCAGAAGCGGCAGGACCTCACTCCACTTTTCTCGGCGCCCTAATACTTCGTTGATCAGGCTCTATCCCAAGACGCCTGCCATACCAAGGACATACATTGCCAAGGGAAAATTGATGAAAGTCCCCTTGCAGATCAAAGTAGCATCTGACGGTGCCGTCCTCCGTCACGATGAGTAGCTTCTCATCTTCGGACCAGCCCAACCCTCGTATGGAGCCATTATCCCACTAGGGTCATCAGCGACGATCCATGGAAATAGCCTCGAGATAGAAAACCAATCGACCCACATTGATCCGTCGTATAAGCTTCCCAGCGCAACTGTAGATATCAATACTGGATTTGGAAGCTTGGGATCCACGGTAGGTGTGTAGCTTGTCCTCGTCTCTATAGAGGGCTGAAAAGCTGTCAGTCACAGAACAAAGGAGAAACTTAGAGACTTTACCAATAGCCCCAGCGCAAGGAGCTCCGGCAATCACGTAATTCTCGAGCTCTAAGTCTTGGTCAAATACGGCATCGTAGAGCTTGATCTTGCGATAGAATCGGTCTCCAACTCTTTCCCAATCAGCAGTAGGACTCGACATTGGTCTTCAAATGGTAATAATGCGGCTCCAGCATACTGGAGATTCTGAAATCCTGAAATCTTGTAAAGCAGTCAACAAATCAACCTCTGTAGGAACTATTCGACGAAACATTCCGCTAGGATACTTACACATGAGCCTGTCCTCTCCGAATTATGTACTGCCAGACCACGCTAGACCTCATCGAGCTCATCACTCTTGTCCCCTGTCTATCATCCCTTGAGACCTGCTCATACTTTTCAATGGAAATATATGAAGCATTGTCAACAAACGGTGAGATGGATTAGACGTTCGGATTTGTCTTTTTCAATAAGCTTTCTTTAGGACTACGTCTCACCAAAACATCCAACAATATGGAAACCTCCAGACTGATAGAGCGAGTTCATGAGCTCGCTGACCTTGAACTTGCAATGCTCTTGTGCTTGATGGCCAAGCAACACTGCATAATTGAATGCGCGCAGGGGCGCGAAGAGCTTCTTGAGCAGGAGCTTCAGCTTGTGCGACGGCCTGAGTGTGCTTCTCAATATTAAATACTAAGCTGCCCGACAGATTGCTTCTAACGTCTTTGATCTATCTAATACTGTTGTTCATTGCAATCAGAGCACAACACTCGAGGACCTCAGTGCTGGCGTTCTTGTAGATGTGATCCCAGATGAAGACCCAACGATGACAGAAATTGGAAATGCCCCCTGTTCAGAGGTAAGTCCAGATTGACCCAGTACCTTTCGGTTTCTCCTGGAAGAACTTCTGTGTTTTATGGATCATTTGTTAAAACTAAGGATGCTTGCTGTTTCCGCTCCTTTTAATCCTCCAATTCGCTTGACCTCCTCCTATCTAGAAGACGGTTGCAAAGAATTGCGATGGGTGAATAGCTAAGAATTGTGCCCTTGTGTCTCTTGAATCATCTTGCGTGCTGGTCCTC
>JAABUH010004043.1_pt1 | contig 12139 bp, 13 predicted proteins | sample 5559121 | NCBI WGS metagenome assembly JAABUH01 (sample SAMN10711871, study PRJNA513364) | rock metagenome | isolation source: Antarctica rocks | place: Antarctica: Victoria Land, Battleship Promontory nord | collected 2015-12-28 | reverse complement strand
GTCCGGCCTCGGACCCATGAACGGCAACTAGCAATCACGGTATTGTGCCAATCTCCAGGAATTGTCACACGTTCCGCGCCGATGCGCGCTCGATCTCGTCTCACCGCCCGGATTGCCGGCAAGGTGCCCGACTAGCGCGCCGATGCGTCGGGGCCCGCAACTCCCACCGCCTGCCTAGCCGGCGCGATGGCCGGTGTCCCGGACGCCTACTGGGGCACGCCGCAATTGATGCGGGATAGAGAACCGTCGCCCCTGACCCGGCAAGGCGGCGGGCACGGACACGGCGCTCGTGCCGCTTGCCGCCACAGGTGAAGGGCGTAGGAGCGTGGTTCCAGCCGCGCACGGTGGCGTCGATCCAGGCGATGATCTCCTGACTGGGCGTGGGATGCTGCCCGTTCAACGCACGCGCCACCAAGATGCGCTGGATCGACGCGGCCATGGTGCGCCAGGACCCCGAGAGCGGCGTGTAGAGCGGCGCGACGCCGTGGGCGCGCAACCAGTCGACCAGCGCCGGGCTCGTGTGCCCGGACAAGTTGTCCCAGACGAGCAGCATCCGCAGCGGGGGCACCCCCTCCGGCACCGCGTCGAGCCACGCCTCCCAGCGGCGCAGCGGCGGGAGGTCGGCCGGGTCGCCGGGCGGCGGGTCTGGCAGGGCGGCGAGGATCTGCGTCACCTCCTGCTGGAGCCAGGGGTGCAGCACGGCATTGGACGCGCTCATCACCCCTGTGCCGCGCACCGTGCCCGTCATCGGATGGACCAGCGTGAGCAGCGTGGCCGTCCCGCCCCAGATGTCCTCATGGGGCTGACAGGCGGGGTGCTCCTCCGGCTGCCACCTGGCTCCCGGCTGCGCGATCGCTTGGTAGGGACCGGCCTCATCCTGGCTGTAAGCGCCAGTTTTGATGATGCTGCTGGCGAACCCTGCGTCACGAGTTTCAGGCGCGTCAAACTGCGCGTGGTCACGCATACCATCGACCTGCCGACGAGGCTCCATTGAGGTTCGCCAGCAGCATCATACGGCGCTTACAGCGGCTCCCTGCGTTCACCCTGGTACAATTCCTGCCCCTGGACGCGCAGGAGGCAACGATGGAACGAACCACACTAGGACGTACCGGTATCGAGGTTTCGCGCCTCTGTATCGGCTGCTGGCAAGCCGCAGGCTGGACGTCCTCCGATGACGACCGCTTCGTCGCCACGGTGCGCCACGCCCTCGACGAGGGCCTTACCTTCCTGGACACGGCCGCAGGGTACGGCGACGGACATTCCGAGGAGTTGGTGGCGCGGGCGATCGCGGGGCGGCGGGACGGGGTGGTCCTCGCGACCAAGTTCGCCCACACGGACAGCCGCCCCGACGCGGTGCGGCAGAGCTTGGAGGCGTCGCTGCGCCGGCTGCGCACCGACTACGTCGACCTGTTCCAGCAGCACTGGCCGCCGCCGGACATCCCGCTGGCCGAAACGCTCGGCGCGTTGGAGCGGCTCAAAGAGGAGGGCAAGATCCGGGCGATCGGGGTCTCGAACTGGATGGAGCCGGAATGGGCCGAGTTGGCCGATCCCGCCCGCGTAGACAGCTTGCAGCCGTGCTATAGCCTGCTGTGGCGCCCCATCGAGCCGCACGTCCTGCCGCTGTGCCGCGCCCACGACATCGCCGTCCTCCCGTATTCCCCGTTGTGCCAGGGTGTCCTGGCTGGGCGTTTCACCGCTGCGGCCGACATCCCCCAGGACATGCGGCAGGCCAACCACGAGTTGCAACCGGCGGTGTTCCCGCGCGTACGGGAGGTCGTGCACGCCGTGGAGGACGTGGGACGGACGTACGGGAAGACAGCGGGGCAGACGGCGCTGCGCTGGCTGCTGGATCAAGAGGGTGTCACGGCACCGATCGTGGGAGCGTCACGGCCGGAACAAGTGGATGAGAACCTCGGGGCATTGGACTGGCGCCTGGACCGCGCGGACTGGTTGCGCCTGGCGGATCTCAGCTGGCCGCTGTCGGCGGAGTTGGGACCGCACGACACGCTCTGGGACTCGCATCCCAGGGAGGCGTAAACGCGCGGTGGTTACGGGCGCGGGCGGTGCAGCCGGTCCTTATGCCTTGCCTACCATGGTTAATACTACAACGTTACTTGTCCCCTGAGGCTGTGCTAGCGACTTGGAAGCAGGCTTGCGACCGCTCAGTTTGGCAGCCAGATTGCCCCTTGTCTTACGGTCGCTACGGGTGATTCTAGCGAAGTAACGTTGTAGTATTAAGCAGGTGTCCGCAAGTCTGGCATAGTCTATCTGAGCGTGATCCAGGCGCGAAAAACACGCCGAACTTATCGTCATGTGCTTAGCACTACTTTGGCGTGATGCCATTTTCCCAGCTCAACGTCCGGACATAGTAGCTGGTTGTGAGGTACGGTGAACCGCACAACCACCGTTAATTGCGCTGCTAACTGGTCAATGTGACTGGCGATTTTGGAAGTCGCCAAAGTAGTGTTAGTGGTCCATCCGGCAAATCACCGCCACTTTCGGAGCAGCGCTTTTCGCCACAATTCGCTCGTCTTCACGCGTGAGTTGTGGCGACTTGGCTCGGTGGCTAGACAAAATGGCACGATAGGGACTTACTGGATGGACCACTTAGTGGTCCATCCGGTAAGTGGGAATCGTTTTTCCAGCGACGCGGCAACAGGTCTGGTACGTGTCTCTACGCGTAAAACCCGGTCGTTGTACCTGCCCAAACGGCAAATGCGCCCGATAGAGATTTACCGGATGGACCACTTAGACAGCATCGACCCGACCGGCCGGACCGAGGGTGCTTCCGCGCGCGCGGAGTTGGAAGGGAGCCTCAACGCGCTCGGGTGGCCCCGTGCGTGTGCCGTCGATGCGCCCCATCAATAGCGCCACGGCCAGGCGTCCGATCTCCCCCGTGTCGGGCGCGATCGAGGTCAGCGACGGTCTGGCGAAGTGGCCGTCGTCGATGTCGTCATACCCCACCACCGCGACATCGTCCGGGATACAGCAGCCGGCCTCGTAGAGGGTCGACATCGCCCCCAGGGCCAGGAGGTCGTTGAAGCAGAAGACGGCGTCGGGCGGGTCGTCCAGCGCAAGCAACGCGCGCATCGCCTCCGCCCCGCCCTCGCGGCGCCAGTGGTAGCCGGAAACGAGGAGGCGCGGGTCGACCGGACGCCCAGCCTCCGCCAGTGCCGCGGCATAGCCGTGCGCACGGAGGTACGCCGCACCGACCGTCTTGCGCTCGTCCACCCCAAGCGCAGCGATACGGCGCCGGCCGAGGGCGAGCAGGTGACTCGTGGCCACGCGCGCAGCGGCCACGTTGTCGGTGACAACGTGGTCGTACGGGGCGTCGAGGAGGTTTTCGCCCACGAGGACGACCGGGATGCGCCCCTGTGGTGCCCGCAGGTCGTCCGTTTCGAGGGCCTGCGGGTCGAGGATGACCCCGTCGATCGTGTGCGGACGCAGGCCACCGATGACCTCATACTCACTGGCCCGGTCGAATCGCGTGTGATCGAGCAGCACAGTATAGCCGCGCGCGGCGGCGGCGGCGACGACGGCGTTGCCGAGGTCGGCGTAGTAGGGGTTGGCGAGGTCGGGAATGGCGAGCGCGATGATGCCGACGCGCCCGTTGCGCAGGTGTCGCGCGGCGCTGTTGGGCCGATAGTTGAGGGCCTCGACCGCCTCCAGCACCTGCCGGCGTGTCTCGGGACCGACCCGTGCGTGATTGCCATTGACCACGTTGGAGACGGTCTTGATCGAGACGCCCACATGCTCCGCGATGTCTTTGAGTCGTGTCATCATTCCGCGAATCTCTTTTCCACCACCGACACCGCAGCCCAGGAAAGCCGCGTGTCCGCCGCAGCGCCAACGGGACGGAGTTGGCGACCGGCCGCCGATAGCCTCCCCCTCCAAGCCATCGTAGCATCGCGCGCCGCGTCAGATCTTCGGGCGCTATCTCAGTATAACGCCCAACCGTGGGTGCCCGTCAGACATCCGGACATGCCGGGTGCACCACGAAATAGTGGAGCGAGCGGGAACAAGGGCGCCGGCGGTACCCTCCACAGAGGGCACGGGCGCGGAAGACGCCCAGAGCGTGCCCCCAGCTATGGCACCGGCTGTGAGGAGGCCCAGGCGTTCTGGGGGCGCGCGCACATCGAGGCCTGCCGGCGCGGCCGGGGCACGGCGGCGGTGCGCACGGTGGTGGCGCTGGGCGACGGCGCGGAGTGGATCTGGCGCCATGCCCGCGCCTACCTGGGGCTGCCCGACGTCGAGATGGTCGAGATCATCGACCTCTACCACGCCTACGAGTACCTCTGGGCGGTGGGCAACGCCGTCTTTGGGGAGGGGACGGCGGCGGCGGCGTGGGTCGAACCGCTCAAGACGCGCCTCTATACGGAGGGCGCCGCCCCGCTGCACGCGGCCCTGACCACACTCGCCCGCACCGTGTGCATCCCCACCGCCGACACGACGGCAGGAGAGCGTGGCGGCCACGGCGGTGCGGCGGGCGCTCGAGTATGTCACGACCAACGCCCCACGCCTGGACTACCCCGCCTTTATGGCCCGGCGCTTCCCCATCGGCTCAGGGGCGGTCGAGAGCAGCTGCAAAGTCGTGGTCCAGGCGCGCACCAAGGGGGCCGGCATGCGCTGGAGCGGCGTGGGGGCACAGCGCGTAGCGACGCTGCGCGCGCTGCATCGCTCCGGCCGGTGGGACGCCTTCTGGCAGACCCAGCCCCAGCGCGCCCACCTCCACCTGGTCCCGCGCCCGCGCCGCGTATCCGCCACTCCCGCGGCCCCGCCCCCACCGGCCCCGCCCGACCCGGCGCCGGCGTCTCCACCCCCGGATAGCCCGATCGCCCTGCCGCCCCGCTCATCGCGCCCCGCCCCCACGCACCCCTGGCGACACCTATCTCTTGGACGCTCCCGCTCGGCGTGATCATGCCTTTCACAAAAACGTGGTGCACCCATTTGGAGGGGGTGCACCTCGAAATAGTGGAACGCGTCGGCGACGCCTGCGACCGGGGTCGCAGGGCAGCGCGAGGGGCACTGCGGCGCCAGGGACGGGCGCAACGCCGACGCTCCCAGCCCGACCGCAGTCGTCGTGTGCTGCCCTGCGACCGCGGTCGCAGGCCACATCCCACTATTTTAAGGTGCACCCCAGCCTGCCACCCTCCCCGAAGCGTCCGTTAGTGATCCCCGCCGAGCAGCTTCTCGGCACCCTCTTTCACGTTGCCCAAGCCCTCCTTGGCTTTGCCTTTGCCCTGCTGGGCCGTCCCCTCCGCTTGGAGGTCCTGGTTGCCCGTCACGTTGCCGACCTTCTCTTTGAGCCCACCGACGACCTGATCGCCCTGCCCAGCGGCCTGCTCCTGGCCGCCGGTGCGGCCCAGCGCGTCGCCAACCCCTTTCTGCACGCCGCCGACGCCTTCCTGCGCGGAGCCTTCGGTCTGATTGGCGCGCCCCTCGGCCACTTGCGCGTCGTTGCCGGTGAGGTTGCCCAGGGCTTCCTTAGCCTTGCCCATGATCCCCTTGCTCTTGCCTTCGGCTTGGTTCTCGTTCATCGTGCCCTCTCTTGTATCCTGTATCCTGTGACCGACCATGCCGCCACCAGTGGCGGCACAGGGGCGGGTCATCCGCCTACTAAGCTAAACGTCAGCGCGGCCCCAAAAGTGCCGCGACCCGCTCCGCGTGCCAGAAGCGGAGGGATGGGAGCGCCCCACGGCACTTTTGGGGGCTGGATCGCGTTTGGCTAGATAGAGGGTAAGGAGGAGAGACGGGCGGTGCAGGGAGAAGAGGGCAGTCCCCGGCGCGCGGAAGCGCCGCCCGCGCTTGTGGCGCAAGCTCGCACCGATCGTGCCGCCTTCGGGCAGCTCTACGACCTCTACGTGCGCCGCGTCTACGCCTTCTGTGCGCTGGGGGGGCGCTCACGCGAGGAAGCGGAGGACCTGACCGCGCAGACCTTCGAGCGGGCGCTGCGCGCCATTGGCCGCTACGAGGAGCGCGGGGTGCCCTTCTCGGCCTGGCTGCTACGCATCGCGGCCCACGTCGTCGCCGATCGCGCCCGCCGCGCCGAGCCCCTCGACGCCGCCGCGCCCCTCAATGACGACGACGCCGGGGCCGCCGCGGACGTGGGACCGGACTGGGTCGAGGAGTGGGCGTTGGCGACCTGGCTGCGCGGTCACCTCGCGGCGCTGCCGGAGGACCAACGGCGCGTGGTGGGGCTGCGCTACTACGAGGATCGGAGTTTTGGCGATGTGGCAACGCGCATGGATCGGAGCGAGAATGCGGTCAAGCAACTCCTCCGGCGCGCCCTGGCCGCCCTCCGCGCGGAGGTACATGAGGAGGCCCAGGGCGATGGATGAGCATGATCGTTCCCGCCAGCCTCAGCGGCCCGACCTGTCTTCGGATGCGGCCCTGGACCGGCTGCTGCGCCAGTTGGGTCCGTTGCTGCGCTGGCAGGAGCACGAGGAGACACCCGTGCCAGAGGAGGACCTCCCTCAGCCGGACCCGGCCTTCGAGCGCCGCCTGCGCGCGCGGCTGATCAGAGAGAGCGTGCCCCGGCCACCACGCGGTCTCCGACGATCCGCGCGCGGTCCGCGCCGATCAAGGCGGGGGCGCGTGGCCCTGCGCGTCGGCCTGGCCGCAGCGGCGCTGGCGGTGATGATCCTGGCGGCCGTGGCCGTCGTGGAGGTCGGGGTGATCGCGGCCCTCACGGCCGCGCTGGCACTGGTGGCCGTGGCGGTCGTGCTCCTCGTTCGCGCCCGCTTGGGGCAATGACGACGGCGGAACGGTGCGGACCACAACTGGGAGGAGGCAGGGGATGGAGCTACGGGCGGTCGTGGAGCGCGACGTGGAGGCTGTGCCGTGCGAGGCAACGCTGGCCGAGGCCGTGGCCCGGCTGCGGACGCGCGGCCACCGCCCGCTGCCGGTCTATGCCGGGGGGCGGGTGGTCGGCTTGCTCGACGGCCGCGCCGTCGCGGATCGCCTGGCGGCGGGCGACCTCGACGTGCGGACCGCCCGCGTGCATGACCTCCGCCTGCCGGAGTTGGTCTGTGGCTGGGAGGACGAGGATACGTCGGATGCCCTGGCCCTGATGCGCGCGCAGGACCTCGCCGCGTTGCTCGTGCTGGACCGCGAGGGCGGGGTCGTTGGATGGGTGACGATGGAGGCTCTTAGCGGTCACGGTGGGTGACGGTTCACTGCGGGGATACGGACGACGGCGCCGGGGTAGACCGGTCATGGGCAGCGGCGCTGGCGGGGCACGTTCGCTCGCCACGCTCACAGCGCCACGGCGCCGCGTCGGGCACAGGCACAGGACCGGCCGCAACCACCGCCACCAGTTCGCCGCGCCCAGTTGTGTCTCGTCCCCTCCGTGCGGCGGATGGCGTGGCCGTCCCCGACTACTCGGGAAAGAACGCATGCCGCGACGACCCCCACGACCCCCCGCGATGCGCCCGTTGGACAGGGGTGGCGAGCGCGTCGCTCGTGGCGAACGCACATCTACAAGAGGGCGCTGAACGTCCCCATCACATCGGTGATGGTAGCGTCCACGGCGTCCATGCCGTAGGCCTCCAGCCATGCCGCCCCGAACGCGTCGGCCGCTCCCGCCCCGTCCCCCGCCTCCAGCGCCTCCAGCGCCTCCGTCAGCGCGTCCCCTGTGATGTGCTGCGGCCCGATGTTGCGTGGCCGCGCCCGATCCTCATTGTAGACCTTCACCATGACCCGGCACGCCCCCACGTCCAGCCCCTGCTCCTGCACCCGCTCCCGAAATGTGCGGGCATTGGCCGCCCACTGCTGCTCCGTCGCGATCCCCCGCACGCTGATCCTCAAGCCCGGCGTCGAGCGCGCCACCGACCGCGCCTCTCCCTGCCCGCCCTCCTTCTGCCACCGCTGCACCGTCCGCACGCTGATCCCAAGTTGGCCGGCCAGCTCCTTGTTGCCCGCCGCCACCTGCGCACGCCCCTCCCCGCCCCCTAGTTCGCGCACCACGGCGCGGACCGCTGCCGGCGTCAACTCCACGTCGGCCGCCGCCACCCGCGCCTCGTAGGCCCGCGCCAGGTCCGCGCTCAGGTCCGACACGCTACGCCGCTCCCTGACGGGCTGTGTGCTCCCGCAGCGGCTTCAGGAGCTTGAGCAGCGTCCCCAGGCCACCGCGCGTCCCGTCGAACGCCGGCAGCACCTCCCCCAACGGCACCGCCGCGTCCTGCACCTTGAAGTGCCCCAACCCCGTCCCCAACGTGACCGACGGCGGGCACGCTTTCACCGGGTCGGGCTCGTCGCTCACCAGGTACACGGCGTCTTTGTGCACGGCCACGGGCGTGTAGCCCGCCAGGTCCATCTTGTGCAGCGCCCGCGACAGGTTCGCGTTGGCCTGGGCCAGAATCGCGTGCCGCCAGTCCGGCCGGTACAGCGGACTCCGCTTCTCCTTGTTCCACGCGCTGTTGAAGCCGCTGATCGTAAGCGCGTAGGTGTACTTGAGCGCGCCCAGGGCCAGGCGTCCCGCCGGCGTCGTGTCGGCGTAGAGCGCCGTCCGCGCCGTGCGCAGCCGCTCGTACCACGTCTCCATCGCCCGCGAGTGCTTGGTCCAAACGTACGCCTGGGTGATCGCGACGGCCTGGCCCTGTTCCACCGCCCAGGCCACCGTCGGCGTGCAGGCCCAGCGCTCCTCTGCGCCCGCGATCCGCGCCAGCCAGTAGCCCGGGAGCTTCTTGTCGAACGGCAGCTTACCAGCGGGGTCGCACCGCTCCTCGATGCCGGACAGACCCAGCTCCACGACGCCCGCCGCCGAGAGCCACTGCGCGTTCTTGTCGTAGCTGTGTAGGTACGCCTTCTCCCGCTCGGCCGGCGACAGCGTGCGCAGCCAACTCACCTCTGTCACTGTGTCGGCTTGCCCCGCCGGCGCCGGCAGCCGCTCCGGGTACTCCCGCTGAGAGCCCGCCCCGCGCTTGCCCAACTCCTGCAGAAGGTCTATCCCCGTACGGCCTGGGCTACGGTAGTACGGCGCGCCCACGGCCCCCGCATAGGCCACGAGCGCCGCCAGCAGCGTCGCGCCGTCGGTGTCGAGGCCCCACACGGCGTGCTCGTCGTACAACGGGAACACGATGGACACGCCCGATCCGGCTTCACCCTTCTTGCGCAGGTCCAGCCAGGGCGTGAGCGCCGTGGGAAAGGCGTGCAGGTCGTCCAGGCCATCGCTGACGAACGCGTGGCGCACCTCGCGGAACTGCCCCGAGACGGCGAGCGTGTCGGGCAACTCTGTGGCCCGCACCCAGGCGTCCGTCAACCAGAGTTGGGTGAGGCCGTGCCGCCGCGCGCCGTTATACAGGTCGCCAACGTGCCGGATCGCCCCCGTGATTGGGACGATGGGCCGCTCGGGCAGGTGCAGGCCGTCCACGTCGAGCACGCCGATCGCGGACATCACCGCGTCCTTCGATGTCATTGGTCCCTACCTCCTTGCATCGCATCTATCACACTCACCGCAACGCTAATCTTTTGCTAAGTCGATAGTTCGGGATTGGGTCGGGCTAACCATCCTATCGAAAGACGCGCTGGGTAAATGTGGCGATAAGAGTCACCTCGATGAGGAGGCCGACAACGGCCTCGCCAGCGGCCCATGCGCCGTGCCAGACGCTTCCCGTCACTTCGCTTGGTAGAAAGCCGCGTCCGTGGAAGGAGGTGAAGCTTAGGATGACCGCCTTTGGCCACCAGGGTAGATAGAGTGATATGATCGCCTTCGGCCACCAGGGCAAATAGAGCGAGGAACTCGCTTTAGGGCCGTAGGGGATGAGGCTATAGATAAGGCTGAAGAGGAGAATAACTCCAATATAGAATGCGAAACAGCGCCACAGGCGGTAGCCGTAACCGCAGACAATGTAGCCGAGCCAAGAGAAGAGAGCAGCCAGGTATTGCCTTTTATGCCATAGGTCCCTGAGCCTCCACACGCGAGCCCGATAATCCAGTTCCGATGCCTCGGCATTAAGCCCCTGAGCGCGAAGAGCAAGGGCGAGTTGCTGGTTGGCGCGTGCGGCCACGAGCACATCTTCTTGTCGATCATCCCCCAATCTCACCCCCTCCAGGAGGGCGGACCAATCCGCGGATGCGAGGATGACGTCGTTCCAAATGGTGTCAGCAACAGACACGAGGCCGAGATCCTGATCCCCTAGCTTCGCTCCACCGAGATCCGTTCTTATTCCGAAGACAGCATGGCTTAAATTAGCCCCCGCCAATTTCGCTCTCACGAAACTGGCTCCTTGCAAGTCCGCCTTATAAAAATTGGCTTCCCGAAAATCCGCCTTGAAGAGGTTGGCTCCCTGTAGGTCGGCCGTCGTGACATCGGCCCCACGCAGGTTGGCGTCGACAAGGTCTGCTTTGCGCAGGTTGGCCCCCTTAAGGTTGGCCCCTTCCAGGTTGGCCCCCCTAAGGCTGGCTCCTTCCAAGTCCACCCCCCTAAGGTCGGCCTCCTCCAAGTCCACCCCCCTAAGGTCGGCCTCCTTCAGATATGCCTTCGCGAGTATGGCCTTCTTTAGGGGCGCTCCCGCGAGGAAGACATCCCTTAGATGTTGCTGCACGAGGCCGCCCCCTTCTACGGACAGCCCAGAATCGCCCAGCATATATGTGAATGGCGCGTCTAACCGCTGTTTAGCCTTGGCTTTGTCGGTATCGGAGAACGCATGCATCGTTACCCCAAAAGCATCCGCTCCACTAAGCGTCTCACGATCAAAGGGGCCAAGGCGATCACCATGGCTACTCTCCGTCTCCCACGCGTGCAGCATTTCCTTCAATTCGGTCTGCCGTTGCGCAGTAGGATATGTGCCCCAGCTATTCTCCGCCGGCCCTGGTTGTCCGTCTGTCGCGCTCATGCCCAACCTTCTTCACAAACACAGCACACATACATGCTAGTCATGCTAGCTCGATTCATGGGCGTACTTTCCCCGACGCACGCTCTCGCGCCCGTCGCTCCTTGCGGGGGCAACGGCACGGCGCGGCGTGGCAGTGGGCGCACCGCTCGATGCGCGCGGGCGCTCCTCTCGTCGGGGCGGCGACCGTGACGGGAGGTGGCCCTGTGGCCGTGGGCGACGCCCTCCCCGCGCAGGTGCAGTCCTCCCCTCGCTGGCCGCACCCCGCGCACACGATCAAGTGCCCGTACTTCCCGCCGAAGTAGTCGATCGGGGCGGCCGGCTCCTCCGGGGCGGGGCGCTCGCGCCGTATCTTGTCCAATTCGACGCGCACCGTGTTGATGGTGATGGTACGGAAGTCGGCCGCGCCGCGCAGCGCCTCGATCAGCAGGTCCTCGCCAACGGCGGGATCGACGGCCAGGGTGTGGAGTTGCTTATTCAATCGGTCGGCCGGCTCCACGCCCATCAGCTCGCGGTAGACGGCCCGCCAGCGGCGATCCTCTGCGGCCACGTCCTCCTCGCGGTCGAGCACGGTCATGACCGGGGCCGCCCCCTTCTTCGCCGCGCGCCGGCGCATCTGCGGCGTTCCCACGTCGTAGATGTTGGGCAGACCCCGCCCCTGGGGCGTGACGCGCAGGTAGCCGGCCCCCTCCAACTCGTGCAGGTACAGATAGGCGCTCTTGTAGCAGGTCCCGACGTAGCCGGCGATCCGCGCCACCGTGCGGATGCACCGCCCCTGTTGGTTGCTGTGGTGCGCCACCATGACGTAGGCCCGCTTCGCGCCCTGACTCAGAGCGGGATCGCCGAGCACGGCGTTGGGGACCGTCGCATAGCCGGTCTCGTCGTCCCGCGCCGGCGCGGCGACGAAGTGGTAGACGTTGGCATGGCCGCGGCCACCCCGCGTGACCGTGATGAGCGCGGCCCGGCGCAGGTCGGCCGTGCGCCGCTTGACCGTGCGCGTCGAGCAGCCCAGCTCCGCGGCAAGGTCGCCCTGGTACGGGTGACACTCATCCTCGTCCCAGGCATAGGAGATCAGCAGCACATGGGCGAGCCGGTCGTTGTCCAGCGGCGCGGCGTCCAGGAACGGGCGTGGTATCTGCGTCCAGCCCGCGCGCGGCGTCGGGCTGGGCGTGGTACCGGCCTGCTCCACCCTCGCTGTCGTGCGCGCGCTCACCAGGCGCTCCTCATCCGCAGGGCGCGCAGCCGCCAGTAGCGGTACTCGTCCCACTCCTGGGGCGAGGTCTCGGCCAGGGCGCGCCGGCGGCCCT
>JAABUH010004042.1_pt1 | contig 12139 bp, 18 predicted proteins | sample 5559121 | NCBI WGS metagenome assembly JAABUH01 (sample SAMN10711871, study PRJNA513364) | rock metagenome | isolation source: Antarctica rocks | place: Antarctica: Victoria Land, Battleship Promontory nord | collected 2015-12-28 | reverse complement strand
CCTCGCTCTGGGCATTGGACGTCGGCTGAATACGGTCTCACACAACAGGATCGACCCTCGATATCACCTCTCGCCAGTTTCCAGTTCCAGCTTGGAATCCTACGGTCGATCTCAAACTCGATCGAGCAACGTTCGTCCTTGGTCATGCTCGTAAGTATGGGTACCGCTCCCGGTCCCGCCACGGTGTCTATTATTCAGATTCGAGACTCAAGCTGACAACGCTTCACTCAGCGGCGAACAATATGATGAACGATACCTCAGCTCTTGTTGAGCGCAAATTTTTGTGGCCAAGGCGGGCCTTATTGAAAACCAACATGTCCCGGGAGCAGGAGAAGGAAACGATCTTGTCGGACACCTCCGGCGGCGCCAACCCCACCATTGGAAGGCTAAAGACGGTCATCGAGGACCGTTTGCCCATGGATAAGGAGGGGGATGACGAACTCGAGCTTGGGGCGTCGGCCACAAACACAAGGTCCGACTTTTGGGTTAGGAAGATGTTGGATGGGATCGAGGTGGTCGTCGTCAGCCCGAAGATGATGGATCGGTTGGCGCCGCTTCGGATGGTCGTAATGTAGATTGAGGGGGGTCAAGCATTGTGTGCTCACAACACAGCACCGAAGGCCAATGGGCGCATCCTGCTTGGCGGGTTAAGTCCGTAGCATGCATTAAGCGAGGTTTGGGATCATGTTAGAGGTACCAATCGGGCCGGGACTTTCGCATCGGTGGACTCGTTGAGGATCGGACATGCAGGCAACCATATACTGAGGGTAGACATTTCTAATGGCCAGCTAGACGCGAATTGGTTGTTACGTGTCCAAGAAATGATCTCACAAGTCTTCTCGAACCCTGAACCAAACCAAGACTGGCTGAAAAGGTACCAAACATCAATTGATGCATGTGCGAGGTTCATGCAAGGGATCACTGTGTGTCATGAACAACAAAACAATCCGCAAGGACACATCAGTATCACTGCACAACAACTCATGGCAAACTCTGGCAAATTGCGGGGTACCGATTTGTCTCAGTGGAATACCCAAGCATATGCCAGCATACCCCAGCATATACCGGCGTATGCCAGGGAGATGCTTCCGATTCCGCAACCTCGTGGTTCATTTGCCAGGCATATGCCAAAGTTGCCGTCATGAGCCAGGCAAGCGCCGTTTGGCGGAGTGGAATTGAGCAACATGTACAAGATCGTCGTTTTAATCTAGTATCATTTTTTTTTCTCTTGCTCTGAGTTGTCAACCGTGGTTCTTAACATATCGCACCTGTTCCTCCTACTTAGACCACCCCCTCTGGGTCCTAGTCCCAGTGCCTTTGCAACAAGCAAGACACGTTCCGTGTCACTCCTTTCTGGTTTACAGGATCAGGTTTGTAACGGTCTACATGTTAACAAGATGACAATCCCGGCAATATGAGAGACAGCCCTCAACAGCCAATTTCAAGGCTTTTGGCATAGAGACTAGTCTGTAGCGTTTCACCATTGATTGCCTCGAGTTCTTGGTAAGTCTCCACAAAACAGCTTGCTATCTATGGAAGTATGATTCTCACAGACACGTGGGGATACAAGAAGGGGCCTATCACGGTGCTACGTCGACCAGCAAATAGGCCCGACGCTCAGCTCCTAGAATCGGCGACGGTCGTCTGAGCTTCGGCAAAGTTGGGCTACCGAGGCCGAACTTAGCTGGAATAACTCGAGGACACGCGTGGGTGTAGCCGAGTTAAGTGCCGGTCGAGTAGCGTGGGCCAGAGATGCAGAGGCTATGAGTATGCTAGGTAACTATAGTGACTCTAAATGATTTTCAGTGACTTTTAGTGACTTTCACTGACTTTTATTTTCGAATCACTGGTTCTCCCCGACTCTCAAGTCCATCACTTTTATACATCGTCTTCTAGGCCTATCTTCGGTCCTTCTCGTTTCGAGTTGAATGGTGTTTCCGTCGTCGGCGAGGGGAAGCGTAGCGAGGACAATAGAGGCGAGCAGAGACAATAGGCGTTGGAATACTATCGGCGATGTTCGGCGATATTATCCGAGCTTCAATTCACGATCGTGACAGGGCCTTTGATCATCTCTATCCCATAATTTGTGAGCAATACCAGTATATACTCAATCAATACTCTAAAGTGTAAGAGATATGTACAAATATAGCTCAATTCATTTGATAGAGTGAATTTCCTCAATGTGAAGCTTCAGAGGCCATTTTGCTGATATGATGATGAACCTTGCTTGCCGTGGTCCCAGAAAGGGTGCCAATTTCTAGTCCCATCGCTTTGGGCTTCCCCGTCAGAGACTTGGTATGTAGATCCTGGATGATCCATTTGTCCCCTTCATCCATTCTTTCAATGACGATCTTGCAAGCCCTGAGAAGGCTTTTGGCACCCCATTCACTGATGCTGACACCATGGCGCTTCCATGTGACCCCTTCGGAAGTGCCGAACTGCTCAGTGATCAGCTTGGCTGGTTTCCGTTCAAGAATAAACTCCTCTTCATCTGACCTCTCAGCATGTGGGTCACTATACAGCAGGAAATCAGCACACAGCCTGTTTCAAGCTACACACTGATAATGGTCGCTCAAGACAGATTCGAGCTCAGACTCTGTTGGACGAGTCTGTAATACACGATCTGTTGAGGTATCTGAGACAGACGGACGAATCTCAATCGCATCAGTGTAACCCTTGTGGTCTGGCTGGGGATAAATCTGTGAGACCTGGATGGCAGTCAGTGAAATTAACAGTGTTTCAAGTCAGCGCATACAAATATGTAGGTGGTAGTATCTTGTGAAGTCATTTTGCCAAACGGACAAGACTTGGTCAACTGTTGGGGGTCAATGTACTTGAAAGCAGAAAATTGGCAACAAGGAGAACTGGTTCTTGGGTGGGTTCTTTAATCGGCTTTTCGTGGCCTTCCAAATTGGGTCCCAGTGCCCAAAGCAGTGCGCTGATGGTATGCATGTCTTGCTCAAAGGAGGAAGTGTGAATATCTCCCCATATCTGTAATGCTTCCTTACTGTGTCAATTGTTGATTGGTTCTGGTGGGGAGTTCAACAAGGCAAGCTTCCATGGTACTGAAATTAGGGACCCATTCCACGCAGATGAAGCACAGAAGACCTCCATGTCTTGTCCAAAGGAGTGCACCTGTGCACATCTTTGTGGTAACATCCCAGATCCAATCAAGGGAAGCTTGAAAGACGTGCTTGCCACGTACGGGAGGATTCATGATTGGCCTGGTAACTAGGTGTGGCATTCCATGTAAGTACATCATCATGATGATCAAGCCGGAGTAACATCACCAGACAACCTTGCCTCGTGTGGCTTGGACACAATTGCCAATCTAACTCCCATCAAGGCTTGGCATATTGCATGTTTATGGACGAAGTCGTAGTCTTATTTGGGCTTCTATTGGTATTATCTTGATGTTGTATACACAGAAGAATGCATTATGTCAAAGTAAGCCACAGCCACCTCTTTGATACACTATGCCAGATAATCCGGCTCATGCCAGCCCAATACAGGGATTGACCACTTTGGCTTTGGGGCTCTTGAGGATCCCCTGACCAAGAGCAACTTCCCAGGCACCCAAGTTGATGGAAGTGCAGGTCATTCACTGCAGTTCAGCAAAATCAGCAGATGAAATGATCAAATGGAACCATTGGGTTCAGGATACAAGAGAAATCAAACGAGGAACGGCCGAACACCGCCAACGATGCATTACTGGGGGCGAAGGGATGTCCATCTATTTGCCCGGCACGAGCCAGACTGTGTAACCTCAGTGTCCTATAGATGTGACAGTGGGTCATTGTGATGAAATGTACTATAATGTAAACAGTGATTTTCCCTGTCCTCACCATATCCTGACACCCAATCATTAGCTCCTTGTGCCCTCCCTTTAGAAAAACTCAGTCCCTCGAGATTCTTATGATCCGCTTGGTTTCCATATTCAAGCACACAGACTCGGCTACAACGCCAAGGACTACCTGGTGAGTAAGACTCGGCGGGATCCATATAAGGCAGGAGAATGGTCCGATGCGACTGCCATACATCTAGATCACTCTCTATCCAGGATCTTCATGGGGTGAATTGCTCCAACGTTGGATGAGAAGGGACCCAAACAATGGCTATCAGCTTGCACTTGATATCTAAAAGCCTTTTGAACATGGGCAAGATGTGATATTACAAGCTTCTTGTTGCCACAGATGTCGTGAAAACACGTCGACCCACGCTTCACAGATGAGATATACTCCCAGCTTAGACAAATTAATCACAAGCTAGTCTGCATGAACCGTCCAAGACGTCGACCAGTAGACAGAAGATAATTCTGATGTCTGCCGTGTTGCACTGTCCATTCCGGTTCAGAGGATATCTAGGCGCCCGATCGGGAGGTCACCCGGTGGACTTGCGACAATATCGGAAAATCGTCGCCTGATCGAGAGCGTTAATCTGGACACGTGGCAATCGCCGATTCGCCTGTTCTACTTGATCCTGAGTCTTTATGACTGAGAACGTAATCGCCACTCCCCTTGGCAGAATCACACCGGTGTGAGTAATCGATGATTCGTCAAATCCGCCAGCAAGGACCGTGTCAGCAGCAAATCACATCACTCTACTTTCTTTCTCCCCTTTCTACCTGCACCATCGCCAAGGCCCCTTATAGCCCAAGCCCCTTCCACCAACCTCTTGATCCCCCACAACCACGCCGCACCAAACACTCCAAACGAGAGTAGCACGTTGAGCACGATGTATAAATCTGGATACCGAGTTGGAGGAGGGAGAAGGGTGGGGAAGATATCGGGGAGGTGGATGAGGGCGATCGCGCTATATATCGCCTGAAAGTCTTCGCGCATGAGCGTTACGCTAAAAAGCAGAGAAGGAGGAGGTGACTGACGTAGCCTGCATAGCGGAGAAGCGTTGATTGGACGGAACAAGGGGAGTAGCCGATGATGTAGTTCCACAAGAAAGTCGCGATGGCATATTGTAGCGCTTGCCCATCCCTCACCAGCAGGGGCCACATACTACTCCCATGAGCCATCGCTCCATAGCTTGACGGAGGGAGACTGACCTGAAGACCGCGACATTATTCACCAAAACACCCACGTCCCACACCACGTCTTCCCCTTTCCCAGACCGAGTCGCCATCATGAGGGTAAGCGGCATAAGCGGGAGGAGGATCGATTTCTCGTGCACCTGAAAGGAGAAGAGGAAGAAAGAGAGGGAGGAGGTGAACGCGGCTGTCGGGAGGAGGTGGATCATGGCTGGAGGATTCGCTCTCTGCCTGCTGATCGGCTTGTCGGCGTGGGTCCCATTGATGGGCGGCTGTGTCGGAGCTGAGGCGCGAAGGGAGAGGGCGGTGTCCAGTAAGATGAGGATTATCGGGAAAAGGGCGGCAAGAGTCGCCATCGTAGCTAGCTAGTCCCGTCAGCGCAAGTACGATCTCTCATTCGCGAACTCACCTTGGCCATAGAGGAAACGGTGACCCATTTCCGCCACTTGATGACGACGTTACTCGCACACCAGAAGTTTGCGACCTTATCCTCGAAGATACCCCGAGCGAACGGGAAAATACGGCTGATGACCTGAAGGAGCGGACCGGGAAACGGTCGGAGCCACGGAGCGAATATGATGAGGAAGGTGGATGCCGTGACTGTACCGAGCTTGGCGAAGTGTATCAGCCTGTACGACGCATCAGCATATTTCTCAGAATCGGATTGAGCAGTTACCCTTCTGGTTTGCCAAGCCAGATACATTTGGCGAGGAGGTAACAGCCGATTGCTGGGGCGTAGTATAGCCCCATCTGCTTGAAACATAGGGCGAGGGAGAAGGCGATACAAGCGAGGAGGTCCTGATTGCGCGAGAGGAAGAGCAGGGAGACGAGGGAGAGGCCCAGGAGAACGGAATTGTATCTACGTTGATCAGCTGCTGCTTGAAGGCACACTACTAGCTTACTGAAAGTGGCCATTGTCGATAAGCATGAGACTAGGTTGCAGAAGAACAGTCATGATTCCCGTCATCTGCGCGACAATCTCCATCAGCACAGTAGACAAGCGATTTCCGGGCCGTCTCACCTGACTCCGCCAACTCCTCCCGCCTTTCCGACCGTCGAAAACCATCCAGGCCACGAGCGCGGACCACCAAAACAGCATCTCGAAGGTGAGGACTGAGAAGCGCATGTAGGTGACTAGTGCGGGAGGTGAGAGTCCCCTCGAATTGTCGAGAGCGAAGTGCAAGGGGTCGAGTGCGGCGCCTCTGTTCAATATCAGCTCGCTTCGGAACGCAAAGAGAGTAAAAGTCAGAATGAAAGCGGAAAAAGGCCGGATTGCGAGATCAGGCGAGAGGGGGCGTATAGGCCAGGAGCAGGTGTGTGAAACGGATGGGAAAGAAATATGAAGGCGGTTCGTGGATGTAAGGAATCGAAAAAAAAACAGAGCACCACACACATCCGCCCACAAAACCAACTCGCATACCCCGTCAACGGCGGATCTACCATCCAACCCCTCGGTCAGCCCCACACCTCCATCCTTCCATCCTTCCAACGCCAAACCCAAAGACAACGTACAATCCAACAACCACCACTCCGGGGCATACGTGTACCACTCCCCCACCGGCTTATGGATGGCCACTTCCATCCAGTGTCGTTGGGCTTCGAAGTCGCCATACCTGGGCGGACAATCCCTACCTACACCTCATCAGCACCGTCTCATCGCTAAGGCTTTTCCCTAGGCCGGAGCGAGTCAAGGTCATCCCAAGACGAGGGTGTCCACTCGTCCCGAGATGGAGCTTCCACTAACACAAGCTTGCAGAGTGAACGCGACATACCTGAGAATCCCCCAAACCCAACCCCAGTCTTGACCATCCCCACCCCCACCAGTCCCACCCCCAAAGTCCACCCACTCAATCCCCGACTCGACATCCACCTCAACCACCTCCTCAACGGCGAGTCAAACTTCTCCGCAGCTAGCGTACTTCTCTTCTCCCTCTCTGCCCTATGTCTCGCCCGGAGCTGCTCACGGTCGCGCTCGGGGCGGGGGATCCCGAGGTGTCGTCCGCCTCCGCCTCCCTCACGCCGCCCTGAGCTCAGTCTTTGTAGGGGTGATTCGTGGAGTTGGGCGGAGGAAGAGGATGTGATGGAAGGAGGAGCGAGGTGTGAGGTGTAGGAGGATGATGATAGGGTTCGACTGGAGGGCTTTGGGAATGGGGGTGAAGGGTGGGTGAGGAGACGGGGTGAGGGAGCGTCCGAGTGGTAGGTATAATGCGAGGATGTGGATATTTGGGTTGAGAATGATGCGAGGGATTCGGCGTCGGTCTCGCTCCTGAGGAGCATAGCGAGTCAGCTCCATCCGCTAAGAGGAGATAGGAAGGTATCGAGCTAAGTTCGTGGATTGGGAGAGGTGGAGAGACGTACTCGACTAAGCTCCCTCGTCGGCGTTTGGTAGCGCGGTGCTGTTCGTACGACCATCTCGGCATCGCCAACCACCACTCAGACTCTAGCTCCACATCGTATATTTCACCTCTTATCCCGAGAAAGTGATGATTTGTTGAAAGGAGAACCTCGAACCGCGTTGCATGGATTCGAACGGAAGACCTTATCAAAAAGCTGGGTGATTGTACCCGGATTTTCGATAGGCGTGCCAACCGTTGCACTAAACATCCGAAAGTGGCTATATTTCAATGAACCAAAAAAGAAACGTGTCCGTTTATCCTGCCCGAGCCCGAATCCTATCCAATCCCGCCAAAACCAAGCTATCTCCCCTCCAACTCCGCCACCAAGCTACCCTATCCCAGCTGATTCCACAACATCGGCCCCTCCAATCCAGACCCATCCCTCACCCCTCCACCGCCACCACTCCCCGCCGTACCCACCATCTCCGACCCCATCCCCGCCATCCCCACTCCTCCCATCCCAAAGACATCCGCCACCCCCTGCTGCCCCTCTCCCAGCCCCATCCCGATCCCGATCCCCCTCTCGTCATGTATCGGACCCAGCACCGCCTCGTCGAACTGAAAATCCCCTGAATCGTGCCAGAGCTGCGTCATTGCGTTCCAAGCAGTCTCCCCCTCGCTCTGGTCTACTCCGGCTTGGGGCATACTCCTTGGCGCGGGCGGGAGTTGCGGGATGATACTTGGCAACTCGTATGACGGTGCGGCGTCGTGGGTACCGATCGGACCGTGCCGGGAGAGTAACATCTCGCTTAACTTACCGAAGATCTCGCGGTACTTGGCCGTTTCAGGTAGCGCTCGACCGAAAGCCTCGAGGAGCTCGTGGCATTGGCCCACTCGGGTGGAGACCTCTCGTCGCCAGGATGGATCGGACGCGGATCGGGGGGATCGATTATCGTATTCGCACAAGCAGTACAGGAGGGAGATGCACGCCAAGAACTGACATGAAACGTTGATGAGGTTATACGAGACCTTCTGCTCATGCCAAAGCTCGAGGTACAGATCAACACACCGCGTCGACGCCTCATGCAGCGCTCGCAGTCGTTCAGGCGTCGTGGCCGGGTAAAGCGGACTCGGCCGATACAGCAAACACAACCCCTGGTGATAGTTCAGGAGGAACCACGAATGATTATTGATCATCCCTCTCTTCTCCTCTTCCTCGGACGGAGGCATGGGACACTCCGCCAACCACGAGTCGAACCGGGAATGAAGGTCATTGATGATGGAAGCGCGTTCAGGTTCAGGAAGGGAGTTTTGCGATCCGGAGACGGAGTAGACGGTGGTGAGGATCATCCCGGAGAGACGGCGGAGTCTGATTATGTGTTGGGTGAAGACGATGCGGGGGACGCCGCGGTAGGGGGAGTCGGCGGGGAGGACGGAGGGGAGCTACCGAGCGAAGCGAGGGCGAGACGAGCGAGGAGCAGAAGTGTGTGGGAGCAGTTTCGTCAGCAGTGCTGGGAGCAGTGTTGAAGAGCATTCTCACCTCCACGTCAATATCGTCATCCGCAATAGCCAAAGGCTTGCTCAGCGTCGCAGCGACAAGCCGATCGAGATTGTACAGTGAGTAAAACACCCTCTTGCGCTGCTCGACCACTCGTGGCGGTAGAGTAGCACCGTCAACCCGTCGATGCAGGTTGAGTGCCACGGCGACTCGAGCGCCGAAGCCTACGACGTGCCAGAGTGGCATGCCGGAGGGGTCGAACATCGAGTAGAGGCCGAGGAGGATGAGGGACTGGACGCAGAGCTGCGACGCGAGCGTAGCGGCCCGGTCGAGCGGGCAAAGCCAAGCGTTTGAGGAGAAGAGGGGAGGGGGAAGAGGCGGGGAAAAGAGGTTGGAGGGGGGGGGGGGAGGGGGGCGAATCGATTCCACAAGCATGGTACAAAAGGGATGTCAAAGAGAGAGAAAAGACATTCCGTCAGCTTGTGATTCCCGCGACCTAGCCCGCCCCACCCACGATATCCTCCCTCGCCACCGCCACGCTCAACCCCATCAGCGCCCTCCCCCTAAAGACCTTACTAGCCCCCCTTTCCACCTCCCCCAATCTCTCCCTATTCGTAGTCCCCACGGCGATCACCATGAATAAAACAAACTCCTTGCCCTCCTCCCCCCGTCCCGCATACGCCTCGTCCATGTCCCTCAAGAACTCTTGCTTGTCGAGGAAAGGGTAGGAGATGGCATTACAGATGAAGAACGTCTCCACCGCTTGAAGGGCTACTTGATACGGCGGGTACGGCTGGGCGGTCTGGTGGTAAGTTGAGGTGGAAGAGGTGGATGGAAGACGGTCGGGTTGGAGTGCACCCATGGGGACGGCACCGAATACGGGTGTGAGGGCGGTGGACCGGACGGAGAGGATGTTCTTGGCGAGCGTCGGGAAGTTGGATGAGGAGGTGCGCGGCCAGGTGATGGTCGGGGAGGAGGTGTCGTGATTGGGAACGCCGACGCCGCCGCCGCCACGCTCGAGGGAGTAGACGAGGGATTCGAGGTGGGCGATCCGGTCTTGTGCGGAGGCGATTTGACTCGTCAGGCCGGTAGTATCGGATTTCAAATTGTGCACGTATCTGTTCCCCCATCAGGTTTCGTTCATGGGACGTAATGAGGAAGAGAGGAGAGGAGGACCCACGTTGACGTCGCTGGGGAGAGTTCAAAAACACAAGCCACATCCGCCTTCCCACACCCCGCGCACCTCGGTCTCGCATTATCGCACTTCCTCTTGATCCGGTGACAGCGCACACAAGCCTGCGCTGTGCCCTTCGGCGGATGCACAAAAACTGGGCCCATCCGAAAGTCTCCTGAGGGGTGCTCAAAGTCGTGCTCCCCCTCCAGATCGTTCTCGGGGGAGATCTCTCCCTTGGACACCCGAGCCCTCTTCCGCGGTTTCGCTTTCGGACTCTCATCATCCGGCATCTCAAGCGGGGGGTACGCCCCATGATCCCGATATCCATCTTCCCATGGGTGGACGGAGCGAGCCTGGGATTGAGGACGCGGATAAGCCCAGTGCCCCTCGTCGCGAGCGGAGGAGGATTGGAAGGCATACCCCGAAGAAGGGGGATCGCTCCCTCGTCGTTTGGGAGGGAGTCCTTCGGCGCCCATCAGTTCAGGAGCGATGGGGACTGATTGAGAAGTCAGGGCCGCAGAGAGGGTGGAGATGGGTGGGAGTGGGTAGTTGGACATGGTCGTGAACAATTATAGGTAGTTGATGGGGTAAGGAAAGCGGCGGGGGCCGTATCGGTGAGTGCCTTGAGAAGTCAGGGCGAAGGGTGACGTGGCAATCGAGAGTGGACAGCCTGGAAGGTCAAATCTCTCCCAAAGAAATCTATAGGTTCAGGGTTGCATTCCCATCATATCTCCGCCCCGATGGCTAAGGCGGCGGCAGACGACCTCGCGGGCTCGAACTTGGCGCCGATAGTCCCCGACGTCAACGCTCCAGAAATGGATCACCTCCCAAAGAGAACGCTGCCTCGAGGACCACCTCGCCCGCCCGAGGGCGCCTTCGACTTCATGATGAGGCGGATGTCGGTGGCATTGTCGAGGGCGCGTGGGAGTACGTGTACGCTGGTACGTAGACTTGTAGGGAGTTTCGTAGTTTATTATCCTTCACAATGTTCGTAACCCTTGGCCATAATGCAGAACGTCAAGTCCGCCGATATCTCCGGTCACCCTGACTCCCAAATCTATTGCAAGTCCTTCTGTAAATATGCACACATCATGACTACCAATGGCCACCCCCCCATCGACATTCTCCTCATCGGCCTGGGCTCCATCGGATCCATATACGCATACATCCTCGAGCACGTCCGTCATTTTCCCTTCCACCCATCCACCAACTAACCAAGATTGCGATTCTCAGTCTGGACGAGCTCGGGTCACAGCCGTGTCACGATCAAATTACGACCTATACACGACGACCGGGGTGACGCTTGAGACTGAGAAGTTCGGGACTGTAAAGGGATGGAAGCCTTATCGAGGTGATCGCCCTCACGCCAGATTGGAAATGGGATTGATGGGGTACAGTGGTGAAGAACCAAGCGGAGGCGCTGAGTGGGGATGTGCATTACGCGTTCTGTCTCATCTGCACGAAATGCTTGCCAGATATCATGCCGACGCCAGTGCTTGTTGCGGATGCTATCGCGTCGGGTAAAGTTGGGGCTTGGTCTCTCATCCAGGTCAGTCCAATTCTTCCTTGCTGAAGATAGTACGGGGACATGCTGATTGCGGTATGTCTTGCGGCAGAATGGACTCGGCGTGGAAGAGGACCTTTACCAAGTCATCAAAACCAGCTCAACACCCATCATCTCAAGCTGCGCCTGGATAGGCATCATGACGAGCTCAGACGGGAGCGTCGTGCATTGGCCCGGTCTCGTGAGTCTCTCCACCATCACTACCGTTCTAGCTCGCTGACCTAAGAACGCATCTAGGAAGTATTAGTATCCGGTATCTACCCACCACTAGACCCACCGAACAAGCCGCAGGAAAGAAAATTCTCCAAGAGGGAGCTCGAGGCGGCCGAGCAGTGGAAGGAGCTCTTGACTGTAGGCGGGGGAAACGTGCTGCTTGATGATCGGATAGATAGTGTTCGGTTCACGAAGGTGCGCCGAGCTCATCCTGCTCATCCATCTATAGCTGATCTTATCTGAATCTCTCTCTTCTCCTCTCCCCTGCTCTCAAATCATAATCATGTGATTCCTGCGGCTTGATCTGTCCATGACT
>JAABUH010004040.1_pt1 | contig 12153 bp, 11 predicted proteins | sample 5559121 | NCBI WGS metagenome assembly JAABUH01 (sample SAMN10711871, study PRJNA513364) | rock metagenome | isolation source: Antarctica rocks | place: Antarctica: Victoria Land, Battleship Promontory nord | collected 2015-12-28 | reverse complement strand
CAGCACCGACACCGTCGACACCGTCGACACCGTCGCCACCTACGACACCGGCCTCAAATTGGGGATCCGGCTGCAGCTCGGGCAGCTGGGCTGGCGCGTCACCGTCTGCGAACCCATCAGCACACGCTAAGCGCACCATTCCGCAGGTAACAGGCGACGGCCACACCGACAACGGTGTGGCCGTCGCCCTCCGGCGGTGCCGACAAGGGGCGACCAGGAACCCACCGGGCGGCCGCCGTCAGCGTGACTGATCGCCACCAGGTGCGCCACCGTCAGCACCACAACCGCCGCGTGGTGGCGCAGACGATGGTGCCGTGATGGCAGCGGCGATAGCACTGGCGTTGGTACGGACGGTGGTGTACCAAGGCAGCAAAGGTATCCGGGGGCAGCGATGAGGTGGGTCGGCCAGCACGACGGCAACAGCAGGAGGAGGCGACGACCTGACCCCTACATTATTTACGGTGTCAAATTTTGCCTGCATCTCGACAGCAGGAGAAGACGACGACGACGGAATATTGAGCCCACGAGATGCGGGGGAGACGCTCCGTCCTTCGACACTTCGTGCCTTCGTCGGAGCGTACCCACCGTGTCAAGGGGGTGGGTGCGCGAAATTGGGGCCCGCCGGCTGGTCACCTGTCGGGATGCAATGAAGATTGATCGCCACCATGGGGTGCAGATTGAACAAACCGACCCTCTCGGCGACTGTGTTCAATCTTGACTGCATCCGCGTGTTGGACTTGGCATCCGCCGGTAACGAGACTCTGATGCCGCCGGCGCGACCGCGAAGGGCTTCGGGGCGAGCCTCGCTGAGGAGCCTCGTGTCCGGCAGTTGACATCCTGAGACTGATTCCTACAGGAACGTCGATTCTAAGGCTTCTTCTGAACGAGGACTTTGAGGCGGGGGACGATGTTGTGGGCGTGCGATGTCACCGCTCGGCGGCATGGGAGAGCCGGTCGGGAACACCGGCCTCGTGGTTGGCGAACCGCGCCGCCGTGAACAGGAGATCGGCGAGGCGGTTGAGGTAGCGGCCCAAGGTTGGGCCGACCGGCTCGGTGCGGCTCAGTGCGTGCACGCGTCGCTCCGCGCTGCGGCACGTGGTCCGGGCGACGTGGAGTTGGCTTGCGCCGGTAGTGCCGCCGGGGTGGATGAACTTCTTCAGCGCAGGCATCCGGGCGGTCAACTCGTCGATCAACGCCTCGAGGCGCTCAACCTCGGTGCCGTCCAGCCGCGGCACCTTCGCGCGCGAACCCGTGGTATCCGGCGCCATCAACTCGCACCCGAGGATGTACAGGTCATCCTGCACATCCCCCAAGGCAACAAGGAGCACCTCGGGCAGCCCTGCCGCCATCGCCACGCCGATGTCCGCGCTGCACGCGTCGACCTGACCTAGCGCCTCAATCCGCAGGGAGTCCTTGTGCACCCGAACCCCACCCCAGATGCTCGTCTGACCCGCGTCGCCCTTGCCCGTGTAGATCTTCACAGCCATCTCCCTCTGGCGCAGGGGCGCGTACCCTAGCATGCTGCGCCGCGCTGAACGGCCTCGTATACGTTCACCGAGCGTCCTTTGATGGAGCGGATCGCCGCGATTGGCTTTCTGCAGCTAGCACCGCAACTACAGAAGACAGAACGATCAGCAAAATAGACCCCCACTGCAGTCCGCTCAACCGCTCACCAAGGACCACCCAGCCGATTAACGCACCAAGCCCGGGGCTCAGCGACAGAAGAACGCCAAATGTAGCGATCGACATGACACGCAACGCTACATAGTCCAGCGCGTACGGGATCAGTGACGACAACACTGCCACCGCGAGCCCCAACACCATCACCCTCGGGGCATGCACAATCGCCTGATAGTGCATGCCGACTATCGGGCAAGTCAGGAGCGCGCCCACCGCCAATGCGACCGACAACCCCGACCAATCGCTGACCAACTGGCCCACCTTGCGGTTCAGCACAGTGTATAGCGCACGCATCACGGCAGCCGCAGCCCCAAAGGCGATCCCCATCAGCGGTAAGCTCTGTATCCCGCCGACGAGGAGTACAACGCCCGCCGCCGCCAAGGTCCCCGCCACCGTCCCCGCCACCGACCGCGCCACCGCGGTCGCTAGGGCAAGCGGACCCAACAACTCGAACGTCGCCGCAATACCTATAGGCATATAAAAGAGCGCCTGAAAGTAGGCGACATTCATCGCCGCAAACGTCGCTCCCCAGGTGACAATCCAGCACCATTGGTGTGCCGACAGAGAAGCTAGCGGTGGCCGCACCACGATATTGATGAGTATCGCCGCAAACAGGAGCCGCAACGCAGCAACTAGGAGCGGGTCGGCCATCCCGAACAGAACCTTCGCTACCGTGGCCCCCAGCTGAAGGCTGCAAATCTGCAGCACCACCAAAGCGGCCGCTGACCGCGGGCCAAACCGGAAGCCATGGCGGTCAACGACCTCTTTGGTGACGGGACGGATCAATACGGCCTCATGCGGTTTGGGACATCGCGTCAGCGACGCCACTCCAGTAGTCTGCGGTGATACTCATGAACTGACGGAACGCTTCAGTGACGACCTCCAAGTCCTGCTCGGTATCGCAGACCGCCACCGTCGAGATGAGCGCTTCCGCTTTGTGCTCCTTCTCCGCTTCGCCAATGTGCAGGTAAAAGTACTCGCACCGCTCGTGGAAGTCGTCGAGGGTGTCGTATAGATTGATGTAGTTCCGCACACCCTCGTACAGGCGGGTGAGCATCGAGTACGCAAGGTGCTCCTGCGCCAACAACGCGCCTTGGACCGTCCGCTGGTCATCGGAAGTAAACAGCTCGCGCTGCACCTGACTGAACCTCGCAGTAGACGGCAGCGGAGTCGCCGCATGCAACTCCTGCGCCGTTACCGACCGACCAGCGACACGCCCCACCAAGTCGGAGAGAAACTCATCGAGCAGAACCAGGTGCGCCTTGGCGGGATCACCGTTGCCATACTCCGAGTAGAGGTTCTTCACGCACTCAACGCGCGCCTTCAGGTCATCGGTGTACACCACCGACAGCGCAACCATCACACTGGTGTTGACCGTGCGCGCCAAGTACTGCTCGGCGAAAACCTGCACCTCCCGAGCGTTGAGCGTGCGACCCATCCAAGTCGAGTAGAACGGGTTCTGCAGCGCCGGATGCCCTTCGATCCCATCGACGAGGTCACGAACGCATTCTTCGATTACTTCAGGACGATTCTGCGTGAGCGTTGATGTGGACATCAGTGGACACACTCCTCAGATTGAGTTTCGGATGCGGACCGTGGCCGTAGAGATGAGGTGCTGCAACCACGGCATCGAGTGTGGTGTAATGAACTAATGCAGTTCAACCATTACATTTCGGAGGCCGCTGAACTCGCCGTCGACCTCATCAACAGCCCGCCCACGCTCACGCCCGGTGCGCTGTCTTCGATCCTGACAGCACGCGGCATCGTAGACACCGACCTCACCGCGGACGAGGTTGCCGAACTCGCCGCCTGGCGCCATCAACTGGCCACGATCTTCCGCTGCCCGGCAGACCGGCAAATCTTCACGATCAACGACCTCCTGGCCAGCACGGCCTCCTGCCCCTACATCACCACACACGACGGCACCCCCCACATGCACTACACCGGGCAAAATGGAACCCCCGCAGCCCATATCAAGGCAGTTACCATCGCCGGACTCGCCAACGTGGTCTGCAACGGAGGCCCTCACCGACTGGGATTCTGTGCCCGCAGCACCTGCACAGCAGTCTTCGTCGACACCTCACGATCAGGTCGCCAGCGCTATTGCTCACAACGATGTGGAAATACGGCGGCCGTAGCGCGCCACCGTCATGACCACCCCCGGGGCGCCCTCTCCCAGTCCTGAAACCGCCACTGTCTCACCGGGTCGGCGCAGCCCGCGCTAGGCCGAAGTCCGGGGTTGCACGCTGCGGACGCGCGGACAGGCACCAGCAATCCACAGTTCCAGCGCACGAACTTGACGCACTCATGTGCAGGGCCGGTGGCGGTCAACACCTTCTTCCACGACAAACGCTGACCACTTGGCGACCCCCAGGCGACACAGCTGCAGATGCCCTAGCAACCTCAGAGTCCTGAGACCTTCAGCGTTCCCGCGCCGAGAGCCCACCAGCGAAGAGCTTTTTATCGGCTGTCGGTTGAGGGGATCAGCAGCGGTGTGCCAAACCAGCCCCAGTAGATGCGGTGGTGGGTGATCTGGGGTCCGTTCAGGTCCATGACCTCGGCGAGGTCGACCTGGTCGCCGCCGTCGGGGTGCGCACGAGGGTATTCCCACATCAGAGTCTGGCCGTCGAAGTGGTAACGCCCGGTGCGATGCCAGCGCACGAGTTCGTTGGGGCGGTTGTCGGTTCCCCGGTGGAAGAACGGCCGGATCTGCTCTCGGCCGGTGAGCACGCCACTGCGCCGGTCGAGGATCCGCGCGATCAACGGTGTCTCGAGGATCGCGTCGGGCGCGTACAACTCCAGCAGCCCCTCGATGTCGTGGGCGCGGGCACGGGCACGGGCGTCCCATTCGCGGTAGATGAACGCCGCGTCGTCGTCGCTGGCGGTCCTGCCCGTCGGGTCTGTGTCCATGACGACCGACGGTAGGCCAACGACGGTACGGCGCGCCTCGAAATGTGCGTACGGCATGCTGGACCCGTGATCGAGAAACCTCAGGGCGTCGACCTGGCGGCGGCCGGTGCGTTGTTCGGCGACCCGGCCCGAGCGGCGATGCTCACCGCGCTGGCTGACGGTCGAGCGCTGCCGGCCGGCGAACTCGCCCGCCGTGCCGGAGTGTCCCCGGCCACCGCGACCATGCATCTGCGACGACTGGTCGATGGTGGCCTGGTCCAGGTCGTGGTTCAGGGCCGACATCGATACCACCACCTCGCCGGACCCCGGGTGTCCGCGGTGCTGGAGGCTCTCGCGCACATCGCGCCGGTGGCGCCAGTGACGTCACTGCGCCAACACCGCGACCTGACCGCGCTGGCGGAAGCGCGCACCTGCTACGACCACCTCGCCGGGCGCCGCGGCGTTGAACTGCGGGATCGGTTGCTCGCGGCCGGAGCACTGCAAACGACTGACGATCGAGACCCCCGGCTCACCCCCCACGGCGAGCGACTGATCACCGACCTCGACATCGATTTCGATCAACTGCGTTCCGGGCGCCGGGTCTTCGCTCGGACGTGTCTGGACTGGACCCAGCGCCGCCCCCATCTGGCCGGCGCCCTCCCGGCAGCAGTGACCCACACATTCCTCACCCGCGGCTGGCTCGCACGCAGCGCTGGGCGCGGACTGCGTGTCACTCCCGGCTATGACCAGCACCTCGACCGGTGGCTCACCACCCCATGATCGCTGACGACGCTCTTGGCCGATGCACCGCGCCGCCCCGCCGCGGGCAGCACTCGGACGGCGACCACCGTGCGTATCTCAGAACGATCCCCACGCAACACAGCTGCAGCTGACCTAGCAACCGGAGAGCCCTTCGGCCTCCAGCGTTGCTGCACTCCCTCTTGCATGCTTAGCGCGGGCACCGAACGCGTCCACCGAGGCAGCGCCGTGACCACCACCGTGCCGGTCAGGCCCACATCGCGGTCCGCCCGGCCGGCATCGACAAGCCACGCCCAGGCCCAGGCCCAGGCCACTGCTCGTCAGCGTGACCACCGAACCGGGACACCCGGGCGTACCCCATCACTAGCGATGTCAGGTTCGCAGCGTGTCGGATGAACCCCCTGAGTGAGAATCTGCTCCGAACATCCCTTGTGGCACACCTTCCATCGCGGGCGTCGCAGAACCATGGGCCTGCGCCGACGGCGGGTCCAGGTCGCCGGCAGCCCTGAAGGTGCCCGGACCAGCGAGTCATAGTCGCTCTTGACTATATGGTCGTAGTCGCGCTTGACTATGGGGATGAACAGCACTCGTCTCTTTGCGCTCAGCGCCCTGGCTCGGCGAGGGCCGATGCACGGCTACCAGATCCAGCAGGCCGCCAAGGCTGACCGCACCGAGCTGTGGACCGACATCAAGCCCGGTTCGCTCTACAACGCTCTGCACCGGATGGCCGATGAGGGCCTGCTCGAGGTGGTGCGCACCGAGCGGGAAGGCAACCCGCCCGCGCGCACGGTCTACGGGATCACCCCCGCCGGGCGCCAGGAGCTCATCGCCCAGCGCAACGCGAGCCTGCGCGAGGTCGGGCTGCGCCCCGACCCGGTCGATTTGGCGTTGCAGTACACCCCCGACCTGGCCGAGGAAGAACTCACCGGAGCGATCGGGGTGCGCCGCCAGGTCCTGGCGGCGCATCTGGCGATGCTCGAGCAGGAGCGGGCCCTGGCTGCCCCCTACCTGGTGGGGCTCGAGGCGATGACCTTCGAGCACTCCTTGACTCGGCTGCGCGCGGAGCTGTCCTGGCACGACGCCCTCCTGGAGGCGTTGCCCAAGCTGCTCGCGCAGCGCGAGGACCAGACCGGCTGGGACGGGCCGGCACTCACCCCATGAGCACGCCGACACCAGCGACGACCGGCGGCCGGGCCCCGGCCACGCCTGAGGCGGGGCGCCGGCGCTGGCTGGTGCTCGCCGTCGTCCTGTCGGCCGCGTTCATGATCTTGCTCGACGCCACCATCGTCAACGTCGCCATCCCCACCATCGGCCGCGACCTGCGGGCTTCCGACGCCGCGGTGCAGTGGGTGGTCGCGGGCTACGCACTGGCTTACGGGTTGTTGCTGATCCCCGCCGGGCGCCTGGGGGACCGCTTCGGTCACCGCCGGGTGCTGATCATCGGTCTGGTCGGGTTCACCGCGACGTCGGCACTGTCCGGGGCGGCCAGCAGCCCCGGCGAGCTGGTGGCCTGGCGCGTCGCCCAGGGCGCGATGGCCGGGGTCCTCAACCCCCCGGTGCTGGCGATCATCCGCTCGGTCTTCCCGACCCGCGAGCTCGGCAAGGCCTTCGGCTGGTACGGCGCGATGGCCGGAGTCTCCACCGCGGCCGGCCCGCTGCTGGGAGGACTGCTGATCGCCGCCGACCCCGGTGGACTGGACTGGCGTCCGATTTTCTTGATCAACGTCCCGGTCGGTGTCGCCACGCTCGCCCTGGTCCTCGCGCTGGTGCCCGAGGTGCGCGGACGCGGCGGCGACCTGGACCCGGTCGGCATCGCGTTGATCACCGCGGCGTTGCTGCTTCTGACGGTGCCCCTGGTACAGGGCCCAGAGCTGGGGTGGCCGGCGTGGGCGATCACCTGCCTGGTCCTGGTCGTCCCCGCCCTGGCCCTGTTCACCGCGTGGGAACGCCGCCGCACCCGCCACGAGCGCACCCCGCTGGTCGACGTTGCCCTGTTCGCCCAGCGCTCCTTCGCCGCCGGCGTCGCGGTCGCCCTGGTGCATTTCGCCGCCTTCATCGGCTTGGTGTTCACCCTCTCCCTCTACCTCCAGCTCGGCGCCGGCCAATCAGCGCTGAGCACCGGGCTGGTGCTGATGGGCTTCGCGCTGGGCACCCTGCTCAGCGCCGCCGCCTCCGACCCGCTCACCGAGCGCCTCGGGCGCGGTGTGTTGCTGGCCGGCTCGGGCCTCCTGGCCGCCGGCATCGCCGCAGTCCTGCTCGCCCTGGCTGTGGCCCCGACGCCCGCGGTGTGGTGGCTGGTCCCGGGACTGGCGGTCGCCGGGATCGGCAACGGCCTGGTCATTGCCCCGGTCACCACGGTCGTCCTCGCCGGAGTCGATCGCCGTGACGCCGGCGCGGCCTCCGGGGTGCTCAACACCGCCCAACGCATCGGCCAAGCCCTGGGCACCGCACTCCTCGGCCTGGTCCTGTTTACCGCCCTGGCCACCGCGCTGACCGACGGAGCCACCCCAGCGGCCGCCTACACCCGTGCCATCGAACTGGCGTTGCTCGGCGCGCTGGCCGCCGCCGCCGTCACCTTCGCGCTGGTCTTCGCGCTGCCCCGCGTCCCCCACCATCAGCGCGGCCCCCACCCGGCGACCACACCCTGATCGAAGGAGAAACGATGATCTTGATCACCGGCGCCACCGGCACGATCGGCCGCGCCCTGCTCGGCCAGCTCGCCACCACCGACACCCGGCTGCGAGCGATGACCCGCCACCCCGACAGGGCCGACCTGCCACGCGGCGTCGAGGTCGTCGGCGCGGACCTCGCCGACCCGGCCAGCCTGCAACGCGCCATGGACGGCATCGAGAAGGTCTTCCTGCTCTCCGGCGGCCCGGACGGCCCGCGCCACGACGCCAACCTCGCGACCGCCGCCGCTCGCGCCGGGGCCGTGCACGTCGTCAAGCTCTCGGCGCTCACCGTCGGCGACGAGAACGCGGAGGACCCCATCACCGCCTGGCACCGTGCCGGCGAGCACGCCGTGCGCGACAGCGGGGTGCCGTGGACTTTCCTGCGCCCGACCGCCTTCATGTCCAACGCCTTGATGTGGGCCCAGACCATCACCAGCCACGACACCGTCTACGCCCCCTACGGCGACGGGCGCACCGCCACGATCGACCCCCGTGATATCGCCGAAGCCGCCGCCGTCACCCTCACCGGCCCCGGTCATCACGGCCGCGCCTACCCACTGACCGGGCCACAGGCCCTCTCCCCCCAGGATCAGGTCACGATCCTCGCCGACGTCCTCGGCCGTCCGCTGCACTACGTCGACGCCCCTCCTGAGACCGTGCGCACCGCGATGACCGACGGTGGGATGCCCGAGGCACTCGCCGGCGCCGTCCTCGCCCTCATGGCCACCGCCATGCGGCCCTCCGCCGCCACCGTCGAGCCCACCCTCACCACCCTGACCGGACGCACAGCCCGCACCTTCACCACCTGGGCCCACGACCACCGGGCCGACTTCACCGCCACCCACTGACCGACTGACTGAGGACAGCAGAACCCTGCCCATCGGCAGTTGACCCGGCCATCTATCGGCGGCCAGAACGGGCCAGATACCGACATGCGATTCACAGCACTGACCTGTGTCGATGTCCGCGGTCGCGGGTACAGATGTCCGTGGCCCCCTGCATCGTTTCGCAGACGCCTCGACCGAGCGGCTCCATGACGATTGTCAGAGGCGCCGTAATAACCCGCACTGCATGGGAAGATACCGGCTCAGCGGCTTTGTGCCGGGCGCCCGTGGCGGGAGACTCGGGTTCGTAGAAGGGATGGGGGCGAGTGGCCCAAACCAAGCGCAAGCGACATATGCGGCTGCAGTTCGCGACGCGTGAGTGCTCACGTTGCGGTGGTCAGCGGCTGGCGAAGCAATCATGCCCAGAGTGTGGGAAACGACCGCGAGAACACGAAACGCAGCCGGATCTCGAGCGGCGAACTCGTCTCGTTGAATCGTTCCTGGCCCGTCGCACCGAGCCGGCCCCGGAGACGCCAGCATGGGACTCCTGGCACGACGACATCATGAGCATCTTCTTGGGAGTCCAGCACGCCCTCGCGCGCGTTGCGAAAGCTGGTGATTCCGCAGAGCCCCTGCTTTCAGCCTTCAACCGACTAGATGGGCTCGTGGCCACCTGGAGCCAACCGGTACCCAGACCGCGGTCTCGGAGCGACGTGGGCGCAGGTCGGGTGTCGGGATGCAATGAAGATTGATTACGGTCAAGCGGTCGAGATTGATCACATCAGCCGTCGCGGCGACCGTGGTCAATGTTGGCTGTATCCCGGGGGCTGGATCACCTGTGTTGCGCCCTCTGCACGTTCGACTATCGGTAGCTCAGGCGGGGGGATTCAAGCGTTGATGTCAGGGTGGTCGGGTTGACGGGTTCTGGCTTGGTGGTGGCTCGTGCAACACGGTCGACACTGCGATCGCGGCGAGCGGGAGAATGGTGAGGACGATGAGCGCGCCGCGGGGGCCGTGGTGGTCGGCGAGGAGGCCGAGGATCGGCAGGAACAGTCCGCCGGCGCTGACGGCTAGGCCGAGGGTGACGCCGGCGGCGGTGCCCGGTCGGGTGGGCAGGTAGTCCTGGCCGAGCTTGATCAGGACGGCGAAGGGGAGGTTGGTGACCAGCCCCACGAGGAACACGAGCGGTAACGCCCAGTACTTGTCGTCGCAGGCGAGCAGCGCGATGAGGGCTGGTAGGAGCAGCGTGTTGCCGAGCTGGACGGTGCGGACCATCCCGATGCGGTCGGCGATCCGGCCGCCGGCCAGGGTGCCGAGCACTCCGCCGGCGAGGTTGAGGGTCAGTGCGGTCCCGCCGAGGGCGCTCGAGCCTCCGAGGTGGCGGATCCAGTACAGCGCGACGAACGTGGTGATCCCGAAGGAGATGGTGGAGCGGATGATCTCGACACTGGTCAGCGCGGCGAAGAGGCCCCGATGATCGATCCCACCCTCGGGCCGGTCCGTCGCCGTGAATACGAGGGTGCGACGTTGCTGGCGGAGCAGGACCAACCCCGTTAGCAGTGCCGGTGGGATGAACAGTGCGGTCCCGCCGAGGCCGAGTCCGTCCAGTGCGGGTGTCACCAGAGCCGGGGCGAGGAAGAACCCGACGCCGCCGCCGGCGGCGAAGTAGCTCATGGCGGTGGTGCTTCCCCTGGCCGCTCGTCGGGCATCGCGCCCCGCGGGCGGGTGGAACATCGCCACACCGAGCCCGGAGAGCAGCAACAGCACGAAGACCAGCGGATAGGTCGGCGCCAGCCCCGCCAAACCGGTACCGGTACCGGCCAGGCCCACGCCCAGTGGCCCCAGCCAGGGCAACCGGTGCCGATCGGCGAGCACGCCCACCACAAGTTGGGGAAGAGCGCTGCCGAGCGTCGCGGCCAGCGCCAGCCCGGATGCGCCCAAGTAGCTGAAACCACGCTCGAGGACGAAGTAGGGCACGGCAGCCGGGACGAGTCCTTGGTAGAAATCGTCGACTGCGTGCGCGCTCGCCCAGACGCGCATCCGCCGCCAGTGCGACCCGCCGAGGTCTGGCGCATCGTCGACCCCGGCGCGGTCAGTTCTGCCCATGGCACTCACGATGCTGGCCACGAGCACGGTAGCGCTTCCGATATTGTGGCTATTTGTGTCGCAAATCCGCCACGCAGCACTCGCGCCGACGTACACCGCTTCCCTCGCGGCAGGCGAGCTGATCGAACGACATCGGCACGACGATCACCAACTCATCTACGTCAGCACCGGGGTGCTGGCGATCCAGACCGACCGGGGGTCCTGGGTGGCCCCCCACGATCGCGCGGTTTGGGTTCCGGCCGGACTCTGGCATCAACACCGCTTCTACGGCCACAGCCAGTTCCACACCCTCGGCTTCGCGGTCGGACAGGCTCCGCTGCCGGAGGACTCACCGACCATCGTCGCCGTCAGCAGCCTGCTTCGTGAACTGCTCATCGCCTCTACCGACGTCGACCTGCCGGTGGGCGAAGCGCGACGCATCCGGGCGGTGCTCCGCGATCGGCTGCACCGCGCCACCGTCGCACCCCTCATCCTGCCGACGCCCCGCGACCCCCGCCTCGCCGACGCCTGCCAGCTCGTGGAAAACGACCTGCGCCACAGCAGGACGCTCAGCTGGCTGGGCCGCGCCGTCAACACCAGCGACCGAACACTCACCAGGCTCTTCCGCACCGAGTTCGGCACGACCTACCCGCAATGGCGCACCAACGTCCGCAACTTCCACGCCATGATCGACCTGGCACAGGGACTGAGCGTCACCGAGACCGCTCAGCGATGCGGATGGGCCACCACCAGCGCGTTCATCGACACCTTCGCCCGCGCCATGGGACAAACCCCCGGCCTCTGCCGATCAGCCGCAGTCCCCACCCCGCCAGCCTGAAGACCCGAAGCCGCAATGACGCCCAACAGTCCCCGGGCCTTGGTCGTCACTCCACCAGCGTTCCCGCGCGCCCTCTTGCACGGTGTCTTACACCCCGGTTTGGCCTGCCCGGATGCCGCGTACGGGGTGCCGGTAAAGCGGGACAGACACGCTGCTCCGGTGCTCGCCGATGGGGTTACCGCGAGTGCGTCTCCGACCCGAGTTGCTGGCCGGCCACGATAATGAACGGATGTACCGCGCTCAACGGCCCGCACCTCTGGAACCGCCGGCCGTGGGCGGGGTGTCGGTGCGGCGGGTGGATCTCGACGAGATCAAGTTTGCGGTCTCGCGCAGTCGGCTCCGTCGGTTACCGGGCCGAACACGCCGCCCTCGCGCGGTACCTCGCCGTTGGTCGTGAATGAGCTGA
>JAABUH010004033.1_pt1 | contig 12159 bp, 13 predicted proteins | sample 5559121 | NCBI WGS metagenome assembly JAABUH01 (sample SAMN10711871, study PRJNA513364) | rock metagenome | isolation source: Antarctica rocks | place: Antarctica: Victoria Land, Battleship Promontory nord | collected 2015-12-28 | reverse complement strand
GCAGGGCAAATGGCTTCCCCGTGCTGCATGTATGCACTCGGCTGCATTTGCCCAGTCATCGTCTCTGCCACAGTAACAACCACCTTTCAAAGCAACGGTCATGGAAGAGAGTGCGTCGCCAGTTGATTACATCAGCTGCTAAGTCCATCTGTGTTGGCCATGCCAACGCTGTCCAAGCAGAGTTTGCCAAGGCAGGCATACCTGCTGAAGTCACCCAGAAGATTTTGAAGCAGTACAAGCCTTACCTGAACTGGGGCATTGACACCAAGCTACGACCTGCTCTGCAGTTGTGGCTGCAAGAGCTGGGCATTGAGCAGCTGTCTGTGCAGCTTCAAAAGTCTCCAAGCTTGCTAGTGTGCAAGCCGGAGGATTGCAACGAGGTGTACTTGTGGCTGGTTTCAAAGGGAGTGAACGCTGCAAGGGTACAACAGAAGGCACCAATAGTCATGACAAGGGAGATCGGGGCAGTGCAGAGCACCTGTGAGGCTCTCCAGCAAGCAGCAGCCTTCTCAGATACACAGATCCAAGCGCTTCTCCACAAGCACTCTGTAGCTCTTGCATATGGGCCAAAACGTGTGCTTGGCACGCTTCAGGCTATTAGTGCAATGTTGGGCATGCCAATGACATCGGGCAGCTTCAGACAGGTTATCATAGCTGCTCATGATAGGCTGTTTTTTATGAGTCCAGCCACCCTTCATCAGCGTGTGACTTTCTTCTGCCAGATGTATGCCACTGGGACCCATGTAGCCAGGACAGCATTCACAACGGGTGTGTTTGTGACTTCAGAGCTTGTGATGCAAACCAGAGCAGAAAAGCTTCAGGAACAGCTGGGCTGGGACAATGAACAGCTCAAGCAGAAGCTCAGTGCTGAACCAAGCATCCTGAATTCAGAGCCTTCCACGATTGCCCGCAATGTCCAGGAAATGCAAGGCGCAGGCTTTTCTCAGACCCAAGTCTGGGCAATGTGCACCCTGCAGCCAGCCCTACTGCGTCGCAAATGGACCTCCGACACGAATGCTGAGAAGCTGCAATTCCTCACATGTTTGCTAGGTCTGACCTTGGATGACATAGTTGCTAGACCCCACCTGCTGATGCACTCGATCAACAGCTCGCTTGGCCCACGCGTGTGGTTCTTGTATCAGACTGGTGCCATTGAGGCACCCAACACCGTGATGACATCAGGCCTTTTTGGTTACATGAATAATTCAAAATTATTGTTCAGTGAACAATTCAGTCCTCCATCTGCTTTTCCTGCCATGGTATTTGACTCAGCTTTTGTCGACCATTGGAAACAACGCTGGGTGTTTCTGAGACAGCATATGAAGCTGTCTGTGGAGACCATTGCTGCCCACCAGGATCTGCTTCTCACATCTCTGCCTGACAGGCTGGCTCCCAGATGGCAGCTCTTGTCAAGTATCGCAAATGAGCAAGCAGCTTTCAAGGCAGAGGACCATCTCACAGCTCTGGCCACTCTGTCTGATCAAGACTTTGCTGACTTGTTAACAGCAACTGGTGAGTTGCTCTCCCTCAACAAGATGGTTGGACTGCTATTTTATGTTCTCGCATCTGGAGGCTGTGCGCACGGCAGTGTGAGTCGATGCTTTTTGTCTCTTAGGTGTATGGCTAGTCAAGTCCACACTTATGTGCGATTTGATTTATATTTTTCTTCATTTCAACCTGGTGGTTGAGTTATAATGATTGAAATCATGCATGCAACTTTTCTACAACTGCTACTAGCTGAACTTGCACATTGGAAACAACATCTACAGCAGGCCTGCCTGAAAAGACACCTTGAAAGGGAAACCACAACAACTTGGCTGACTGTGTCTTGTAATGCAGAGACCATCGTTGGATGTCAGGCTTAACGGAGGCCAGCGTACTATTTACACAGCTTGTTCTGCAACTGATGAGCAACTTGATGCAACTGCTGAGCAACTTGGTGCAAGGGCTGAGAGACTGGACTCTTTTGCTGTTGGCATGCTGTGCAGACACAGCAAACAGCTGGATACATCATGTGGCTTTGGCGCAAGGCAACAACTCCACCAAGTGAGTGTTCAGCAGCATGCATGTTGTCTAATGCCATCATGTCAAGTCTTTCCTCAAGCCAGACTGATCTTGTTTGACATGCAGTCTGCATATGCAGTGTAAAAAGCAAGCATGCACTGTGAAAGCAGATATTGGTGAGGCCACCGTGTTTCATGGCTGAGCCGGGAGTATGTCCACATTACAGGTTGATGCGACACCATGCCACTCAACCAGCATCACATGCATGTGCAGTGCAGCAATCTCTGTTCATGTGACTAGCAGCCCCTTGTTTGCCCGCATGCAGTTATGCCTGAGCTTGCACAAGCATCCAGGTGTTTGCTTTGCCTGGCTCAGGCTGGCTCAGCACGAGTCTTTGTTGCAGGGACGGCTGTTGTTGGCTCTTTGTACGCAGTCAGCATGCAGGTGGTTTCTTGCTTCTGACACAAGGCAACAGCTACATCGCATGAGCTCTAAACCCCCTGTGAGAACGTATTGCACTATTGACAGCAATCAGCTGCATAGGATGAGCATATGCCGAAGCCCTTCTTCTGTATCTGTTGCTTGTCATTGTGCATGCAAACGGCAAGGTGTGCACTTTGCAGTGTTACAAACCATTGTGCCGAAAGCATCACACATCCATAGCAACCACCCATGCCAACAGGCTGTCTGTGTGCCCATGCTATAGTGGGAGGGGGTGACAGTCCATGAAGCCTTGCGTTGGATAGCCATGCAATCGTCTTCTTCTGACACCTTCCGTTGCCATTGTTTTTGGTAAGCAGCTTGTGTTCAAAGATGTGTGCATCGACCATTGTGTATATCAATCATTGCCATGATGACTGCAACCATATTGTTTCACAATACACAGCGCTTCCTTGCAGGGTACCCAAGCCAGCCACCCTACACTGGATTGGCAACCACCTAATCAGTGCCTTGATAGGCCATTCCCTAGGCATCCTCTCAGGTGAGACACCACATTGGACTGCCTTGTATGCCATTGTGCCATACTGCTTGATCACAGTAAATAGCGGCATAGCTGATCTGCAAGTGGCTGCTCTCCTGCATGACAAAGGAGCCAGACAGGTGAAAGCTGATGTGGTCTGCCAATGCCAGATGGCGTGTGGGATCCTCTCCTGAGAATGTGCCTGCTTGTCACTCAACATTTGGCCATATGACTGGCTCAGTCTGCTGGAAATGCTTCCCATGTGCCTTGCAGGCTATATGTGGAGTGATCAGCATGACCTGGTGTGCCCTTGATGCTTTTGGTACACCCATGATGTGCAAGTGGTGGAGCCACTTGTACAACTTTCTGAAGTTTCAGCCTTGTCGTTGCAATAGCATGGATGGTGCAGGATGGAGAAAAGTGCAGCTTGTAACCGCATGCACATCATATGACTTGGTACCAAGGTAAAAATACGCAGTGGTCGTGCGTTAGTCATCCCAGACTTTAGTCATGATTCGGGATTTTAGTTGTGAATCGAATTAGTCATGTTTCGGACTGCACAAGAAGCCAGAATAGCAATGCTTGTCAGCTGCGCGCGCATCAAGTTGCAGCAGGACCGTGGGGCACGTAGCTTCAGGAAGATAGCGTTGTTTGCGAGTCAGCGAAGCTTGGCTCCGGATCTGATCGACAAGGCAAACTGACCGCACGTTTACACACCTTTTAGACGATTACGCGTACATTTGCGTAACAAAGATTGCAGCACAGTACAAGGAAGTTTGTGGCAAGAATCATTCCGCGTCATCAAAGCTTCGCGAGTTATACACATCACCCTCAAAGGTGTGCACTAGCACAAAGTTGTGTCTGCATGGGTGATGTCTTCAGCTTATTGTACGTGTGCCCTGCAGCAAGAACCATAATCAGGATGATCTTTGCAAGAAGGCTCGCACCTCGCATCCTTGCCAAAGTGATGCTCTGATGGCTTAGCAGTACTGCGCAGAGAAGGCGTACCAATGCATCATGACAAGGGAGGTTGGGGCAGTCCAGAGCACCTTTGAGGCGCTCAAGCAAGCAACCTCCTTCTCAGGATGCACAGATGTGTGCCCTTCTCCACAAGCACCCTGTGGCTCTGGCGTATGGACCAGAACATGTGCTTGGCACGCTCCAGGCTGTCCGTAAGATTTTGGGCATGCCGATGAAATCAGACAGCTTCAGAGAGAATCTCTTAGCTGCCAGCGACAGGCTGTTCCTTCAGAGTCCAGGCTTGCTTCATCAGCGTGTGACATTCGTCTGCTAGATGTATGCCGCCGGGACCCATGTCATCAAGACAGCGTTCACATCAGGTGTCTTTGCGACTTCAGAGGCTGTAATCCAAGCCAGAGCAGCCAAGCTTCAAGAGCAGCTGAGCTAGGACAGTGAGCAGCTCGAGCAAAAGCTCAGTGCCGACCCCAAACTACTAACCAAAGAGCCTTCCACAATTGCTCGCAATGTTCAGGAGATGCACGCAGCAGACATCATTGCTGGGTAAAATGTGGACCTCTGACAGCTCTGTTGAGAAGCTGCAGTTCCTCACATGTTTGCTAGGTCTGACCTTGGATGACATAGCTGCCAGACCCAAGCTGCTGATTTACTCGGACAGCGGCTTCCTTGGCCCACGTGTGTCGTTCATGTATGAGACTGGTGCCATTGAGGCACCCAACACCGTGATGACATCAGGCCTTTTTGGTTACATGAATGATTCAAAAGCTGTCTTCAGTAAACACTTTAGTGCTCCAACTGCTTTTCCTAGCAAGATTTTTGACTCAGCTTTTGTTGACCATTGGAAACAACGCTGGGAGTATTTGAGACAGCACATGAACTTGTCTGTTGAGACCATTGCTGCCCATCAAGATCTGCTGCTCACATCTCTGCCTGACAGGCTGGCTCCCAGATGGCAGCTCTTGTCAAGCATCGCAAATGAGCAAGCAGCCTTCAAGGCAGAGGACCACCTCACAGCCCTGGCCACTCTGCCGGACCAAGACTTCTCTCGCCAGTTTTATGCACAAGGTGACTTGCAGTGTTCAGCAAGGCTGTCTGGCTGCTGCCTTCTGCGACCTCAGTCTCAAGCACAAGTTATGTCGGTCTGCCAACCAGCAGTGCCATGTGGTTATGGGGATGCATGTTCTCAAGATGTACTCAGACACAGTGGACCCACTGGCTTGTGTGTCTAGTTGAGTGTGAGAACACTGATGCTTTGCATAATGCGTCCCGCTGGACCGACTGACTACATAGTGTGCCATTGTTGCATCAAGTTGCGTGCACCCAGCGATGTTGTGCATCTGTGGCTCACAACAAGACTACGATGTCAGACAGCAAGAACAACTTGTACAAGAGCAAGTTGATTCCTAAAACAAAAGTGCGCGTCTTCCATAATAAACAGTCGCGTTATGCTGTGCAGAGACTTCCAAGTCTGGTATGCGTGCCTGAGGGAGGGTAGCATGCTGCCTGGACACGTGAGGTGTGTTTACCTGATGAGGACTTTGAGGCACTGGTCCCTGTGTCTCTTGCACCTTGTGGTCAGCACTCCTCATGGTAAGGCTTTGTCCTCCACAATATTCTTTGTGTTGTGATGTAGACACGTGGCAGTCAATGTCTGTGACTCACTTTTGCAGCCCTGAAGACGGCTTGAAGAACAGGCTGCAGCTGTCACCTTGCATCGCATTGCAGCACAGTTGAGGATCTGTTTTGCCTTCATGCGGTCAGCTGACTGCTCGTGTGGGTTTGAATAATATTTGTCAGTCCTGCCTCAATGGCCCATCACTGAAGGCCCTTGCACGCTGGTGCTGCCATTGCTGAGCCAGGGAATCAGGCAACATAAAATTTGCATACTCTGTGATGCTTCATTACTCACTCAACTTGTACTCAATGCAGTCAACAGTCCTGTTGAGTGCCAAGACCAACGTGTGTGTGTGGTTGCAGATTGGATGTGGGTCAGGCCTTGCCCCTTATAGTCCCCTCCACTTCTGATCCCCCTCCTATGCCATTATTTGTTGGTAAGCAGCCCACAGGCAGACATCTGTTCAGTGCTCATCATCTCTTACCACATCGTGCACCACATCCAGGGCTGCTGCAGGATTCGATTTCTACATTTTGGTCCAGGACAGCGCAGTGATGTAGCAGTGTTGCTGACTCATGGCTCAGCTTCAATGCAGTCAGGTGTGTGCCCATCGAGCAACATGACAAACTGTTCCATGGATTGACTGTCTGCATGGTTGTCGATTGCCACCATGACTCCTGGGAGACATAAAGCACAATCTTGTGGCATGCAGGGCACTTCCCTGCAGGGCACTTAAGTCAGCCATTTCCATTTGATTCTCCTAGGCTGACCAGCAGCTTGCAGAGGTTGAATGCAACAGAGTGAGTCATATGTGTCATGGTCATCAGACTTGTGTGACAAACTCTGTGACATGCATGTGTGTGCATGTCTGGGTGAGCGTACAGTACATGCTCAATCTTTGCCTCTGTTTGCTCTGTCACCTTATACTTTTGGTCCCTCTGATGTGATGAGCTGGCGGCCCACTTTGTTCCATGATTGTTGCCTTGACAAGTGGCTGTGACCATGGCAGAGGTGCTGATTGGACAAATGCAGCCTTGCGCACAAGGTCAGCATTGGGAGGGCATGCACTATGCTTGGCTCGTGAGGGCTGGCCTGCGACAAACATAGACAGCTTAATAATGCTACCGCTGAACAGCTGAAGACATCGCAGCAGCACCACCTGTGCAAGATCTGGTTGCTCTGCCTTCAAGCTGTGTTTGTGATGGGGATGACATGCAAAGCAGGTGCTGCAGTAGAAGTGCTGCAGTAGAGTTGCTGGAAGCGCAACTTTCTCATTGACTTTTACCTTGCAGTGACTGAAGCACGGTGTGCCCTGGCTGCTGATCGTGCTGTTTCTGATGGTTTGCATTGAGACACCACAAAATGCTTTGTTAACATCCTGCAGCAAGAACATTGTTCTGATAATGCTGACAGGGGGTCCACCAGATGTGACTTTGCAGAGGAATGGAAGCTGGGACCAATGCTGACCAAGCTGATGTAGTGATTGTCCACAAAGAAAACGCATGACTTGGGGCATGCACTGTACAGCACTTATACACCTCGTCTGTATGTTGCTGCTGAGCCAACAGAAGTTCACCTTGGCAAGGAGGCAAGATGCCAGCCTTTTCGCTAAGATCATCTTGACTCTGGTCGTTGCTGCAGGGTAGATATATGGTGAGCATATGCCACCAGCGTTGCGTATACAAGATTGAACGTTTGCACACCTCTGGTGTGCCTATCTTTCCGAAGAGGTTGAATGCTGGGGCTGCTCGCGAATCTTCAGCGTTTCGACTGATTGTTTCTACAAACGCCCTACTACGCCTGCCTTGAGTTTCACGCAGGCACTTTACCACTGGCAGTTAATGATACCTTGTCGATCAGAGCCGGTCTGAAGGTTTGCTGACTTTGCAGATAATGTCACAAGAAGCCAGGGGTTAGTTGCGTCACTATCCAGGTGCCTTGTAATACGCGCACAGCTGCCAAGTATTGGCAGTACGACTTTCATGGCCGGACACATGACTCATTCTGATCCGGCATGACTAAAGCATGACTCACTGAGTCAAATACAAGCAATTGTGCAGATGTCAGCCTTCAATGTTGAGCTGCAGCTGTGGTCGCGACCTGGGACTCGCGGCCAACCCATGTAGAAGCATGCATGCTCTATTGACTGCCTTGGGATTGTAGAGAGGAAGGTACGACCACAACAAGATGAGAAGCGGAGTAAGCTTTGTACCATGTTACAGGACAGGCATGAGGCTGCAAGCCACACTGCTTCTCATCCTGCACACATGCACCGTGCAAGCTGTTTGAACAGCTGCAAGGCACACTGGTAGCATTGCAACCAGATCGAGCAGCACGGTCACTTGGCAGGTGTTGAGTAATAAGCAGGCACAGTGTTGAGTGATAAGCAGGCACACGTGTGCACTCTCAGTGTGGCAGAGGCTGCCACACATCATTAGGCAATAGCAAGACGACATGTTGTCTGTCCCATGCATCACGGCAACTTTATCATGCAAGAGAGCACCTGCCAGCAGATGCGACTTGCCGCAGAATCACCGTAGCCAAAGCTCAATGAAAGACAGTCCAATGTGATGCCTGACCTGATCGGATAAGCCATCAAGGCACTGGTCAGGTGGTCGACATTCCACTCCAGAGTGGCTGGATTGAGTGCCCTGCAAGGAAGAGCCATGCTCTCTGTCAAAACATTGGCGCAACCATCATGGTGTGGCTCACAACGTGCAGTGCATGGACTGTTGTTCAACATATGCACATTTGATTGCATCCAGCTTGAGCTTTGAGACAGTGTCAGACCTGCAGCTGTTTGCAGGCAGATGCAAAGTGCTACTGTTCAACTCCTGGGTTAGGAAGAAGGATGTCACAACTGAGATCAAGCAAAGCTTTACAGCTTTTGCACCCCAAAAGGAACACAGAGCAATGACTTGACAGCCATATAGCCCATGTCAAGTGTTTACCTGTCCAGTAAAGGCATGGACACATAGACAGAGTTTTTTACAAGAACACAAGTAATAGGAAACAGCACTCCAAATCGAGTTAGTGCAGCTTACCGCCCGCCTCAAAAACATCAGCAAAGTCTTGATCAGACAGAGTGGCCAGGGCTGCCAGGTGGTCCTCTGCCTTGAAGTCTGCTTGCTCACTTGCTATCCTGGACAGGAGCTGCCATCTGGGAGCCAGCCTCTCATGCAGAGATGTAAGCAGCAAATCCTGCACCAATTGGTGGGCAGCGATGGTCTTGACAGACATTTTCAAGTGCTGTCTCAAAACCACCCAGCGCTGTCTCCAATGGTCAATGAAAGCTGAGTCAAACACCATCTCTGGAAAAGCAGACGGAGCACTGAATCTTTCGCTGAAGATAGCTTTGGAATAACTAAGGTAACTAGCTAGGCCAGATGTCATGATGGTGTTGGGTGCCACAATGGCACCAGTCTGATACAAGAACCACGCTCGTGGGCCAAGCGAGCTGTTGACTGAGTAAGTCAGCAGCCTGGGTCTAGCAGCTATGTCATCCATGGTCAGACCTAGCAAACACGTGAGGAATTGTAGCTTCTCAACATTTGTGTCAGAGGTCCATTTGTGACTCAGTAGGGCTGGCTGCTGGGTGCACATTGCCCAGACTTGGTTCAGAGAAAAGCCTGCCCCTTGCATCGCCTGGACATTGTGGGCAATCGTGGAAGGGTCTAAGTTCAGGATGTTTGGTTGAGCACTGAGCTTCTGCTTGAGCTGTTCACTGTCCCAGCCCAGCTGCTCTTGAAGCTTTGCTGCTCTACTTTGCATCACAGGCTCTGAAGTCATAAAGACACCCGTTGTGAATGCTGTCCTGGCTACATGGGTCCCAGTGGCATACATCTGGCAGAAGAATTCCACACGCTGATGAAGCGTGGCGGACTCATAAAAAACAGCCTATCATGAGCAGCTATGATAACCTGTCTGAAGCTGCCCGATGTCATCGGCGTGCTCAGCATCATACTAACAGCCTGAAGCGTCCCGAGAACTCGTTCTGGTCCATATGCCAGAGCTCTAGGGTGCTTGTGGACAAGGGCACACATCTGTGCATCTGAGAAGGAGGCTGCTTGCTTAAGTACCTCAAAGGTGCTCTGCACTGCCCTGATCTCCCTTGTCATAACTAATGGTGCTGTTTGCTGGACCCTTTCAGCCCTGATATTCTTTGAAGACAGCCACAAGTGCACCTCACTACACTCCTGCGGCTTGCATGCCAGCAAGCACCGCACTTTTTGAAGCTGCTGAGACAGCTGTTCAGCGCCCAGCTCTTGCAGCCATGACTGCAGAGCCGGTCGCAATTTGGTCTCAATGTCCCAGTTCAGGTAAGGTTTGTATTGCTTCAAAGTCATCTGGGTGATTTCAGCAGATATGCCTGCCTTGGCAAACTCTGCCTGAACAGCATCAGCTTTGCCATCAGAAGCTGACTTGGCATCTGATGTGATGAGCTGGTGGCCCACTGTGTTCCATGACTGTTGCTTTGACAACTGGCTGTGACCATGGCAGAGGTGGTGACTGGATAAAAGCAGCCTGGCACACATGGGCAGCATTGGGACGGCGTGCATTCTGCTTGGCTCGTGAGGGCTGGCCTGAGAGGCACACAAAACAATTTGAGGATTCTATGTCAATAAACAGCACAAGATGATCAATTCTGCTGCGGTAGCACCAATAGTTGCAACATATGGTGGCACTGCCTGCAAGCTGTGTTATGATGGGGATGTGTAGGGTGGCTGGCAGGGAAAACGTCTGCATGAGTTTTACCTTACTAACACATGGGGCGCCTTGGCTGCTGGTCATGCTGTTCTTTCCGACAGGCGCTGTATCCAATGCTCCAATGACTTCCTGCAGCAAGAACATCATCCCGACAAATCTGATAGAGGGTCCACAAGACGTCGCAGTGCAGAGATTTGGATGCTGCGGTCAATACTGAACACGCTGGTGTAGTGAGTTTGCAGACGCTGGAGTGCTGGATTGAGAGGCGCACTGTACAGCAGAAGCATTTTTCGCCTTCTCTGCGCAGTGCTGCTAAGCCACCAGAGCATCACCTTGCCAAGGATGCGAGGTGCGAGCCTTCTGGCAAAGATCATCCTGACTCTGGTCCTTTCTGCAGGGCACACGTACAATAAGCGGAAGGCATCACCCATGCAGATACAACTTTGAGGGGCCTGTCTTGTGATGTGTACTGCTCGCGAAGCTTCGATGACGCAAGCTGATTCTTGCCACAAATCTCCTTCTACCGCGCTGCAGTCTTCACTACGCAGTAGTAAGTGCAATCCGTATGCAAGGTGTGTAAAAGTGCTACCACTCGCAACTTGTGTGCCTTGTCGTTCAGAGCCGGGCTCGAGACTCGCTGACTCGTAAAGAACGCCATAAGCTTCGTGAAGCTACGAGCTACTTGCCCCACGGTCCTGCTGCAACTTGATGCGTCAGCTGCGCGCTGACGAGCATTGCCACTCCGAAACATGACTCATTCTGATCCGGTATGACTAACGCATGACCACTGAAATCTTGCAGGCGAGGCGGCATTTCCAGAGAAGGTCGTGCGTACGGTATGTTGCTATGACAGCAAGCAGACAATAACACGCAGGTTTCAGCTGCCAAACCCGAGTCTCTCCAAAACTGAGCAGCAGCTCTGACCGCGACCTAGGGCTCGGTCCGTCAAGACATCAACACACGTGTACTTCTGTATACATGCATATGCATGCGTGCACATCACAATCGCAGCGCCTTAAAATTGTCGGGAAAGATGGTACCAACATGGACTGAGCAACAGATCCCTTTGTACCGAGTTACATGACGTGCATGGGGTTGCAAGCCTCACTTTTCCCTTTATGCACTGTCCGTGCTATAGAAAAACAAGGCTGAAAGTTCAGAAAGTAGTACAACTGGTGCTTCCACCACTTACTAAGTGGTGTACCACAAGCATCAAGGGCACACCAGGTAATGCTGATTAATCCACATATAGCCTGCAAGGCACATCGGAAGCATGTTTAGCAGACTTAGCAACACAGTTATATGGCCATGAGTTGAGTGATGAGCAGCCATGTTCCCACATGCCATCTAGCACTGGCAAACCACATCACCTTTCACCTGTCTTAAGAGATCAGCCACTTGCAGATTAGACATGCCAATATTTGCTGTAATCAAGCACTATGACAGAATGGCATACCAGGCAGTAAAATGAGGTGTGTGACCTGAGGGGATGCCTTAGGGAATGACCTGTTAAGGCACTGATCAGGTGGTTGCCAATCCAGTGTAGGGTGGCTGGCTTGAGTACCCTGCAAGGAAGCGCGGTGTATTGTGTGAAAATATTGTTGCATACATCATGGCATGGCTCCCCACAGGCAGTCCATGCAATGTTGGCTAATGGATGCAAATTTGAGGGGAGCACAGCTGACATTGAACTTGAGCATTGAGTCAACATCACTGCTGCAGCACTGCGCAGCTCCCCTTGTTCCAAACATCAGCAGATGTTTATGTGGTGCAAACATGTGAAACACAAGAAGCATTCAACAGATGTCTGCATATGGCCTGCTTACCAACAAAGCATGGCATTGGAAAAAGCCAAAAATTGGAGAGTGACCTGGCCATCAGGACCACGCCTTAC
>JAABUH010004032.1_pt1 | contig 12160 bp, 8 predicted proteins | sample 5559121 | NCBI WGS metagenome assembly JAABUH01 (sample SAMN10711871, study PRJNA513364) | rock metagenome | isolation source: Antarctica rocks | place: Antarctica: Victoria Land, Battleship Promontory nord | collected 2015-12-28 | reverse complement strand
CGTTTCCGATGTCATCTCCTTTCGGAGGAAAACCAGCCACCGCAAAAGCTCTCGTCAATGGGGAAGCTCTGGCGACATCAGAGCCTGCCGGTTCTCAGACCTCAACAAGACCGTCAAGTCCTGGGATTGTGAATGGCACCATGCTAAGTGTCAATAGGCCTGCCACTCCATTGCCTGAGCCGCCTACAACTGAGTTGGCCGCTAAGGCTGCGATTATGAACTCAAGGCTCGAAGGCATTAGGTCCTTATTCAGCATCGAAGTCGCGCTGAATCTCGTTCACATGGCAAAGTCCAGCATCGAAAGAGCAGCGGTGTTTATCAAACTCGGTGGCCATTTTGCTGAGAATGCACGCCTTCAGTGCGAGCTCATATTCATTTCGCTTCTGCAAACACTGGGCACTCGTCATATCAAAGTAGGCTTCGACCAGGCCGTAGATCATTTGGCCAAATACAGACCTCAGGAGACCAGCGGCCCCAAAAGATCCGGTGTCACGCCGCTCGTAACTTTCCTCGAACTAGTGAATGTAGGGGATCTCATTCAGCAGATGTTAGATGTCTTCTACGGCCAGGAAATGGTAGCTACCAAGCTCACCGATCGCGACGATTTCTTGAATCCTGCAGCCAAAGAAAAGAAGCGCTTTGAGCAGATGCTTGATGAACGTGTAGCCGCTGGCCTGAATAAGGGCATTGAGGTCTTGATGAGCGAGGTAGAGTATGTATGCTCGACCACGCAGACGCCTGATGATTTCAACCCCAATACTTCAAGCGGAGTGAATTCTGGGATGGTGGATATCGGCCCAAGTCAGACAGCCAAACAAATCGTTGAGATTGTTTCTTCTCATACCAAGATGCTGGTCGGCAGCACTGACAAAAACATGCTGGACGTATTCAACCAAGAGGTTGGTATGCGGCTATTCACAGCATTGTGCAAGCATCTCAAAAGACAACGAGTCAGCGTCAACGGCTCCATCAAATTAATAAGGTGAATGTTGATGGAACAGTTATAAGGTGAAAGCTAACTTGTCTTCCAGTGATATGAACTTGTATTTCGGCTATATCCAGACGCTCAAGAATAAGGACCTACTGCAATTTTTCACAGCACTCAGGGAGCTCTCGCAGATCTATCTTGTTGGTCCTTCTGACGCTAAGGAGTTAGCCACCATTATCGCAGATGGGGACCGGTTCCATGGCATTTTCCGCGCTGAGGAGGTGTATCAATTCGCTGAAAGACGGGCTGACTGGTATCAGATTAAAAGCAAGGTCGAAAGGGCTATGTATGGCATTGGATGCTTAGTGATGTAATCTACGATAGAGGCCATTTGGACTTGAGCCAGCATTCTCCGTTGCATGACTTTTGCAGGATGACTGGGCTGCGTTTGTACATAAATTTCATTATGTATCAACTCTGGAGGCTATAACGACGATATCACATTAAAGCTGTATATGAATAGTTATGAACAGTTTTACATAAGGCTGAGAGCCAAGATTGTCTCCCAATAGTGACGAAATAACTAGATAAATTCGCTGCCTAAAATCGACAGCAAGCTGAGACGGAATTTTAGCGGTTTCAATAGCAATCGTACATCGTAATGCGCTGGTAAAGAAAGATCTCAAAACCGCAGACCCAAAGTCCCAGGTGGTTGTAGCCTTGTTGGAGAGAGCGAGGGAGCTTGGAATAGGTGCCACGGCTCTCCTGATGAATTTTAAGTGAAGCCCCTGTTCGCAAATCTTGCTTTCCCCACTAACAGAACTACCCCGACTTATGAGGCTTTGCACATATTACGTTTTACCTTTAATCATTGCAGTCAGTCTGTCTGACGATTGCGGAGTCAGGATTTTCTTTCCTCGAGTCAACACACGCTAGTCCTATTCTGGCCTTGAATTTTGAAAGTTGCACTGTCGAGCGCAGTGAAAAAGTGCAAAACCAGCGAAAGACAGTCTTGCTCTTCCTTTAATGGGTTTACTGTGTACTCGATCAAAAACTTACGAGGTCGGATTTGAAGTATTGTATGTCTAGAGGGCCTCAGTGGCCAGACCCATCACCTCACATTTCCTTCCCCAGGTACAGGAGTCAGACTTGGGTTTTTACAGCAATGTTATCCACGCGATTTAAGAATGATCGATTTTCGGTATGTATATCTGTCTCGTATGTCGTGGGCATGATGATCTTATTCCTCTTGCTTCCCATATCCCCTTTCCTCCTCCTCATATATCTCCTTCGCTCCTGACCTATGAAGATACTGCCTTCAAGACCAATGCATGATTATCATTCTCATCCCACTAATCGGCAGCGTTACCGTCCAACCGGGACATTCTTCCTCGGTACTCGCCCCGACTTTAGAGCTTTGAGCACTTGTACTCGAGATCAGGCCTGTATATGAGGCAGACATTCCAGGCTTTCCAGTCACTGACGCTGTGGATGACGATGGCTCGAAAGCGAAATTTCCACTTCCAATACTGGAATATGCGGGTCTTACAATTCTTGTGTCTGGCGATGTAATTAGGCGAGCCTGCGACGATGAATAAGCACTATTCGGAGGGACAGATCCCCCAGTACTGAAGGCGCTCATTACAAGTTCGCCCAATGGTCCACTTATACTCTCGTTACTCACTTTCATCGACTCAGTCGTCGATCTAATCACCGAGCTATCTCTCGAATCCAGCGACACAGGCGTGGCAGCAATCGTCATCACAGGAGCCCCTGCAAAGGTGATGACTTTGGGGTTTGCTGGGATGAGTCCATTCTCGGAGTCGATGGTGAAGGGTGTTGGAAGCGGCGCAGGTGGGCTGTACGAATATGTATCTGTACTCAGTATGACGGGAGGATCGCATGTGAGGGTTGTGCCAGTAATGGAAATCTCGTTGACATTCAGGGAAAGGGGCAACGGCTTGGCTAGCTATCGTGGGGACTGATAGTGTCACAAGCGGCCGAGGTGTGTAGGGGACCGTGATTATTCCTGGCGCCTGATGTTGTGGAGCATATGATACACTGATTCTCCTCGCCTGCTCATATTATACTAAAGCAAAGAGTGTCGACAAGCGATGAGTGTCTTATGAAGTCAGGAAGATCGCACGGCAAGCACCGAACAGAGATTGTGCGTAGAGAAACGCAACATTTTATCAATACATTCATGAGCTTAGAGGACGAAGACAGAGAAGGGAAGAAGAAAAGGACGATGACATAGAAAAGCTTCCACGCCCCATGCTGATCAATAGAAAAGCCAACTTATTTGAGGGAACGAGAAACATTGCTCTGGATCCGCCATCGTGATGAGACACGAATGGACGCAGCTCAATGCACGTCCGAACCTTGCAAGAATTTCAGCCCCCACGAAAGGATCGACCCTGACGCTTAGCGCCTACTGCTCACGAATCAGAACGTTAAGCTACATACGCGCCTCACACTTTTCCTCCCGACGCTTGAAGGCGAATCCTTTGCGCGCGGTACGGAAAGCATCTTCATTCGCCGACAGGAATGAATGCCATGATTGCATGGTGCATCTCCAAGCTGAATTTACATGTTTGGATCAAGTCAACGCTGCGCAGTGAACTTATTACAGCGATAGCATGACTACCGGCGAGACCTGGACGACCAATAAAATCGTGCATTGCGAGCATATGGAGCAAAAACACGACCAAGGTGCATGATGATCGAAAAACGCCTGAGGTACCAATACTGGGTGCATGTAGTGTCGAGATGAATGCGTCTGCCAGCCTCACCGCTCTATGTTAATTCCATACTTTGCCCCGAACTTTTATCAAAGCATTATCTTGGCTGATGATGGGGTCGAAAGTATGACCTTTTGAGTGACATCACTAAGTCGGGGGCGATGAAATTCAAATGATCTGTAATGTCTGCGAAATGCCCGTTTTCGTCTCTACATAAACGAGAAAATAGAAGAATCGAAGATTTTGGTAGCGACTGACAGATCCCCCCAATGCTGTAGTCATCTGCTCGTGCCTACCAAGCATTGACACAAATGATTCACCGGGAATCGTTGCCTATGTACAGAGCACAGTGTCTCTAGTCCTGTAGCATGTCAAGACCCAGGCTCCTGGAAATCGCAAGTCCACATTCCCGTGAATCCTGAATTGCCCACCGAGTCCATATAGTAACAGCCGATCTGGGACACTGTCCCCTTGATGATATCGGCATGTCCCGTGTCTGAAGTAGGCTTACCAGAGCCTATCTGGGCACAAGGAATGTTATCGTTAGGTTCCTCGCAGATCCAAAGTAAGAACGCGACTTCAAAGGGAGTGAGGTCTTGGTTCATCGTGGTGTCGTCCCCGGAAGCAATACACTGAGAGGACGAGCCAGGATACAGCTCATGTCCCATGACCATCGCACCTCCCTCATTGTGCGGCACATTGTTGCCGTTATCATCTGTCCTATAATATGTTGGTTGGGTAGCCGTCATGTACGAATTGTTGGCAAGAGTGGAGGTCCAGGTAAACGGGGGGAGATTCAGCCATTTATTACGCCAGTAGTTGGCTTGTGTAAGGACGTCTTTACTACCAGAGCCGCCAGCGAGTGGTGACATTGGGGATTTAGCCCAGAATGAGCCAGTAGCTACAGGAGAGGAGACTGCAGATGCTGTGGATACTGACGCCGGGGCGGTGGTAGATGATTGTGACGACGGCAGTACTTCAGTGGGAGAGGCTGGACTGACCAAGCTTGGGGTTGTAGGAGACAGGGTAGTTGAGGTCTCGACAGGCGTGGGAACTTGCGACTCGATGGAGGATTGCGATGGATGCTGACGCTGATGGTATTCGGACCATAGCGAGTTTCCACCAGGATAGGCGTACTTCTCCTGCACCGCGGGCGTTGCAGAAGAAGAAGAAGACGAAGAAGAAGAAGAAATAGCAGGGGTTTGGACGGCTAGATTCTCAGGTACAGCAAGCGATGATGTTGGCTCGCTACCCGGAATTCGGAAATCAGGCGGAACAGTAACATAGACATCTTGAATATCTTCAACAATCACCTCATTGCCTATAGTGGTGGTCAAGACCGTGTCTCGTTTTTGGTGAAGATGGCGGTGCTTGATCGAAGGATGTGCTAAGGCAACAGTGCCAAGGAAGGTATGGATAGCGATTGACGAGCGCATTTCGAGGATGAAGGAGTGTTGGAGCAAACTAGGGTTCGCAAGGAATGATTTGATTGATCAAATGAATGTTCAAATCCAGCTAGCAATGAAGAGAATGGATCGACCGAAAGAAAGGAAAAAAGGAGGTACGGGCGAATGACTGTTAGAAAGCTCACAGCGTTGGGGGATGAGACAAGCTGATAAAGGTAGTGAAAAGGGATCGGGGACCTAGAATTGAAGGGGCAGCAGGCACCGCCGCCGCGGTCTCGAAACGCAATCGCAGTCGCAGGGGTCAAGCATTGCCAATGAGAGAAGCATCATCATTACGAAACAATGCGGAGTGGGGATTCCTTGACCAACAAAAATACTCAATGTGGTCAAGGATGCGAGTAGCCAAGCTAGGAGATTAGAGGTAAATCGTAAAGGATAGTAGTTGAAACATGCTGCATGCACGTTGAGTTCCTTCGCGCGCGGCAAAGGCCCACGGCGAGATTGAGAGCACCTGCTCCTTTGGCTGCAATGTCAAAGGGATTTGACTCCAGGAAGGGTCTGCAATATTGAATTATTGCAATGTCTACTAGAACATGGTGCGATGACACTGTCCAGACCCAAGACTGAACCAGAGCTGCGGAGTAAGAGGAATTCGAAGGGTCAGCCTCAATGAGAGTTTCCATGTTCTCCTCGTTCCGCATTGCACCGTTTGGCGCTCGGCTCGCTGGACCGTTCCCGGCCCCCCAATAGAATTTTCCCGGCCATAGAGATGGCGCCAAAAGGATTTGGAGGGGCAGGACGAAGCTCAATTCTGCATGCCATATCTCGGCCACACCGACATCTTCGGCAGCGCAGTCTCATCCAATCAGCCCTTTGCGCACAATGCCAAAGATCCGTACTGGTCCTTTCCTTCTTTTAATAACCCTCCATCGTAAGGCAGGGAATATATAATCCAAGATGTTTCAGTGTCGATTGGCTTGTCCGTCTTAGAAAGAGAGGCCACTACCTGCTAACCATCAACCGGAGAGCTTGGGTGTCTCATCGCCATGACTCGGCAAATGTGCTGTAATGTCAGTAGCATGAATTTCGAAGACTTCCATGGGTACTAGTGTGATGAACCATCTCGACTTTTCTCCTCTTTTGCTATCGTCAAGAAGGATCCCCTTAAGCACGAACAGATGTGCCTAGCTTACTTCGGCAGCGCTGACTGAACAGGAACATATTGGCGGACCACTCCTCAAATTCTGGGCACATGTCAACCAGGAAGCACTGCAACTGCTGAAGCACATTGGATTTCCAATCGCAGACTGTGGTGGTCTGGCGATTTTTGAAGGTCCCTCTTATGGGAAGGTTTCCGAGAGCTTCCACGACGAAGAGTATCAGCAGATGGTAGTTCCTGATGAAGAAAAAGCTCTTGGAGAGCAGTAAGGGTAAGGATCTTGTGGATATAGTTCCTGTGTTTGCTTATCTTACTTATTGTACGTATCATTATTTGGGGAAATTTGGGGTCAGTGGGCTGTTCACGCTACCGTTGATGTCCCCAAGTAAGATGTCATCAGGTAAAGGGCCTCTATTGGTCCGAACTATGGATCAATTAGTAAATCTTGCATAAGAAAAATCTGACATGAGATTACTGACCCCATTCAGTCTCAACACGGAAGAAGATCCACATCCAGCGCCTAAGTACTTCAAGAAATTCCATCACAAATATGCCACCCTCGAGATCATTGAAATGATCTAAATGTGGAGAAAGCTTAAAACTCCATGTACACCGTAGCATGAGGTCTATCACGATGGCACCGTAGTACATTTCTTTGGTATGGAAGTGAGTATGCCGCCGTAGTCCCCAAGGATGTTCCGGATTATTGCGTACAGGTGCAGGCGCGAAAAGTGTCAGGTCCCAATCTTTGGCAACATCCCAATAGAACGAGTAAAATGAGTTGAGGAACACGAAGAACAACCTACAACCAGGTCAGCAACTCCGTAGACGCTCATGCAGAAACCGCTGTACCATAGGCGAAAAAGCCCTGCCTCACTCATGCCAAAGTCGTTTGGATTGGTCCCGCGTTGAAGCGCGCTGAGAATGATGACTGGAAAAGCGGTCGAGTATTTCAGCGCATTCGCCAGGTGCTGACCACCCCAACCAGTACTTGCATTTTTTGGACCTTTCCTGACCCTTGAGAACTCAATCAAGCATTGCCGCAGGCGTATCATGCTTGGAATACTGATTATAATAGGCACCATGTAAGCCCCTCCGCAGCTTCGATCCGGCTTGTCGGTTGAGGAAACCCCTGGCGAGAAGAACATGCATAACGACACAGATAAATCTCCCAGAACCTTGGCATAAGATGTCAGGACATCAGCGAGTAGTATATCCCCAAACTTCCCATTATCCGGCTGCGCGATTCCGCCAATACTGACACGTTTCAAGGTCGAGAGGAATCGGTATCGTCCGCTACGCGAGAGCCGTTGTATGGGTATGAGAAAGAATACAGCGAGCAGGAAGAGGAAGCACTGCGGCAAAATATCCCAATAGACAACGAGAGAGGGTTGGCCGTGGGTGATGATCCAGTAGAAAAGGATCGAGATGACTAAAGGCAAAGTGATTGTGGCCGCGAGCCTGTATGTTCGGTAGTGGTGGGATGCTGTAGTAGCGGAAGTCCGCGCATGGTATTTAATGAGAGCTGGAACGTCCTAGAAGGCCCATTAGCAGCTGGTATCCCACTTATCTCCACGAGTCGTGGCTTACGATTTTTAATATAGACAGGTAGTGTAGATTGACGCCCCAAGCCCAGACACCTGGAAGAGTGTCAGAGTAATTTCCTTGGTTCAGACATCACCAATTGGCCAATACCTAGTACGACAATGACAGCAATTCTATAGGGTAAAGGAAGTATTACGCTGAAGGTGTCCAGTTCTGGCTCAACGGTAGGGTCCCCTTCCATGGCAAGAATAACATAGTCAACCCAAACTCCCCAAGACCGTGAACGCGTTAGCAGGAAAAGAAAGAATGTAGTGTTGGACAAGTAACTTTTTGTTGGATACTCAAGCTTCCCTATGCAAAAGTCTTAGTTGTTCCTTGTTCCTTGCCGCTTGAAAAAGACAGGGTATCCATATCCTAGTGTTAAAGTGGCAGTGGATCTCAAGCCGAGGTAGAATATTGCGTAGTTCTACCTTAGCTTTCAATATGACAATCGTGATTTAAAAGCTCTCAAGTCAGCGTGTGTACCAGCTACCACATTTCCAGCAGTGATGGCTGCCTCCGGCTTGGCCAATGATCATGTCTACGATGCTCCCAAAGTCTCCTCAACCCAAAGCTACACCTACCCTTTCGCGGCCTCTCCAGACATAATACGCTCCAACCAGAAAGACGTCTACTTCCAAGGGGTTCTACTTGAAAACCTGTCAACCATCCTCCGACGTCTCTACGGCTCCCGCTTCGCTCATAGGTGGGACTCCGAAGCCCGCGTCTTCACCGAGCTGCTTTATCTTGGTCTGACGACACTCATTGGCAATCGGACGTTGGGTGAAGAATATTGCGATATCCACCAGGTGGAGAGGCTGTCGCAGAAATTACCAGCAATTGGGCGTAGAGCAGGCTACATTCTCTCTGCCGTGCTGCTTCCATACACTCTCAGCAAAGTTCTTCCAACCCTGCGATCTCGGATTCGCTTACGCCTTGAGCGTAGCCTCTCGCGAACGCCGAAGGATTCCATGCGCTATCGTCTCCAGCACTACATTCTAGAAAACCTATCAACAATAACGTCCATTTCGACCTCACCAATTTACGCTCTTTCCCTCTCAATCTTCTATTTCACAGGATCGTATTATCATCTAAGCAAACGGCTCTTCGGTTTACGCTACATGTTCTCCAGGCATCTGGCGCCCTCAGAGCAACGAGTAGGGTATGAGGTACTTGGCGTTTTATTGATACTACAGATGGCTGTGCAAGCATATCTCCACATCCACAACACCATCACCACCAGTCTACCGACGGAGGGCTCAAGTGCCACACTAGACGACGGCGTCGAGATTAGCCTCTCGACCCATCAAGGCTCCCAAGATTCTGAAAGCCCTCAAGCTCCAGCAAAGGCAGATACGTCCCGCCTGCGAGTCTCCCATACAACTCATACGCCGCTGCCTTCGTCAGCGAACCCACGCTACGATCTCTCCGACAGATCTACGCTTGCATGGCTGCAACCAAAGCAGCAGAGAAAATGTACATTGTGTCTGGAACCTATGAAAGATCCAAGCGTCACAACTTGTGGACATGTGTTTTGCTGGACATGTATTCTAGATTGGGTGGATGAGAAGCCAGAATGCCCACTTTGTCGGCAAGCAGTGATGGGGCAACATGTTTTGCCATTACGCGGGTGAGGACGATCAATTCTAGCTCAATCAAACGTGCTTTAGAGATCAGATGGCTCTGGGACAGATATAGGGTAAGCGACATCTCTAAGAGGTCCGCCGTGATTGGAAACGTTTAGCTGGCATTGGTTGCATATGAGATGCCGAGGAGAAGACTTTGATAATGCAGGAAGAAGCGTGGAGGTAGTCAGCTGTAAAGCATCATGGGCTTAGGACCATCTCCATTGTCCCGTGATTGCTGAGAAGCTCGAAGTTGCGAACGTTCTGATCATGTGAGCTAGAAAGCCTATGGAAGTGGCAAAGCCTGGGACAGGGGCAGTGGAAGCATGGGTGTCGATAGTGGGGATGTCTTGCCCTGGAATTCATTCACATCAATGGGCACTTGGAAATGGAGATTGTACGAGAATTCATTTGCATTTTGCACCTCATCTCAAACTGCGATACATTGCTATCAACAATTAGTACGCGTCGTTGTAATAGCTCCTTGGAGCTGGCAAGAGATGGAAAGGATGTTCCTGATCTCTAGACATCGCCATTTAGGCATACGCGATCGTATTGGATATTTATTATGTGAAAGTGTGAATGCAAGGACCGTTGATGTGATACGAGCCGTAAAGATGCCTTGCTAGGTCAGAGGCGAAGTATTGTACGTGAGATGTCTGCCGATGAACTTGAAGAGTCGTATGAGAAAGCTGCCGATAAAGCTCAAGTGTGTGTTGCATGCAAAGGATGAGTCGTGCTATCTGTCCATACAGACGATAATGTCTCCTCAGCTGGCGGCCTCGCAATGGCCACGAAAGCGAGCCAAGAGTCCTCCAGATAGAAATGGGAGATTATAGGCCCATGAACTTCCTTTCTGCTCGAGTGTTGACATTGGCCTTGCCAAAGACAGTCCTCCAGCGGCTCTGCGGGTAATCTTTCTTCTCTTGCCTCGTCAACAGGGCGGGCTTGTGTGGTTGCTTCAAAACCTGCAGAGCTTCTTTAAAGGCTGGTATCGAGTCTGCAAGGAATGTAAGATTAGGCGCTACTGTTGGCGATTGGATGATTTCGAGCTCCTTGATACCTCTTATTTTGAGCAGGCCAGCCAGGCCATTTGCTTTCATCAGACAAGGAGGAGACCAAGCGTATGGATGTGGGATTATATCCAACGTAAGGCCTGAGATTTCGATCGTCAAATAATTGAGACCGACAAACTGTCTCAGGGCATTGGCAGCTTTGGCTGGAGCTCTTCCTCTGAATCCAAAATATACTGAGGTGACGTTTCGACGAGAAGTTGGCCCAACGCAAGAAAAGAATTTGACGAGGTCGTCGCAAGTGTCAAAGTGGAAGAGGTTGTAGCGAAAAAACACTGGCAGTGACTCATGATGGACTGCCCTGGATGTAGAACAAAGGTCCAATACAGACACATTCAATGGTTTGTAAGTGCGGTGAGGTGGGTTGTGGATATCGCAATCGATGCGGACCTCGACGTCAATATTCATAACAATCGTTCCTGGCATGACGAGGGTTTCCTTGTAGACCTTGGTGCGCAATTCCAATGGAAGCTTCATGAAGGGAAACGGCTGCTCACCCGATCCTTCGGCTGGTGTTGAAGTCTCTGCTGGCAACGTCTCAGGTGTACCGAGTTCGCCTATCTGGGCTGTCTGATCGGCCATGGTTGAAGAAGCTGCCGCCATGCTAGGTGTCTCTTTACGGCTTGGAGGTAGGCATGTTATGAGTGGTGGTAATTGGGTGAGATTGAGGTCAATGAGAAAGTAGAGTGTTGATAGAGGATTACAACAAGTGAAGTGTCGACCACGTGAGCGACGGCAAATCAATGAAGGCGGGTCATCAACACTTCCTGTGTGCTTCACCTCCTTCACTTCATAAGTCCCGGAAAGTGCAACTAATGGACGCGTACCGGAGTGGTACCTATTTAATTAGGGCGGAAACTCGGCAAGGGTGAGGGCTGTATTCTCAGATTCATGCAACATCAATACTAACGATCTTGATGTCCTCCTCCGGCTTTTCCTTATTTTTCTGTAGTCTTGCATTCTCAATTCGGTGCACTACATCTAGCCCCTGCACTGCCCTGCCAAATATCGTATGCTTCATATCCAGCCAAGGCGTCCGCTCTGTGGTGATGAAAAATTGACTTCCATTAGTATTAGGCCCAGCATTAGCCATACTGACCGTGTAAGGTTTATCATGCTTGAGTGCTGAGAACTCATCCTCGAACTCTTTGCCCCAAATACTATCGCCTCCTGTACCGTCGCCAAGTGGGTCGCCACATTGAATCATGAATTTGCGGACTACACGGTGGAAGATGGTGTTATTGTAATACCCGTTCTTGCTGTGGGTGACGAAATTCTCTACTGCCTTGGGAGCTGCTTCAGGGAAAAGGCGAATGTGAATGTCACCATATGTTGTATGCAGGACCGCTCCTGTGCCAGATTCTGCAGGTTTCGCGTTGATCTGTTGGCGAGAATTCAGATTCCTGGGCTTCTCGTTCTGAACGTCTCGGGAAGATTTACTGATTTCGGTATCGTTAGTGTATATGTAGAATCTAACTTTGCCAGAGCCGGTCGAAACCAGCATAGGGTCACGTTCCTCGGCTTCTTGGAGGAGAGGATTCGCGCTGGCAGCCATAGAGACTGTTACCACGCCTTTCTTCTGGGGTTGCCCTTGGTAAAGGGCTAAGTTCAGAGATCGGAAGGATTCTTCATTGCCATATACTT
>JAABUH010004031.1_pt1 | contig 12162 bp, 19 predicted proteins | sample 5559121 | NCBI WGS metagenome assembly JAABUH01 (sample SAMN10711871, study PRJNA513364) | rock metagenome | isolation source: Antarctica rocks | place: Antarctica: Victoria Land, Battleship Promontory nord | collected 2015-12-28 | reverse complement strand
GGGAGGGAGGGAGGGAGGGAGGGAGGGAGGGAGTGAGGGAGGGAGTGAAGGAGGGGGCGAGCGAGGGAGGAGGTAGAGCGTGGGGACTGCGGACTGCGGACCGAGCTGATGAGACGAGTAGGAGTTCGGGAAGAGTAATTGGGATGATGAGGTGATGATGTACAAGATCTGTTCGATTGCGCCGGTGCGTCGCTCTCCCACCTTCACTTGATCGAGAAGACGGCTGACGGTGATTCTCAAGGTGTTTGTCGTCGAGAGCCTGTGAGTGCAACTCTAGTCGATTGATCCTTTTAGCGACTAATCTGCGCGCTTTCCTCCCTCCCTCCTCACCGCGACCCTCTGCCCTTCCCCTTGCCCTGACCCGCGCTCGCTTCGCTCGCGCAGCGTCCACTCCTCCTCCCTCTCCCCCTCCGCAAAGATTATCCTCCTGACCTCCGAAGGCGGCTCAATAACCCTCCGCACCCCCAGCGAGGGCGGCGGGATGTTCGGCCACCACGGCTCGAAAGCGGCCGGAAACATGGTGGGGCATGTGTTGAGTTACGATCTCAAGGAGAGGGGGATCGTGATCGCCATGGTCCACCCGGGGTTCCTCAAGACTGAGATGACCCAAAACGCGGGTATGGAGGAATTTTACGAGAAGATGGGCGCGGTGACTCCCGATGAGGCGGCGGGTCCGTTGGTCGAATTTGTGGAGAAGCTGGATATGGAGATGAGCGGGAAGATGTGGGCGCCGATGGGAGCTAGAGGTATAGGGAACGCCGAGGAGGTCATGGGGAAGGAGGTACTGAAGCACAAGGGGCCTCTTGAGCTGCCTTGGTGAGCGGCAACGTCGGTGTGGTCAGGTGATGTACCTATATGTAACTTGATGACGAGTAGCACTAAAAGGAACGAGACAATGTATATCGATTGGAAGCCAAAGCTGCGAGCACAGCGATTCATGAAGTTTGGCCTCGTGCATTGATAAGAATCCGTTCTTGTGCACTGGCCCCACACCCCCTTCAGTCTTCCAGGACTTTCGCTCCAAATCATCGATAGGCACCCTGACGTACATCGCCGGCTCCACGGGCAGGATTCTTGTTGGTCTTGAAACCATGAGCCATGGCGTCGCCGTGGTGTAGCTTGCCGTGCTCGAGAATGAGGGCGATAGCGGCTCTGCGGCGAGAGAGCGAGGCGCGAAAGAGTAGGAGGGAGGGAGCGCGAAAATGAGGGGGAAGGCGGCGAGGGGTGGTGCGGGAGCGGGGAGAGGTATTCAGTGAGAAGAGAGAGAGGAAGAAGGCGACAATAGAGAGGGAGAGGGTAGAGGGGAGAGGGGAAAGAGGGAGAGGAGGAAGGGAAGAAGGGTGAAGCCGTAACGGTGAGGGAGGTAGAATCAAGGGAGGGGGAAAGGCAGTCAGCGATCATTTTCGATTTTTCATGGGTGTCAAAAGCTCACTCGGTCGACTTGTCCTTCACATTCTTGTCATCCCCGAAAAAGGCGGATTCGACCTCTTGTTTCGAGATTTCGCCTAGGGTGCCGGTATGGCCGGATGTGGTGGATTTGTACTGCCGATGGTATGAACGGGAAAGCGGATTGTGGGGATAGGTGGGACTCACGATGGAGAATTTTCCGACGAAACGAGCCATGGCGATCGATTTATCCTTCTTCCATTGCTCGTACTGCGTTGAAAAAGGGTCCATCAGAACGCATTCCTAGAGCGATCCACATGACGTGTCGCCGTCATGCGAGGTGTTCTCGCGACGAAGCTCTTCATTCGAGAGCTACAGTCACATGACACCCGGAGGAACAGCCAAACAAAGGGACATCACTCACCTCGGCCACGTCTCCGATGAAGACCATGTACTCGTCGGCGTGCTCGTTCGGCTTGTAAATGACAGCTTGGGCGGCCATGACGGGTGAGGAGGTAGAGTGAAGGTCTGAATGGAGGTGAGGAGGTTTGATTGATTTGGCTCACAGGGGAGCGAGTCAAGCCCCGCAAAAGGTAGCGGAATGACGTGGCATATTAACGAATAGGATCACATACGTCATGCCGGGTCGGGTGATAAGCTATTGGCCGAGCCGCTCCTCCGGAAACAATCAACCTGTGTGTCAGCCATCGTTGTATCGTCTCGATCATCAGCCGACAAACTATTCTTCCACACTCTTCGATCTTGCCTGAAGGTTCTTCGGCTTCACGTCGACGACGAGGAGCGAGTACAGGGTAAACCATCCACTTCACTCTGTATTGATCGATCAACAAAAAGTGAGCCACCTTCCCCGACCGATCTGTCATTCCCTTCAAGTCTCTCCGCCCAAATGATTATACAAAGAAGTCGTGACGGCTATCTCCCTCATCCTTGCCTCCTGATGATTCGCTCATGGTCACAAGATCGGAATGGATCCAGGCGGGATGGAGGGAAGGCCTTTAGTGGGCATTCGACTTCATGCACCACCAGATGATTCAGGCGATCTTCCACCTCTCCCACTACATCTTTCCCTCTCACCTCGCTCTCTCCGTGCTCTCTGACACTAGACTCGCTGCCCTCCTTTGAGACAAACCACTGACCATATACAGTTGTTCAACATGTCCCGATATACACCCGTCACTTCCTCACCTTCGTCCCCCACCACCCCGACCCGCCGCTCATCTTTCGTATCTCTCCGCCGACCATCCTTCTCCTCCTTCCGCCTCGGATCAGGGACACGGTCGGGCCCGATACCTGACCCGGACGAGATGGATGCGGCGTTCGACGGACCCGAGGATGAGGGGGAATCACATGGGTTGTTAGGAGCGCGGGATGGACATGTTCCCGGAGATTACGACTTTGAGCGTGACTATGTGAGTCCGCCTCCATGCACCGATTATGAGCTAAACGATGCTCAGACCCTGCCACCGCCATCACCCCCTCCTTTCCAGCCTTACTCCTCGCACAACCCTGCACCGGGAAATACGAACGGCTTAGTCCCATCGTCACCGCCCTTCCGACCTACACCTGCCCGACATCTCCTCGGCGGCATCCTTCCCACCTCTCTGTTACCCCGCGCACAATCGGCGCCTGGTTCGAGGGTGATCGGAGCGGGGCAGACGGGCGTCTTTGCCAATCTTTCGGCAAGGCCTGATAATGGTGCATCGCCGGAGGTGCGGGCGGATCACCCAGATTATGTACCGGAGATCGAGCAGAAGGATGGGCCTCCAGTGTGTCCACAGGATGAAAGTCACCGTATAGCCGTGCTGACCTTTCACAGTCATACCAAATGGCTCTACGTGATGCCGTCCCCACATACTGGGACACCACCGTCGTCCTTCCCTCTTCAAATTCGCCCTTTGGCCCCTTGTCCTCTTCGATTAGCGGAGACGAGGTACTGATAGATGGGATGCCTTCCGGCAACTTCTTCGGATTCTTCTGGAACTGTACGTCTCGCCACCAAGTGTTTCCCAGCTGACCCTTCGCAGTAATCGTCTCCGTATCCTTCCAATTCGTCGGCTTCCTCCTCACCTACGTCCTCCACACCACCCACGCCGCGAAGTACGGATCGCGTGTCGGTCTCGGCATCACGCTCATCCAATTCGGTCTCAACATCCGAAGTAAAGCGGAAGAGCTCCTCTCGTCTGGAGAATGGCCGACCGACCCATCCGACCCCACTCCAACCGATCCCAACGCAAACGCGGACGAGGCGGCTGCTGACAACGCGCTGAAGGCGTTTTGGGGTCCCGGTACACCATGGCCTCAGTCGATCAAAGATCCCCTCCTAGGCCCAGAGGAACCGCCCGTTATCCTGCACAGCTCCCATGAAGCCGAGCTTTACGCTCAACGACATAATACCACACTCAGCAAGATGCTTGATTTGCCGAGCGCGATGGACGTGGGCAGAGCCAACGAGTACTTCAGCTTCATCCTCATGAGTCTCGGTTGGTTCCTCGTCCTCACCAGTGTCGGCGGATGGTGGCGAGTCAAGCGATTCGAGCGGGGTCTTCGGAACGCCCAAAGAGAAGGCGAGCTCGCACAAGCTGCCGCCAATCGGGGTGACGCCGATGCACCGATCACGACCGAGACGACGTCCAACGTGACCGTCAATGACCCAGGACGGATGACGATGGATTACTACACCTCGGCGTTCAGTCAGGCTTGGCGAGGTGCTAGGGATATCCGACGAGGTTTCTTGGGGATGAATGGAAGGCCATCGAGAGGTCAGGGACATACACCGTTGCCGACGGATGAACATGAGTTGTTGGATGCGCAGGGGTTCGGGTTGGAACCGATGGCGAATGATGAGGCGGGGAGACGGGCGAGGGGGTTGTGGGGCGTTTAGAGGGTGGGACTAGAGGCGTTGTATCCAGTGTCGGCTATCTGGTCTGAATGAAGACGCATATGTCTAAAGAGGACCACGAGACCACGAGAGCGATGACGGGACGAGAGTGAACGGTATTTTCTCAGGATCATTGCGAGAAACAATCGTTCGAGAGAAGAGTCTTTCTTGACTGGCCGGTGCATGATCACTTCTACAGGCAGCATTGCCATTTTTTATGTCCAATCCCAAACCAATATCGTATTTCCATCTTTTCTGACCGTCATATCATGCCCATTTACCTATAACACAACCTAGTCAGTTGTAGAATTTACCTGGGCAAATGAAGACATACCGAGCAGAGCCATGATCCCGGCTCCTAGTGCGAAGCTCGTGAGGACGAAGACGATCTTCTTCCAAGAGCAAGTATGGTAGTACGCATTGAAGATGAACTCGTGGGCCTGTCACCTCACCCATGAGCTCTCACATTCCCTCAAGTACGAAGTCAGACATACGATAAGCTCAACAGTAGCGCTAATCCTTCGTCAGCATTCACCAGCTAAAAGATTGTAGGGACACACGTATAAATCAGAATTCCCGCGGAGATAGAATCAAGGATCCCGGCAGCGATCGAAGCGTTTCCCGACGACATCGACTACCCCGTCCTGGTCAGCGAGAGCGTGAAGAAAGCGGAGGGAGAGGAGGACGAACGGTAGATTCACGCGTACCGAGACCAATGGCCATACCGATGGGTGTGACGCAGGAGTAGAGGACTGCGCCTGCGAAGGGCGCCCAGGACCATTGTTCGGGGAGTTTGAGGAAGGCGAGTCGGGTTCCTTTCTCCTCGATCAGCTCAGTCTGTATGGGGAGTTGGAGAAAGACGAACCGAGACCGAGCCCTTCGAACATTTCTGGGCGTACAATCAGCATGGGAGGAATGCGAAGGGAGGGAAGGACGCACGGTGGAAGATGATGACGATGAACAGGGTGGTGAACTGGTCTGGGCTCGAGAGGGAAAGCGTCAAGCCGATGATGACCTGGGACATCCATCAGACTGTACAGATAAATGGAGCACGGAAAGGCATACCGAGTGAAAGACGACGCCAAATTCCAAAATGGCGACACCCAGTATCTGCGCCGCAGCAGGTTTGGCTTCACTCGCATCCGTGTACTTCTCATCGATGGACGAAGCGGAAGACTCAACAAGCCCTTTCACCCCGAGCTGCGGCACAGCCACCGCCTTGTCCTGACCATGATGATCCGTCGCAATCGCCTCGATATCCCCATGCGCCCCATGCGAGCCATGCGCGCTGTCCAACCCGTTGTACCCCGCTGGGACGTGGGTGCCTTCCATCGCGATACCTTGTTTGGCGAGGTAGGCTGTTCCGAGACGAATGGCGACCAGCTCGAGGACGAAGGTGAAGAAGAGGGACGCGAGGCAGATCCCAAACTACGTGGGTTCACTCAGCTCCCACTTCAGAGCGCATTCAGATACGTGAAAGGGAGAGACAAGTGGTTCGACTTACGGCGTAAGGGTAGTTAGACCATGAATCGGAGATACACCCGCCCATGGAGATCGTGTTGGCGGGACCGATTTCGGCGTCTGCGGCTGGCTCGAGCAGGTGGATCAGGCTCGTTGCTAAGATGACGCCAGAGCCGAAGAATCTGGTGAAGCGTCAGGTTGGGCTTCAGGGTAGAAGAGAGGTGGGTGGGGGCGCACTTTGCAAACTCGAAGATGATGCCTGGGATGGCGTTTCGTAATCTGGTGATTCGACGGGTGATGACTGGGAAGAGGGAACCGATGAGGGAGGTGATGAGGATGACGAAGATTGCGCCTATCTGCAAAACGTCCACGTGAGTCAAATCATGTCCAGAGAAACCGGAGGAGGGTGCTCACCCGCAGCTCGAGTCTATCCGTGGGGTTGACTCCACAAGCGGCGAGATTATCGCTGGACCCATCCCCAGCGGCGCTAGTATCGCTCATCTCGCTCCCTCCACTTTCCACTTTTCAAAGCTCAAAAACCGAAGAAAAGAGTCTGGGACGAGTGGAAGGTGACGATATTTTAAGCTACAATTCCATAGTGACACCCTCGGTGACCGCTCCTTCCTCTTCGAGGACCTGGGCGGTTCTCGTCGTGTTGAAATCACGAATTTGAGGACCCGAGAGGTCACAACGACCCGGGAGTCCGGAGGGGGTCCCGTCGCCCAATTGGGTCTTGTCCCCGTCATCAAATACGAATTGCTTCCGTTAGACCCCCCTGAATCCCATGGCCACCAAATCCCGGGCTACTTTGGTTGAAAAGACATACAAAGAGCGAAGGAGAGCAAGAGAGCACCGTACAAAATCGAGGACCAACATCAAAATTCAAGCTGCCCATGTCTCTCCACACAGTCCTCCCTCGGGCGACACACCCACCCTCACCTCCTCCCCACTCGGTGCGATGAGCGGCTGATAAAACACGGCCACCTCCTCGCTCGCCTGTGGAATGTAATGGAATATCAAAGCCCGTCTAAACGCCTCACCGTTATTCGGCAAACTCCCATGTACCAGACTCCCATGGAAGAACAGCACGTCCCCAGCCCTGAGCTCCGTCTGTAACCTCTCGAGTGTCCGGTCGTGTGGTAATCTCACGGTTTTCGTCGAGAACGAGATGGTGGGGTCGGCCGCCTCCTCGTGGCATAGGACCTCGTTCCGATGAGAACCCGGGATTACGATGAGGCCGCCGTTGGAGGCATCGGAATCATCGATGGCGATCCATGCGGCGAGACAGGTTTCCGGGTGAGATTGGAGGAAGAAGTTGTCCTGATGCATCGCCTGACCTCGTGCAGTCGGAGGTTTGAAATAAAACATGCTCTGTGCCCCGTACGCCGGTCCAATCAGGTTCTCCACAACTCCCAACAACCTCTCATCCACCATCAATCCGCGTGCGATCCGACCAGCATCAGATTCGGGGTGTCGGTGCGGTTGGACGAACCTGGGGTATCGCGCTAGGATATCGTCGGGTGAGATATGTCTGTCGAGGGCGGAGAAGGTGGAGTCGGATTCGACTTGTGTCGTGAAGATATCGCGGATGTGGGTGATCTCGGATGGGGTGAAGACGCGGGGAACGAGGACGACGCCATTGGATTGGTAGTGCGAGGCGCGGTCGGTGGGATCCGGGGCGGAGTCGGGGTCGATCTTTGGTGGTGACGTCGGCACAGCAATCATGACGGTCATGGTGTTGTGATCAGAGGAGACGTGTCGAGTGGATAGGATGTCACGTTTTGAAAGGACATGAGCGCGGCTGGCATATCAGTCGGTTCGATAAAGAGTCCGCTCGTCCCCGTGACCTCCATCACCGAGGACGGAAATTTTGCGTCGATCCGCGCGCGGAAGGCAAACATCCGTCCTGAAAAGCCTTCCTAGGCCACGTATCATCCTGCCTGTCACTGCTTTTGGAATTCAGTCTGAGTTTTTTTCCAACCCGCAAGATGTGGTGTTCTTACGCGATGAAAATATTTCGATATTGTAGAGAGTCTCAGCGTAATCCTCTCATGAAGCAGACTGAGAACATGCTCACGAACACAAATAATCTCCTATAAGCCCACGTATCTCAAAATCCATTCATCAGACCCTTACAGAGTTTCATGAGGGTCGGATGTTACCCTTTAATAACCTTCAATAAAACATGACTCATTGGTGAGACGTCACCCTGTCCCAATTTAGCGGTCACCTGTCACGGGGGACAGGTGGTAGGTGGTCTGACAGAGCTAAAGCTGCATACAAGTCATGGTAAGACTACATAATAGCGGTTAAGGGGAAGATGCGTCTACGAGTTACCTTAAGTACCCAGAGCGAGTCGACGGACTGCAATGGGTGGGTGGTGGGCGTGACGGTGGGAAGACTGGTGGGGGTATGAGGAGACGTGATTCTCTCTCATCGTGGTAATCTATCTGAGCTGATGAGACGTAAATGGGTGCCGACGCATGATGAGGTCAAGGCCGCCCATCTTCTGCGAGCTGGCTAGATCCGAGAAAGGGAACCACCAGAGAGCAAGAGCATCGATCAAGGTTTCGATCGACGTCGCGACGATGGGCTGCTATGCCCTTGCCGCATTGACTGGACGCTCGTCCAGGAGGGTCGCTCCATCAGCCCCTCAAGATGACGCGGCCCCTCAAGATGACGCGGTGCAGCCGAAATGCGTACGAAGCCAACGTGGAGGAATGTGGTCCAGCGACCTATCAATCACCGTCACACTATCTGCGCTGACGAGGATTGCGTTTCTTGATCAAATGCATGATACACATGTCTCCTGCGCACAGCAAGAAACGCGACGTATGAAAGCGCCGACCTGCCAATCTTTTCTCTGAGCACTCATGCCCGTCAATGTCCGGGTTGCCGAGACTTTTCACTTATAATAAACAGCCTGACCCTGTAACGCCAACATGAGCTCATACTCACCCATTCTTCTCTCTCGACATACCGCAAATCCATCGGTGACCACGACCTCCGATCCCAAATCATTCGGCCCGAACCGCTGGATCAGTTGAAACTCCCCCGGCCCCGTGATGCTGTACGTGTGGATCGAGTGATACGCCGCGGCGTTCACGTACATGTAGTCGCATCCTGCAGTCGAGAAGATGGAGACGTCTGTGCCTGCGGAGGCGTTTCCGAGCGAGTGGTGGGAGAGGATCGTGCCCCTAACGAGGGGTCAAACCGATGTCGTTATGGTAGGATTGACTCACTTGAGAGTGGTCGGATCGATGGAGATCTCGGTGATGTTGCTCTCGCCTGCCGTATCGACGGTGTAGAAGCTGTTGGTAAGGGGAGACTGCGCGGCCCAGCATGTCTACGTGGACTCATCAGACCAGATCTGAAGCAAAGTAGGGAACTCGCCGCCTGCTGAAGAGGGATCGTCCCCTGAACCAACATCTCGTCCGATCCAGGCCTGAAAGTCGAGTAACCCGTCGAGACATCAGTGAGGAAGAAGAGTCCAGCGGTGTTGATATCCTCCTGAATCCCGAACGGGACGGGGTTGGTGTACTTCTTCGGCTTGGACGCGAGGGTACTACCCGTGATGGCGTAGGATGCGATGTAGCCTGGTTGGAAGACGCCGGTGGGGTTGTTGAGGTCGGTTGGGAGACGGCCCTTGATCGCGACAAGGAGGTAGGAGTTGTCGGAGGAGAAGACCATCTGGGAAGGGCCGCCGCCGACGGGTCTGGTTGGGATTCAGCTACGACGCAGCCGAGAACAGGAGGACTTACCCATGAGGTGGAGTGGTCAGGTTGAGGCCGGAGAACATCCTATCCCACCCGGACAAGTGTGTCCATCCGCCACTTCCAGCCGCATAGCACTGGAACCCTGTGACAGCCCCGCCATTGAGTACACAGACAGTACTCCCATCGTTACTCGCAGCGAGGGAGACCGGGAACTCTCCTCCGGACGGATAGGTGTCCACGAAGCTGAGTTGTCCCGGATCGGTCGGATCGATATCGAACACCGAGAACGTGTCGGATCCGGCATTCACCGCGAAGACTTGGGTGCCGGAGACGATCACCGAGCCATCACCGTAGAATGGATCGGGCTGTCTCCTCAGTCAGTGGAAGGGAGCGCGGCGTGGGGTGGAGACGTACGTGGGTTCTCGTAAGGGGAGGGATCGTTGATGCCCGCGGAACCTTTGCCGTAGGTCGAGAATCCGGATCCGGGAGCGAGGGTCCCGTCGGGGAGGATGTAGTTTGATACGAGCTGGTTCCCGTCGAAGCCATTGGTCTGGAAGTAGCTGGGTCCGTTCAGCTCCTCATCATATAAGATTTTGAAGAGGTTGGACTCACTTGGCTCCGAGAGCGTTGGGGTACCACCTGCGGACTGGGGATGCCTGGGTGAGACCGAGGAGTGAAAGGCTGAGGAGAGTTGAGAAGATCATCTTGAATCAGTTTATGAGTCAGATGCGGAAGAACCCTTTGCATTTCCGCCGGGACCCAGATATACCATTGGCCTCACCGAGAGTCGCGCAAGAGATCTACACTTCCGCGGACCGAAATCACTTAGCCCGCACTGAGAAATGGTCTGCTGGACGCTGTCCCGGAGATTAAATTTCTGACACCGGTGCCACCTGCCACTCCTGGCTTAAAAAGCGGGAGCGGATAGAAAGGTTGACTGTGTCATGACGGGATGATGACTGTAGGAAAGCACGTTGACGCCATGGAGCGAAGCCTTGGCGTTTCTTCTTCCACTCAACTCTTTTGTGCCCACTTGCACCAGCCGTGAATAGCAGTGACCCCAAGTCGACCTGATCTGCCTTCCTACCTACAAACCCCGACTTTTTTACTCACCGCCTGAATTCTCGGGACTGTCCCCCATCCAGGCACGAGCGCCATGCCGCAAGACACAGCCATCACCCCTTCCTCGTCGTCTTCACGGTCCTTGCTCAACCTCATCCGAAATCGGAGATCCTCTACTCTCTCACTCATTGATCCCGAAGCGGAGAAGCTTGAGAAGCGACGGACGATCAATCGACGGAGTCAGCAGAAGACGAGGGATTCCAAGGAGGCTTGGATCAAACGGTTGACCGAGGAGAATGGACGGCTCAAGGAGAGGTTGGAGACGAGGTGAGTCGCTGACGCGTCGAGCGGTACAGAGACTGATATGGATTTCGCCAGTCCAACCATCAGCCCTTCTTCCGAGTGAGTGGGAACAAAGTGTTCCGCGGGTTTGACTGATATTTCTCCTACCAGAACCACCTACCGTAACTCCGCCAGCTACACCTCCAGCAAATCCCCCGGCTCCTCATTCCACCCCTCCTCCTCACCCACGCACTCTCGCTACCCCTCCGCCCTCCGTCCCGGTGGGATATCCGTTGACCTCGTGGCCTGTCGTGAAGCCTTCATGGCCGTCCTCGCTTCCGTCTGTGATCCGCATCTGAACACCATCCACGCAGTTTGTCGTCGGTTCAGCGAGAGTAGGGGTCTCGCACCATTCGGTCATTCTCTCCATCCGCCGAGACCGGTGGATAGGCCACTCAACATATACCACCAATATTCCACGCCCCATCTTGACACCACATCATTCAACCCATACAACTTCCCCACCCCCCCGGACTTCGCTCAGCCCACCGCCGATCTCATCCTCTTCCACAACCTCTTCAACACCGTCACCCCGCCCACCGCCTACATCCCCGCGCAAGGCTCCGAAGGTCCCCTCTCACTACCCTACCTCGAACCCGCACACCCAGTCTTCGGACTCGAGATGGACTGCGCCGACATCTGGGGGTGCGTGCTCACTGTCATCGATATGAGCAGGACGGACGCGGAGGCGCTGGCGAGTAGCTTGACGGAGAAGGTTAGGTGTTATGGGTTTGGACCGGTGATTATGAAGAGAGATATGATGGAGGTTTGCGAGGGTGAGTGCATCGCTTGGCCAAGGAGAAAGACCGAGCTGATAGGGCGATAGGGTTTCCACAATCCGTTCACTCGCCCGACGCATGATCTAGAGGCTGACCCCATCCTCGACCGAAAACGATCCGCGACGAGTCGCGCGACGAATTTATGAGCTGTCTCAAGCGACTTTATGCGAAGTCATGATGATCACTCCAATCGATGCTCGACCGACATGACTGATCGCTGCTACTCGTCATCAACGCCTCAAACACCTCTCCCCACCAATGCGCTCGTCTCTGGAGGAATCGAAGAGCTGTGACGGACGACGGGGTCAATGTTGGCAGAGATCGAAGACCATTTCGGCGGACGAGCCGAGGAGGAAAGGTGGTCTATCGTATATCACGAAATCTGATGGATCACATGAATGGGGCTGTAGAATTCTCGATCTCCTTGGGAGTCAGCGGGACTGAACGTTTGAGGATAGGTAATCGAACATGGTATACTTTACCGGTACGTGTCGCAACTTTCCTACTCTATCAACCT
>JAABUH010004030.1_pt1 | contig 12163 bp, 21 predicted proteins | sample 5559121 | NCBI WGS metagenome assembly JAABUH01 (sample SAMN10711871, study PRJNA513364) | rock metagenome | isolation source: Antarctica rocks | place: Antarctica: Victoria Land, Battleship Promontory nord | collected 2015-12-28 | reverse complement strand
CTGATCCCGTCCCCCCAACCCCACCTACGCATCCATCACAGCCTCCTCCTCCCGCCCACCTCTCCCTTCACCCGGTCCTCCTCAACTGGGCTGGTCCGCCGAAGATGTAGATCGCTCGGAACGGCTTGATGAGCTTAATCCTTATCCCTCTGTGATACCAGCTGGTCCGAGTCCGCCTTGGCGGCGAGGCGAGACTGCAGCTGGTCCGAGCACGCCGACTGCCCAGAGCAGGCGGGCTTCGCGTATGATCACGCCGATGTTTACCCTTGATGAGCTGCTTGGGAACGCTAATCCCTCACCTCCTTCTGGTCCACCAAGGCCGCGGGCCCCCAGCGAACCTGCGACGGTCACCTCGGGCGCGCATCGACACTACGCCAACCCCTTCAGCCTGCCGGGGTATCAAGACGTCTGGCCAAGCGGTGATGCTCGACGAGAACGACAGGGGAGCTGGGATGGGCCATCAGACGCTGCCCGTCGACTCGGCTACGTCCCAGCTCCAACAACCATCTCAGCTCCGGCGACCTCGAATGCCACTGCAGCACGAGGCGAGACCGACGGACCGATGGGTACAGTAGCTCGCCGACATCGACCACGTATATTCCGTCCTTCCCACCCGGCGTACGATCCCGAGGAGGTCCTTCCCAGCCCCAACGACTTGTATGCGATGGAGAATGAGGATGGCGAAGGTGAGGATCATCCCTGGTTGGTGAGATCTGGACGGGCTAGGCTTTATCAACATGAGAATACCACTGGGGACGATTTGGATGGGTGGGGCAGGGCAGAGGGATCGGCGACGGGGTCGTTGAGTCGGGGCCGGAATAATCGGCGGAGAAGGAGTCTGGTTGAGAGGAGGGAGGCGGAAGAGGACGAGAGGGTGGGACTGCAACCGACCAATGTGGATGTCGCGAGGGGTTCGGAGCCTTTGATCGTTCGAAGTAAAGGTGTGAGGCGACAGAGAGAGGAGAGTGAGGTTGAGGTGATCAATGGCCTGGCTACCAAGCTGCGAAAACGTCGGAAGCTAGAGGCCATCCAGAAGGCGACCGTCACGGTACCATCGCATTACCCGGGCTATCTATCATACTCCACTCTGGACCCCTCGACCCCTCTCCCGTGCTCCTTCGTCCCACCCACTCGACCCTCTCGACTCGCCCTTACCACCATATTCGTACCAGGCCGTCCAGGACCGATGCGTCCCAAGATAACGTTCACCACTCACCCCACTCCAAGACAGAACGATACCGACGCCGCTGCTTTACGCACCCACGAACCAATACCAGTAAGCTGTGGGGTACACTATTTCGAAGCGGAAGTCCTCAATCAGGGCGAAGAGGGTTTCATGAGTATCGGGTGGATGAAAGCGGGTTTGGAGCTGGGGAGATTGGTAGGGTGGGATAGGGGGAGTTGGGGCTGGCATGGGGATGATGGGATGAGTTTTGAGGGGGCACCTTTGGGGGAGAGCTTTAGCGAGAAATGGGGCAGTACGTCGGCATCGAGCTTGAGCTCGGTGGATCGTGCTGATCGGGTGCAGCGGGAGATACGGTGGGGTGTGGTATTGATTTCGGGACTGGTCGGGCGTTCTTCACCAAGAATGGAAAGTTTGTCGGTGCGTGCTTCGCTCCTTTCTGCCCGAGTGATCCTGATGGATGTGTTCCAGGTCACCGCTTCAAGAACCTCTCGTCTGGCTTGCATCCCGCGATCGGCCTGCGTACACCACGCGAAGCCATCGCCGTATCCTTCTGTGGCCCATTCCTGTTCGACATCGATGGGTATGTCCGGAAACTTCGCGACGAAGCGTGGAGTGTGGCAACTCGGCCGAGAGAGGTAGCGTTCGCGCCAAGGCTATGCGACCAGACAAGCGCTAGGCGGGTACCCATCGATGTAGACTCGGTCCAGGCGGAGACAGCTAAAGACAAGAAGCCGGATCGGATCCCGAAGACCTCACCGCTTCGAGGACCGGAGGACAAGACTACGGCGGCGTTCGTGCTCGATTACCTCGCTCATAATGGGTACGACAAGGCCTTGCGCCTCACAAAAGAAGAGATGACTCGGCGACAATGGCTCAATCCTCGTCCACCTGTCATCGATACTCAAAGCTTACTCACGCATACCCGGACAGACGATGATGGGAACCGGACCGGAACTCCCTCGCTCTCCGCCAGACTCATCAACCTCCACTCGCAAGTCACGAACGCCCACACCACCGCGATCCCATGGGACCTCATCGACTCGCTCGATCCATGGCGTCAATACCGCCCCGACTCCCTCTCACATCGTCTCGAGATCCAGGACTTCCTCCGTCTCTTGCGACAAGCGGACGACCTCCCGGAACCAGAAGCGGAAGTACTCGACGACGAGGCGATTCACCGCGGCAAGCGACTGCTCGGGCGGTCCAAGGAGGAGTCGTGGAGTGCAGAAGATCGGAAATTGCTAGATCAGGTGTTCGGACTACTGGGGATCCCGGTGAGCGAGTGGGATTCAGGACCTGGATCGGTTGCGGGGGAAGAGAGGAGGAGGGCGGATGCGGATGAGCTGGTGGCGCATATCCGACGTGAGTCGGGATCTGGGACTGGTGAAGGGGAGAATGTGCTGATGATATGTAGGGGAGAAAGGGATGAATCAGCGGTCGTGGCTGGAACAGGGGATGAGGCAAGCTGTGCTCGTTGGGAAGAGGTTGGCGGAGGTGGATGGTAGCGCGGGGCTGGTCGATGTGAGGCGGATCTGGGAGCGGGAGCGGGAGAAGCCTGCGGAGTCTGGCGGGGAAGAAGATGGGGAGTGGATGAGACCTGAGTCTTGATGCAAGTTCAGGTCACACCGAGAAGCATGCACAGCGATCTAACAGCAAATTCCGGTATTCCCGAAATGCATCTTCAATATCGCGTGGTGAGGTGATGAGGAGGGGTCAGTCATGATACGTCGCTTCGTCTGGTGGGAACGTGCAGTAGGGATCAGGATAAAAGAAAAGGCTTCACATGAACCAGACGTAAAACACTCCTACCAGCTTCTCGGACGTCCATCAAAGGAGGGAATATCCTTTCATTTGTCTGAGATGGTCAAGAGTATTCTATCGATCACGGTGACATGTACGTGTATGCATGCCGAGACTATCGATGGGGATCCCAGTGCGTCGTACCCATAAGTAAGAAACTCTCATACGGCACAGACCGTTCTTCCAGCTCCGGCTGGAAAGTCTGCACCGACGCGTACGCTCGTAGCGCATAGCGGTAGTAACACTCACTGCGACGAGTCAAACTCAGCCCGTTCATGTCTGGAAGGGAAATCAGACTGACTTCGCTGCGGGACTGATCCAGTGCTCGCGCATATCCCTCCAGCTATTCTCGGCTATCCGCTCTACTCTGTCCGCATTCGCTTCATCCAGTAGCTCTTCCATAACACCCGGAAGGTGCTCTTCCAGCGGAAAAGGGACTTCGACGACGTTCTGGTGCGATGAGTTTGGATCCGGATTGAGGAGGTGGTGATAGTGCTGAATATACCGTAAGGGATGGGTGACGATGACCGAGCGGCATTGCTGCAGGTATCTGAGCACTCATCAATCGAGTCCACTCAAAAAGAAGTGGTTGACCTACTTGAGGCGACCGGAGTACGCCCATCCCTCGACATGAGCCAGGAAGGCGAATTGACAGTGCTCGGGAATAGTCTTCAGATCCCCATTATTCTTCTCGCGGCCTTCTGCGTCTTGGTTGATAGCACCCCAATTTAGCTCTTTGACGTCGGACCAGGGCTGATCGTGACTCGCTCGAAGGAGTTGCTATCGAGGTCGAGCATAAGCACGTGAGACAGCGGGTCAGAGCATCGAGCCTCTCACCTGTCGGACCTCGACCATAGGTACACCGCGCCACATCAACTTCCGAGTCTTCTTCTCCCAGCTACTTGAGACGTTTTCCCGATAGCCCAAGCCAGCCTCGTAAGCACGTGTGTCCGCTCGGACTTCTGTGTACGCTCCGATTCCGGGTTCGGGCCACGAAAAGAAGCCAAAATCTACGCACAGTGGTCAGTCGATCATCTCCACGAGAAAGAAGGCATCGACACTCACCAGGCATGAGCCACAGCTGTTCCTGCTCAGGAGCACGGTCGAGTGCGAAATGGGGATACTCGCCTGCTCCTCCGTCGCCTGTTTGGAGGACAAAGCTGATCCGATCAGTGAAGCATCAATGAAGGAGGCTGAAGTGGGCTCACTCCACATCGGGGAGGGGTTCGGGACTGGTAAGAAGGGTTCTGTACACCGCCGCCATAGCCGCGTGCGTGCGGCTGTTGATACTCCCATAGAAGCCCTTCACGAACAGCTATGTCCCTTCAGCGTTTGGCTTCACCGGAAGAAGAGCATACTTTGTTGTCGAGGATCACGAGCCGAGCTTGCCCGTCATCCCGCTCGGCATCGTCCACATCCTCCTTCCTGATGCCGCCCTTTGCTCTATACCACTTCTTCGCGCGGTCCGCCTCGAGGTAGAGCTCCGGAAAACGGGTCATGCATTCCGAAGCGGACAGATGACGATTAATGGTGTCGGAAGGATGGTTAATGAAAGTTGATGGATGAGAAAGGTTGGGGAAGGTGAATGATGTGCCCGAGTAAAGCAGGACGGTGGTGAGGAGGACGGAGAGGATGAATGCCGCCGTGATGAGCACTCGAGGTGACGGCGCCGCCATTCTTGGCGTTGGCGTGAGTCAGGACAAGAAGGCGCAGTCAAAGGTATCATGATTCGTTGAATCTCACGCGTCATCAGGGATGATCAGGGGTGACGACAGGTTTTCCGTGCCTGGTTGAGCATAGTTTCCGTTGGGGCAATCCAATCAACCACTTTCCACCTTCACTTTCCACTTCGACTACCGCATGACGGCGACCTCGACACATTTCAGAGTGGATCGATGGCTGATGGGCAGAATCCGCCGTCTGCCTTGGCGACTAGGCGGTATCATCTCCGTATTCGCCGGTGTCACCCTCCTCCTTCACCTCTTCGCCCAGGTCAACTTCCTTCCGCTCGATATCGCGAAGACACGATGGACCGAGCAAAGTGTACGGAAATACACATGGCTGCCCACTGCCGATTATGACATGTGAGTGGGAACTCACCTTCTGTCCAGACCGAAGCATACCTCTGCGATCATGAATCTCCTATGATCCATGCCCTCCTTTCGCCCTTTACGCCCAAAGGCCCCGCCCCCGGCTGACGAGCCGCAGCGTGATGGCCTATTTCGACGAAGGCAATGAAACCATGGCCGATGCGATCCGACAAGTCACCGATCGATTACCCCTCTTCACACGACATCGAGTCATCATCTATACCAAGAACGGGGAGCATTCGGGGGACGCGATGAACGGGCTATTGGCGTTCGCGGATGAGGTGGTTTGGTTGCCGAATGTGGGACGGGAGGGGGATACATATCTCGTAAGCCAGTCCCATCAGTGAGATCTTTCGAGTAGCTCAGACGTCTCCAGACACATATCACGAGACACTACGACAGCGCTTTGACCAATCTTGCCAAATACACTATCTTCATGCAGGTGCGAGAGCTCTCCTGCAAAACTGTCCTACGTCCCATGTCCAATCTCCCCTTAGCTCCTTTGATTGCTCCGTCCCTCTTCCTTCTTCGTTCCAACTTCGTGGTCTCCGTGTTTCCACCTCCTTTCGGCCTTCCATGGTCATCTCGCAATTCCGCACAGACCTGAAACCGCTCGTAGCCCCACCTAGCCTGGGACTGGATCATGCTCCCCCGCCTCAGAACGCTCTCTCCCAAAACTGGCTTCATGTCCCTCGGTCCCTATAACACCCAAACATGCGGAGTCGACGCCCAAGGCAACGAGTTTCCCAGGATGGCAGATATATACAGCGCTTTCACCGAGGAGCTATGTCCTCCTGTTCCTGTCCTTGTGCGTCAGCCCTTCCAATTCGATCAATCGTCGCTGATGGGACCAGTCAACATGGGCTGGACAGTTTGTGGTGAGCAGGAAGCGGATTCTGCAGAATAAGCGGGAAACGTATCAGAAGCTGCTGGACCTGTTCCACGCGCCACCGGATCACTGGATATGGAAGGAGGGTTGGTGGAACAATGAGCCGGCCAATCCGACGTTGGGTGAGTCGCCATACTTCGTCTCACCGCCGGCTGGAGTGAAAGGGAAGCGACTGACGAAATGGAGCAGGACACGCGCTAGAGAGGACGTGGCCCGTGATCTTCGGGTGTACGGATGTCGCCCTAGCGGAAGGTTGCGGCGAAGGAAGTGGGATGGGATGTCAGTGCTTGGATTAGGGTGGATAGACAGGGACGGGAGTGTGTATACACGGCTTCTCATATACCGCCTATATGCACGCCAAGTCGATACCACCTTCGTCATTTTCGATCAGTGCCTTGCTTTCGTTCGTTTCGGCATTGCGCTTGGTCATCTACAGTGATATGCACGCGTTGCAAGCCTGTTGATCTTTCCCGCCTCTCGGATTCAGCCCTTAATAAAATCATGAATCCCGTCTGGCTCGTCCGTATGACCGACCAGCATCCGAGCGGGGCGAGAAGCAAGCCAGTACATCCCTCGGCATCGGGCCCCGAGCCCTCCTTTCTCTGAATCACGTATCTATCATAGATATACACGTTCTAGACACGATAGACACGAAGAACTTGTCGTATCCAGCGAATTAGTCTCGCAAGATGTCGAATCTGTTGTAACTTATGGTGCTCCCACTGAGATGTCAGCGGGAGCACCACTGTTGTGACTTATGGAGCACCACTGTTGTGACTTATGATGGATGCATAAAAAAGCACAGCCATCGTTGGCTGGAAATAGGAAAGTAGTGGAACCGGACAGACTGTTCGGCACCGGGCGCGACGCACCCTACCCCACCTTCTCTCGCTACCTTCCAGTCTGAAACAGGTTTCTGCTGACGCGTATCGAAGCGCCTCATCTGCCTGCTTTGGTAGCGCTCCCGATTGAAGTCTCGGAATTTGGTAGATGGGCGAGGGAGAGGTGGTGGATGGGTGGACGGATGGCGAGGTGGTTGTTCGGTATCTAAGCCACACGGTGTCAAGTCATTACGATCAAGGAGACGAGGGGATACGTACATTTCTAGCACGCCAGTTCTCGCCAGGATTCAGAGCATTCGTCTTTCATTTGAGAGAGGGTCCATTGGAAGTGGACGCAGAAGAAGAGAAGGTCCCGCTCGACGTCCCGACGTCGACTTCCTTGCCCGCAAAGGCAAAAGTAGTTGCGGATGGACTGGATGACGAGAGCGCCATGAGAGGACTTGCACCTGCTTGAGCAGGTACTGGCTCCGAGGACGATGATGAGGAGTGCAGTGTGAGATGTCCGGAAGAGAGCGCTGATATGACTCCGCTGCTTTCGGTGATGGCGCTGTACTGAGCAATCACTTCCGGTGGCATCGGCTCGCTTGCTGATCCGAGCGAGAGGGTCGATATCCGGAAAGCATCGCGCGCTACCAAGACCTGAAGCAGCGGTTTCACCTGATAGGATCAAGGGACGGCCGACCAACAAACATCGTCATCGGGTGCAGACACCGTCCACTTGATATGACCGAGAGGGTGGTATTCGCCATGCTTGACGGCGAGGTATCGGACGATGGGTTCAGGTGAGGACGGTCCGGGCTCGGGATAGGCGATGTCGAGGAGGGTCTTGTGGGGATGAAGGGAAGGAGGGAGAAAGTCGAGTGTGCAGGGATACTTGTAGACGGCCGTGAGACCTAAATGCGTTACGGGTAAAGAAATCCACACTATCCGCCACGTGATGTCTGGTGCCTGGCCTGTTTCGAGATGATGAATTGCAGCGGCAACCATGAGAGGGCAAAGGAAGTCCATACATTGCATCATCCTTGACTCGATTGGGTAACTTCCCGCTGTGCCTCCTGCTCGATTGCTGTTGCTCACTCTGGCTAGAGAACCCTTGATCACCTCACATTTCTCCATTCACCCACCCTCCTAACCCTCAGTACACATCGACGCCTTCCATCATGCTTCGAAACGATCACGAGCGGCAAATGATGAGCTGGAGCCGGTGATATGGGTCAACACGCTGAGCCGGCTTGGAGGAGGTATGGGGATTTCCGGGGCGGGATCGTATCACGTGGAGAGGGAAGGATTGCGATTCCTGGTGCCAGTCGCTCATGAGAATGAGCTCCGCGTCTGTAAATATCTCCCACCAATGCACCTTCTCGGCTCCCATATCATGGTCGGAGACCTGGGATACGGCATGCGACCAATGAGATATACTTTGACATCGAGGAATCCCTTGAAGCGATCGTCGACCGGTAAGTGAAGCGTATCTTACTGAGGCTGACAGGAGCAGAGAGGTGCTGTGCTTTCGTCGAAGGTGTTGAGACGAGTCAATCACAGCTCTCGATTATCTGGCAACCTGGACCTCTGCTCACCCTTGGCGATCCCAAAGTCATGCACCGCACAGATCGAATCAAGGATTACGTAAATCCGTCGTCCTCGAGCGTGCCCCCGTCGTCTTCCCGGGCTGGTCTGCCCGGGACCTTCTTTCCCTTCGCGAACCTCAAACCTCACTCGTATGATTGCCCTCCTTTGACTCCTGCAAACAGGCTCAAAGGAACGAAAATGACACCGCCCCTGTACGTCCCTTGATGCGCAGTCCATCCGGAGCTCCCCCTCGTTTCATCCTGTCCTTTCTCTACCCCCTCCTTTCGGAATCAATCTCGTTGTGTTTGCGATTTGGTACGCATGATACGCGTGCTACTCTGCTGGAATCGACATCCCTGGTGAACGGCGCTCTCTCCCTTTGTTCGCCATTCATTCCTGCAGTGCGATCTTTTGATCAATCTCCTTTGTCCTCCCCCACAACTTTCAACCGGTTTGGTTTGAACCGGGATCAAGGCACCATCTCGGCGGCCCGTGCTATGATTCTTTTACCCTTCATCAAGCACCCCTTTCCTCGTCCCTCGGACCGCCTCTTTCCCTGAATTGATCTTTCTGCCGCCGGATAAAGTTTGCTCTGATCGGTCTCACACATAAATACCTTTCCCCACTCTGACGGCCTCGCGCGCACCCCTCTCACCCACCATCATCTCATATCGCTGACCATGTCAGGACTCCAACTGCAGACGTCGCCGACCACCTCCTCCGTCAAAGTTTCACCGCATTCGGTCACGCTTCCGATCTTGATCCCTGGCTCCGTCTGTGCTCCGACGCGTCCAACGACCTCAGATCCTTCGCCATTTGGTCCGACGACACCGACCGAATCCACTTTCTACCGATCATCATACTCCTTCCCCCGCGATCCTGGGAGTATCCGAGTCGCAAGCCTGAGAAATACCCCACGTACACCCCAATCAGGCTCGTCTTCGCTCGAGAACAGTACCGAATTTCCAAAGAAGAATTCCTCAGGAACGATGAAGAGGAAGGTGGTGATTATGGGTTCGCCCAGTGTCGGTCAGTGACGCCATCCCCTCTCTTTCATCATACCCCGGTATTGACTCGCTGCATCGTCTAGGCAAGACAGCCCTAACCCAGCAATATGTCGCTCCACCGACTTACACCGAATCCTATTTCCCGACCATCGAGGCGACCTCCCACAGACACGTCACCTTCGACGGCGTTGACTATGAATGCGAGATAGTCGATAGCGCAGGCCAGGTGAGATCGACGCGTCTTACCCAACACAAGGCTTACAAGCGCCTTCTGCCAGGATGAATTCACCCGCCTCCCCATCAAATACGCCGTTGGAGTCCACGGCTACCTCCTGGTCTACTCTATAAACTCACCCCTATCATTCCAGATGATCAAGACGGTCCATAAGAAGATTCTCGATTTCGCCGGGCTCGAGAAGGTGCCTTGTGTGATCGTTGGACAGAAATGCGACCTGACTGGTGAACGGTGAGCTCGTCTGCAGATACGGCTTGGCGAAAGCTCATCGCGTTGCTAGGCGTGTGACGCTGGCCGAGGGCGAGGCGCTCGCCAAGAAGCTCGGCGTGGCTTTCGTCGAGTCTAGCGCTAGAGACAACAAGAACGTCGGTGAGTCCGCGTCTTCCGTGTCGCGAGCAGCGCTTGTGGCTTATCCCTTCCTTAGGCAAGGCGTTCGAGATCCTCCTTCGCGAAATGCAAAAGGAATACAACCCGGCCCCTAAGAAGAAGAAGGCGAGCTGGTGGGGCCGGAGCCGATAAACTCGCCTCTCTTTACCGCCACCAACCATTACGCCCATCCTTCCGTCCCGGTCGTTCCCGATACATGTGACTATCCGACAAGACCGACACGTCCGCGCTTCAGGCTTCTTCACTATATTTTCGCGGTCTCTTCTTGTACCTTTGATCCGGCTTTCGTTCCGTTGTATTAGGTTTAAGTCTCGAGTTTTTGCATATATCATCGAACCCCTTCATTTGTTAGTCCGTCCATACCATCCTGGGCCGCTGAGTCGTGTAGTGAGCATTATGACATCACATGAAACACGTCGGCGAGTGGGTTGGCGATTGGTAATGATCCGCAAAGGACGCTGGCTAGGATGAGTGTGGAGGTTGTGGTGAGGATGGTCGAGGGGTAGAAGTGGATTGATGGAAGAATTAGGGCAGGGACTGTGTCCGCTATCTCGTTCGCTGCTGCATACGCGCATTTGGCGTATGAAAAGAGTCCCTAAGCCCCCCAGGCGGATTGGCAGGCTGACAAGGGCCTCCTCGATGGCACCATGCACTTCGTCAGGGGAAGGCCCTAGAGACCGGAATCTGGTGCACGCAGCTCCGCAGTAGGGAGCCGAGGCGATCCCATAAGACTGTGAGGTAGGCGGAATATAGGGACCGTTGGTGGCGAAGATTCTGCTGTACAGAAATGCGAAGGAGAAGCATGGTGTGTTTGCTTCGGGAGGCTGGGGAGCCGCTCGATGAGTTTTCGTTCAAGTTTGATGTGCCCGTCGAGGAAGGCGTGCCTAGCTGTCCGGGGACCGACGCAAGTCCCATATCCCGAATCGTGTCCAGGCTGTGAGTCTCCTACTGTTGAGGCAAAGTGTTGTGTCGGCCTCCGAGAGGAAAAGCTCGACGCGATGTGAAATCCCGTCGTCCGGGCCCAGAATATATAGGTCGTCGAGGTACGCGACAATGAGGTGGTCTGGACCAAGGAAGGCACCAAAGTCGCGTAAAAGAGGGCGCAGAGCAGAGAAGAAAAGGGGCAGGATTGCGAGCGAAGTGAAAACAAAGTGCTTTTCGGGGTTTCCTCCATGCCTGGGCGAATAGCGGATGGGGCCCCGAACAGCAGAGACTGGCGCCACAGGAGTCACATATCTCCTCGTCGGGACTGGTGTGTCCGCGACCGTCCATCTCGACCGTGGCACGATATTGTCACTTGAGTCCTCGTCTACACAGAGGCGGAGTGAACCGTCTGGTTTCTTGACAAAGAGGATGGATGAAGCCGCCGGGCTGGAACTGGGACGGATCCCTTCTCGAGGTTCTCCTTTCGGTAATCGTCCAAAGCTTTGAGTTCTACTGCAGACAGGGAATAGATCGGTCCGAAAGGGCGCAAGTCTCCTTCAAGTGGAATGTTATGATCGTATTGTCTGTGGTTTGGTAGCTTGTCAGAGTTGCATTTCTTGAAGACTTCAAGGTATTCGTGGAATTCAGGCGGAAAGGATTGCTGAATTGACTTGATGTCTGATACAGAGTTGTTGTCATCCTCAGCCGGGTGAGGATTGATGATAAGTAGTTGTTGTGAGAGCAGAGCAGAACGCTGCCGCGCTCAAAAGAGATATCTTGGGAGGGGCCAGAGTTGTATGGATTGGCGGGACTGTGACCTATGTGAGTGTGGGGGACTGTGACCCGCCCAGACTTGCTGTTGATGGGCATTTGAGGCAATGGAAACGGACAGATTCCTGGACTTCTTGATTTGCTTGAGATCCGCCGGAATGCCTCGAGTCGATCAGACGGAGTGGTTGAAAGCGTTGTAGCCGGAAGAGTTTGGACGTGTTGTTGACCGTATTGATAGCCCCTGAGAAGGGCTCCAGAGCTGGGGGCTGGATTAAACTTGGGGCTTCATGTTTTTGACTCATTGCTGACGGTAGCGTTGAGCTTTTGATTGACTTGGTGGAGCGACGGCAGTCTGCCACGACATGACCTGGTTTGACAGTAGAGGCAAAGCTTGTTGTCCATCTTAATCTTTCGCTCCTCTGGAGAGAGCCGTGCATCGCGGCATCTACCTCCATCGGAACTG
>JAABUH010004029.1_pt1 | contig 12166 bp, 10 predicted proteins | sample 5559121 | NCBI WGS metagenome assembly JAABUH01 (sample SAMN10711871, study PRJNA513364) | rock metagenome | isolation source: Antarctica rocks | place: Antarctica: Victoria Land, Battleship Promontory nord | collected 2015-12-28 | reverse complement strand
TGATTTCTGGTTGGGTTAGTTATAAGACTGGCCCTCGGCGTGAGGCGCTCCAAAGAGACATATCTGAATGCCTTGATTTGAAGGTGAGAAATCGTTATTTGGCAATACAAAGTACTATTTGCAGTTACCCCTATTTCATAGTGAGCTGTCCAGAATTTAGATTTTCCAAAATCGAGGGTCCACCCTCTGCAAATTTTGCCCTGCAACCAACCAATTCGCTGAAGAAGCCTAACCACCACCTCACAGACCTTTAATTCCTTCCATTCGGTATGTAATATGAGGTTATACAAATGCGATCCCTTCATGTATATCTGACGTGTTGCAGAATCAATTCCAGCGCGATTTCAGCGCGATTCCAGCGCATTTCAGCGCGATTTCAGAGTATGATCTCTTCTCTTGCCTTCACTCAGAAGGATCGGATAGCAGTGCATCTACAGCAGAAACTGTCGCCTGAGATCATTGTCGACGTCGAAGAAGTCTGTGCTAAAACTGTCAGAAGAATCAGAGCTAGATTATAAACATACGATCAACACACATCTTCTAATAAAATGAGTGCTCTGAGATCGATGCTCTTGATTCATTCTGCTGTTGTCGAGAGATAGGGTACAGGTGCGGTATAGAAAGCCGTACCGAAGCAACAGAGAAAGCAAACAACAAACATGTGCAATGATCGTGCTAGTAGAAAGGTACTGTAAAACGTGTATATCCCTTCTCTCTATCTACAAGCCGCAATGACATCTATATGTACACTCGAAAAACGTCCTCCGACTCTCCTATCATTGACTCAGACCCCGATCTCTTTCCTCTTACTAACTATCTCGTGGGAATGATGCAGGCAGCCTCACGACATTCGTTTCTCATCTAATTAGTGATCGTTTCTTGATCACTACAGAAAGAATCAAGAAGAAAACAGAAAGAGAACAGCAAGAGAACAATCTATTCGTCAACGCTCGAGAAAACAGAAAGAATACAATCTATCATTAACGTCCGAGCAATTACTCTCGAACGCTTTCATTCATCATCTTTCATCGACTTAATATCATTCTTGACGCAGTAGAAATAGAATTTAGATTCATAGACTGCAATCTCTGTCTCTTTCATTCTTTCATGAGTTCTTCTCATCTGATTCAATGCAGATTTTCAATGAAATTCAACAAATTCTTTTACTTGCTTCAGATCTTGATCAAACAAAAGACTTCTCTCTTTCAACATTTTTATCGAATTTCAGCTTTGAAAATCTATCAGCGCGTTCGAAGTCGAACATACTTCTCGAATTTTCACGATGATAGAATGACAAAACGATACTTTCTCTTGTTTATCGTTTTCTAGTTCAGAAGAGATCACGTTGATGAGTCTTTGATCTCATAGTGCGACGATCACTTCATTCTTAGTTTCACATTTTGCAATTTTCATGTTGACTTCATCTTTGAAGATCGCTGTGTGATAGATGAGCACTGCAATACGTTGTTCATCAGATTTATCTTTATTATCGTGTGATAGATGTGACATTCAGAAATGAACACTGTCTGCGAAGCAAGACTGATTTACTCATTTCAGATCTGATCTTCACGAATCATTCTCATTGAACATCTCGAGTACTACGCAGTGAGTATATTCATTCGTTGCTAGATTTCGCTTGATCGCTTCTTTTCATTATTTTTTCATACAAAGATGTAAATCAAGAATGAATTCATTGTTTTTATCAATCAATTCATCTGCAAACACTATTGTGTTCTGAATTCAACTTTGTTCTCTATCACTCATCAAATCATTGACATTCAGATTCAGATTTACATGTCTTATGAGTTCTGAATCGTTCTTGAAAATGATCTTCATGAAATATGAGAAAGTCAGAAGATTGATTTCATGATTCAATTGAAGAATCACAGTAATGAGATAGTACACTATATTCTGACGTACTAATTGTTGCAACATGATGTACATAGTCGTTCTCAATCAGTTGTGATTTGTAAGATCTAAGTTATTTCTCTGATGTCATAAGTACATGTTTAGTTTCTCTCTTATCAAGACTCATGTATTGTCATTCAATATTCAATCAAACACATTTGATAACACTAATGCATCATTTTTCTTTCACTTCTGATACTTGATCTTCTCTATGAACATGTTATGAATCAGAAATGTATCAATCTTGTAATTCTGTGACATATGCAATCATAGTTGAAATAGTTGTAGTGAGTCAGTGAAGTGAAAGAAGTGACTATCTCGACGAAATCAGTCTGCGAAAGTGACATCAATTTTCACGAAATTTAGTCGAAATCTATAGTCGTATATGATATTTATATGATCAATAAGTATTTCAAACGACAACTCATTTGTCAATAACTTGAGTCTATTTCTCAACTTCTGAAGATGTGAATGATACACAAACGTTTCTTCACTCTTAGTTTTGAAGCGATATTCTCTCAGCAACTTCATTGTCACGATCAAAGATATTGAATCAAGATAATCAAGTCTCTGCTTTCATGTATGAGACATTCATATGCAAGAGCATGCTCTACTCTCTCTCATCTTTCAGATATTTTCGATGATTTGATAACACAATCGTTGAACTTTCGATTGTACACTTTCTATCGCTGTCACAATGATAGCTTTCTCACAGACATTCACAGTATCACTCATTTCTGTTTCTAAGCTGTACTGTAAAAGAATCTTTTCATTATTCATGATTACATTTAGCGAAAGAGCAAGTCTTTGCTCATCATATTCTGCTAGCTTCAAGAACATTGAAGCGATCGAGATAAGAAAATGAGAAGACATAAAAAGATGTACGTGTAATGTTCTTGAAGAATTTAACGACGTGAACGAAGTGATCGTGTCAAAAGAGATTGATGTGACAATTCTTGATGATTGACGAAATCTTATCATCAGACTTTGCATCGCTGACATCGATGAATTAAGATCTGAGATCATTACTACATCGCTTGCAGTCAACATGAAGTATGAGTCTTCATTCTTCAACACTACTGATGAGCATTTTGATTGTGACAACAGTATCAATGATCTTGATCTTCTTTCAAAATTGAACTGCGAAACTGCTGATGAGTTAAAAACAGTCTCGACATGATTTGTTTTCAAGATCATGTCGCTGATATGCTCACATAACAAGTCAGACTTTATTCATCTTCAGTTTATGTGATTTAACTTCTCATTTGTTAACATAACTTCAATTTGATTTGTGATCAATTTGTTGAAGTCTGTGAGTTGTGAGAATGAAAAGATCAAAACTCGATCTCTGCTGATAGTTGTCTGCATCGCTCTATGATATATTATCTGCTTCATCATTGCTCTGATCAGATGCTCATTCTGAATTCTTGCAATGATTGCATGCATTTTATTCATCACTTCTCTTTTTATTGAATACAATGAAGAATCTTTCTTTGAAATTCAAAGATTCAGTAGTTTTGAATCTCATCTGTTCATCATGATTCTTTTTGTCTCAATTATATCTCTTCTATTTTTTTCAATTCTCTCATGCTCAATATTCATCATCTTTCATTCTTCTTTCTCGCTAGTCATTCTTGAATAAAGTGAGTTGTTATCAAGAAATTTCACGAAGCTGTACATCAAATTCTTTACATTGACGTGTAATTGCATAATCTGATCTTGAAATTGATGAATTGCTGTCTGTCGTTCTTGTTCTGTGCGCAGAGAGTTCAAGTAATCGACTAGTTCTTTTTGATCATTTATGAAGTGTTTCAGATGATGCAGCGTTATCACAGAGCTTGCTCTAGTGAGTGTCATTGAAATGATGAAAGTAAAGATAGTTAAAGAATTTGAATGAGATTCTTCTGAGAAAATGTGTAAAAGCTTTTATTGATGAAAGCTTCAATGTGAGCTTTTAATGTCTGAGAAAACAAATGCTGAGTGAAGAGTTACATGAAATGTTTAGTCGTTCTAATGTGAATTCAAATAACAGAAATAATGAAATACGTGAGATTTTTAGATGTTCTAGTGCGAGTTCAAATAACAAAGATGATAACTATGTTGAAAGATAGAAAATACATGTTGAGTTTTTTAAAGCTCAGCACTAGTAGAAATTGCTTGCAGTTTTGCAAATAATTCTTCTGCGACTTGCGCTTGTCATAGCTGAGAGAATGTTGATGACTCGATATTAGTAACAAATCTCTCAGCTGACTGATTGACTATTTTTCTACGCTATCTGCTGCACATCACATGAGTTAGATCAACTTAATATAGCATCATGTTGTCTTATCGTGTGTTGTTTAAGTCGATCTTGATATATTCTTGATCTTCGATCTTGATATATTTTCTGATATGTGATCATCGATCGATTTTGATTCTTGCTCTAAGCTCTAGCTTTAATCATTACGCAGTGAACTTTAGCGCGTACTCTGCGAATTGATTAGAATTTCACTTTGTTCATTCGAGATTAAAGCATTTTGAAACTTTCAATTTTCAATATTGAAGTAATTCAGTATTGACATTGCAGACGTCTGCATCTTCATTCTCATTCTTCTTTTCATATGCTCAAGCAACTCGAAGCGACTTTATGACATTCTTAACAACTTATGATCTTCTTGCATCAACTTCGCTTCTTGATGACTTGACAGAAGAAGAGTTAATACAAGTGACGTTGTACAAGACAGTGTTATTGAAGCTGCACTCTTGAGTGTGAACAATCTTATTTCAACTCAACAGAAGTTTTAGCAACAGATGCTCTTTTCAAGTTCACGAAAACTCTCAGTTAATAATGAATAAAATTCAGCGATGCATTCGAATCTCTGATCGAAACATTAATCGCAATTTCTGACACAGTTTTCTCAATGAGCATTGTCATCAATAGATTCTGATCTTCATTCTTCTGTTCATTGCTGATCTCACTTTTTGATGCTCAATTTACACACTTCTTCAATTTATTTTCTGCAATCATTTCTTTCAAGATTGCTTCATCGAGCTCTGCAATTTTATATCACTCTTTTTCAATGTTCATCTTCACTACTCGAAAAGATTTCAGTCATCTTCATGTCAATTTCAGCGTATGCATGTTGTTCAATTTGATGTCATGCAGCAGTACAAGATCATTCTTCAGAATTGAACTAGTATGAACACATCTGTGATCATCTCATACATCTTTGTCGATCTTTCTCATTCTTCTCAAATGCAACGCGATCTTCTTCAAATTCTTGTCTCTGCGTTCAAGTTGTCAAGCACGAAGAGTCAATAACTCATCAGTCGTGCAAACATTGTTTCATGAAAGAATCTGTCAGATTGAAACATCAAGTTCTATAAAAAGAACGACATTGCAGTCATACAAGACACGATATGAAGTCATCTCAATGAAAGTTCTCACGATGATTTGGTCTGCTCATAACACACTGACAAAGCTTCTGACTCATTTCATGCTTTCATCGACTGTCATCTTGATCAAGACATTCACAACAGCTGTATGATTTCTCTTCACAAGATCATTCATCTGTGAATGATAAGTTGACATCATCATTCGCTTTATCTTATATTTCTCGATCAGCGTTTCTACAATTTCTTTGTTCTTCGATTCTTCGTTCATGACAAATCTTTTCGAACAGTCGTGTCTGCAAATCACATCTTCTTACAGAAATTTCGCTATCGCTTTCGAAGTTGCTGCTTTCAGAGCTCTCTCTTTTATTCATTTCAAGAAGTCATCTCTTGTCAAAACAATATAACGTTTCTCTTTGCTTGAAGACATGTAAATGACATTCATTTCAATCTTCTTTCAGACTCTCAAGATTCAGATAGAATGCAAAGTCTTTTTCTTTCATCTTGATGCTTGCAATTGACATTCTTTACAGAATTTTACATATGTGCATGTATTTTTTATATATTCTTTCATTAATATCTGTTGATCATCTTTTGATATGTTCTCTTTCTTTCATGATGATCACTTTCATCATGCAGTTTCTGCAAAATATTACTGCGTTTTTCTTAAAGATTCATCACTTTTCGCACAGAAACAGTCTTGTTGAATCTTTTAAACAAATGTTTATCTTGAATCATGAATTTCAGCACTTCATATTTGAATTTTCGAAATTCTTTTGTTGACATTTCAAACGAGCGTGATAAGAAGATTAAATAACAAGCTATTTTCTTGAAGTGTTCTGAATATGAATCTTTCAATATTGACATGTCTTCTTCAACAATTATACTGACTGAGCAAAGATGAATGAAATTTAACTGAGCATCAATGAAGTCATTTATGTCTTTCTCATGAGTCTCATCTTCATCATTTGAAGATTCTCTGAGTCTGCGCGAGAGTTCATCGAGTTCGCTATGCTTGTAATCAAAAATGTAATGAACATCAAAATCAAACAAGCAAATTCAAGTAAATCATCATGTCATCAATGCTTCTGATAAGTCTGATGCAGATTGATTCAGTTGTGTTATCAGAGTGTTGACGTCTATTTCAATAATGAACTTCATGTCGTATAGTCAATAACAAATCTTCTTCAGTGTCTTCATCAGATCTCTGCATTCTTTCTTCTCAGCATCATATCTTGTTTCTTGCTCATTTCATAACTCACTTTCGTATCATACGAAGTGTTGATTCTTAGAATTCAATGCTGTCTGCTGTAACATCGCTTTTCACTCTTGAAGACTTGTGTTCATGACAAGAATAATTTCTTCTGTCTGCTCAGAATAATTCAGACTTCTCATGATCGATGCAGTGATCAGTGTCAACTTCAACTTGTTCATGACTTTCTTTTGTTTTCTTTCTCACATGAATTTGATCTTCTTTTTGAAGAGCTGAAATATTGACGCTGCGATCAAGATGAAATTTTCTATTCACACTTGATAATACATGCATACTTCAATGAATGCTCAAACAAATGTGACATCATGACAGAGACGTCATTCTAGAATCTTGATAATTTTGAAATCTTCTGATCTGCAATCATGAAAGTCACAAACAAATCTCACAATCTTTATGCTCAATATGCAGAATTGCGACTTTTCGTCAGATATGATGCAATCGACAAGTTCAAAGTTCAAGAGTACAAAGTTGAGATTCTTAATGTGCTTCAACATAAACTGATGTACTTCTGAAGCAATCTTTGCATTATCATAGATTGTCTTCGATTTCTTTACTTCAATATCATCGAGAAAAGATTTGCATATCTCAAGAAGATTCTTCAATATCTTGATTATGATTCTGACAAACTGAGCAACGAAGTTGATGACATCTTGTGATAACGTCGTCTGTCGCAATAATCTCAGAGATGTCATGAATGCTGTGAGATCTCAATATATTTTTGTCAACGTAATTTAATCGTACTCAGAAAACAGATCTATCAGAAAGATCATAATCATATCGACAAATTCTTCAAAGAATTTATTCACATCTGAGAGCAGATTGACATCTCTGATGATAATCTTGTTCATATTCATTGCTGCGTTGATCATGCAATATTGATTGAACTTTTTCTTGATCAGAAATCAAAGATTTTGATATGAGTCATGACAAGATTTCAGTATGTCATGCTTTATTCAATTCTTGAGCATGTCTATGATAATTTGATGAAGTGTCTTAGAAACTGAGAAATTGAGTGTCTATCATGCATCATGCAATATCGTTCAAATTTGCTGCAAGAATGAAACTATGTCTTTTATCTTTCTCATTTTTGAGAAGTTTCAGATCATTGTTGCTTTTCTGTTAAACAACATCTTCAGTAGTAAATTCTTCTCTTGCAAAGTTAAAGCATTGTTGCATATCATTCTCTTCACTCGCTTCGAAGTCAATCTAAATTCTCAAGCAATTTTGAAGAATTTGAGAAACAGTCAATGATTATACTTTTCTGACTTCATCTCTGTCATATTCAATTTGATCTGAGTCAATAAGATTTGTTTTCAGTTTGTCAAATCTTCTGATATTGAGTCGTTTGACTCTGACAAATTCACAGATCAAATCTTCTGAACTTTTCTCTTGTATTGTTAGAGATCAGCATAGAGCGAGTCATATGAGTGTAATGTAACGAGTATATAAATGCTAAGAAAGAAAAGTATCTAGAAGAGAAGAGTCGACTATCTATATAACTCAGAAGAACATAAGCTAACTCTGAATAGAGTTGACTTCAAAACAAGCCTATGCTCTAGCGACGAGCGATCGGCGATAGTTCTCAGAATAGTCATCAACATAGTCATCAACATAGTCATCAACATAGCTATCAACGAAGATGCGTAGCTAGAATCGTAACATTATCTTCTCTCTTCAACGATTCATGTTCGCATGAATGTATTTTCTTAGTCTTGTGTAGAATCGAAATGTCTATTGTAGCAGACTCACTAGTTGCACGTGAACGTATGATCAGGTTCACTGATGAGTAGAGCGATGAGAGCGAGTAGATCATCGCATTGACAATGTCATTGAAGCAGACTCACTGAGGGTTTGCTTCTTGAGATAAAGACTTCACGCAGTTCTATGACTGACTTCGTTTGATTGTTCAACAAATTCGAAGAATCTCTTGCGAATCTGAATGAATGATTAATTCGCTGATCTTTGATCTAGTCGAATGATTTCAATCGTTTGTTTATACTCGCTGATCAGCGCACGAGTTCAAATCTTTTGTTTATTCTCGCTGAATCAGCTCACGAGAGAAGAAAGATGAATGCTGCTGCACGAACGCAAGTCACTAGATCAAAGTCGATAGAGAATTGAAAAACTACTAGCAGAAGCATTCGAAGAGATCGATGCAGATTATTTCACTTCGTCTGTAACGAAGAAGCATTTATATAATGTTAGAAATCAGCATAGAGCGAGTCATATGAATGTAATGTAATGAGTATATAAATGCTAAGAAAGAAAAGTATCTAGAAGAGAAGAGTCGACTATCTATATGACTCAGAAGAACATAAGCTAATTCTGAATAGAGTTGACTTCGAAACAAGTCTATGTTTTAGCGACGAGCGATCGACGATAGCTCTCAGAATAGTCATCAACATAGTCATCAACATAGTCATCAACATAGTCATCAACATAGTCATCAACATAGTCATCAACATAGTCATCAACATAGTCATCAACATAGCTATCAACGAAGGTGCGTAGCTAGAATCATAACATGTATGCTGTTGCTACTTTGACATGATCTATCTTCTCATGCTGACGAATTGAACTCAGATCAAATCTTCATGTCATTCGCATCACAAGTTTGTTCGAATGACATCATAACATCTGTGCATGTCACATGCTATCATTCAAGCAAAATCATTGAATGAAGCTTCGATCTTTCTTTTTCTTTTCTTCTTCAATCTTGATAAACATTTCAGAGCTTTTCAAGCGCGCTAAATCGACAGTCTTCGAGCTTATACTTCTCATCGCAAATACGTTCTCAACAGAGCACTCGTTTACTCATTTAAAGAGTTTTTCGATTTTTTGAGAAATATTTTCAACATATCTCGATTGACAGAATTGTGCTTTAAAATCGATTTAAAGAACATCATTCTTTCATCATTGTCAATGACTGTCATTTCACAAGTTTCTTTTGAAGTATTGTTGATGCATAGACGTGTCTTTCGCTCATATGATCTGCTCAGTATCAGAGTGTACTCGTTGCTTTTGATCACAAATATTGAAATCACTGATTTTGCTTCGTCAATATCGATCTTCATGTCATTGCAGCATTCAATGATGTTAGTCTTTGCTTCGCTGACTTCTATCATATCTAGATGAATGTCTCGTTGCATAAACAACTGAGTTCTTGCAACAAAAGTTTCAGACATAATGTTGATTTCAGCATCACTATCAAGCAGTATCTTGATGTAAATCTCATCGCTCATCAGCACTCGTGTTTTTGAATACGTCATTGCATACAGAATTGCATTCGACTTTTCGAGTGAAGAATCTTCAAATTTTACTGCTGTTACTTGCACGTCGTCAGTTTTTTTCGTTTTCTTTTTCTTATGTTGTTTTACTTGAGCGTAGAGAGCTTGAAGAAGAATAGACGAATGTGTAAGCATCTATTCAATGCTCACGTCTTGCATCTTCTGATTCATTATAATATGTGTCACGTCTTCTGTGTCTATGCATTTCTCTACTATGTTTTGTGTCACGATTCTAGCCTTGCCAGGCTCAGCCTTCTAGCCTTGCCAGGCCTATCCTCGCTCCGTCACCTTGACTAGTCCCTATTGGGCCTAGCGTCGGCTGAGGAACACACATATGTAGCCAGCTTCTTTCCTGTAGCTACCTTTCTTCCTTAGCATTTATCTTCTAGTTAAATGACACCCCTATCTGACCCGCTCTAGGCAGGCCCCTAACATTAGATAAATGCTCACCATCTACTACCCTGCTATCGACGAATAGACGATACGAAACAACCTATTCAGTAAGGAAAATTTGCAAGGGATTCTTCAAATTTGCACCACCATTTTAGGCCGCAAGGGATTCTTCGGTTCTACACCCATTTTCACCATTCTATCCGCAAGAGATTCTTCGGATAAAGCACTCAATTATTACCTGAAATTCACAAGAGATTCTTTGAATTTCCACTCATCAAAAAACATCAATCCAAAACATCAACCCCTCATCTACTCTTACCTCAACAACTTCTACCTTCTCTCACCATGGCACGCGACGCCGAGCCAGTTGGGCCCCGAACAACTCGCCTGCTTAGAAGCACTGCCAATAGAAGAGTTTCACTTCTACCCATCGATGCTTCAGTCGAAGCTGAGGAAGCTGTCACCTCCTGGAACATAAACACCGAAGAACAACTGTTTCATTGAGTCAGCAATCAATTCGACGAAGTCATCAATATGCTGAACGAGCTTCGAAGCCAGCGAGACTTGACTCTACAACTCAATGAACACTGACTTCTCGTACAAGACGATCACAAAAAGAGAGCGAAACAACTAGAAGCCGCTTTTGATAAAAACGATGAGCTAGAGAAAAAGATCAACCAGCTACAAGGCGAGCGGTTGAACTTCAGAGCGGAACAACGTCAAGCTGATCGGCCTATGACCCGTCAAGATACTCAGCCAGCTGAGCAACGAGTCAATCAGGAAGAAGCTCCTACGACCTCAGTTCCGGTTCGCCGCCCTGAAGTTGAACGAAGCTCGACTTCCGAAGCTCGCTCCCAACGAGAATCTTCTACTCTATCTGGTAACGGAAACGAGAACGGTCATCACAAGTCCGTCAAGCTTCCGGATTCACCCATCTTCACCGAAACAGATGACCCTACCTGAGAGACATGAAACACCAAAATAGCTGACAAGCTCGATGCCAACGCGGATCATTACCCTACTGAAAAGATCCGTATTGCCTATGTGGTTTCCAGGCTAGAAGGCGATGCTGATCAGCAAACCTATGCAAAGCGTCGTGTTGGCGCTCCCTCACCCTACCAATCACTATCAGAGCTACTGAAACATCTGAAAGGAATTTACGAAGACCAGGACCTGATTCGGAAGTGTCGCCGCGAATACGTCGCTCTGAAGCAGCTCAACAAGCTCTTCAGCTCTTTCTATTCAGAATTCACTAGAATATTCAGCTTTCTGAACTACGACGATGCCATTCTGATGAACGACATCCAGGATAAAATCAACAATCGCCTTCAGGACGCGTTGTCAGTTTGCTCCATAGAGTTTAGCTCGCTTGATAAGCTCAAGACCTTCCTTCAAGGTGTGAATAACAAACAACGAGCCAATTACCAGCTACGTGGCGAGCAACGAACAGTCAAATCGATAGCAGCTCCGAAAAAACGTTTTGTTCCTTCGTCGACACTAGCTTCAGCCTCGGCTACTAGCTATGTTCGGCTCGCTACTTTTTCCACCCCCGAACCTGAACGACCAAGAATGCCAATCACCTGCTTCAACTGCAAAGTACCGGGTCATCTTTCAAAGGACTGTTCTCAGCTGAAGGCTAGTACTTCGGCACCTCGTGCATTCATTTCTCGCCTCAATGAGATCGTCATGCCGGAAGAAGAGAAGGAATTATTTACAGAGAAATCGAAGAATGAGGCAAAAAACTAGTGACTTTCATCAAAGGCGCGGTGGAAGATGTGTTAATTTCTTCAACAACGAGCAGCTCAGATGATCCCTTTGCTCCGGAACCTTTGACTACTGAATGTGTACTATCTAGCAATGAAATTAGTTACTCATTAAAGTCATTGATTGACACTGAAGCAGCTGACTATTCGTTCATTGATGAATTAACCGC
>JAABUH010004028.1_pt1 | contig 12167 bp, 18 predicted proteins | sample 5559121 | NCBI WGS metagenome assembly JAABUH01 (sample SAMN10711871, study PRJNA513364) | rock metagenome | isolation source: Antarctica rocks | place: Antarctica: Victoria Land, Battleship Promontory nord | collected 2015-12-28 | reverse complement strand
CTTGAATTAGCCAGCTTAGCAAGTGGCCCTATTTAACAGCATGTACAGCAGGTACCTCCAGGCGTGGTATGCAAGAGATGACATGTGCAGCTGCAAGACAGAGGCATAATGCACTGTGCTAGGTGAATATGTTTTTGGAATAGTATCTGCTGCTCTGCATCGTGCTCACGCAGTCGTGCATGTGCTGCAGGCAAACTACAATGCCACTCTGGATGGACCCATTCCAAACGCTACAGAGACCTGGACCTCATACACGCTGACCTTTGATGGCCAATGTGCATCAAACTACCTCACAAGCTATGGCCAAACTGGGCCAGTTGGCAAGGGAGTGTCTTTATTGGACACCACTGGCATTCGTAGCAACTATGTCAATGCCACCATGCTTGTCCCAGCAACCAACATTTCAACAGCAGGCTGATGGTGTTGTGACTGTATGAACGCATACCTCTACCTTTAAGCTGCAGCTCGCAAAACTGTGAAGGCAGCCTGATCAGTTCATGAAGGCTTGTGAATTATGGTTGTGACCTTTCTGCTACGAAGTCAGCAATGAAGTCATTGATGAAGTTATCAATCAAACAGTCATGACTAGCAGCCTTGCATTGCTTTGCCTTGTACTTTATGCTTTATAAATTAAGATTGTGTACTATCTGCTGTCTTCCATTCTGGAAGTGCACATGTTGTGGGCCAACCAAGCCCGTTCAGCTGTAAATATCTGTACATAGCTAAGCACACACAGCATGCCCATGACGGTCCTGCTGTTCTTTGCGAGCTTGCTAATAGCATCCTTCTTAGACCGTAGTTGCTAATGATCAGCTTGTGTACCACAACGCTTGTGTGATAGTTTCCGTGTGAAAAGCCTGACTTGTGCATTCATGCGTGTGCTACCAAACAAAAGCTGCAGAGAAGGCGGTACTTGCTGCGTGCAGTTATCTTTGACTGCAGTCTGTGTGGCTTACTTTGCACTTGATCATAAGAATGTACAATGGAGTCAGCGCTCCGTAGTAAAAACTGGTGTTCTGGACTGTGTTTACATTTGTTGTTACAGTGAATCCTTGGAGGTGTGCTCTGATATGTGACTTGAAAGTGGCTGATGCTGACTGATGCTATTGGTCCCAAACACGTTTAATATATTTGCAGCAGGAGTACAAGGTAGTGCACTGCCACCTGAGAAGTACAAGTTCACAGCTAACAGTATTGAACTTTGAGGCTTATTCCCAAATCCCCTTGAGCATCTGCACACACTGTCCAGACCTGTGCCTGTGGCTCTCAGCAGCATTCAAGCAGACAGCTTGCTATGCGCCCAGCTTATTTGCAACCTCGATCTGTCTAAGCTTGTGAGCCAAGCCTCCTGTGCCATCTAGCCTAAATCTGGTAGAAAGTTGCAGACCCTCATGAAGAAAGGCACTTGCCTCTGGTTCTTAATCTGACATCAATTTTATCTAGTTAGCTCTAGGCATACATCATGAGTATTTACAAGATCTTGTCCTGGGGAAGTTATCCGGACTGACACCCAGCCCATGTGCCAGGGTTGCTCAGCACACGAAATTTCACAGCTGAGGTTGCTACTATGTCAAACCAAAATCGAGGTTAGAGTCTGTTATTGATGACAGAGAATTATCTCTTCATTGTCAGTCATGAGAGTTAGCAATCAACACACAGATGCAGATGATACTGCTCTAAAACCACATTTGTATGATCAAGAATTGACTCCAACTGGGCTGCTTGTGCTGAATCAATTGCACTATTGCACTTGCAAGACGCTGTGACCTCTTTTCTGGCAGCCAAGGCCCCTGTGCCATGGAGTACTTCCTGCTTCTGAAGGCCTCTGCAGATTCAGCACAGCTAAAATCTACTTACAACAGTTTGTGCTTGGTCGTGTTGGCTTGAAACTTCCCAAAACTTGCACATACTTACAGCGTGCAGTCCCAATCTGTGCTGAACCAGCGGGCAAAGCAGCCATGGGTGGCAAACACATGCAGAAATGGCAGAATTACAAACACTGGAACAGTAGCAGTTGCAGCTGCAGCTGCTCTCGAGACCAGTGTGAACAGTCAAGACCAGAACCATTTCTGATCAAGCAGTACTCAGGCATATGCCGGCATGCATGGGCCAGGTTGGCTGACCTGAGTGTTATGCAAATCAGCTTTTTTGAGGCACATCTCGCATTCAGCACTTGAACACTGCACAAGTCTTCCAAAAGGTGCACTTCCTGTACAAGTCACAAACAGAGCATACGTGCCTCCTGTGTCAGCAGCACATCAAGTGTGTCCAGACAAGGCCGGGCTGGTGGGCAATGAGAATGGCACGTGCAGTTGCATGCAAGCTGCTGAAGCCATTCTTGGCACTGGCACATGGTAGAGACATCCAAAAAGTGAAGGTTACAGTGGCCGACCGGAAGAAGTACAAATGTTTGCTAGACAAGAGTCTCACCTGCAGCTGCTCAGACAAGGTGCCATCCCATTGGGACACTTATGTCAAGCAACGCACTACTCATGGCAGGACTAATCTTCAGCCCTTTCCGTTGGGGCCCTGAGAGCGCTTTGCATCACATCCTGAGCAAAGTGAGAGGCTGGTTTGAATTGCGCCATCAGTTGCTTTGACCTCTTGGGCTGTTTGCTCGACAGCTAAAACCAACACTGACATCAAGGATGTAATGCTGACATCAATGTTGCATGCAGCCCCAGGGCCTTGTGTACAACCTGTGGCTTCATGAAGCCATGAAGATCAAATGGCAGCACGGTCTTGCTATGAGCGGTGACTGTAAAGTCCAACCGGAAAATCAGTTTCACACTCCAACAAAAAGAAATGTACATCAGTAATATGTTGTCAAATCTGATCACGATGACTTTGGTCATCAGGGAATCTATACACTTGAGCAACGTGCTCTTGACAGAAGGGGGCCAGTACGGGCATGCCATGAGGTGTCTGTCCATATTACATGCATAGTCAAAATAAGCTGTTGCTCAACATGGTCTGACTCATTTTTGTTGACTCAAGCAAATCCGCAGTTGCTGTTTCGCAGTAGGTGTTTGCAACATACCGTACCGATGATAAAGTTGGTCCTTTTAATAATTAAAGCTTAATTGGGGTCGCACCAAAAAGCAATTAATCAAAAAAATCATTTCCTCTTCCGACCATACTTGAATATAATCGATAATGGCAATAAAAATGCACTTTTGAGCGCTCATTGATGTATGGCCTACTGCAGAGCGCTCGGGACGCTGCGGCATCGACGGGCACATGCCTTTGATATGCTTGTGAGTGATTCTCGCGATGTAATCCCTGAAAAGCCAGTCGAGCCTGTTGCGCCTTGGTTTTGGCCAAACGAAAGACACAGTTCCTGGCTTGGTTGACCCGAATTTGCTCGAATCTGTCTTAAGCCAAAGCCTGTGTCCAAGCTGTTGATACTATGAGTGTATGCACATGCTGCACAGTGTTATTGAAGTCAAAGCAAAAACTTGTGGTGTGCCAAGCCGACCGACATGTATTAAAGTGCATTAAATTTATTCCTGGGCCTGCCGACCTTCATTAAAAGTAATAAAATATACTTTTTAGGATTTTTTAGGGTTGTAATTTATAAAAAAAAGGTCTTTTCCAATATTCTGGGGGGGGTGCGACCTTATATATAATTTAGACCAACTTTATCGTCGGTACGGTAGACTTTGCTAGGCTTTGCAAATCAGTGAACACTATACGAATGTGTTCCTGTCATGTATTGATGTCCTCGAGAGCAGCAAACCTTGCTGCAGTTTGCACAGCATTCCTGCACAATTGGAACAGCTGATGGCTAATTTGTCAGTGATTTGTCAGCAGCTTGGCCCGAATGCCTTTTGACTCATCACCGTCAAAGCAAGGCCTGGTTGCCAACAATCTTGCGCGCACTTGTTGTCGTCTGACATACAGGCTTACCTCCATGAGACAATCCAGTAACTGCGTCGGCCCCACCAGCAAACGCTGACGCGCGTCTGACCAGAATATGGCCGACCTGGATACACTTAGTCGAGGCGTTTACGGTAGAAGCCGTTAAGCGAAGCTGCCTTTGAGGCCGTGAAACTCCCCAAACTCGGGTTGTTGGTGTGTCTGCATTTGCACCATTCGACTATGGCTTCAGTAACGCCTTGGTGGAACTCCATGTCCCAGCAATATGAGCTATGTAGAGCTACGAAACAGAAATGTCATTTCAAAGAAGTCTGCCATCGAGAGTGCTTTTACGACGTTGGGGAAGACGGCACGTCCTGCAAAAAGTGTGTCAGCAAGTTGCAACTTCTTAAGCTTTGCCCTGGCAGGTGAGCAAAACACAGCAGGTGTTTGCTCTGATGCTTTGCAATGAAGTTACACAAAGGCATTGCTGCAGGAATGAGTGGGAGAGCGTCACATCACGGGACTTGCAAGAAACAGAGCAAGGCCCATCTCCTCAACACAGGCAAGATCACAGCAAGCCCGTTTGGAGTATAGAGGACTGTGTTGTACAGAATAGTCTTTTGTTGTAGCACAGCTCTGTGCTGTCATCCTTTTTTTATGTGCAATCTGCTGTGCAGCAGTCAGCAGAGGCCTTGGGAACCATCGCAAGCAGCGCTTCAGTCAGAAGTGGGTGAGCAGTGGGAAGAATTCTTAAGATATGCTTTGGAGCTGCAGCGCCAACTTGCAAAAGGTCAGTGTTGCGTCTAGCTGCTTTATCTGAAGGATCTCTGGGTGTCATTTCTTGGCAAAGACAGTCCTTCAATTAACCTGACTCTGCAGAGTCTGGTGTATCTCTGGAGCCTGAACCTCCACTTCCACGACAGCGCATGATGGATGTTCCTGTTCAAAACAAGAGTGTACTGCAACGGCTGTTCAAGCGCGAGCCTCCTGTTGCAGGTGCCCCTGCCCTGATATGGCCGTTCTCGTCTATTCCTGCGTGTTCTGGTGGGCAAGTAATGCTTGTGCTCCTCTTCTGCATTGCCTGATTGCTCATTTGTACACTCATGGTTGTGCAGGCACCAAGTACAACTTTGCTAAGCTGTGGAAAGACTATGCTGCCTATGGGAATATTGAAGAAGTTTAATGAAACAGCCCTTCAGCAGTTGCAGCCTGGGAGAAACTGTGACATATTTACTTTGCCTCTCAGTAATGTGCACAGTCTGGAGGCGTGGGTTAATTTGGAAGCTGATCTATCTTGTGTTTTTGCTAGATGTTTGTAGAGATAGTGGCAAAATGAGTATGTTCAGGTTTATGCAGGTGTTGTGCTAGAGCTGATTGCTTTTGGAACTGCCTTTTATGATGTCTGCGATGCATTGAAGCAGTGAGTATTGTGTTGCTTGAGTCATTTAAGAAAAGAGGTGGTCTTGTCAGGTAGCCTTGCGCTGACTAGCCTTTGGTAGTTTCTTGTGCTGCAAGAGGGCCATACTATATAACAGATTGACGATGCACAGTCAATCACTTCATTTTTGCTGACCTCCTCTAGATATCTAGTAGGTGGCACATTTTGAGCGTATTCCGCTTTGGTGGCTGATATTAGTTTCGCTGAACCACGTTGATTTCACAAATGCCAAGTAGAGGCTTTGCTGCACTTTGTAAAATGGCTGAGATGGTATCATTGGCATGCCTGTCTCTTGATGACCTGAGGGCTTTGCAGCCATGCGGACAAGTCAGTTATGACAATGATGCATTGCATGGCTTATCTGATGAAAGGAATTAAAGTGGGTGTTTGCGCTGCATATGTTCTGTATGAGTTGCCAAAAAAGCGCTGCAGCTGCTGTTCTTCTATAGCTATACGCTCTGAGAAAAACTTCCATGCCTGCATGCCAACGTACAAAGATCTTGCAATTGGCACTTGGTCTATATCCTACAAGCTCATGTTAGGAGCAGGGCCCCTAAATCCCATGTGAAGGTACCATCAGTACTTTATGAGTTTGTATACTCACCACAAAGCTGAAGCCTGTCAAACACACTGGGTTCATGAGCAGCATCTGGGTGCCAATTACCCAAATGAACCAGCCAAGATAGCCAGGATGCCGGCAATACCTGCAGCACATGTGGCCATTAGGCATGTGCGAGGGCGCTGTATGCTGGCATATATGCTTGTGACACGAGGCGTTTGCAGGCGCAGTACACTGCTAGTCAGCATTAGACAGTACCAACCTGTATATTCCTTGTGTGACAAGAACATGCTCCTGCTGCTTCTCAAACTTGACATCATGAGTAAAATTGTGTCTGGCAGTGACCTGCATTCACCCCAGATCACTACCTTGCACTAACTTGATTCAGCAACACATTCGATGTGGCTTGCTGTGCATGTCACCATTGCTGTTTTTCTGATGACTTCGCCAGTCACAATGCCAGCAAGCCCAGCTTTACTGATGACCTGCAGGAGAGCTGAGGTGTCTCAGCATACTGCCACAGGCGTGCCTGCAGATTGAGCAAGGAATGTTCTTCTGCAGCAAACCCGTTACGGCCTTGATGCATATGAGATACCTGGAACTTAATGATGCTACAAAATCTGACTTCAAGCCAGTACTCTAGGCAAGCTAGCAGCATCGCGATGCAGTACGGCTCGCTGATCAGCCATGCTACGCCGACAGAAGCACAGTCACAACATGATAACCAGCGCTTGTCAGCATACATCCGGTAGTAAGCGACATGCTGCTGGATTGCCGGCCTCAAACTTACAGCGCCTTGACAAGTCCTTTCTCATGTACATACTAGCCAACAGGAACTCCGACAAATGAAAAAAGGCCACGGCCGACATGAACGTCACAAAAGGCTTCATCCTGAGCCTCTCAGACAGTCGCACGTGTCTTGTGCGCGATGCATTCCCTCATCTCTCCCGCAATTCGCAAGCTAGTTATGATGGTTCCGGAGCACTGCAAAAATGGGAAATTAAATGGGTCAAACAGTGATGCAGAGCAATGTAGCCTGAGCATGATGCCAGCCCGACGCATCCGCAACAAGTCTGCGTGCCTTCATTTGTAGTCTTGAGCATCCGGGGGTTGCTAAGCTTTGTTCACTTGGAATGAAGGTCACCGGCGGAATGGCTCAGGTCAGACTGGATTTTGCTCACATGCCGCAAGAAAGTGGCTGTTTGCGACAATTGAGCACAACACGCACCGCTGTAGCGAACCCGTTGTTCTTTGCAGGTGTCTTGCATCATTATTTGTCCAAATGGGTCTGCGTACCCTCGAGTTGCAGCCACCATAGGTAGACGTCTGCACTGAAAAATTCTTCTGGAAACCGTCCTCGGTGCACAAAAGCAGACTCATCCAGTGGCAGCTGCTGGTGCTTATACAGGTAGTCATGGACAGCGCTCACCCGCGCTTCTGCAAGTGGGAGCAGAAGTTGTGCTGGACCAGTGGCTGAGCGCTTTGCAAAGCTGCTCCTGGCTGTTGCCGGTGCAACAGAAGCTGTACATTGTCTGCGATGCTGGCCAGCAAGCCCACTTTCAGGCTTGGGCAGAGAGATCCCCACAGGCGCATCAGGCTGGGTTCCTTGGTGGCAAACAGATCCTATCAGCACCACTTGGCAGCAGTATGGCTCCAAACCACGCTGCAGCCTTATCAGCGTTTGCAGCACTTGGCAGCCTCCAAGACATGCTCATTGTCATTGACGGTGCAAGGCTATGCGAGCCTGGATTCAGCTTGCACCGCTTCATCCAACACTCCCTTGTGCGTGGCAAGGACTGTCTTGCCTTCAGCTCTGGGCCTACTGAGCACTTCAGCCAGCAAGTGCAACTTCAGCTAGAGGGCAGCTCAGCCAATCCCAGGGTCATTGGACTACAAGCGCTGCAATCAGGCAGCGCAAGTCACGGCTGCTGTATGGCACCTGTCTTTGCCTTCAAAGGCATATCGTTACCGAAGCTTGTGCAGTCAGGAGCACAAGCTGTGTCAGAGGCAGTGCAAGTGCTTTTTCAATCTGGTGATGTATATGGTGTACCAGTGCAGTGCAGCTTTGACCTCAGCAACCTGGATGGATACTTGTATGCAGATGCCTTTTTCTGTTTCTATCAGCAACACTGGAAGTTGCTTCATGGGCAGACAGGCTTGTCTGCAAGCTCAGCACTCCAGGTCAGCATTGGGCATACTGATGACATGTGCAGCTACTACAAGCATCCAGCTTTGCATCATCACGCCGTCTTTAGTCGTGCTTGAGCTGGCTGCTAATCTGGCATACATGCAACTGTTGCATTCAAGGTTCCTTAGTGTTTTCTTGAAATGGTGCAGATAAACACAGGGGAGGCTGGTGTTTCTGGAGTAGACACTGCTCCAATGCATGCTGCACTGCTTGAGTTCAACCACAGCTATGCTGCAGCAATGACTGCTGAAGCCTATGCCAGGTGCACACTTCACAGACTTCTGAACTGCGCCTTGTCACACTGGTTGCTTTGATGCTGCCTGAATATGAATTGTTATGATGCTTTTGACCTGATGAGAGATTGCTTGTATGCAACACACAGTACTATTGAGCACATCCAGGTCTGCTTTCACAGGTACACTGATTTTGGACATACCTGCAGACTTGTTGTCACATCTGCAGGTACATGCAAGGCAGAAGTGGTGTTCTGGGAATGCCAGAGCGCTTCACAGACGCTAGCCTGTGGCGCTGGCGCCGCAAGCAGCAGCACCCAGTTTACATGACAAGCAATAATGACTATGGTGCAAAGCCACCTTCTCAGCAGATGCTGCCGCCCAGCTGGCATGGGGTCAAAGGAGAGTTCACTAAGAACTATATCAAGAATGAGATCCGCACAGGCAACTTCAGCACAGGCCTACCCAGCTCTAGGGTTCATGATGCCCTCACTGAGCTGTGTTGAAAGCTGTGCGGCAGCTGATATGGTGGCGCTGACCAATGACCTTGATCACAACCGATAGCTTGGTAGATCCAATCTACCAAGGGAATTGCAAGCTGGGGTGTTAAGGCGCTTTTTGTTGCGTGAAGGAGAGATCCCATGATAGTACATAGTACATGCTCATGTACACAATGACCCAGAGACCAGACAGCAGCTTTTTTGATGTTAATAACATTACCCTTATGAATGAAATTCTGGCAAAACTGCAACAGATAATATTTCTTGAGATACACCATTTCGCTCTGTCATCATGACGCATGATGCACACGCAAGGGTATCCTGTAGGCGTATGGTAGCCTCCGTACTGGTTGGTTACCATCACCCCCTTCTTGTATTCCCCTCTGAGCATGTTCCTCATGGCTGAGCCACGTGGCTTGAAGGTCATCCTGTCCTTGTCATTCTCCCAAGCTGCACACTCTGCATAGTCCTCTCCTGCGAGCTGGGCATGCAGGCTGCTGAGGTAGCCTCCTCTAGCACCACTGTCTTCAGCCACTTGATGCCTACACACACTACCACTGCTTGCCCTTGACTTCTGGCCATGGGGTGGGTTGGGGTTTTTCCAACATACTCTGAAAATCTGTAGACGTGCATGAGTGTTCAAAATGAGGTTCCTCTTTCTTCACTGTTTCTACCTCCTACACGGCTGAATGAGCAAGAGTTGGGTTGGGAGTTGTTATTCAGGTGTATGTTCTGCTCGTTCATGCGTGTACGTTCCGAGGTGGTACAGCATGAGCAGCCAGGCGGGCGTGATTGTTCCACCTGGTTTGCCCTCAGGACCGTGGATGTATACTGTTTGCCAGTTGTCTTGAGACTGAATAGCTTGTCTATTTCTGCTGGTGTGCGCATTCTATTGTTCTGCGCCTGCCTTGGACACAATTGTGTATTCGCAAACAGCCTATTTGCACAAACAAAACAGTCTGTTGCCAGACGCTTGACGCTGTTTGATATCACTAGAGAGAGAGAGAGAGAGAGAGAGAGAAACATATATGTATATATATCTCTATGTATAACTAGATGTAACTGTGTAGCTACGTATACATATGTATATTTGTATATATATATATATATATATATTTGCCTAACTGACTAAACTGACTAACTGACTGAATATATATATATATTTGCCTAACTGACTACTGACCTTAGGGTATTTTCTGTGATTTGTCAGGAAATGTTCATAAGCAGCTAGGGTAAGTGTGTGAGTAATGCATACATAGCACGAGGGACGGCTACACATGGCCATCACATGGTTGAAAAGCCTTTCTTTCTAGAAACCGAGACAAAGTGAACTACAAGGAAAGTGAATCAACAGTAGGGCATGCGCAGCGCTGTGAAGATTCAGGCTCATCTCTGCGTTGCATATCGACCATTGACCATATTCAAGAGCTGTCCGTACCGAAGCTGCACCGGTACCGTCACTCGCATGGCAACGAAAGCTTTTGCTAAGGGTTTGCAGGTAAAGCCGTACAGACCTGTCTGCACTTCGCTCATTGCCACGAAGTTATATCTGTTCGTACGCAGGGCGTCCTGACAAAGTACGGCCCCGAAAACGCTCACAGCGCTTTCATATCAGGTATGTGTACTTTAGGTCATCAAAAGCTATATGGGGTCTGCACTTTGACCGAGCGGTCCTTCACATGCAGGTGATGATCGCAGGCATCTCATTCTCATCGGTGGACTTGGCGACGGTCTTCTGCTAGCACCGTAAGGTTTCAGCGCTCACCTGTCACCGGACTTGCTGGTTTGTGATCTGGTCATATCTGATCCCACTATCCTTCAGGTACGTGGCGAACCTCGAAAGCGCGGCAAGAAAGGGCGGCTGGTAAGGTGTTTCTCCATGATGCATTCCAGGCATTCAGCAAATGGGCCAACCCACAATTTGCAGTGTACAGGTCGCTTGTTCAGCCTACTTTGAGAAGTGCACTGCAAGGCTGGGGGGTTGGCAGCTTACAGCAGGATGCAGATGATCTTTTGATGCTCACCAAGCATTTGAAAGCTGAGCATGCTTCTGAGGTGAGCTTCCAGGACTGCCTTGGCTTGTGCTCTAGCAGTTTATGCAATATGACGGAGTTCATGGACGCGCTGAAGCAAGCTTAAGCTTGAACACGCCTGTGCAGGCGGTGATCCTCTTAGGTAACTCTACTGGTTGCCAAGATGCCGTCAGGTACTGCAAAGTCATCCAGAAGGATGCTGAAGCTGCAGCACCTTTGGCAGGAGTCATCTTGCAAGCACCAGTAAGAATCTTACTAGCATGATTGCTTGTCATGTGCTAGCACTTCAGCAGACAGAGCGGAGCATAGATTCAAAATCAGCTGCTTTGTATAGCAACTGTCTAACACAACAGCACCTTGTGGGTATTGGATGCTGTGTTACTGTAGCATCGGCATTCCTACCATGTCGGGAAAGAAGCATGTCTTGGTGGGTGCTGTTGAAGCACGTTTTTATGCTGCAGTCTGGGCAAGCTTTGCATATACAGTATTGACCAGTACCAGTGAATGCACTGTTCCAAAGCAGTGCAGCCTGCAGTTTTCACCCTGCTGGCCATAAGACAGCAAGTATGCATCATAGTTACAACTGCTCTGAGCAACATGCAGGTGAGTGATAGGGAATACCAGGCTGGCAAAGCCACCACTGCAGATCGATTGAAGACTGCTGAGCAGATGGTCAGAGATGGGCAAGGAGAAGACATCCTGTTTCGGGATGATGATCCAGTTGGTACACCTGTGTGTGCTAGCAGATATATATCCCTGGCCAGCAAGCATGGGGATGATGACATGTTCAGTAGTGACTTCACCGACCAAGAGTTGAAGGTATGCAATCAACAACGCTCGGCTGACATGGCTATACCTACTGGTGCAAAAGCCAATGTCAGCTCTCTATGTGCTGTGTTTGCGCTCATGGACATATATCAACATGTCAGCTTTGATCTAGCCGTCAGGCCCAGGTGCTGCAGCCTTTATCTCTCAGCATGTCCTTTCAGCAGATCTTCTCTCTGACACTGTTTCAACAGCCTCTGAGATGCAGGTCAATGCACTGTGAAGCCTGACACAATGTTGAGACGAACGCTTACGCCATCATCTCGATGTTGTGTCTCCGCATGGTTCAGGCATTTCACCAAGCTCTGCAACTTCAGTGTATCCTGAAGAACACATCTTTGAGTCCACTAAGTGAATGGCTACTACTGTCAAGCATTGTGCATAATTGTGTACAAATATAGCACAGCATTTTTCATTGCAGCCAGTTCTGTGCTTTGTGTCAGATGCAGCCCTCATGCGTGGCTGCAAAGATCAAGGCTGCTTGCTGCTTTGCAGCATTCGATGAAGTGCATTGCTGCTTCAGGGCATTC
>JAABUH010004027.1_pt1 | contig 12168 bp, 17 predicted proteins | sample 5559121 | NCBI WGS metagenome assembly JAABUH01 (sample SAMN10711871, study PRJNA513364) | rock metagenome | isolation source: Antarctica rocks | place: Antarctica: Victoria Land, Battleship Promontory nord | collected 2015-12-28 | reverse complement strand
CTCACATCCGATTGAAGTTGAGCAGAACCCAGCCGCAAGTCCCACTCCACTCCCAGTGGAACTACCGCCAATCGGGAGACCAGGACCATATGCCGACTTGGTTTGACCCACTCTTGGTGACCAGCCGGATGGACTGTCTGTTCCACACATGTTGTTGAGTACTCCCCACATTGGCGTTTAAAATGAGCTTGTAGCACACCCAAGCATAAAAAGACACACTGATCATACCACCCTCAAGTAGCTTGTTTACTAAAGCAGCACTGCGTGGGACCTTGGATCCAGCTGAGAAACAAGGTCTTGAGACCCAAGGGGAAACTCAATTTGCAAAGGTTGACTCACCAAGCGCAAGACTTCCTCCGGTGGTCTCCATAATGTCAGGGTGAGTAGCAATGCTATCGCTACACTCCTGGTATCAACTATTTGACCAGTAATCATTGCTGAGAGATCATACTTGATGACGATGGGGATACCATGTAGCTTGCTCAACACCTTGCCCTCTGACCTCTGATCACCCAGTCTCTTTGCAACCTTGATTACTACAGGGATACCGGTATTGATTGCGTCCTTGCAGTGCTATGCAGAACTCACACTCGTCTTTGGATGCCAATTGTAGAACAGCACAGAGCTATGCCTTTGAAGTTGTTGGCCTCAATACAACCTGATCACATATGGATAGGTCAGCTCAAACCCTGTTGAGGCTGACCTACTCCGATAAGCCAGAACCAGACTTTGACTGTTGATGGTTCCCTTCTCCCGTGCTTCCACTTCATCCTGGAGAGTTGCAGATAGTGGATTTAGATTGCCATTCATGACTTGCAGGGTGTGAAACGATTTTCAGTATAAATTGCCTTGAAGCTCGACAACGATATCCTTTCAACAGGGATCTTCCTTTCAGCCACGGGTTTCAGTCCCCTCTCCACGGCTCACTGGTGTACTCAAACGATCTTCCGAGCTTCGCATCAACAAAAGAAGCGGTCATCATGACCTCGCGCTACTTTCGACGTGCCGTTCTGGCAGCTGGCGTCGTATCGACCGTCAGCAGGATCGCCCGTCAAGTCTCTTCCGACAAGCTGGCTACCCCCCCACCCCATTACCCCGGCCATATCCCCCTCACCTCTGCGCAAAATGCATTCCTGGCTGTAGGGAGTGGTGTCATGGGTGTACTTGATACCTCTCGGGGAGGTACGTTGCCGCTCATCGTTTCAATAGGCGGATCCCTGAGCTAATCATGGAGATTAGACCTGATCGCAACTCTATCCGAAAGTACTGCGTCCACCTTTCTACCCTCGCTTCATGCTTCGATGGTCGCCAACCCGGAAGGTCGGCAGATCATGCGAGATCGACCGAGCATCTCATCTGATCTACTGGGAGGGCTGAGAGGATTGAGACGGGGTACTTTGGGGAAGGAGTATGTCGAATGGTTGGATCGGGGGAACGTCACGCCTGACACTCGAGAACCGGTATGTGCTAACGCGCATTCTCAATTCAAACGAGGCTTAATACCTTTGCAGGTGCATTACGTAGACTCTCCTACCCTCGCATACACCATGCTACGCTACCGCCAAACCCACGACCTATACCACACCCTCTTCTCACTCCCTCCAACCCTCCCCCACGAGCTATCCCTCAAAGTGGTCGAGCTATCCAACATGTCACTCCCCGTCGCCCTCCTCTCATCCGTCTTCGGGCCCCTCCGACTTTCAGCCGCTCGAAGAGATACGTGGATACGAGACTGGGTACCGTGGGCGCTCCGGACCGGCCGGGAAGGGCGGAGTCTGGTCGGGGTGTACTGGGAGAAGAGGTGGGAGCAGGGATTGGGCGAGCTGAGGAGGGAGCTGGGGGTGCAGAGAAATGATAAGTTCGGAGTTGAGGGGAGGTGGAAGGGATATAGGGAGATCAGGGAGGGGGAGAGGGAATTGCGGAGGAGAGGGGAGTGGGTGGATGAGCCTGAGGAGTGGTGAGCTGGACGAATCGAGAGGCCAAGGACTGCGAGGATCACTACTCGGCGGAGGATATGTTCTCAGATCGCCGTCACACCGTCAAGCCACGTCATCGCTCTCGATCCTTTGTGCACCTACCGACAAAGGAGCGACTGTCCATGATAAGGTTTCCGAGGGAGTTGGACGGGTTTCGTCTCACCTTTCTCGCCGTCAAGTTCTCCCTGTTCAGTCTTCGCTGGGCTGCTCTGTCCGCTGACGATGGCGAGTTCGCCTGGCACTCCGTCCTCATCCCTGACCCGGGCGATGCGACGACGCATTCGAGGCACATTCCCAGACTTATCGAACGACACCTCGGCCAGCAATAATAGTTCCAGCTCTAGCTGGAGCACGATCAATGATCTACCTTACACCGGAACAGGGCCTGATCGGCCGCCGCTCGCTTGGGCAGGAGTCAGACATCAAGTTACCGATGATGAGCGAGTCGTGGGTACGACCAGCTTCGCCGAGCGGAGTGCTGGTGAGCCTCTTCTCCCCTTTTGAGGTCGGTCTGACGACTATATAGGCTACTGCAACCAAGTTGTACTGCTTACCTGCCTGCATTTGTCGCACGAGATAGCCTTACGTGAAGTAGGGCTGTATGCCTGGATGGTACCTTCGGTCCGAGACCCGCAAGGAGCCATGATGATGATTATGACCAGTATGTCACCGTCCCCTCGCGCACTATGCTGACCGATTTCAGACTACACTCAGCAAATGACGGGATTGACTACTCGATCTGACCTTCTCTGCCGCTCTGTGAGCTCGAAGATATTCCGTTGAGCTTCAGGTTGCTGACCGTGTGATAGGCGCCAGATCCCTCGAGGGATGTGGTTCGGCATCATTTGCTGAAAGCTCGTCGCGCAGCCGGGCTAGAGAGATACGTAGCGGTCATTTATTCCGGTCATGGAATCCAAGAACCGCCGACCGAAGCGGGCGAATTGTGGTGCTACGACCGATCCTTCGAGGAGTGCGCACAGACTGGCGGTGCGCCCTCCGAGTGAGCCAAGTCCATTAATCAAGCTAATATCAGGTACATCCCCGTCATCTTGTTCGACTTCCTTACTTGGGCCGGCTCATCCACGTGCTACGTGTGGGACTGCCAGCACGCAGCTCGCATCCTTCGCGCCGCCATTGTCGAGGCTGAAGAGATCGACACGCAACTCCGCGCTGCTATCGCCCAGAATGCCAGCGTTGCCGACCTTCATCCGGCGGTTTATACAAGGAAGCAGATCCACTTTGCCGCTTGCGGGGCCGATGAAACCCTTCCACGAGTTCCAGGTATGCCTGACGACCTATTCACTGCTTGTCTCACCACGCCACTGCGCATCGCCCTGCTCTTCCACAATCTCGAGACGTTCCCCTTTACTCGAAGTCTCGCAGACGTGCAGGTCCAGCGGAGTTCCGATTACATGGCGGAGCTATGGGATCTTATGAGTCATGATCTGAAAACTCGACTCTGGTCCGAGCTCCAGGCGATCTTGCTCACTATTGCATGGCAGGCCCTCGATGGTCGGGAGTATCAAGCCCTTTTTGGACAGAACGGGGACGTCGTGTCCAGCCTCGCCACTGGCTTCCTACTATCGCAGCGTGTCATGCCCGCTTACCACGCCCATCCCGAATCTATCCCGGCGATACTTATGCCGACCAATCATCCCCTTTGGAAGCACTGGGACTTGATTCTGGACAATTTCTTCGAGCAGCTTCCGGATTACACGGCGGAGGGCTCGCTCGATCCGACCTGGGAAGCACAGCTTCAGCTGGTGTCCTTCATGGCCGACCAATTGAACTCAATCCTCACAACCGATCTATCGCGTCTGCCCATCATCTGCAGAGCCGCCCTTACCAGATCTCATCGCGAACCCGCTTGCGTCGCTCTCGATGCGTGTCTAGCTGATCTCGATATCCACGGCTTGGACCGCGCCGTGCAGGCTGGCGCGCTCGACGTTGCAGCGGAGCTCCTTGCCCTGGGTGACGAGAATGTCTCACCGAGGATGATTTCCATCTGGGCGTCCTTGGTTCGACATGACGAATGCGTCATGAATCTAGCCAAAGATGGTCTTCAAGCGGAACGACTGACCTCGGTTCCAGCCGTCGAATTTTTCATACGTCACCTCGAAGAAAATATAGACGAGCAGATCAGTGGGGATAAGGGAGTCGTCGTGCAATCCGCTGCGGTGCTGTCGACGATAGCCAAGTTCGTGGCGGGTCGTCAGGCTACGAGATTAGTCACGCGCAGCCTACGGTCCGCGGCAGCTATGTTGAGCAGCAGGGACGAGCTCGTGCAGCAATGGGGCGCACTGCTCATCGCCGAGGTCAAGGGATCCATCGTCGATGTCGACGCTGAGGAAGATGAATTGATCGAAAGCCTCAAGCTTCAACTTCTTGGGCTAGGCGAGAGCGACATCGTCGAGACGCGAGTTTCGGCCGTGTATGCTCTCGCACGCTGGATCTCGGCTTCCCCGATCCGTGACATTGTTTCGTTGGGTCCGATGCTCGACTTGACGCATCAGCTGGCGACCCAGGCGCGCAACGATGGGTCCGCTGTCGTCCGCAAGGAGCTCGCTCGGCTATTCCATCGTGTCCTGCTGAGAGGCGGCGTGTGGACGACCTTCACTATCTGGGTCTATATACTGCAATCCGCAATACGCGACATCCCCTCCGAAAAGGCACGGTGTCTGACCCTCATGGCCGAAGCGGGCAAGAAGACGGGTCTGACGGCGGATCAGCAAAGCCAGATGTTCCGCCTTACCGAGCTTATCAGGCTACTCGGCACACTCCGGCAAGACCCGGATCGACGAGTGGCCACACTCGTCTCGGATTCGCTTTCCACCCTCACTGCCGATCTTCGAATGCATGTGCAAGAGAAGGCTTGGGACGCGGTCTTCAAGATAGGCTTTCCGAGCGGACCCGCCGAGGAAGGGTGGACACTGGAATCATTGGCTTCGCTGAAGACTGCGGGACTGGCTTTCTTGGCGGACTGGGATCGGCGAATGGCTGCCGAGCCTGGGCGGGTTGGGGACATGCCGAGTCAGGAGCTGTTTGAGAAGAGCAAGCTATCCCTCCAAGCTTATCTCGCGGTAGGTGGTTCATGAGGTGGCACGCATTAGCTGACGCTGGACAGCGCGGGAGCGCATCCCAGCCGAGACCTGAGCAGGATGCAGGTCAATCACAGGACTCTGCGGAATGGAAACGGCTTCTTCGTCAACGATTGCTCGAGGACTCCATCGTCCTTGCCGAGCAGCAAGGTAGGCTATAGCCCTCGCCGAGTGTGGCGAAAGATCACTGATGCGTGATAGTCGGTCTGCCTTGGAGGTGGGAGATGAAGGACATCGAGTGTCCAGACCCATGGTCGAGGATTACCTGTCATTCGTTTTCAAACACTATGTTGTCCTGTAATGGTTCGCAGGATATGCTGTGAGTACAGGATGTTTGGGTCGGCTTTGCTGATCACGTTTTTGCTGTGCAGACTATGGGATTGGAGCACGTCTCGTAAGACGGGAGCCGTACACCTCGACCTCCCAGCCGGTGTATACGCCACTTACGCGAGGTTTGTGAACGAGTTGCACGAGCAAACTGTCGTCATGGCCGAAATCAGTAGGTCGTCCTTCGATATTCAGCTGTAAACTGACATCACTAGGCAATGGGAACGTCCACGTCTTGGCCGGTCCGGCAGATGAGCCGAAGCACATGAAGACGATCTCTACCTTCGTTGCCCTGGACATGCACCGCTTCGCCGTTCCCGTCGCGGACGATGACTACAGGAGATTGATTTCGACATGGTGGAGACAGAGCGGGATGCTGTGTGTGGGAGGTGCTGCGAGCGTGATCAATGTCTGGGATTGCCCGACTGAGCGTTGTACCCGAGTGAGTCTCATAATCTCCATTTGAATGCATCCAGTTGATCAACCGCAGGTGGTCCAGACAGACTCTCATACTTCGTGCTCGACGCTCATCACGGAACCTGTATCTGGCAACATCATCATTGGCGGTTTCAGAGATGGCAAGGTCAAGCTGTACGATCTTCGACACAATCACATCCTGCCGGTCCTCACTTGGCAAGGTGACGCATCGCCCGGCGGCCAAGTCGCATCCGGCCGAGCGATCGCCAAAGCGGGTGTGGTGTATGGCGAGAGCACGCAGGTCACTTCAGCTTGGTTCGTAGCCTTTCCAACCCAAGCTGAGATCAGGCAGCTGCTGACCCGGTGCACCTCAGCGCGAATGGCCTGATAAATATCCACGACATCCGTCACTTGAACGAACCGGCTGCATCCCTCCTCGTTCATCCATCCGGGATATCGTCCGCATCTTTCCAAGCCCATTCCGGCCTTATGTCGACCGTCAGCGTCCTCAACCCCGCACTCACTCCCTCCTCGACCGCGACTCCGACCGATCCAGGCAGACCTCGAGCGAACTGGTCTATTCACCGCTCAGCCGTGTCGCGCCCGACCTTGGTGACCGAGGAAACCACCACCTTCTCCCCGCAGTCCGAAGACGTGGGGCAACGAGGATTCAAGCCATACACCTCGGTGCACCCGCTCAGACCATTCTTGGCGGTCGGATATGGTAGGACTTGTTTCTTGAGGGGATCTGGGGTGGGTAAGGGGGAAGATACGGATAGTGGGAGTTATAGCTTCTTGAAGGCACAGGCGAAGTTTGTCATGTAGAGCTGTTTTGAGAACCCGGTCTCTCGTGGCCAGAGACGATTCTGTAGTTCTGGTAGACAGGTGAAGGAGGGGCTCTACATCTATCCTGCTGGAGTTGGGAAGGTCCTGTTACGCGGATCTGTACGGCCATGCGATTGTTCATGCAAGATAATGATAATGATCCACTGCCCTTCCTCTTCTTCACATCCCGCCCTGACCGATTTGTAGTGTACTCACAGCACGCCTTGCCTGGTCGCGAGTCAGCGCCATACAAACTATTAGACGTTTGGATGGACTCACGAATAATACTGAAACGTATCATACAGCCGCGTATAGTTACTCCCCGTAGAGCTGACGATCAGGCGCTCGAGGTACACGTCAACGGCGGAAGTAGTCAGGCCAAGGGCGAATCGTTCGCGGAGATGGTGAGCTGTCTGGGTGCCGAAGAGGGCGAAGCAGTCGAGTTTCGAGTCTAAGTGAAACTCCAAATTAGCCAAGTCGACTTCACGAACACAGCTGGACTGACCATTCTGCATGAGCTCGACAATCGCTACTCCATCATCAGCTACTGTCTCACGCACCGCCAATCTTCAGGCGCACCAGAACACGGTGGCGAGCGAAAAGAGCTGAACTGACTGATGAGACTATCCGAGTGTTTCCGAGCAGCCTCGAACCCCTCCTTGAACAGCCTCTTGAAGTACGCATACCCGGGACTATCGAGTCCACCGATAATATCCACGTATTCCTAAACCCCATCAGTCCCACTCCATCTCGACATGGCTGATCTCGGTAGAAGGAAATCGCTCAAGGCAGGTGGAAAGGACCTACCGAGGGCATCTTGAACGGCGCCGCCTCGAACCCCATATTCCCACCGGGCGAATTGGAGAGCATAAACCCGAAATCGATATGGATGAGGTGACCGTCCCGGTCAACAAGAATATTGCCGTTGTGCCGATCTTTGATCTGGAGGAGGTAGGTGACGATCGAGTAGCCTGGTCGATCCCCAAATCAGTATTACTTCTCACCAAATCTCAAAACTGATGATTTGCCTACCGGCCAAAGATTTGATGAAGTTCCGCTGAGCTCGGACAAACCTCCCGCTATCCGCTTTCCCATATGTCTATCTCACCATCAGCGAAGCTCCAATCCGGCGGAAGAAGACCCACGTTCACATAATGGTCCATGAGCGAGACATGCCCGATCGGCCCACCCTCCGAGATCCTCCGAGCATACTCGCCCTTCTTGATCGAGTGGACCGACACCGCGTCCGTGATCGTCTCCACCAGTCCCGAAGATTCGCCAGTGATCAATATTCGGAAGCTACGCCAGGCACATTAGCTTTCTGAACCGATAGTGAAAGGGAGAACCCACAACCTGACCCAGCAATCGCATTTCTCCTCCTTGAAGATCCTGCAAAACCGCTCGATAAGCTGCGTCGCCAGCTGTTCCTGCCGCAAATCCGTGCCAGTCTTCACGATCACCGAGATCACCTAACCACGCCATCCATCATTCAGTTCTCTCCGCCGTCTGCGATCTCACAGAAACTTACATCCCAGTTGGCAAGATGACCCCAAGGCGACGAGGCTCGTATCCGGCTCTTCTTCGCCGTCCAAGACTCTTTGAACACCGCGGCTGTCCAAGTTGATCAGCAATTGAGATCAAAGCAAGGTCGGCGCGACCAACCTGACGGATCCGCCTTATTCAACTCCCTCCTCACTATCCCCTCATCCTCCGCCGTTTTCCCCTCATCCTTCCCCTCCTCGATCCCCACACCCTCAAGCCGATCCGTCATCCTCTCCACCCTCTCCTCCTCAAGCGACATCATCTCCTCCATGATCCTCTCCCTTATCGCTGCAGCCTGTGCGGCCGCCAATTTCAGCTTCCCTCCTGCCGACGATGGGTCGGCAGCGTTCTGAGGGTCTTTCGATCCGGTGATCCAGCCGGTTCCGGGTATCCATGAGAGTGCGCCAGTGGAGGAAGAGGATTGGGCAGATTGTTCGGGCATGGCTGGGATGAGAGAGGCGTTGAGTTGTGCGAGCATGACAGCGGCGGTCCGCATCCGCTCCGAGTAGTCTTCAAGGGTAATGATGCGTTTCGGGGACATGATGATATCCGGAGAGCTGTTGAGCAGGCCAGGCGATTCAGGAGCCAGGGGATTGGAAGTACCGTCCGAAGGCGATACCCCGAGGGCTTGGTTGAGTGCGTCGGAAGGGAAAGACGGGATACTCGGTGTACCGAAAGACGGTCGACGTGATCCAGGATCCGAGCCGTTCCGATCCCAAGCCGCCAAATCGGTCTGCTTATTCTTCGGCGCGAACGGCAGTGGGATCGCGTCCGACAAGTCGGGCAACGCATCCCGCACGCTCAATTTCGCGCCATAGAGCTGTTCCACCAGATCCATCTCCTCCACCTCCTCAGGCTTCACATCCTTCCTCGAAGCGGTCGGTCTGCTTTCCGATCTCATCCGTCTCCCCGCATTTCCATGCCCGTTCTCTAGCCTCTTTCTTTCTGGTGTGGGCGGGACGATATCCGGCATGGGCTCACCAAACCCCTCGGCAAGCATGAGTTGTCGCCTGGGAAGAGGAACTTCCGCTTTCCGCCGCTTCATGTCCTCCTGAACCACGATTTTCTTCAACAGCTCTCGATTCTCCCTGTGTGATGGGTCAAAGTCGAGATCCCCTTCTAGAACCTCGACATGGAGGAGGAAAGGCGCGCGTTCGGCAGAGTTGAGGACAACAGAGTCGCCGGGAGAGATCCGGACAACGCGAGAATGAGCCTTCTTCCGCGCGGCGTGCACTCGGTCGGGTCGGGATCGTCGCGGCGTGGCTGATGAGGTCTCGCCGCCTTCTTCGTGGCTGTGATCCGCTGCACACCAGAGGGGCATGCACACCTATTCTTGTCAATACCTATCAACCTAGAATCGATGTCACTCACTTCAGCGGGAAGATTGTGATTCAGACTCGTCAACTCCGCTCTCAGCGCGCTGACCCGTGCAGGTTTCGGTACGACCAACAACCTATTGCTAATATCCTCGAGCAAAAGCAAGAACCGGACTTGTGTCCGGCAGTAATGACTTCGCAAAAGCTGCCGTTGCGCGTCGGGGCTGTACGTCGCGAGGAGGTTGTCGGCCGGAGGAGGCCGATCTGTGGGATTCAATCGTCTGAGCGGGGCGGAGCGGGATGATAGTTCAGGGACGGAGTAGAATGGCTGAGGGGGAGGTTTGGGAGGGGTGTGTGTCCGACTGGGACCTGCTGGGGGTGGGGTGGAGGGTTGTTGAGAGAAGGGATCGTCGCCTTTGACGCGACGCGATGGGGAAGGTGAGGCGGATCGGTGGTGCGAGAGCGTTGGAGTGGACAGCAATGGTGGAGAATGTAGGTTGGGCACGGTCGACGATGGATGTGGATGTGGATGATTCAGTGCAGTTGGCGGGGCAGAGGAAAGCGGTTGTGATGCTCTTCGTTCGAACCTTGAAGCTCCCGGTGGTTCAGGCGTCGAGACGTTCCCCGTCTCCTCGTCCGACTCCTCGGTATCCTCGCTCACCTTCCTCTCCGGCATCTTCTCCGTCGTCGCCAACGACACTTCCGCTCCCCCGCCTTGCTTCACCTCGACTCTCGCCCGTCCCTCACCCGCATCATCCCTCGCCTTCCTTCCCTGCAAGACCGCCCACTCCCCCGCTAAGTCCACTAACCCCCTCATCCCCGGTCCCGCCAAGATCACTCCCATCCCAATCATCGCCGGTAGAACATGCTCATTGACCCTCACCGGCGCGGGTCTCACACCATCATCGGCGAAGCCCGACCGGAGAGCCTTCATGGTGGAAGAAGCGAGTAGTGCGGCGGTGGAATTGGGTGGGGAATGGGGGAGGGATCGGTAAGGTGAGCGGGAAGGTTCAGGGGGATCACCGAAGATGATTTCGTGGCATCGGTGGAGGACACGCTGGCAGATCAGGAAGGGCCGGGGGTTGGTCGTTCGTGTCGGCGTAAGGTCTCGGAGTGCAGCTTGCATGAACCAGAAGGTCTCCTTGTCAGTCCCACATCTAGCCGGGACCACTCACGAGCATGGCTGAATGGGTGCTTTCGCCAGCTCGGGCGAGGACGAAGCTTTCGAGCGCGTTCGACGGGGTCGGATACGTGATCAAGAGGTGACTGTCACCTTCGTCAGCGGGGTTCAGTGGTCAAGGGAGAACGGGGGGGAAAGGGCGAACCATATCTGAGGCCAATAGAACTCGACTTCCTCCGCGGGCATCGACTTCATCCTCCAGCATAGGTAATGCGAGATCCCGATGGAGTCTGGGTAGGTCTTTAGGTAGTGCATGGCGACGGAGATGGAGAAGTAAGGGGAGAGGAAGAGTCGGAGGCTGAGTCAGCATCGTCAGCAGGGGCTGTCACTCGGGGGGGAAGGCAGGGGGCTTACAGGAGGGCGTGAGACATGCTGGGCAGGATGGTGAGCACTTGGGAGACCGCGCGTGGTGAGGACGCCGTCTGAGCTGTACACCGTAGTCCCTCCAAAGCAGCACCAAAGGACTAATCGCTAAACGTCTGACCTTCGACCCCGGAAGCGAAATCTTCTATGCAGGGTTATCGCCTCTGGGTCGAATGTCGAGCGAGACCCTCGTCAACCATCGAGACGGTGACGAGGGAGTTTGAAGCAGAATGGGATTTTGGGAAAGGTAGGTAAGAAGTAGAGGTGTTCCGGTGAAACGTCCTCTTACTCTTACTCCCCGCCAAATCTCAAGCCAAATCCCTTGACACTATGGATCAGACCTGCTGCCCTGAATCTTTATCCTGTCTGGGAGGTAGAGAGAAACGATGCATTTGAATCAGCTCAGCCCGTATCAACACGTAAAATCAGGCGACCCCTCCTCATCCCCAATCCCAAACACCGTCTTCCCCCTTCCACTTCTCTGAGCTCCCATTAGTTCCCCTCTGCCCATCACTCCATCCCCTACATCGCTACCGCTATCATCACTCTCGTCTCCCTGATCACCCTCCACAGGTCCCTTCCCCTTCATCCCCCCCGATCTCCTACCCATCCCCATCCCCAACCCCATCCCCAATGTCCCCGTCTTCCCCGTATTCTTCCCAAAGCTGCCTGGGGGAGTATAGCTCGGCACCGGACTGGTAGACTGTACTTGGTGCGCAGGGTGTGTTTGAGTCGCTCGCGGGGGATGTAAGATGGGTAGATGGTGTAGCGCATGCGAGGGGAGGGAGTCTGTCGAGCCGTTGGCGATGAAGTCGTGTGTCGTAGGCTGGTACAGATCAGTAGATGACTCATGAGAGATGGCGGAACCAGGTGATGCGAAGGAGGCAAAAGGACATACAAGATCGTCATCTAGGGACAGCCGGACGCCGGGTCGGAGGTCATGCAGCCTGTTGAGCCACTTTAGCGACGATCCGTGTGGAGAGCCGGGGGAGGGTGATAGGTGGGGAGCAGAAGACCGTACCTCAATCCAGGAGGGATGTCTCGCCCCCGACGCCGCCAGGAGAGGTAGCCAGCGCAGATGAGGAGGACGAGGAGGAGTGGGAAGAGGTACGAGGCGGGTGAAG
>JAABUH010004026.1_pt1 | contig 12175 bp, 19 predicted proteins | sample 5559121 | NCBI WGS metagenome assembly JAABUH01 (sample SAMN10711871, study PRJNA513364) | rock metagenome | isolation source: Antarctica rocks | place: Antarctica: Victoria Land, Battleship Promontory nord | collected 2015-12-28 | reverse complement strand
AGGTCCGTGCGTCACCTGAGTCTGACTGACACTTCCGTTGCAGGCTATCAAGATAAGCTTGGAGGTCAAGAAGTACCTGGTTGACAGCGAGCGCCTGGACATCTCACAGGTGCACACTACTTGCAGCTGAGCACCGCGCGCACCTCGCACCTCACGTCCTGCCCCCCCTCCTTGCTGCTCAGAGACAATGCGAGGCACTTATAATGCACGAAACACTGTTTTGACGACCCTGCTCTGCAGGACCACCTGGAGGCGATACTGTTTGGCGTAATGCGCTCGCGCGGCTACGACGACACATACGTGCAGCGCTACAAGATGGTCACCAGCTTCTTCCAGCAGCGCCGGCCGCTCATCATCCTCATCTGCGGCGTGCCGTGCACAGGCATGCTGACCAGCTGGTTCGCGCGGGGCAGTGGCAAGCGCTGCTGCCTTGTGCCAAGCAGCGAGTGTGCATTGGCCTCGTGAGGCTTTGCGGAATGCATCTGTAGTATGCTCACTACGCGCACTACTGATGCACACAGGCAAGTCGACGCTGGCGCAGCAGCTGGCTTCGCGCCTCAACCTGCCCAACGTTCTGCAGACGGACATCGTTTACGAGGTTTGTCCAGTCGCTTGCTCGCAGCACTGCATGTCCTTGTCATGCATCCATGCTCTGCCGCAGGAGCAGGCCTGCTGCTCCTGCATGTCGACAGACGAGTCCGATGTGCTGCTCATGCTGCACGATTGGGTGCATGCGGTTGCAGGTCAGTGCACATTTGTGGTCCTCATGGTGCTCAAGCGCCAGCGTGTCAGGTTGAATGCAGTATCGCCAGGAGCATGACCACACGTCTCTGTCATGCTGCATGCTGTGCATGGGCGCGCGCGCAGCTGCTGCGCGGCGCGGGGGACAGCCCGCTGGCGGCCGCCCCGCTGTGGGAGCGCGCGGGCCTGGCGCCGGCCGCCCTGGTCGGCGAGTTCCAGCGCGAGTGCCGCGTGATACGCAAGGGCGTCGACGGCGACCTCCACAAGGCGCGCCGCGGCACGCCCTGGCAGCACCTGGAGAGTCCTGACTGTAGGGCGCAGCGTGTGATGACTCGTTACTGGCCATGTCACAGAAACAAGTGCCGTCTCGATTGGATGTACGGGGCCTACATTATACTCAAATAAATAAGTTGAGCGCACCTCGCATGCTTTTATTTGCTTGCATCTGCTGTGCGCCTGGGCTTGCGGTGAGCGCTGCCATGGCGTGCAGTGGGAATGCGGAGGCATGCCGCCTCACCAATGTACCTGCCAATGCGAGTATGCCAATGCGCGTTCATTGTTGACCGACATGATTATTTGCCCGCAGCAACAGAGCTGCGGTGCTGACAGGAATAGCATGCCACAGCAAGGCTGCACGGCTTACGCAGTCTGTGCGGCACCCGCTCGCAGTGCCTCCGTGACGGCAAGTCGATCATCATGGAGGGCCTGCACCTGGACCCGGGCCTGTACCTGTACGAGTTTGGCCGCTACGGCCAGGCGCACCTGCTGGACCGCCCGCCGCCGCCGTCTGCCGCGCAGCTTGCCCCCGGTCCTGCCCCGCCTGCCGAGCCAGGCCGCTCTGACATGCACGCTCCGTCAGGCAGGCCCGTGGACGCGCATGCTGCATTGGCACCAGGAACAGGCCGCCGAGCAGCGCACGAAGCAGAAAAGCAGCATGAGCCAGAGCTCAGAGATGGCACAGGCCCCGACCCGGCAGCGGCGGCGACAGCGGTGCCAGCGTCCCAGCAGCATCCGCGAGGCGGCCGGCCCATGGCGAGGGAAGCGGGCGCTCGCGCCCAGGGGCCCAATAGCGGCGAGGAATGGGCTCAGTGGGAGGCGGGAGCCCTGCGCGATGGCAGCGCTGCGCGGCCGTGCGCGGGCGCAGAGGCTCGCGCGGGCAACGGAGCAAACTGGCTGGGCGGTGACGACGCGCGCGCTGACAGGTCCAGCCTGGGCTTATTGTCAGTTGTGTGTTTGTGCTAAAATCCTCTCACTTTGTGCTCTCTTCCCATATCTGCACAACAAAGCTTATGAGACGCCGAGCTGCCATCTGCTTTACAATGTTGACCAGACCTTGTGTTTATTTTTGCCACCCTGGGCAACCTGGAGCACTTTCTCTGTACTTGTGGCGTGTGGTGAGTGTTGGCGAGGAGGCTGTTGTGGTCGGCTGCTATCTGCCATGTTGACATGTGGGCCGTTGCGTGCAGGTCAGCCGCGCTGCCGCTGCCGCGCGGCTCGGCATCTTTCATGCTGACCCCTGCGGGCCTACGCCTGGCTCCCGTGCTGGCCACGCTGGACGACGCGCGCCGCCGTGCCGCAGACGATGCGCTGGCACACCCACACCCTGACCCTCGCAGTGCGCCTGCGCCGGGCGCCCGTAGCCGCTCCGTGCCAGCCTCGCCAGCGGCCGCGGCGGCGGCGGCCGCGGCGGCAGCCTTTGGAAGCCTCGTTCAGGCAGCGTCCAGCCAGAGGGGAGGCGCCTTCCCGCTAGGCTCGCCGACCACCGCATGGCTGGCCGACGCGGCGGCCGCTGCCGCGGCCGGGGGCACCGCGGGTGGCGGGGCTGCGCAAGGGCGCTGCGACGCGCCAGGCCATGCAGCGGGCGGTAGCAGTGCTGGCGGCGAAGGCGGGGCCAGGGACCCTGCCGGCGGCCAGGCTGAAGCCCCCTCGCCGGCGGCGCCAGCGCCAGGCATGGCGCTGCCGCTCGCGCCCCTGGCGAGCAGCAGCACAGCTGCAGGGAGGCCACGCGAGCGCGCCAGCGGGGGCACAGGCGTGGGCGGCCAGTCCCCGCGGCCCGGCTGCAGCCCCTCAGAGCCAGCGGCGGCACTCAGACAGGGCCGCGGCGAACAAGCGGCACAGCTTTCACCTGCGCAGGCGGCCCTCGACAGGGGCTCTGGAGCGGGCCCCGGCGCTGTTGCGCCCGCAGGCTCCCCGCCTGAGGGCCTGGACCCTGCAGCCGGGAGCGCGTGCGCGGCAGCACCACGGGAGCGCGAGCCAGCAGACCCTGCCGAGCGCGCCGGGGTAACTGCCGCTGCCGCGCTCCCCGAACGTCCCCGTGGCGAGGGGCCCGGGCGCCCTCAGGCAGGCGTGGGCGGCAAGGAGCGCGAGGGCCTGCGCATGGGGCCAGTGTTCGTGCCGATCGTGCTGTGCATGGACGAGGCTGACCATGCCCTGCTGGTGCGCGAGTGGTACGCGCGGGGGGAGCAGGCGCGGCCCCGGCGCTGAGGCGCACCTCAAGAAGATCTGCTCGTCTGCTTGGATGGCACATCAGGAGTGGGAGGCTGGGGCGCGAAATGGGATGGAGCCGCTTGCCTGGTGCCGTGCATGGGTGAGGCGGACCCTGACAGCTGGTACGCGGGTGCGATGTGCAGCAGGGGCGCAGGTCGCTGATGATCGTGCACGCGTGCATAGCTGCATGGAAGCGTGGGAGGCAGGCGGCCTCTCACGGGCAACCCGCATGGCATGGGCGCAATGTGCATCGCGCCGTGCAGGCCGCCTGCAGCAAGGACGCGCCGCAGCGCCCGCGCGTGGACACAGCTGATGCGCTCGCGCGGCTGCACATGCTGCAGGTGCTGTTGCTCTGCACCCTCTCGCTCTCGTCGGGCGCCATGCACCCAAAGCCAGGCCAGAGCAGCGCTTGAGATGGGGCCGTGACCAGTGGCCGTCGGCCGCCGCTCCAGCGCTCCGCTGGCAGCGTGAGTCTGACATGCTGCTGTCGCCATCACCGCTACCCTAAGTTAAGCCCTACCCAAGCAGGAGTACCCAAGGGAGGCGCGCGCGGCGCAGGCCCACCTGTGCGGGTACGCGGCGCGCGCAGTGCCGGTGGTGCGCACGGGCCTCGGCGGCTTTGGCGACACGCTGGACCGCCTGCACGACTACCTGCTCACCTGCATCGAGATGGCGCTAGCGCAGCGCGCCTGATGCGCTCGGGCTCGGGGCGCGGCGCGGCGGCGCGCTGGCGCAGCCGCCAGCGTCCGCTCGCCCGCGTAATTGTGGCGTTGGTGTGGCCCACATGACACGGTCAAGGGCGTGTCTGTCCTTGCATGCTTTTGTGTGTGATATCATCCCAGGCTACGCCAAATTGCTGTCAAACACATAGTGCCTCGTTGCGCATGTGCTGCTTCCACACCAGCTGCACCCCGCGGGTCAAGTATATGACAGAGGTCTGAAAGAAGTGAATGCATGTTTGCAATGTACTCTGGAGCCTGCTTCGCGGCAAGTCAGTGTTTCAGATTTATCCGCGGTTTACCTGCCCACTTGTCAAAATATGCAGGCAAACCAGGCTTGCAGGCAGCTGGACATCCCAGCCAGCCCCCGCCTACGCGCGGCTTACCGCCCATCCTGCCACCCTACACCACAAGTGCCCTCCTGCAGCCTCATCAGGGCCGGACGTGCAGCACACAAGCCGCTCACTATGCGGCAGGGCTGCGTGGTCTGCCTCAGGCAGCGTCACACCTGCAGACCTACATCTTCGAACTGGGGAGTGCGAGGCAATCAAAGTGCGAGCTGAGTGGCAGTTCAGACCAGCCCTTATTGGACAATTGGCGACGCTGGGCCATGGGTGTGTCAGCCAGCGCATGGCCCGGCGGCGCAACATGGCGCAGGCGCTCCGCAGCGCTGCGCGCCATGCTGCTGTCATGCCGGACACTTCTCTCTGGGACACTATGTCGTGACACGTCCTGAGGTCCTGTCCCACCGGGTTGGGCGCCCCTGTGCCGGCGGTGAGACATGCATAAAACTGCAGCACGCCCGCTCAGAACGCAAACACGGACGTCGTGGCGGCCATGGCATTGTACACGAGCGCGCCGGGCAGCGGCACAAACTGGCGCGTGAGCAGCTTGATGGCCTCCTGCGCGGCGGCCGCGCCGATGACCGCCGCCACAACGTGCAGCTCGCATGCGCCGCAGCGCACCAGCTCGCCAACCAGGTCGTCTGCGACCGCGCCGCTGGGCGCGCCGGCCTCGGCCAGCAGCGGCGCGAGCGCGCCGCGCAGCAGCGCCACGTCCTCCTCCAGGCCGCTGCGCGGGCGACCCATAGGTATGGACTAGGGTAGGGCTATGGTTAGTGTATATGACCATGTTTTTTTTGCAACACGCGGCCGCTGCAAGGCGCCACTGCGGCACAAGCGCTGGCACCCACGCGCGAACGCGCGCGCGGCAGGCACCTCGGCGCGCCGGGGAAGCCGCGGGTCGCCCGCCCGACCGCACAGCGGCGCACAGGCGCCGCCGGGCCCAGGGCGCGCGCCTGTCATAGGCGCCCGGGAAGCGGCTGTGTGCGGCGTGGAAGCGGTCGGCCGCGCGCAGCAGCAGCAGCAGGCCCGCGTTGGTGCACGTGTCCTCGGCCGCCAGCGCCGCGCGCACCGCGTCCGCGCGGCCCGGCCCCGCGTCCTCGCTCAGCCGCCGCCAGCGCACCACCCTGCCAGCCGACAGCACCGTGAGGGTGCCGCACCCGAGCTGCCCTGCAGGCTGAAGCCACGGCCGCAGGCAGCCTGCAAGCAGCGGCTCGGACATGCGCACATACCAGCATCCATGCCAGGACAGACTTGTCCGGATGGCCTCAAGCGCAGACGGGCTGCTTGGCGCCGATCCGCCGACAGGACACAGTGCAGCGGCCAGCGAGCCTGCCGCGCACAGCCGCGGGCGGGGCGCGCACCGCAGATTGCGCGCGTTCTTCGCAAACAGGCGCGCGGTGCTGCGCTGCAAGTGCCCGGGCTCGCGGCCGAGGCCCTTGAGCAGCGCGCGCGCGCGCGCCTCCACGGCCGCCGCGTCGGCCTCGGCGCGCTCGCGGTACAGCCGCTGCAGCGCCAGGAACGCCTCTGTGGACGCCGTCATGTCTGGGATGGAGCCCTGCCGGCAGCCACTAAGTCAGGGTGTGCGCACTAACAGTGCTTACACACTGCTAGTACCTGGTTGGTTTTTGCTCCCCAAGCACATACGAGTGGTGCTCAGCAAAGTGCACTTGCTCATCCATGGTTCCTGTTGATTCCGAGCATGTAGTACTGCTATGCAGCTCACTGGGTGGCACTCTGAACGTCGTAGATCGGGCCTGCACACATACCCGCTGCCAAGGCGTGCTGCTAGCAAGACGCGCTCGCAGGTGCGTTGGCACACCTCCAGCAGGACATTACGGCCGCCCTGGGCCTCAACAAAGCCCCAGCAGCAAGACATCCTCATAGGCTTCTGCACAACCCTTGCAGGTGATCGCCGCCGCCTTGCCTTTGACCAAGCCCTGCAGTAAAAGACCCGAACAGCGTTACACGCACTTCCAGCGGGAGGTCGCCGCCGCCCTCCGCCTCGACAAAGCCCCGCAGCGCGGCCGCCAGCACCCAGAATGTGTCGGACGCGGGCGTGAGCGCGGTCGCGCACTCGTCGCGCATGATCTCCGCCACCTCCGCCGCTGCGCATGGCACAGGCGGCGCGCGCGTGAGGGCTTGCTGCACAGGTGCGCCGGTCTGGCCCCTGATGTCACTTGGGCGTTGCTAGCTGAGCTGCTAGCTGCTAGCTCCTGACAGGGCACAGAGACCGCCCGTCACCATTTGGGTGCAGCACTTCCGTGTACCACATGTTTCCAGCATCTGATGCACTCTTGCTCTTGGCATGCACACCACGCATCCAGTGATGCCAACTGCACCTGCCTCCAGCTGGTGCACGCTCCCCCCTTCGAAAGCGTGCCAGTGGCGGGCCGCGCACGGATGGTGGGCGGCGCAAAGACCTTGCGCACATGCTCCTGCGCCTCTCTGAAGTTGTCCTCGTCCTGCGCCCCAAAGCGGCTGCAGCCCAAGCATGGGTCCCAGGCGTCCATATCGAGCAAGCGTCCATGTCCAGCAGTGTGTGTCATGGCGAAGCATGCATGCCGCTGCACGATCTGCGCGACCTGCACAGCCAATAGGTGGGGCGCTCGAGCAGCGCAGCCGCACCAGCGCGGGGCCGTCGCCGCCGCCGCCGCGCTGCCAGGAGCGCAGCAGCGCGCGGAAGCGCTCCTTCTCGTCCCGCGTCGCCGGCAGCCGGCCCATATGCTCCTCATTCCAGGCCGCCAGCGCCTGGATGAGGAGCACGGCTGCGCGCAGCGGTAGGGTTAGGGTATCTAGGGGTAGGGTCAGGACAGCTGCAATGCAGCTCCGCCACGATGGCAGCTTCATGCTTGAACAAAGAGTGCCTGGGGAAGCAGGGGCCGTACCCCACGGTATGTGCCGGTGCGTGACGTCGTCCACTGTGGCCAGGTCGAACGACCGCGCAAATGCCTCCAGCTCCGGCCAGGGCCGGTGCAGCCTGCGCGCCAGAGGAGCGCTGTCAGGGGCCGGCCCTGTCGGGCTCCCAAGCACTGGCCTCCAGCCAGCACTGCTGGTGCACGCATGCGCGGGGATCAGGTGCCCTTACGGTGCAGGTCCGAGTCACACCCGCTGCGCACAAGCCTCCAGCTCTGGCTGGGTGTGCGCAGGGGCCTGCACGCAAGCCCCTTAGGGAGCACCCCTGGTTACGACAAGGAGCGGCTCTTACTTCATAGAGCGGCGATTACGACAAAGAGCGGCGACTACGACAAAGAGCAGCGCTTATGACACGGAGCGGCGATTACGGCAAAGAGCGGCAAAGAGCGGCGGAAGCCTCACTTCACTCACTGCGATGTGCCTGCTCCAACATGCAGGAATCGCACCGCAGGTCCTCGATCGTGTTGTCCGGCTTGGACTCCACCACTGTGTGCTCCGGCAGGCTGGCGCGCAGGTAGCCCACCAGGCCGTACGCGCGCGCGCACAGCAGCGGCACGCCGAGCTCACGGCACACGTCGTCCAGGCGCACCATCTGCGCCTGCCCCATCTGCGGCAGCGACCAGCTCTGCATCAGCGCGGGAGCGCTCATGCAGAGCTCATGCTCAGCGCTCACGCACGCGCACAGCAGCGGCGTGCCCAAGTTGCAAGACGAGTGTCCGCATGCGCCGCGTCTGCCGGGCTCGCTGTCGCGTGGCGGGCACGCAGGCGAACCGCGGCGCGAGAGGGTCGTCGGCAGGCAGGCTGCACATCCCGGCAACCAGAGCCCTCTGGCATGCGCGGTCACTGCCGAGCGCTTACTGCCCGCATGCCATGCGTCACACCAGCTGCACTCCATGAGCAAACCTGATATGCAATGACACTTGGCTCCCTTCTGAGGACACTCTGGCCAGGGTGCCGGCAAGAACTTGTGCAGCACAGCGCTAAGCATGGTCTGCTCCATGGCCCGCACAGCCCGCCGCCAGCTCAGCAGACAGGCGGCGACCGCCTGGCCCGCAGCGGCACCCCTGTGGATGTCCGTGACCAACTACATACTAGTTTAGGCACGTGTGGATCATCAGGCTGCTTCCCATGCCCTAGGACCAAGAGCCTGCACGGGGTGCCGAGCGCGGCGCGCGCCTGCGTGGCGATGACGAGCGCGAAGCCGTCCAGGAAGCGCGGATTGGCGAGCAGCAGCGCCTCGGGCGCCTCGTCCACATAGCTGCCCGCCACCGCGTCGTTCAGCTCCTGCAGCAGCGCGGTGACCGCGGCCGCGCGCGCCTGGCGCGCCGTCACACAGGAGTTAGTGCAAAGGAAGTGTTTACAGAGAATTGCTGTCAGTAGTCCAACGAGTCCACCCTGGTGGGACTCTCAAGCCACAGGCAGGTGGCCGCCCGCGACTCTTCCGTTCCAGCAATGTAGAGCGCCTTGTCGGGCCCCGCCATACTCTAGTGGCGCTGAGCAGTGTCTGAGGTGCCAGCACGCGGGCGACTATTGCAATCGTGCCAAAGCACTGCAGGAGCGATACAGCGCTCTTGCAACAGCGCTGGCACAGCTTGCGGTGAAGCGTCCACTGCGCACATCAAGTCGGAGCTGCTATATACCAAGTGAGCACTGGCCATCAATCGCGTAAACCTGGTGTGCCTGGTTAGGAGGCAAGCGCCGGCTCTGCCTGTTGATTGCGCAGTACTGCTTGATGACCATCACTTCCCATCTGCTTCTGCTTGAGGAGAAGCACCATGGTGCTGGGGCAAACGGCATGGAGTGGACCCGCACACCTGCCCTAGCGAGCCAGCCTCCAGCATGAAGTTGTTACCGAGGTCGCGCGCCCCGACGCGCACGTCATCGACCACGGTGAAGCCGGCGATGCCGGCGAGCACCAGATTCTTCAGCGCCTCGGTCGCCGTGGGCCCGCTGCCGAGCACGCAGATGCGTGCGCTCTCCAGCGCGGCCTGGCCGTGCGCGCCCCAGATGCGCAGCTGCCGGTCATACTTCTTCGCCTCGGTGCTGCTCGGCACCTTGCCGTCCTCCCGGCTCTCGCTGCTGCGCGCCATGGCCGCCTCCGCCAGGGCCCGGCTGCCCTTGCTGAGCCAAGCTGGCCTTGCGTCGCGGCCAGGGCCAAGGCCTTTCCTGGCCTGTCACAGAGTGGACAGCTCTGTCCTGACCAGCTCGAGAGGAGCTACAAGCACAAGCAAGTGCTCCGAGTTTGTGGCACTGCTGCTCTAGTAGTGCATCTCAAGCCTTTTTACAAGTGCATGACCTCTCAATGCAGGGCATGCAAACCTGCATCGCCCCGCCATGCTGAGAGCAGACATGTTACATCACTACAAGTTCATATAACCCCTGAAATACAGCAGTGTCGGCGCGCACACGCACCAAGCAACCAACCTCCCGGTGCGCGCGCGCGCCCACTCCGCGCGCCCCCTCACTTCACATAGCGGTTCAGGAAGCGGCGGTGGAAGTCGTTGCGGATGGTGTCGTTGATCATGGTCTTCTGCGCCTTGGGCTCGCCGCGCGTCTGGTTCTTGAACACCACGTCGTCGTCCCAGCGCCGCTTCACCTGCGCGCGCGCCGCGCTCCGCGCTGCAGGCATGGGCGCTCGCCCGCACAGCGACCCGGGACCCCGACCCTGCCTCCCCCGGCGCGCCTGCCGCCGTGGCAGACGCAGCCTGCCGGACCCGCGCGCTGCGCCACAACACCACGGCACCCGGCGACATGCCTGGGCTGAGACCGCTGCTTGAGTGTCTTCAGAGCGGCTGATAGCGTCTGAGAGCGCGCGAGACAGCCTTGGATATGCCGGGCAGCCACCTTGCAACCGTCGCCGCACACTAAACACACCTATGGAGCACTTTTGTCGTCCGGTGAAGCGCACGCGCGCGCTTGAGAAGGACAGCGCCGTTCTTAATGAGCGAGTCGCCGCGCAGAGTGCACCCTCGGGCGCGCGCCTGGAACGCCGCGGCGCCGCCCAGGATGAGCGGGTTGCCGCGCACGAGCTCATCGCGCGCGCTCGCCTCCGCGCCGGCGGCCTCCTCGGCCGTCTTGCGCGCGGCCTCCGCCGCGCGCTCCTTCTTTATGCGCTCCAGCTCCGCCAGCAGCTCCGCCTCCTCGTCCTGCGCGCCTCAGAGCAGAGTCTGAAGCCAGGATGGTGCACACTCTTGTGCACATGGCTCCGCAGCGCGCTTCTTTACGCGCTCTAGCTCCGCCAGCAGCGCCGCCTCCTCGTCTTGCGCGTGCCGATGCACGGCATGGTGCGCGCGGCCTCCGCGCCGCGCCCCTCCCCGACGCTCGCCGGCTCCGCGGCCTCGCCCGCAGCACAGACAGCCGCGGCGCGCGTGCCCGGCCCGCGGCGCGGCGCGCGCCTCGTCGTCGTCGTCAGAGCTGTCGCTCTCGGCGTCCTCGTCGTCGTCCGCGTCCAGCGCCTTGGGCACGAGCACCTTGCCCCGGCTCAGCGTGCCGCCGCCGCCGCCCGGCGCGGCCTCCAGCAGCTTCAGGTCGCTCTCCCGCTCCACTGCGCCCGCGCGCGGGCAGGTCTCAAGGCCAGGCTCGGTGTGCGGCGCGAGAGGGCGGAGCTCGATGCTCATGTTCAAGTGGCGTAGCCGCCGTCCGGCGGGAGCCTTCATCACCTGCAGGCCGCATGCGCGCTCCACCGCAGGAGCACACCAGCGCAGGGGTTCATGTGAGCTCCATAAAAACAACAGCAACAGGAAATGCCCCCGGCCATGCAGGGGTCCCTGCAGCGATCCCGCACTGCATGATGGCCATGAGCTGGCCGGCCTCCCAGGCGTGCGGGGCGAGCCCGCGCCCCTGCAGGCAGCGGCTGCAGGCGCGCCTGGCACAGCTGCTCACCGCCGTGTTCAAGGCACCCAAACATGGGTGGCGCTTGTAATAGTGCACACCAAGCACGGAGCCTTGGCATTCCTTGGCCTTCCCTTTTCAGGGGCGCACCCTCAAATCAGGGGCGCACCCTCAAAGTTGGCCGCGTTCTTTTCCCGAGCGTGCTTCTGCTCCTTCTCCTCCAGCTCCGCCTGCCCGCCGCAAATCTAACTTTGTCATGCACTTTGTCTTTGACGCCAGCAGGCCCGTTTTCAGCACGGCCTCCCTTGCCCAGTAGAACACCAACAGAACACGCGCAGTACCAGCGCATGCTTTCACAGCTGGGCGAGCGCAGGCTTCCTGCCGGCGGGGTGGTGGGCAACGCAGGTTACTGAGGCTCGCAAACAGGCAGCCAGGCCGCGCTCCCAACCGAGCAAGCACAGGCCACACGCAGCCGTCGCCAACAGGCCTAGCAAACAACAGGCCTAGCAGAACCCGCGAACCCGGCGCACCAGCAGGTCCCGTCGCCGCACGTCGCCCGGCGCGGCCTGGCCTGGCTGCCTGCGCCAGCCGCGCGGCTGTCACTGCCCCGGTGAGCAACAGCAGCCAGAAGTGTGCACCCGCCTCACCGCTTCCAGCCGCCTGCACGGGCCCGCAGAGCAGGCCGCCCCGCCGCGGCGCGCTGCGCTGCAGCTTCCCAGGGGACCAGCGTCCGGCCACGCCACTCGCGCCAGCAGGCCGCGCACCGGAACTTGAGCTGGGTGTGCGAGCTCTGGTCCTTGGCGGAGGTCTGCCGGGAGGGCGCGTAGACGCGCGTGCCGGCCGCCTGCTCCCCGCCCTTGGCGGGGGCCCATGTCGGCCGGTGCGCGGTGGACATGCTGCCGCACGCCGCGGCACCAGCGCCAGACCGCGGCGCGCCGCTGGCCGGCTGTCGGTGCGCAGATCCTCTCCGTGCGCTCTGTAAGTCAAAGCTGATAGCTGACTGGTTGCACCCGTGAGGCTGCCTGTCCTGTCCCGCAAAGCGTACTAGGCCGGTTCGGTGTACTAGGCCGGTTCGTCTGCCGGTTCCTCTACTTATAACCCTGCTAGGTCGTGCATTCAGAGGAAGGATGGCAGGAGGCC
>JAABUH010004024.1_pt1 | contig 12178 bp, 9 predicted proteins | sample 5559121 | NCBI WGS metagenome assembly JAABUH01 (sample SAMN10711871, study PRJNA513364) | rock metagenome | isolation source: Antarctica rocks | place: Antarctica: Victoria Land, Battleship Promontory nord | collected 2015-12-28 | reverse complement strand
ACGGCACCCACCGCCCCTCGACGTGGGCGACCCTCCGCGCGCGGGCGCGTCCTCCCGTTCTCGCCTCCCGCCGTACCACCCGAGAGGTCCGCCGCATGATCACGCTTGCGTGTGGCTATACCAAAAAGTGCCTGGCCCCCGTTTATTATGTATGGGCGCTTCCACCGATGCACACAAGGAGGGAAGGAGGGGCGGATGCGCTGCAAGCCTATCTGACGTAGCGACAGATAGAAGGATACCAGGCATGAAGAAGACCGTAACCGCACTGTTGACCTCCGCGGCCCTCGTAGGCTCGCTGGCCCCGCGGCGTTTGCGCGCGCCGCCTACCCAACATCGTTCACCGTGGTCGCCGCCGGGCTCAACAACCCGCGCGGGCTCGCCGTCACGCCCGATGGGACCGTGTACGTGGCCGAGGCCGGCGCGGGCGGGGCCGGCCCCTGCATCAAAGGTGACATGGGCCCGGTGTGCTACGGTCCGACAGGCTCGGTCGCGCGCATCCGCAACGGGCGCTGGTTCCGCGTCGTGGCGGGCTTGCCCTCCGCGGCGGGCCCCAGCGGGATGCAGGCGAGCGGGCCATCCGCCGTGACCGTGGCCCCCGACGGGTCGATGAACGTGGCCGTGCAGGGCGTCGACCTGCAGACGCCGAGCGTGTTCGGCCCGGCCGGCGAGGCGCTGCAGCACGTGGTGCACGTGAGCCCGAACGGCGCGCGCCGCGCCGGCGCCGACCTGTACGCGTACGAGAAGGCCGCCAACCCCGACGGCCGCGAGATCAACAGCGATCCCTACGCCCTCGTCACGCAGGGCGCCCGCACGGTTGTCGCCGATGCGGCGGCCGACGACGTCGTGTCGGTCGACGGGATGGGCGCGGTGTCTACGCTCGCCGTGTTGCCGACGCGCCTTGTCAGGGGGCCGGGCGGCAAGATGATCCCGATGGAGCCTGTGCCGAATTCGATCGCCGTGGGTGCGGACGGGGCGTACTACGTGGGCGAGCTCACCGGCTTCCCCTTCCCGGTCGGCGCCGCGCGTATCTACCGCATCGTGCCGGGGCAGCTGCCCACGGTCTGGGCCAGCGGCTTCACGAACATCGGCTCCCTGGCCTTCGGCCCGGACCACAGCCTGTACGTGCTGGAGATCACCAAGGGCGGGCTCGCCAACGTCAACCCCAAGAATCCGGCGACCCTGACGGGGGCGCTGATCCGCGTCGCGCCCGACGGGACGCGCACGACCGTGGCGAGCGCGGGCCTGGTCGCGCCGACCGGTGTGGCCGTCAGCAGGACGGGCGCGGTCTACGTCTCGAACTTCGGCATCCTCCCCGGCCGGGGCCAGGTGGTGCGCATCAACGGGTAACGCCGGGGCACGCCGGGGCACGCCGGGGCACGCCGGGGCACGCCGGGGCATCTCCACAGGACGGGCGCGGTCTACGTCTCGAACTTCGGCATCCTCCCCGGCCGGGGCCAGGTGGTGCGCATCAACGGGTAACGCCGGGGCACGCCGGGGCACGCCGGGGCACGCCGGGGCATCTCCACGCGGTGGGCGCGCGTTGCGCAGGCTGCGCAACGCGCGCCCACCGCGACCGGGCGGGTCCGGTCGTGGCGCGCTCGCAACAGCAGGTCTGCTACCGCTGGTTGCCCTCCTCTTTTTTCAGGAGCGCCGCCTGCGCCGCCGTGGCGACGATGGCCAGGGTGTCGCCCGGTGAGAGTTGCACGTCGGCGCCGGGGTTCAGGATGATGCGGTCCGGCGTGCGCACGGCCAGCACGCCGAGCTCGGGCTGGTGGCGCCCGCGCAGCTCGCCGATGGTGCGGCCAGCCAGGGTAGATCGCTCGGCGACCCGCACGTCCTCCAGCACCAGATTGCCGTCCACGTTGTGCAAGATCGCGTCGACGCACTCGACCGAGACCGGGCGCAGAGCCATCGCCGCCATCAGGCGACCTCCCACGGTATAGGGCGAGAGCACCTGGTCGGCGCCGGCGCGCGTGAGCTTGGCCACGGTCTCGGGGTGGTTGGCCCGCGCTACGATGAACAGCTCGGGGCGCAACACCCGCGCGGAGAGCACGACGTAGATGTTTTCCGGGTCGTCGTCGAGCGCCGCGATGAGGCCGCGCGCGGTGTCGAGGCGCGCGTGGCCCAGCACGTCGTCGCTGGCCGGCGAGCCCGTGATGACGAACCGGCCCTGCGCCTCGGCCTCGGCCAGCCGCCCCTGGTCGATGTCGATCAGCACGAACGGTATGCCCTCGCGGGCGAACTCGCCCCCGATCTCACGGCCCACCCGCCCGTAGCCGCAGATGATGTAGTGGTCCCGCAGACGCTCGATCGCCCGCTCCATGCGCCTCCTCCTCACGCGCTGCGACAGCTGTCCCTCGAGCACGTAGACGCTCAGGGCGCTCAAGAGATACAGGCTCGTCGCCACGCCGACGAGGACGTAGACGATGGTGAAGGCTTTGCCCGTCGCCGTCGCCGGGCCCTCGCTGCCGAGCGTGGTGAGCGTCACCACCGCGACGTACAGGGCGTGCCCGGCCGACCAATGCTCTGTGAGCATGTAGCTGGCGGTCCCTGTAGCGAGCAGGCCTGCGACGAACAGCAGAGCCACACGCAAGCTCAGCCGCTCCGACAAATCGCTCTCTCCCGGTAGGCGCTATGGGCATCCAGGAATAGCTTGGGCGCCCCTACAGTATCCCTCGCGATCCCTCGGGATCTCTCGGGAGACGTAACCGGCGTTCTAGCGATCCATGTCCAGCACGGAGATGCCGGCGGGGACGGCGCGCGTGCGCACGGGACTGTTCAGGAAGGGTACGCGCTGGCGTATTGCTTGCGGGACCCACGCCCACGCGTTAGGGATCGCCATGCTGCCGCCCTCGTCGACCACCACGACGTGCCCTGTCCCCGCGTCGACCGCCACCGCGCGCGGCGTCATGCCCGCGTCGACCGTGCGCAGGACCCTGCCGTCGAGCTCGTCGAGCACCGTCAAGCGTCCGGGCCCGGCCGGGCTGCCGTTGCCGTCCACGCCATCGATCGACGTCACATAGACGCGGTGGCGGCTCTGATCGACCGCGACCGCGCTGGCCGCGCCGCGGACGGGGATCGTGCGCAAAATCTGGCCGCCGCGCGCGTCGAGCACGCTTAGGCTGGCCCCGTTGGTCGCGAAGACGCGCCCGTCGGGGGTCCCGGTCACCGGCGTCGAGTCGACGACCATGTGGTCCATCCTGTCCAGACTGGATAGGTACGACCCCGCCGCGTACGACCCCGCCGCGTACGACCCCGCCGCGTACGACCCCGCCGCGTACGACCCCGCCGCGTACGATCCCGTCGCGTACGGCCGGATCGTCGTGGCGCGAGCGGCGCCGCGGGTGGCGGCGTGGGGATCGGCGCCGAGATGGGCGTCGAGCACATGCACGAGGCCCGCGGCGCCGCCCGTGTCGCCGACGAAGACGCGGCCCGCGCGCTCGTCGACGGCGACGCCGGAGAGGGCGAAGTCGCCGGCCAGGTGGACGGCGCCCAGCACCACGGCGCGACGTGTGTCCAGCACGCTCACCGACCCATCGCCGCTGTTGACGACGAAGGCGCGGCCGGCGCGCGCGTCCACGGCCATGCTATGTGGATGGGAGCCGACGCGCACCGCGCCCAGGACCCTGCCGCTGCGCGCGTCGAGGATGCTCACGCTCGCGTTGTCGTCGTTGGCCACGAGCACATGCCCGTTGCGGGTGTCGATTACGGCCTCGCGCGGGTCCGGCCCTACCGGCGTCGTGCGCAAGAGCCGCCCCGCGCGCGTGTCGACGAGGCTGACCGTGCCCTGGCCGAGCGCGGCGTACCCGTTCGTGTTGCGGTCGACGACGAAGGCGTGACCCGTCGCGCCGTCGACGGCCACGTTGCCCGGATCGGCGCCCAGCGTGATCGTGCGCAATAGGGGGCCATCGGCGGGGCGACGCGTCGCGGCGACACCTGCGCTCGCCAGCACCGCCAGCAGCGCCAGCCCGACAAGGGGCGCTTTCTTGGGGACCATAGCTCCACTCCCTTCGAAGAGCCTGCGACCGTCGTCGCAGGCAGACGATGGACACCGGTGTGTCTCGCAGGCCCTTAGTATACGCCTGACGCGCCGCGCCTGACGCGCCCGGCGCCCGACGCGCCCTATCCATCGTCAATCGCGATCCCGGGGCTCTACGTGCACCGTGACGTGTTGGTCGCCGCGTCGCCACTTGCCCTTGAGGCGCAGGCCCTGGCCGCGCATGACGAACGTGGCGCCGTCGGCCACGTTCCGGGGTAGGCGCAGGCGGCGGCTCTCGCGCAGCGTGGGCGCCTCGACGTACCCGCCCCGCGCCGCTTGTTCGGGCGTCAGCGTCAGGTCGGCGTAGACCTCTGCGCCACGCCGGCGCAGCACGGGGTCGCGGTCGACCAGCACACGGATGCGCAGGTCGCCGCGCGGCCCGCCCTGCGGCCCCGGGTCGCCCTCGTTCTTGATGCGCAATTCCTCCCCGTCCTCGACGGCGGCCGGGAAGCGCAGCGGGAACGTCGCGTCGTCCGCGAGCGTGCCGCGGCCGGCGCAGGTGGCGCAGGGGTCCGCCGGGATGCCGCCGCTGCCGTGGCAGCGCGGGCATTCCTCGCGCCCGTGCGGGCCGCGCCCCGTGCCGTGGCAGCGCGGGCACTGGCGCACAGCCGTGCCCGGCGCGCCGCCCGTGCCGTGGCAGGTGGGACAATACTCGCGGCGCGGTACTACGACCCTTTTGTCCGCGCCGAAAGCGGCCTCGCGCAGGGTCAGGCGGACCGTCTGGCGCACGTCGAGGCCGCGCAGCGACGGCTCGACCGCGGGGCCGGCCGCCGGCCGCTGGTAGTCGCGCGCCGCAGCGGGGACGCCCCCGCCGCTCCAGGTGGCCGGCCGCGCGGCCACGTCCGCCGGTCGCGCGCCGTTCCCGGCGCTGGCGCGCGAGGCTGATGTACGCGAGAGGTCGTAGGCGCGGCGGCGGGCCGGGTCGGATAGGGCGTCGTGGGCCTCGGCGAGGAGGGCGAAGCGCGCGGCGGCGTCGGGCGCCTTGTTGACGTCCGGGTGCAGCGCGCGCGCCTTCTCGCGGTAGGCGCGCCGTATCTCGGCCTGGCTCGCTGTCGGGGAAACGCCGAGGATGGCGTAGTAGTCTCCGCTGGCGGCCGTCCCCCGCGTGCGTGCGCTCATACCCTAAGTGTATCCAAATGCCCCGGCTTTTCCGTGGGGATCAGGCGCCGTGGCCGCGCTGGCCGAGCGCAAGGCGCTCGAGCCCGGCCACGGCCAGGAAGACGACGATGCCGGTGACGCTGACGACGAGGGTAATGGCCACGACCTGCGCGGTGTCGATGCTCGATTTGGCGAGCTGCAATTGGTAGCCCGAGCCGCCGCCACCGCCCGCGACGTACTCGCCGACTACCGCGCCGACCAGGCTCAGGGTGCTGGTGATGCGCAGCGAGGCGAAGAGGGACGGCAGCGCCGCGGGCCAGCGCAGCTTGCGGTAGACCTGCCAGCGCGAGGCGTTGAGCACGTGGAACAACTCTAGTTCGAGCGGGCTGACCGCGCGCAGCCCGCGCGTCATGTTGACGAGGGCCGGGAAGAACGAGATGAGCACGGCGATGATGATCTGGGGCCACCACCCCAGCGGCCACCAGTCGCTCGGCAGCGCGATGACCAGGATAGGGGACCACACGATGATGGGGATGGTCTGGATGACCACGGCCAGCGGGAAGATGGCGCGCTCGGCGAGCGGCGAGTACACGAAGAGCGTGGCCCCGGCGATGGCCAGCAGGTTGCCGATGGCGAAGCCGAGCCCGGCCTGGCCGAGCGTGACGAGCAGGTTGGCCCAGATGTCCGGCCAGTGGTCGCGCAGGCTGGCGAAGGTCGTGTCTACCCGTGGGAAGACGTATGACGAGATGTGCCACCCCACCACGGCGGCCTGCCACGAGGCCAGCAGGGTGGCCAGCGCGAGGAGCGGCAGCAGCACGTTCAGCGCCCGGTCGGCGGTGACGAGGCGCCGCCGGCGCGCGCCGGCGCGCGTGTCCAGCGGCGTCGTCAGGCCCTGCTCGCCGCGCGCGCCGATGGTCTCGGGCGGTGTCATCGTCCCGTCCCCGCCCGGCTTGCGCCCACGCTGTCCGCCGGCGTCGCCGCTCCGCCCGCGGCGCGCGACCCCGGCTCCGGACTACCCTCCAGGGCCGTGAGCACGCGCGTTTCCAGGCCGAAAAACTCCTCGGCGCGCCGCACCTCGGGCAACCGCGGGCGCGGCAGGGTGATGGGTATGATCGAGCGGATCGTGCCCGGCCGGCCGTTGAAGACGGCCACCCGGTCGGAGAGGTAGACCGCCTCGGCGATGCTGTGCGTGACGAAGAGGACGGTGATGCGCGTCGCCTCCCACACGCGCAGCAGCACCCGGTTCATCTCGTCGCGCGTGATCTGATCGAGCGCGCCGAAGGGCTCGTCCATCAGGAGCACCTCGGGATCGGCAATGAGGGCGCGCGCCAGGGACACGCGCTGGCGCTGGCCGCCGGAGAGCTGCGCGGGCAGCCGCCCGGCGTACTCGCCCAGCCCCACCCGCTCGAGCAACTCCAGGGCGCGCGCGTGGCCCGCCCCGTCGCGCCGGCCGCCGAGTTCGAGCGGCAACTCCACGTTGGCCGCCGTGCGCCGCCACGGCAGTAGGGCCGGCTCCTGGAAGACCATGCCGATGCGCCGCGCCGTCCGCGCGCCGCGCGGCGGCGCGCCGTCGATGGTGACACGCCCCTCCTCCGGCCGGAGCGTGTCCGCGACGAGTCGCAGCAGGGTCGACTTGCCGCAGCCGGACGGCCCGATCAGGGACACGAACTCGCCGGGCGTGACGCTGAGGCCGACCCGCTCCAGCGCGCGCGCGCCGTTCGGGTAACTGAACGAGACCCCGTCGCAGACGATAGCGCCCTCCATGTATACCCCCTGCTGGCTCGGGCTCGACTCTCGCTCGCGCCGCCTACTTGGGCAGGAACGCCGTCGTGAACACGTCTGAGACAGAGACTTTCCTGGAGATTTGCTTGTATTTGTACAGGAGGTCGATGCCGGCCTGCCACTTCGCCGCGCCCATGCTGCCGACGGAGGCATCCGAGCCCGAGGAGAGCGGGATGAAGGCCTTCATCTCGCCGGTCTGCTGCGCGACGGTGTCTTGCTTGTCCAGCGCGGGCACGACGATCCTGGCGGCCTCCGCGGGGTGGGCAAGGGCGTAGCGCCACCCGCGATCCATCACGCCGACGACCTTGCGCGCGAGGCCCGGATTGCCTTTGAGGGTGCTGTCCGTGGCGAAGAGCACGTCGCTGTAGAAGTTGTAGCCGTAGCGGCTGGCCGGGATCTCGTTGACCTTGAGCCCCTTGGTGAGCGAGAGCTCGATCGGCTCGTTGGTCAGGTAGGCCAGGTAGGCGTCGACCTTGCCGGCCAGCAGCACCACGGGGTCGAACTGCACCACGACGGGCTGGATATCCTTGAGCGTCAGGCCCTCGTGGTTGAGCATGGCCTCGAGCACGTACTTCTGGTGCGCCTGGTAGCCGATGCGCTTGCCCTTGAAGTCGCGCACGGTCTTGATGCCGCTGGTGGGTATGGTGATGAAGGCGAACGGCGACTGCTGCGCCGAGGCGTACACCGCCTTGATGGGCACGCCCTGCGCGCGGGCGATGATGACCGAGGCGCCGTCCTGGAAGCCGAAGGTGTACTTGCCCGCGCCGACGAGCACGTCGGGGTCGTTGCTGAAGTCGTAGGCCCTGGCCGTGACGTTGAGGCCGGCCTGCCGCCACCAGCCCTTCTGCTGGGCGACCCAGATGCCGGCGAACTCGACGTTGCTGATCCAGTTGAGGGCGAAGGAAACGTTGGTCATGCCGGCCGCGTGGGCCGGCGTGCGGGCGGACGACGGGCGAGGCAGGGCGACGACGGCGGCGAGGAGCGCGACGGAGACGGCGAGACGACGAAGCATGGCGACCTCCTGTAGATAGACGATAACAGGCCAGCTACTTCGTCGGTCACGACCCGCGCCGGGCCACATTGTCCCGGGCGCGTGCGCCTACGGCGCGTCACAGGCGGCGTGACGTGGTAGCGACAGACTTGGCCGTAGTATACAGGGTTGGGCCGCGTCGTGATGAGGCGCGCCGCCCACGAAACCGAATCACGCGCGAAGCGCCCCTGCAAAGCCCCGTCGTCGAGGGCGTTGTCCAGCGCCGCCATGATCATGGATTGATCGAGCGCCAGATCGCGATGGCCGACCTTTCCCGTCGTCGGGTTGACGGCGTCGTAGAAGCCGCCATCCGGCCTGTAGATGCCGGGGTAGAGCGTGCGCAGCGCCTGGATGTTGGCGTAGGCTTGCTGCGGCAAGACATCCAGGGCGATGAAGGACGCATGCGGGGTGACCGTGCTCTACGTGTCGCAGGTGGAGGCGGGCCGGCACTGCCCCGCCGACAGACCTTGACTGGGGTGGCTGGCGTCCGCCCCAAACCTGTAGTAAGGGAATTGCAGGCCCATGACCCCGTAAATGCCGTATCCACCGGTACTGTACAGTACCTTCTGCTCCGCCGGATTGTCAAGCGGGCGGAACGGCGCGCAGGGCTCGTGAATTCACGAGCCCTGCGCGCCGTTCGCTACAGGTTACAGGTAGCGTTATCTCGCGTCACTCCGCGGGCGCCGTCGAGGCGCGCACGACCAGGCGGGTGGACAACTCGATGCGCGTCACGTCGAGAGGCTGGTCGTCGATCAGGCGGTAGAGTATGCCGGTGGCGACGCGCCCCATCTCTTGCAAGGGCTGGCGGACGGTGGTCAGCGCCGGCGTCACGAGAGACGCGTTCTCGACGTCGTCGAAGCCCACCACCGAGAGGCGCCCGGGGACATCGAGCCCAAGCTCGCGCGCAGCGCGCAGCGCGCCGACCGCCATGTTGTCGTTGAACGCGAAGATGGCTGTCGGCGGCTGGTGGCGCGCGAGGAGACGCCGCGCCGCGCGCCATCCGCCGTCGATACTGAAGTCCGACTCGACGAGCAACGCGGGGTCGGCGGCCAGCTCCACCGCTAGCAGCGCCGAGTGGTACCCGGCGAGGCGGTCGCGGCTCGCAATCTCATTTCTCCTGCCCGTGATGACGCCGATGCGCCGGTGGCCGAGCGCGATTAGATGCGCGGTCGCCGTTTTGCCGCCGGTCCAGTTCGCCGCCGCCACGACGGGGATCGCGTCGTCCAGGGGGGTAGCCGGGTCGACGACGACGAACGGATAGCCCTGCCGCTGCAGCGCGGTGAGCTCGGCGGGGGTTTCGGACGGCAGGATCAGGAGCGCGCCGTCGGTCGTGCCATGCATCAGCCGTGTGAGGAGAGACACCTCGCGGTCGTGCTCGAAGCGCGTCGGGCAGACCACCAGGCGCGCGTCCCGCTCGTACGCCGCCTCGGTGGCCCCGGTCAGGATTTGGGCGAAGTAGTTGTCGACCATGTAGGGGACGGTGAGCCCGATCAGGCCGGTGCGCCCGCCAGCCAGCGCGCGCGCGCTGAGGCTGGTGACGTAGCCACGCTCGCGGATGTGCTGTAGCACCACGTCCCGGGTGGCCGACGACACGTCGGGACGGCCGTTGAGCACACGCGAGACCGTGGCCACCGAGACACCCGCGAGCGCGGCGATGTCTCTGATGACCATGCGCGACCCCTGCGCGTTCCCCTCGGTCGTACTCTTCAATGTCAATGCCGAGCCTCCCGCCGAGCCTCCCGCCGAGCCTCCCGCCGAGCCCCCTGCGTTTGTCCCCGAATAAAGCCGTAACCGCTACCGGATTGTTCACAACTATAAGGGCCTATGGTGGGCGCTGTCAAGCGCGAGTCTCCCCCAGGGTCTGTGAATTGTCGGGGGGACCACCCTTGTCTATCCGTGCGCGCCCTGTTGGCGGGGGTCCGGGGGGAGGCCTCTCCCCGGGCTCCCCCGGAGGCGCGCTAGGCCGGCGGACCCGCGGCTAGGGTCCGGGGGACTAGTCAGCCATGGGCGGGGGGGCGAGGAGGAAAATCCGCGCGGGATGGGGGGCGCGGGGGCAGGTAGCCCTGGGCGCAGGAAGAGAGAGGGGCTCGGGCGACTTTTCACAGACCCTGCTCCCCTCTCAGCCATTGACAGGCGCACGCGAGTGTGGTACTTTCCCACCAACGGCATGTGACCGTAACCGGTACCGGAACAACCGGGTTGAGTAGCGGCGCGTATCGCGCCGTGGTGGCGCGGATAGCCGTACGGTGGATGGAAGGAGGGCGATAGCCGGTCGGGATGCCAGCCGCGCGGATAGGCGTGGCGCGGGCATAAGGGTGTGGTGTGTGGCGGCCAGAAACTGGCTGTCGCCTGCTCTTCCGTGGACTTGTTGTTGTCAATCGCGACCTAATTTGTCGTCAGCGGGGTGGGCAATGCAGCGGATCGGTCGAAATGTTCGCGCCGCGCGTTGTCCGGCCGTCAGCTTTACTCAGGAGCATCAGCTAATGACTCTCAAAGCATCAATGAAAATCGCCGCGCCGGCCGCACTGTGCGCGGCCCTGGCCGCGACCACCGTCGCCGTCCCCGCCCACGCCGCGCGGGGCCGCGCGGCCGTGCGCCCGCTCACGATCGGGCAACAGGCGAGCCCCTACGTGCGCAACTTTAGTCCCTTCTCGCTCACCGGGGCGCTCTCCGCGGCGCGCGCAGCCGTCTTGGAGCCCCTCTACATCGTCGATCCCACCAATAACGGCAAGCAGACGCCGTGGCTGGCCGCGTCGTACACATACAGTAAAGACCTCAAGACGCTCACGTTCACGCTGCGCCAGGGGGTCAAGTGGTCCGACGGCCAGCCGTTCTCGGCCAACGACGTGCTCTTCACCCTGAACCTGGGCAAGACGAACGGGGCGCTCGACCAGATCGGGCTGTGGGGCGCGAGCGGGCTGGCCACGAGCGTGTCCGCCAGCGGCAATACGGTGTCCATCCACTTCAAGGCGGCCGACGTGACGACCTTCGGTACGCTGGTTGACAACCTGTTCATCCTGCCCGCGCACATCTGGTCCAAGGTCAAGAACCCGCTGACCTACGCCTGGCCTGACCCGGTCGGGACCGGTCCGTTTACCCAAGTGAAAAACTTCTCCGCGCAAAGCTACGAGTTGGGCCGCAACCCCAACTACTGGAACGCGGCCAACCTGAAGATCGATTCGATCCGCTGGACGGCGTTCCAGAGCAACGACGCGTCGGCGCTCGCGCTCCAGTCAGGCCAGGTCGACTGGTCGGGCGACTTCATCAACAACGTCCAAACGGTCTACGACGCCAAGAACCCCAACTACCACCACTACTACGCGCCGCGCGACACGCCTACCTCGCTCTACGTGACGGCCACCAAGTACCCCTACAGCCTGCCCGCCTTCCGCAAGGCGCTCTCCATGACCATCAACCGCCAGGCGCTCAACGTCAACGCCGAGTACGGCTACACGGTGCCGACCAATATCACGGGTCTCAGCGGGGCCTTCCCTCAATGGGTCGACAAGAGCATCCCCAACACGCTCGCGCAGTACAATCCCCAGGCGGCGCGGGACATGTTGACGAAGGCCGGCTTCACGATGCAGGGCGGCAAGCTGATCGACCCCAAGGGCCAGCCGGTCGCGTTCAGCCTCCCGGTGGTGGCGGGCTTCTCGGACTTCGTGGGCATCCAGCAGATCCTGTCCCAGAACTTCAAGGCCATCGGCATCGCCGCTGCGCCGCAGGCCATCTCGACGTTCGGCCCCTGGTATACTAGCGTGCAAAAGGGCGTCTATCCGGTGGTCACGGTCTGGAGCTACGGCAACCAGTCGCCGTACGACTACTACAATCAGATGATGGGCCCAACCAACTATTATCCGGTTGGGACCTCGGATCTCACAGGTGACGCCTGGACGCGTTACCAGAACCCCCAGATGAACGCGCTGCTCGCCAAGTTCCGCACCACGACCGACTCGGCGCAGCAGCACGAGCTGGTCAACCAGATGCAGCAGATCTTCGTCCGTGATCTGCCGGTCATCCCCATGATCAACGGCCTGATCAAGGAGAACTACAACTCGACCTACTACACGGGTTTCCCGAACGCGGGCAACTACTACGCGGCCGGCACACCCGATTCGACGCCGATGCGTCTGATCGTGCTGACCCATCTCAGGCCGGCGCGCTGAGCAATTGAGAGATTAGCAGATAGCACGAAGGGCTATCCGCGAACTCTTGCCAAAATACCCCGC
>JAABUH010004022.1_pt1 | contig 12181 bp, 17 predicted proteins | sample 5559121 | NCBI WGS metagenome assembly JAABUH01 (sample SAMN10711871, study PRJNA513364) | rock metagenome | isolation source: Antarctica rocks | place: Antarctica: Victoria Land, Battleship Promontory nord | collected 2015-12-28 | reverse complement strand
CCCGATCTTCCAAAAGCTATGGCTGTGTTGCGTGCAGGGTTCGTTGCGGCGGAAAGGTCTTCAGGAGTGGTTAAGGAGGCCCCCTTCTCCTTCTGGATGTTGCTCTTGTTCCGTGGCAAAGAATGACAGAGGTTCAGGATATAATGGTCAATGTAGGTGCTTGCAGTAAGAATATGACTAGTCGGGGCGTTTCATATGAAATGAGTGTCCAATTGTAAAAGGACCAGGTAGAGGCAGAAAAAACATGGAAGGTCAATCTGACGAATCCAAAATCGCGTCTGGATACAAAATGTTTCATGATATAGCACCACATTCATCTACTCTACCAACTCACAGGTTTCCACCTTGGACCTAGACCTATATGACTACATTGAAGTCGCTTTACCTCGCTCCTCTCCATCTGAGATCGACTGTGGTGATTGATTGTGGTCTTCTTCGGTGGTGTCAGAGCTATCCAGACTGGGGTGACCTTCTGTGCGGGCAGGGTCGCCTTGTCACTTCCTAACATTGCCATCGCGAGCGCCCCTGTCGAAAGCACTGTTGTTGCATGTAAAGCCACCTATCAGGTGTTCCCGGAGGATTGAATATTCCTCTGTAACGTCTTTAAAAAGGCGGCAGAGGTTACTCATGGCATTCACCAGTGCCAGGATCCTGTGTCCTGGGCATTTTCAGATCTCTATCCGGACGGTCGTCTGTTGTCTTGCTATCTCCTCTCGAATTCGGACATCGGTAATATACCGTGTACACCATCGGCGTCAAGATGTCTTACTGACCCCTCCAAACCCAATCAAGGCGGTATCTCCTCGCCTTTCCAATCCCAGCACTTCCCCCTCCCCTTCACACCCACACCATTAACCACCTCAATCAATTTCTCCGCCGCAAACTCCGGCGTGAAAAGTTTTTCCTTCGGCGTACTGGCCCAAAACTCCTCGCTCAACCCCGTCTTCACCGTCCCTGGATGTAAACTCACACACATAGCTTTCTCCCCAGAGCGCTGTTTCAAATAAATATCCACACTCTTCGCAATACTATTCACCGCTGCCTTGCTCGCTCGATACGAATACCAACCACCCAGCGAGTTATCGGAGATGGAGCCGACACGCGCGGACATCAGGGCCAGAGTGGCGGAAGCGGGCAGATTGTCCAGAGGGGAAACGGTGGTAGATTTCTTTGGGAGGAAGGGGGAGAAATGCTTTGCGAGGAGGAGCGGGCCGAGGCTGTTGATTTGAAAGGTTTCGAGGGCTTTGGTGTGGTCGATTTGGGATGGGGATTTTTCCGGGTGGAGGATACCGGGGATGCAGAATGCAAGGCGGAGGTAGCTGGACGAGAAGCGCGAGGCGCAATGCGATGCTGCGGAAGATATCGTAGATTCATCTGGAAAATAATGTAAACTTATGGTCTCAATAATAGGGCAGATAGAGCCAACCAGTCATGTCCAATTTTAGGACTTCAAGTCTCTGCTTCTCGACGCCGAGACCGTCAAGTATTTCCTCGTTTATGCCTTCTAGGTCCTTCCTTGCTGTTGCAACGACGGGCAGGTCGGTAGTCTTGAGCAAGCGTCTTGCGAGCTGAAGGCCAATGCCTCGAGATGCTGGAGATACCAGGATCCATGGTTTCGCCATGCTTGAGGAAGGACGCTTTCAGATAATGGAATATATTTGCTCGGTGGAAACGCCAACGGCGATTACGATGCTATCGAGGGGTGCCATCAGAAAGTCGAATTGTTCTTGCTTCATTGAAGCTCGGGCGCTTACCAAGAGAAAGGTGGTGTGGTATATGATGATGTCTGCAATTCCACTTTGAGGGCTAGGGCTAAAAAAATCTCACAGCGATGTGCCCCTTTTGCCCCTTTTCATGCTAGAAATATAGCAGGGAACGAAATATGTGATGCTCGAGGCCATGTGTAAGAACCAGGAAAATGCAAACTACCTAGAGTGACTGAGTGGGTATATGTGTTCTACACCGTCCATCGCTATGCCGAAAACATGTCACATGGCCTCCTCAATGGACAAGCCAGGTAATGCAGCACGTCCCTACTTCCTTTCTAAGCCTGTTCCCCCTTTCTTCAACACCGGCGGCAGTGCCTCCACGCCCTCCGTGCCGAAACCTGCCCCTCCTTCGAAATCTTCCTGTCTGAGCTCCTTCAATCTTCTTAGCCTCTCTACTCTTGACTCGCCTGGAAGAGTGGGCGTGGGAGCAATCTCTCGCCAAGGTCCCCTATTTTTGGTACCTTGCTCGCCCCACATGCTGACTCTCTGTACCTTGCGTAGCTTCTTCAAGCCGTATGAACATACAACGGCGGCGAAAATGAAAGACCACGCTGTAACTCCTAGGAACCCGAGATCTGATTCTTCGATGAAGTTTTTGAGATTCATTCCGTAGAGACTGGCGACAAAGGCACCAGATCCTACGCCCAAAGTCCCGATGCTAAACTTCAGGTCGAGAAGCATTAGAGAATTGCGGTTGGCATCAAGAATAGCTTTCACACTGTCACGTTTAGTAACTCGGTCTTGCACGTTGACATACGAGACTTACACTTCTTCGGTGTTTCGGATATTGCTAACCAGATTACCAGCCACCTGAACGATTTCGTCGCAGACCTTGTGGTACGATTCTAGCAGCATCTCCACCTCAGTGTGGTCGTCCTCTTCTCTAACTTTGCCTTGCGCTCGCTCAGTCAGATACATAGCAACCAGATCATCGTCTGCTTCCAGCAGGTCATCAATGGCATCCCTGACGAGCCTAGCCTTTTGCTCGAAAGTGCCTAGCTTTTTGGAATAGATAAGCAAATGCCGTAGCTTATCCCTATCAATATCCTCCTCTAGCTCTTGTAGCACTCTCATTACAGGCTGAGAAACGCCTTCAAATTCACCTTCCAGCCCGGTTGTAACACTGACCAACACTGCTTCTAGAGCGCGAAATTCGTAGGGTAGACCACCTGCTTGGCGTGATGCTTCTTTCTGTCCCAACTTGCCTTGTAGATCGTACATGAATTGAGATTGGGTATAGGAGTCTGATGTCCCATACGCATCAAGGACCAGAACGCAATTATGCTTTATGAGAACACGCAAGTGGAGTAGGTTGATCAGGATAGCCGACGGACGAACGAGGATATGGGGCAGGAGTGAGGAATCGATCTTTCTCAAGTCTCGAGGTAGTAGACCATACTGATGGCCAAGTCAGCGTTTGGTCCAAAGGTATGACATAGCATTATCTAGCTATGCAAGCTCTACCTTCGCAATAAGCGCCGTTTTCTTAAACTCGCCATCCATCAGTGTGACTTTCCCCTCATTGTCAAACTCAGTGCACCTTAGCTTCAGCTCGTTCGCCGCTTTCCCTGGCTTTTTTCGACCAAGACTCGTGCCTCCAACATCATCTAAGAAGCTAGGCAAAGGGGGTAACTCTGTGGGCCTCAAGTTGATCTTTTCTTTGCGCTCCTTCTGCTTCCATAGCCTGTGCAACCAAGGCCGAGGATCTGTAGAGGCGTACCGGCTATGGCTTGAGATCTCGCGAGTATGGTTACCAAACGTCCCGGTCCAACTCTCATGGCGAAGTGCGTTGGCTGGCGGAGGTGGACGCTTCGGTGGCGGTCTCAGAATGTCAAGGTTGAGGAGGGAAGATTCAACAACCGCTTGTCTGGGCGAAGTGGTGGTCAACCACCTTATCGAATTGGGAAGATCTCGTCTAGCATTTCGAGAAGCTGTCCACTTCCTTCCAGTCCTGGCGTTCTGGCAAGTAAGACCTCTGGAGGGAGTGAAAAAGCAAAGTTCTTCAGACTGGGACTTTAGGAATCGCAGTAACGATGACGAAGGCGCAGACACAGTTAGGCTAGAGCCAGGTCTCATCTCCTCACAGAGTCATGGATAGGGAGGGTGATCGATTACTATTAGCATGAAAGTTGGTGAGCTGTAATTCTTGAAAGCAAGGGTCCGCCAAGACCTCCAATCACGAGATGTGCAATCTGTATTTGTGCGGCTTGAATCACTTATATATATTGATTTTACATTCGTACAACAGGTCAATAGGAATTTGGTGTGCAACGATGATTGTATCTGCACATGCTGTAAACATCCCCTGCGCCTTCGCTAAACATCACACAGGGCGAATCTCGACAAAGTCGAATATTCGCGCTGTTTCAAATTGCACCCTGAACAGTTACACCTGCCGAAAACTCCCTTGCATCACAACTGTATAGCACTCATCGACGCTTTGGCGGACCATCCCAGTCGTCATCATCGTCGTCTTCATCATCTGCACGCAACAGTCCTTAGCATTGGCCAGGGGATTGACACGGCAGACTGGGACTCACCGCTTACGCTGACCTTCTTGTTTCGCTTACTCAATGCTGCAGCCAAAGCATCCCCAAGACCACCTCCACCTGAGGGTGCTGGGGGAGCTCCGCCCCCAGCGCCGCCACTTGGCGCAGCGCCCGGGACAGTGGCAGCGCTGCGATCCCTTTTCTCTTGATCACTGACTTTCTTCAGTCCACCACCGCCAACCCCTCCGCCCGCTCTGATGGCTGCTAGTACATCGTCTTTGCCTCCAGCCGGTTGTGGCAGTGGGGGCGCAGCTGAACCGCCTCGACCCGGTGGCAATGGCGGAGGAGGCGGTCCACCAGTAGATGGCATTGGTGGAGGTGGAGGGGCGCCAGAAGAAGGAAGTGGGGGAGGTGGTGGTGCGCCACCGGGTGAAGGTAAAGGAGGAGGTGGTGGTGGAGGTGGGGCAGCCGCAGACGATGGAGCATGAGGCACCGGTCTCGGCTGATTGGGAAGAGGAGGTGGAGGTGGTGTCACAACTGCATTGCGTCCCGGCGGTAGCGGCGGCGGAAGAGCAGGACCTGAAGACGGAGGCGCTGCCGATGGGGTCTTTGGAGGAAGTGGTGGTGGCGCGGCAGAGCTGGGAGGTACTGCTTTCCTTTCAGCAGATTCTCGAGCGTTTCGTGGAGACGATTGCAAAAGAGCACGGCTAGGCGGCGGTGGAGGGGCGACCGAAGATTTACGCTCTCCTTGAAAGGGAGGCGGGACACCGAACTTCGGCTTAGCTTCATCTTCCTCCTCCATTGGGGTCTTTGGAGGCCGTGGGGGAGGCGGCGGACCCGGATTTGCAACATTCGATGTCGCTCTGTTACGATTTGGCAGACTCGGAGCAGGCACATGTGCAAACTTGCCAGCATCAGCAAGCGGGGGTGGAGCTCTAAATTGATATGCAGGACGAGGGGGCGAGGGCGTCCTTTGTGGTGACCTTTCAGGTGACTTTTCTTGATATGACGAAGTTGTGCCCTGGCTTTCCGGTCGGCTTCGGCGAGCTGGAGGCGGCGCGGGCGCAGGCCCTCGCTTCGAAGACACCGTACTGCCTGTATTTTGGGGACTGATAGATTCTAACCTCGCAGGCGGCGCAGCTGGCGGGGGAGGAGGGGGAGCCTTGTCGCGGCGATTTTCGTCAACACCGTTAGCTCCATTATCTGTTCCACCACCAATAGGATCTCCACTGGCTTTCCTTTGCTCGATGTAATCCTTGATGAAGTCTGAATTTTGCTCGATCTGATCTTCAGTGATACCCATCTCTAGCAGCTCACCGAGAATCCCTCTCCATGAAGGATCCGCAGTGTCTAGTGAGGACGCTCTATCGCGGCTGGGGCTAATTTCAGCATGCTGGAGCTGAGGGGGTTCGCGCGGAGGAATGATTGACTGCGGTTGCTGTGGGGGTACATGCGGAGCAGACGAAGATCTCTGGCCATGTAGTAGACTCCCAATACCGCCAAACCGGTGATGAGATTTCCCATTCGCGATTGCTCCTATAGCTCGAGATCCAGAGCCTTGGAAAGGCGTTGCCCTGGTCGCCTTGCTCGCACTTTTCTCCCTTTCATCCATCTTTTTCTTGAACTGTTTAGCCTCTTTCTCATCCACGAATGAAAGTCCCGCCAAGCAATCCTCGAGTTCGAACGAATGGAAGAAAGTCCTGTCTTGATTGTAATAAAATAGATCGTAAATTTCCTGGTCCCAGAGCACCCCCCGATTTGAACCCTAGCTACCGATCAGTCCGAGATCAATACTTTGCCTATGGCCAGGGACGCACTGATACATCCACCATCTTTATCCAAAGTGTATTGCCGACAAGATCGTTGCAAAGCACCGCGGCGCCTTGCAGTCCTGTATAGACCCATCGTTGCTTACTAGGGTAGGCCACATAGAGTTTTGCAACTGCAACCGCGAAAATTTTGTTGGAGCCTTTTGGGACGACCCTCTTAACTATCTCCTTGTCGTTCTCAGAAAGTATGGAAGGCATCCTGCGGACTGTGGATTTGGTGCAGTCATCTGCTCTCACCTAAGAACATTCGCTGTGAGGGGAGCAATGGTAGGGAAGGTAGTTGTGGTGGTGCCAGCCACGAAATGGCGGGTCTCCTCTAATGTGCCTCGTTCTCTGCTGTGCTAGAACAAGTCCCTAGGCAGACAATGACACTGCGTTCCGTGAAGAATAATAAGACAAAGGGTATAATAATCTGTGTAGTCATTTGATTGGAGAACAGTTGTAATGCTCAGCCTGCAGATGCCAAGCCTTTTCCGCGCGGCCCTTCGCCGGCACTACCTTAGTCTCCAAGTCCAAGCCAGACGCCTATTACACCACAATACGGAGGTTCCTGAAGGCTTTTCTTCACAATTACAATGATTTCAACAGTTCAGTATCACTAGTTACGATACAAGTTGGACTGAAATGATGCCATCGATTTGAGATTACCCTACAACAAGCACGAATACACAGAATTCATTTCCAAGTCTGAACTTCTTTCTTGAGCACACAATTCGTCTCTCATGATTCTTCCAAGTTCTCATATCCTACATAGATTTCCGAATCAGTACTTCTCGTTCGGATTCTAGTTGGGGTTCGAAATGGTATGCTTACCTTGCCAAAAAGGTGCCATAGGCTCGACATTTTGTCTGAAAATATACCGCCGCACGGCCCAGACAACCTTCTTCAGCTGGTAAGAAGAATGTTTCCAAGTAGGGACGGAAAAGACTTGGTCCAGCTCCTCGAGAGTAAGAGCTTTAGTCTCAGGCAGGAACAGCAGTACTAGAACCCACAGGCTAACCCAATCACGAATAAGCATTTTCTTGCCAAGATCCAGCCAATACCTCAGCATAGCGATGTAGGCGGATGGGTATGAAAGAGAGATGACTTACATCAAGCACCATGTTGCATACCAAGCGAACGCGCCTTGTGGTTTGAAGGCTGTGACGAGTGATGGCCAGGAAAAGCTGAGTATAAAGTTGAAGCACCAAGTTGTGGCGGTCGCGAAACTCATGCCTACCTCGCGAATGTGAAGAGGGAAGGCTTCAGCGCTGTATGTGAAAGGAACGGGGCCCATCCCAGGAGAGTAGAAGACTTCGAAAAGGTACATGCCAGTCGTGACCATTGCAACGCGTTTTGGTTTCATGTCGTCAATCCAGAAGGAGAACCCGGTCCAGAAAAGGGTTATGGCAAGGAACGGGAATGTAAGAAGCAACAGGTTGCGTCGCCCGAAGGTGTCGATCGTGAGGAAAGCCGGAAACCCAATTCAGGATCCCTGTGCCCATGGACGCGAGCAATGCGGAAGAGTCGCTGTAGCCTGATTCCGAAAAGATCGTCGTAGAGTAGTACGCGATTACATTGACACCGCAAAATTGCTGACCGAACATTACAATCCATGACGCCCACGCAGCGCGCCTGTTGCGATTGACCGTGAAAAGTTCCCAGACCATGTTCTTCCCGTGCGATACTTTACGTTCGATTTCTACATTAACGTAGCAATAGTAGAGATCTCGTGCCGCTTGAATCTCCGAAGGTCGAATGCTACGGAAGGCGTCGAAAGCCTTGGGAATCCGATTCTTCTTGATAAGCCAACGGGGACTCTCGGGACAAAAGTAGACCTGAGCGCAGACTATGAGAGGAAGCACTACTGTTGACCCGAGCATCAACCGCCAGTTGAGATCGTGCCCAACATTCAGAAATGCTACACCCATGCTGCAGAAACACCGTGGTCAGTTTACTTTGGTTCACAAAAAATTTCGAGAATCGAACACATACATATTGCCCAACATGATGCCCTAACAAAGTTCGAAAGTTAGCATGCTCGTTTCGAGACGAGTTTTGATATTAGAAAATATGTATTGATCACAAGGAGGTCATGACATGATGTCTTCGTGTCCCCCCATCTCCAGCATGGGTTGGACGGAGCAAGAGCAGTGGCCTGATGTACTTACGAATGCTGTCCACATCTGCCACATCATGACGAGAGCACCACGGATCGGGGCTGGAGCGCATTCGGCTGCCTGATTATGAGAAGATTTAGCCCGTGGAATGAAAGATTTGTTTGATTTATATATTCATAACTTACGTAGACCGGAACCGTGGTCGACTTCGATCCGATCCCGAGGCCCAAGACAAATCGTGAGATGAACAGATTCACCCAGCTGTTAGCTACGCCCTCCCAAATGGAGGCAACAGCAGCGATCAAACAAGAAATGAAGATAGTCCCTCGCCGTCCGAGCAAGCTGTTCAAGGGAGCTGTGAGCCAGCATCCGAGTACGGCACAAGCGAGGTACGGAGCACCGACGATTAAACCGGTCAAATCGTCGGTCATCTTCTGAGAGAATCGGCCGCCTTTATCGTACGATAGAACGTTGAATCTTTTGAGATAGAATTTCTGAGCTCCGTTGTTGGCGGTTTCATCCATACCCTGAACTGCAGCGCAGAGCGAGCACATGATAACCTATCAGACGTGAGTCGTCTCCTGTTCTCCAAATGGTAGACGTGAGGTTTGTCGTACCAGGTAATAGAGAGTCTTCGGCTGGGACCATTTATGTGTATGCTCTCTCTCCAAATATAATTTCTCTTGATCGGTCAGCTCATCCATGTTTTGCACGGCATGGGGGCTCTGGGCCACCAGGGCGCCCTTGCGAATGGTATCATTGTACTGCATCAGATCGAATTTGGCGCAAAAGTCATCCACGTCTTTCATCAACTGCTCTCGGGGGATGCCCCCCAAAGGGTTCTCGAAAATTGCACTGAGCTTGTTGCGGGACACATCCAGTGAGTCGCCGCCATAGCTCGGGCTTCGTTTCTCTTCGACATGGTCGGGTGAGTCCACGGTGGATGAGCCTGGGGATTCCTTCTTCTCCGCCATGCTGACGGTGGTTACGTTGGAGCAGTGGGTGTTTTCGCTGAACACGGAAGACCGTGGCCGGGGAGAATTCTGGGGAGGGGAATTTAACAATGACGATACGAGGCTACCACACTGCCTAAGTCACGAGTGTTGCGGTTGTGCCATGGCCTTGCAGATAGGGCGTGTAGTGATGCATCCCCACAGGAGCTCCAAGACCGACCGGAATCAGCCTAACGACGATCACGAAATGGCGACCAATCGCATTCAAGTTGAGTATGGCTTCCCGCCTGGCGATGGATCACTTGTCACACGATCGGAGATGGGCCACGTTCTTGCGGGGGATTTAGTAGACTTGGTAGAGCAGAGTACACCAATGAATTCAATCGAGGCAACGTCAGCCGAGTTGAATGAAAGGCCGCTGACGCCGATCCTCGACGTCTTTGATCAGAATGGACCCACCTCCATCCTTGGCTTTCATCACACAAAGGAATTAATCCTTGTGGGAGGGGAAAGTGGGGAGGGGTATCGGATAATCGGAATGGGTGGCGTAAGCAAGGAGAGCTTACGCATTTCATAGAATAGTAGAGATGCAGGTCCGCATGCAATCATAATCCTGCGGCGAACTATACCATGATGGTTGGGTACACAAAACTGTTCCTCCCGTCTGAGACAACCTTGCCCCTCTAAGACTCCAAGAGCAAATTAGCGTGTGCAAGTTTACTCGGATTCCTTGGCACCAATTTCTACACTCAACCCCGCCCCGCGCCCGCGTTTTGTCGAAAAGAAAATTTTAGAAGCAAGTAACTTTCACGAAAAGCCCTGATAATACCATCGCAATATAATATGAATAGTAACATGCTATATAAAATGTACTCGGAAGAGCCTACGCTATAATTGACACTCTTTATTTAAGGCCTAACGTAAAATTTATCTTAGCCAAATCTGCTGGGAGCATGATCTTCTAGTTTTCTTTTCGAAGAATTCCTAAAACGTCCCAAAAAAGCGGTCGGGGGGCGGGGTTGAGTGTAGAAATTGGTGCCAAGGAATCCGATTTATCTTGCACACGCTAAACATCCTCTTTGGAGCCTTGGCGTTTGAGCTAGCTCTCCGTGCCGTGCACAGACCTCAGTTCTAACGACAGTGCATCCATTCCATTTCATCTCATCTCATCTCAAGCAGTAATTCAAAGTGTCGAATGGAGAACGTGCTACCTACGTGTCAATAAAGGCTAAGGGGTAAAGCCCACTTACAATGAGAAGGGTTTCGCACTGTGTATTTCCTTTGGTCGAAACCAGTAGCAAGCCAAGCCTCATTGGCATAGGGTGGATACGTAGGATGAGGAGCAGGTAAGCTGCGGTTTGAATTGAACTCAGTCGACGGCACCTTTGGAGTTGCTTTCATCCCTCCTGCGCTGTTTCTCAGCCCGAGTATATGGCCCTGTGGATCCTTTTGAAAGATTACCCTGTTGAAAGCTGAATTACATGAGGTCGAAAGGCGCGCGTTTTCGAGATCTTCCTAGCGCTATGCTTTGACACCATGTTTCGTCGTCAAATGAAAGAAGAGTCAATACAATTCAGATTGCAGATGGAAAGATTCACCTTTCTGCGAGGAATGAAAAGACGATAAGTCTATCCGCAGTGACCCTGAGGGAGGCTCTTAGACATTGATCCGTGCAAATGCGTAGGAAGAAAGAACAAGAATACGAAGCCTCACGCCCCAGATTAGTATTCCGTGGGTTGAATGGCTGGAATGGGCCGAGTGATTCCAGCTGACGCCCGGCTCTGTCGTCATTTTCGACTGCAAGACACTAGATGGACGACGCGCGCGACGAGTCAAAATTGGAGGTGACTTGCCTATCCAGAAAGAGTTCCCTGAACTAGAATTCATTGTCGATTGGTACTCTACCGGAGCGGTGTCGGCATAATTAGCTTTCATAACAATTGGACAGATTGATCACTTCCTCGGGTATATGAATCCCTTTACTAAGGCGCGCTGCTCCACCCGTTTTCAGAAACAATACGCCTTTATGGCGAACACAATTGAAACTCACTGAGGTTATTTATTTTGTATCAGCTGGTCCTTCGAGAATGCATCACAGCCCAAGCGTCAGGGTGCATAATAGCTGGAGCTTGTGATCTGCTTCCGATCTGCTCGCTCCGACTACATTTGCGGATTCCCAAAACAGAGGGCAGTGCACGTTGTGTTTCATTATCACAAGGACTCGCTTCTTGCGGTGCAGTGGGCAATGCCTTGGCTATGACTCATCGCTTTCGGACGGCCCCTCCTATCAACATGACTCAACAGCTCAATCACGTTTTAGCAGCTCAAGGGAACAAGAACATCTGCCGTAGTGTAATGACCTGAGTTCGATTCTCAGCGGCAGAGTGGTAAAGCTGGGTGGCTTGGAGGTAGAGCGCCGGACTCATAATCCGGAGATCGAGGGATCAAAACCTTCCCTGGCTATATTCATTTTTTTTTGATCTCATTGTTTTGTCTCCCTTTTGTCATATTTTTCATTTCTGATTGTCACATATTTGAAACATGCATATCCTGATGCGGCTGCTAACACCTCACGGCACTCCAAGCTCGTTCACCCATACTCAAGTCAGAAACACTACATCATCGCGCCACTCTAGATTATGACACTGGTATCTCTGTATTGCTATAATTTACTCGGTCCCGTTGCAAGAACCTCAAGGCAATCAACTTTCAACTTGCAGGGTCAGGGGTTTGCATTCATAGAACGACGAATGATGTACAAATAGCCAAAATCGTTGATAAATGACCTGCAGCACTTTAGGTTGACTTCTCAACTCTCACTATTACATGAGGCTCGTAGATAGATCATGACAGAGGATTCGAGTAGTACAATCGGTGATGGCTTCAGATAGAAGTTTGACCGAGATACGTAATTGGCCGCTTTGCCTCATCCAAAGCTCGCTCAAGCTGCTGCTGTCATAACAAATGTTTACGTAGATGATGCATCAGAGATTTCCTTCTGTCTCTGTCCATGGCGATGTAACAATTGCAAGATTGCCATCA
>JAABUH010004019.1_pt1 | contig 12194 bp, 15 predicted proteins | sample 5559121 | NCBI WGS metagenome assembly JAABUH01 (sample SAMN10711871, study PRJNA513364) | rock metagenome | isolation source: Antarctica rocks | place: Antarctica: Victoria Land, Battleship Promontory nord | collected 2015-12-28 | reverse complement strand
AACTCTAGTTAGGTCAGCGGTCGTACACTGCAGTAGCTCTGCAAGGCACTCTGTTTCATAGCTACACGTTAACAGTGTTCTGCTTTCGGACGTGCACGAGATAGCCTCAGAGCATATCAGATATTCCAGCACTTTCAGCCTGTGTTGGATAGGATCAGACACTGCAAGCTAGACCTTGCTGATCGCACTCTAGCCACGTTCAGCAAGCATCAGATCCTCTAGACAGAGCTGAAAGCGTTCAACCATGCATTGGATAATATCAGATGTGTAAGCTGAAAGTTGCTGATCATACTCTAGTCAGTTTCAGCTAGTATAAGACAAGGCTGAAAGCGTTGAGACATCCTCTCATTACTTTCAGCTAGTGTAAGACAAGGCTGAAAGCGTTCAGACAGGCGTTCAGCCGCGCTTCGTTCCCATAGTGTGTGGTAGGCCCTACCTGAGGCAAGCATTCGACCAATTGAGTTTGTTTACATAGAGGCTGAATGTACACTTATAAAGGGATCAACCAAGAAAACCCTAAACTACTGCCAAAATTGCTGTAAGCAGAATACTGTAGAGATTGAAACTACAGCAGTAGATTACCCTGCACGATAACTCTACCATGACTTGCAAGCTGCCATTCATCATCAAACTGCCTGTGGACCATGATGCAACCTTACACATGCCATGCATGGCTTGGCAAGCCGTGTTGGAGGTAAACTGCAGCAATCAGGGTCCACCTTGGGGGAATTTAGGAACAGATGTTGCACAGCAGCATGCCACAGATATATACAAGGTACTGTTCAGTGGTCAGCTGAAGAGGACTAAATCTGCATGTGGCAACGATCAAATGACTGTTTGAGCTTGAATTCTTTGCCGATGTGACCATGCTGCAACTTGACAAATAGGTGCATTTCCTTGTTCATACCGCCTAACCAATTACGACCTTGCTTGAGGGTGATCGAGTCCCTAGATGTCACCAGCCTCTGTTACAGGTCATCAGTGTTGTTGATGCCCTCCCTGTCACCCAGCTCTTGCTTCACCCAGCCAAAGATTCTCAACTGGGGACAAGTCAGGTGAGTTTGCGGACCATTCCATAAACTGCCTTTACTTCTCTGCCTTCCTGCCAGCTTGACAGCCTGTTGCCTTCTGCAATGAGGTGCTGCTGTAATGCATCATTGTACTCTGTGAGCCAACTCCTCTGTACGCTTGCTTTGTCTTATGATTGGTGCACTTGTACCATGTGTGTGGCAATTTGTGTGTGCCTGTCACCAATCGGAGGCTAGTGACATGCCACCAGGTCAAGCCCATGTAGCAAAGAACTCCTGGGCTATGCTTGAGCCTGCCAACTGTTCCCCTTGTAGCTTGGATGCACCAGCTGCCAGCTGGCTTTCCCATAGGGTGTGTCCTGAACATTTTGCTGTCTGTGATCACTACGTAGCGCCTTGACACCAAGTCTCCCCTTTTGAGGTGGGAGCAAAGTTGACCCTTGCAGCTTTCTGCTTGGATTTGAGTAGTGGCACAACCTTGTGTTTCAGGTGCTTCAGGCCTGCCTATTGAGAGTGCAATGTATCATACTGACACTGGCTGTTGTGCCTGAAATGTGCTGAACTTTAGCGGCAACATAAGCAGCAGATTTACATTGTTACTGCTTTGCAGCTGCTATGACACGCTGTATCACCTCAGAATTCAGCTTTTGTGGTCTGCCTGATCTGGGTCAATCTGTAAGTGACTTATGCAGCTTGCTGAGCTGGATCCAATTGCGGGCAATGGTATGGCTTCTGCCAGTCTTGCTGTCAGTTTGCCTGTAAGACAACTCTGGATGGAGCTGCTTGATGCCGTAGAAGGTGTGCCATCAGAGGGGGCTTTCTCAACAGTCAATGCAGAGCAGCAATCAAGGGAAAATTGGTACCAGGACATTTGCCAGAGGAGCTGCTGCAGCTGCAACCCTGTCACCAGGCACTACTGCCACTGCACCTTGACCTGCAGCAATGAAACAAACATATAAAACATGGCCGTCGTGATTTTCCATACAAAAACGCAGGCACAAGCTTGTCAAGACAAGGTGCAGGTGTGAGCAAATGCAGACCGGCTTTCTGACTACACCAAGCTGACAATACAAACGTGGAAGTCCTGGACCTGTTGCAGAACGCTGACTGTTCCCACACCAAATGGCATAATGTCAAGACCTGCTCCCTTTGATCTTTTGACAGCTGCTGGTCAGGTTCTGCATTGTAGTAGTTCTTGCTCAAGGTCAGGAGCATGCTGTTAGCGGACTCTTATTGTGAGAATGTTTGCACCTGCCGACCATGATGGTCAGGATGTATCAAGACATATTTAATGTGAAAGATAGTGGTAACTTAAGGATGTAGAGTGTGCTTGGTACATTCAAGTCAGCAGCAACCAGCATCAGCAGAGGTGCAAAAGTATTAGCCATGCTGCCTAAACACAGAGGGGTCTTCTGCGCTATGCAGGCGCTTCACGTTGCATTTGCCTGTCTTTTTTGTGCAACGCAGAGGCTCAGCCCTGGCAAAGACAGGGCAGCGCATGTGATGAGCTATATGCAGCAATGCAGGGCGGACTCTGCAGCGTCATGAATTCGTCTTTCATGCTTGTAAAATATATGCATCAGTGCATGTGTGCTTCCTGTGCAAGATGACTGGGAACTTGGCGCAACAATGGTCTTGATTGGAGTTGGCTCTTTGACAGCGCAGAGCAAGTGCACGCTTGTGTAACTCTCTCGCACTCAGCTATATGTGGTTCAAGATGAGCCCTTGCTTGCCAGGATATTGTGCATACAAAGGGTTTCTCTTTGTCTGCATGGGGTTGCCTTCAACTACATCTGCAATGCCACTCTCTGGGCAGCAAACTCGCATTGCCCATTCAATGTGAACCTGCAATCCACCACAGCAGAAGATGGTGCAGGCGTCACAGCACACAGCAGGCATTGCTTGCACGTACACGCTGATGCTGCAGCTGACACATAGTATACTGCAGAACCGAGTGACCTCAACGAAGTCAAAAGCTGTGCAACAACAGAAGCAGTATGCAAGCAACAGTGCACTCCCTTACATCATAGTCGGGCTGCAGCCCATCATTAAATGTAACCAAGCATAAGCATCTGGGTCTGTACCAACAACTTGCAATACTCCAGATGACAACCACACAATAGGGAATTCAGCAGCTAGTGCAGCCTGCGAGTCATGGTCCTTTGGATATGTAGGTAGTTTGCCTGAGTACCACAGTCCAGAGAATGCAACCGAATCTGAGCAACCTGTCTCACCAAACATTACGTGCTGAGGCGACCATCCTGCCGCTGAGACCTCCCACGTGGGAGGTACGTTGGCATGCCGTTCTCAGGCTTGATACTGAAAATGCTGAACAGGTTTGTGCTGACATAGCTGGGCTACAGAGTTGACGCGTTTAGTCTCTATCGGCTTAGTCAGCAGCTCACAAAGACCGAGAGCTCATGATCAACACAGTACCAGCTAAAGTGGATTGCTTGCGCACGGTCGGTCTCGCAACTGCGAAGCTCTATGACGATGCAGTGAAGTACGCAGGGATGCAGAAACCTTTCTGCGGTAATTTTGGGATTCAGCGGCATTGGAGGCATATGCGCTGCGCACGCAGGTGTGTTTGCAATTGCCTTAGCACTCACTTTTTTTTTTTTATCGCGCACGTGTTTCTTGACGTGGGATGGCCCCCCATCGACCCCATTGTACAACCGAATCTCATGCTTCTCACCAATCACATATCACCGGCAATAATATTTGCTCAATGTACAGAACAGCTGACCATTGCATTTGAAAATACAGGGATAGCAGTGTAAGCCAGTCGGGTTGTTTCAGATGTAGAAGATATGCGTCCATGCGCGGGATCGCGGCAATTACTGGCTGGTGCTCTTGTGACAACCGCGGTATGCGTGGTAGCGCTACTTGCGGTGTGCAGATACAGCCTCAGAAGCAAATATCAGCAAGACGTTTATGGGCGAACTTCCCCCGTCCATCCATCTCCTCGCTGCTGCTTCACAACTGACTGCCTTGCAGCCACTCGTGAGGGAACCATTGCCCGTCACGGCATTGACGCTCCAAAGCATGCTTTCGTCACGAGCCTTCGGAGTCCAGAATACTTGGTTTTGCTGAAAGATCTGCACTGCTCCCTACGTGCCACTAACCCTGGCGTGCCTTTGATAGTACTAGCTGTGGAGGGTGAGCTTGCGTCCGACATTATAGCGGATGTGCAATTGTTCGCAGCATACAAAGAAGTACCGAATGTGGAGTTTCTGAGCGCACAGCCTCGGTACAGTAAGAACTGGTTCAAGCTCAATGCTTGGAACCTTACAGAGTATGAATCCCTGATATTGCTAGACTCGGATACCGTTGTGCTGAATAATTTAAGGCATGTTTTCGATCTGCCTACTGACTTCGCCTGGACTTACTTAAACGCCCCAGATGGATATGCATACAACGTTGGAGGCTTTATCATGTTGAGACCTTGTGCAGCAGTGTTCACTCATTTGTTGCAACTGGCTGAGGCAAGATCTCATCTTTACAGGTCTCAGTTCGCAGAACAATCATTTTTCGCCTGGTATTTTGCATATACTGGCTACCGATTGCCGATGGCTTACAATGCCAATTTCGATTACCTAGTCGACGGCTTGACGGCCGGTGGGACGAAGCCCCTGGTAATTCATTTTGCCAACCAAAAGCCGTTTCTTGTCAATCAGAGCCACAATGCATGGGAGTATCTTTGCTTTCGTTATAAAGAACATCATCACAAAGATTCCCGCCATTTCCTCTTACAAAGTCAATTCTGAAGAGCGGAAGTTACGCCGATTTGCCCATGAGCTTGCATACGTACCTGCATTTGTCGTAAAACCCTTGATACCTTCCTGCGCAGCATGTTTGTATATCTGTTTTTCGTTTCAATTTGGATCAAACAGCTGCGGTGAATGATTTATCGGCATCATCAGAGTGCATCTGTGGCACGGCGCGACACCAACGGCGCACCGGCTCGGCGCACGCGCAGTGAAGCGACTCAGGAAGGTTATGGCATAGTCTGGCTACCATCAGAGCTGTCGCGAATGTTGCGTTACGCAGGGGCCTTTAGTCGGCTGTCAGGAAACATTTGCAGCAACCACACAAGCAACCACCCTTCGGCTGCAAGCTCGCACCAGGTCAAACACCCGGGCACAGCACCTGAACGTTTGGGGCAGTCCTACAAGTGACCTAGTTGTGTCATGGTGAATTTCGAGTCTGCTTTCACTTGTATCACAACACAAGTTACATGTGAAAAACATTAGTGTTATGGTGATACAGTCAAAATCAAACAAAGTGCTTAAGTACAGCTGCCATCACAAGTCTGCTGCCACCAATGTCCTGTCCTGAAGGGTAGGCAGGCTTTCGCTAAGAGCAACCTGCTCCATCCCCAATTACACATGCACTGCAAAGGTAGATTCACTGCAGCAGAGCCACAATAACCATTTTTATGGCTGTAGATGCAAGAAAATGGTGGATGAGCAGATGCAGGGCTCTTTGTCTGTGTGTCCAAAACTAATCCTCACTCGACCGCTCCTGGTCTCCGTATCTCCAATCACTAAACCATTGAGTGCTCAGAAGCCGTATTTTGGCATTTCAGATCAATGAACTGACAGATCAAGCTAAGCAGGGTGACGAACAAAGCAAAGCATGCAAATTGCAGTATTTGGCAAAAGCAAACAAGCATGGTCATCAGCATTGTATAGCACTGCCAGTTTGAAGTGACACTGTTTGAGCAGAACAACACACTGTTGCACGAGCAATGCCAATGTCACTAGCTTCAGACTTCAGACAAATTCTGGCGTCGCCTTTGCTCAGCAAGGCAGCTGCTGCAGTCCTTGCGCCAAAGTCAAGGGGCCTGGGGAGGGCCGAACCCTGGCCAAACTTCCTGCAAAGGCACTGCTGTGTGCTGTGTGAGCCTCTGCAGCTGACTGCATTTGTTCTGGTTTATTCTGGCAAGGTCACAGTCATTTGTGGGTAAAGCATGGTCAATGGAGTTATAAATCAACAAGTCCAATGCCAGCTGGAGTGCTAGCACCGAGAAACTGAAATCAAATATAGGATTGAAAAGCAGGAGAGTGTGTTACTGCTTGAACATGCACCAGTAAACCTTTTGGCTATTGGACAAATGAAAGGTGCGTTGCATTGCCAATTAGTGCAGGGCACCTGTGCTGTCATGTGTATGCAATGTTAGCTTGTTTGTGTTGGGCATTTAGCAGTCACTGGAAAAACATATTGACCCATAAGTTGCTCATGTTGATTCCCAAACACATTCATGCATCAAAGGGTGTATACTCAAGGAGTTCAATATTTGCTGCAGGGTTGAGTTTAATACAGGATTGCCCCATCTTGCTAGCCGGACGATAAATGGCTTGGTGGTTAGAGAGCTGGCCATGATTTTCAAGGATGTCAGTGAGAGTTTTGAGTCACGGCCAGGGTCCGGCAGGGGTCTGACAGGGGACCTCAAACCTGGTAGGCTGCCCATGATGCTCGTGCTTGATGCAGTCTTGCGTGGGCAGCCCACTTCTCACAATTGTTCTGTGCAGACACATAAAAACTTTTGTTTTCACCACACATGTGTGTGCAGCAAGCGTGTCCAGTTGCAAAGCTGATAGCCAGGGTGATGTCTACAGACCGAGTTCAGCCTCTACACTATCATCATTGTCACCACCAACAATGTCATTGTACATGTTTTGAACCTCATGAGAATCAAAGTGATCAACCACTTGACCTACTTCCTCATTGTCACTGATTTCTATCAGCAACTTCATATTCATTCACTGAGAAGTCCTGCACATCTGCCTCATCATTGATCACAGTTCAGGTCTCTGACCTCTGAGGCCAGCCTGACTAACAGGCCAGAACCCACGTGTCAACGGCAGCCTTGTAGTTGGAATCTTGGTAACCATAGACAGTGGGATATACACTGGGGCCCATAAGTTCTGATCAGGACATTTGCATTGCTGGAGATGGCATGGTACATTGCCATTCATGACCATGACATCTCAGTGACTCAGCATGGTCTTGCATCTTACATGACCAAGTTTGAAAGCCAAAGCTTTAGACTTCGTTCAAAATTTGGGGTAGCCTTTGCTCAGCAAGCAAGCTGCTGGCGCAGTCAGCAGTCAGCAGTCAGCGTCAAAGTCAAGGGGCAAGGGGAGGGCCAAACTCTGGCAACTGTTTTTGGAGCTGGTAAGTAAACAACTATGTTGTGCATATGCAAGTTACTTCACTGAAAACAAAGGCTTGCTGACTGAACAGGCTCTCCTTCTGTCAAAGGAAAGCTTGTTCAGGCAGCAAGCTTCTCGACCTTCTTGTGCAAACGCTCTTGTTCTATGCCTGCTGCTTCACTGATAAAACTGGATACTACAAGTCAAAGCTGGCTAATTTAACCGAACACTCAGGGTGTCACAGGCTATTGTTGTGTATGTCTCTTGCGTACTGCACAGCTGCCAAGCTGGGGCCCTGCTGTCAGCCTTGTTTTAGTGTCACAGACCTGTTGCTTTTACCGGCGCCACACATGCGCTACAAGCGCTTTCTGCGCCAGTGAAGCCGTACACAAAAAGGTGTGCTGGTTGACTTGCTGTGTTCGGAAGGACCGCCGCTTAAACATAGACTTGCGCTTCGCATGAGTGTTGGAGCTCGCACATGTTCCTGGTCCGACCGATACTTATGGGCCCCACTATAAGGGTCAACTTCAAGCAGGTCCAGCATCGTCAATAGGCAAGCACTTGCTACTCTGTTGCCTTTGTTCACTGCAGCGCTTCACGATGTGCATCCCTGCCGGTTTGATCGACAGCAGAAGCTGTACTGCGTGAGCAAGAGCAGTAGCGGCAAATTGAGCAGGCTGCAGTGAACAGCTGTGAAAGTGATCTTGAAGGCAGCTGACTGTTCTGCCTCTTGCAGGTTACTGGCACATATGGTGAAGAAACAGCGCATCAGGCCCTCTCAAGAACGTCGTTGGGAAGCTGTCAATCTCTGGAAACACCATCAGCACTGGTCATTCTCAGTGATAGCCAAGAAGATCAAGTGCAGACATGCCTTTGTCAGCAGATGGGTGAGAATGTATCAGCAGTTAGGCCATGTCAATGACCAATTCAGGTCAGGCAGGCCTCCAAAAGCAGATGCAGCAGCAGTGCAGCACATTCTGATGGTAGCACAGCTTCCAGATTGCAATACTGCTGATGCTATAGCAGCCAAAACTAAGCAGGATTTGGAGCTGTGTTTGAGCAGAAGCACAGTGAAGCGGTCTGCCTCTGCTGCACCTCCACCACCTGCTCAGCGCCGATAGCAATTACAGACGCCTAGTTTAGCTGCAAGAGATTATGCTATCACTGCTGAAGTGCTTAGAAAGCCTCATCCTGTTTCGCAGTCCTCTGGGTACTCTAAACTAGCTTCTGCAGATCCTGCACAATGTGCATCTGACTTGCTTCACTTGCAAGATCATTGCTTGTTGCAGCCTTTATTTTCAGAGTTGCAATCCCTGTCTGGCAAATCATTCACATTAGATGCTGCTGGAAATGATTGTGGTGACAATGCACACTGCTCTTCATTTTGCAGTCCTTCTAGGTCATTCCTGAATGAACTGCATTCAGGTCACATTTGGGTCAATGCCCCATTCACATTGCTACCTGAGTTTGCGCAGCATTACTTGCACTGCAAGCAAGCAGCACCAAGCAGCACCAAGCAGCACCAAGCAGCACCAAGCACCACTGCATGCATTGTTGTGCCTGGCTTCTTGCTGCCTGTCATGCGTCCTTTCCTAAAGGGCATGAACATATCGTAAAGGATCTTTACTATTTGATGAACCTACTGCATCTGGCAAGCGTCGTACAATGGCTAAGACTCACTGGCCTGTACACGTGTTCACTGATGCTGTTTTGCCTACACACATACCACCTGTTGCTGGTCAACAGTGTCACCTGTTGCATAAGGCGACTGTGCATCAGCCTTCAGCTGTGCCATCTGTTCCTGCTGCTGTCTCTAACCAGCCTTTAATCATGCTGTTTGGAGGACACTTGATGCCCTTGCGCTTCTGGACTCTGGGGCGTCTGCCAACTTCATCTCGAAGAAGGCACTGGACATTGGCAAGCTGACACTCAACCCTACTGAGGCCACTCTTGAATTAGCTGATGGCAGTTCAAGCCCTATTCTTGGTACAGCCGAAGTCACTCTGCGCATTGGTGCTTTTCGCACGCGCGTTGCCTGCTTTGTCACTGAGCTGTCTATAGACTTTGACATTGTTCTAGGGAACACCTTTTTGACTGAATATAAGGCTGTGCTGAATTATCACCTTGGTACTTGCACACTTGTGCAGCATAACAAAGCTTACACTTTGCGTCCTCTGTCCTACAGCGGAGCAGATTTTGACTCACCACACTGCACTCACACTCTTAGGCTCCCTCCAGCACCTGTTGCAGCTTCTGCTAGGCTCGCTGTTGAGAAGCTATTGCTTAACGCTTCACAGTGCAGGCGTGCTATACGTCAAGGTGAAAGTTTTATTGTTATGGTCAACACTGCAGTGGTTCCTCACACTGATGTTTCCAATGGCTCTGCCAGTGTAAAATCTGACAACACATCTTCTTGCGCCGCTTCTGCATCTGCACATTGCAGTGCACCTGACACTGCATTCACACTAACTCAGCAGCTTGATGGCATCAAGTCACAGTTTGCTGATGTGTTTGCTGAACCATCTGGACTGCCTCCTGATAGGGGTATTGAGCATGTCATTCCTTTGGAACCTGATGCACAGCCTCCTTTCAAGCGCATGTATCGCCTGTCACCTTCTGAGCTTGTTGAGGTGAAGCGTCAAGTGACAGAGCTGCTGCAGAAGCAACTTATTGAGCCTTCTGTCAGTCCATATGGAGCCCCATTACTCTCTGTACTAAGAAAGGGGGTTGAGCTGCGCGTGGTAATTGACTACCGCGCATTAAACAAGCTTACAATGAAAAATCGTTTCCTTTTACCTCGGATTGATGATTTGTTTGACAAACTGCAGGGATCACAGTACTTCACCAGCCTTGATGCTGCCTCTGGCTTTCAACAGATCCTGTGCAGGAGTCAGACAGACAAAGACAGCTTTCAGAACCCCATTTGGCCACTATTAGTTCAGGGTACTGCCCTTTGGCCTCACCAATGCACCAGCCACATTCGAAGCTGTCATGAACAGGGTGTTTGAGCATCCCAAGTTATTGGCTAATGGCAAGGTAAACCCATTGGCAGCAATTTCTGAGCACTGCTGTGGGACTACCACGACAGCCCTTATGCTGGCCTTCTTGGTGTCAACAAGACACTGCACAACATGCAGCGTTCGTTTTGGTTGCAAGGTATGTTTTCTGACATCAATGGTTACATACGCACTTGTGTCTCCTCTCAACGCAGCAAACGATCGCCTGTCAAGCCATCTGGTCTATTGCAACCTTTGCACATTCCACGTGGTCCTTGGGACAGTGTCTCTTTTTTTTTTTTCTTTTTCTTTTTTTTTGGGTTACAGGGGAATTGTCCACCCTCCGTCAGCTGATGAAGGTACCGAACGAACCTGGATGAAGGTACCGAACGAACCTGGTTTGAGCCCGAACAACGGCCTAGAACACGTGTCCCTAAGCGATCAGTCCATGGCAAGCAATCCCCGTAAGGGGCAAATACCAATCTTTGCTAGAGCGACAGTGGTAGTGCGATATTGTGACCCAGATTGTCCTACGATTATAGGCAGTGTGGTAACATTGTATCCATAGTCCTTGAGAGCTCCCTCCAATGCTTCATGCTGTGCTTCCTTTTCTTGCAGTTTTTCCTGATATCTTGTACCAGGACAGTATCCTCCTTCCACAATCTTTATGCTCCTTGGATTTCCATTAGGCATCACTGGTGTTAAGGGTGTCAGTCTGGATCCAGAGTTGTCATCATGGCGCAAGTGCTGCTGTTGTTCTGCCATTGTCATTTCTAATATCGTCAAGTCTGGCCTCATCTTGCTCCGTGTGTCTGTTGCTCCCCTCTCCACCGTAAGGTCCAAGCCCCTTGCTTGTAAACATCTGTCTGGGAGTACAGATGCTGGAACCCTCTTGCTGTGCACGCCTATATCTTTGAGTCCTTCAATCTTTCCTACATCTGTAATCAGGTAGTGACTACCACACTGCCCTTTTGTAAAAGCTTGGATGACTGTTCTCATGGCTTTATCATGTCTAGCTATATGTTGTTTGCTCATGTCTGGGTGCATGCAGCTCCCAAAGATGTGGCCCTGAGAGTCATCACCTCTACAGAGCGGGCTATTGGTTGCCCAGGCATGTATGGCACATGCCTCTGAAAGGCCATGTTCTTATTCCAGATTTGGCCTGTCCTATATTTGAAGATGTTCCTCTTGTGTGATTCTGGGATTGATGGCATAGTCCACAGCGCATCACTGTGTGGCTTGACCGTGAATGGCTGCACCTTGTCCCATAGCTGGAAGTACAGTGAGTTTTGGTTTGACTGGCCTAGTTTGTGCTTATCATGCAAAGCTTTTCTCAGTGAGTCATCCAAATCTCTTATGCAAGCTCTGGTTTCTGCTGGCCCTTCTGCTGTCTGGACCTGGATGGCTTGTTGCAACCAGTACTTGTCCCTGAATAATTGTGTGTAGTCATTAGATAGGTCAGAGTCAAAGTGTCTGCCCATGCAGCACTCATCTGCTGCTTCAATAATTGTTTGACTTTGCTAACTCTGTCTCCTGATATCACACACATGGATGTTTGGGTGCAACAGTAAAATGTGTGTGGCCACGATTCGTCAAAACAGTATTACACAGTTTGAATCTGCAATCTGGGTGTTCTGACCCACTGCTGAGATGGCAGAGTAGCAAGTGCAGCTGTTCTGCCTTGACACGGGTATAAAAATGACACCATCAGTAGATGCTGCGATTCATACATCATCTTTGGAAACGCAGTGACGAGTTGCTGACATATCACTGATTGCAGTAAGAATACCATACAGCAAGTGACAATGTGATAGCCAATGGCATGACAGAAGAGCGGGGAGGAACTGCCCCTTTCTGCTTCTAAAAACTACTCTTGCAGCAACCAGATGATGCGCCTTCAGTTCTGCAACCAGATGATGCGCCTTCAGTTCTGCATTGCATGTCAAACTGGTGCCAGCTTCTTCAACACAGCCCTTGAGCAGTGCTAGTGCAACTCCTTTGCCTGCCCTGCA
>JAABUH010004016.1_pt1 | contig 12201 bp, 14 predicted proteins | sample 5559121 | NCBI WGS metagenome assembly JAABUH01 (sample SAMN10711871, study PRJNA513364) | rock metagenome | isolation source: Antarctica rocks | place: Antarctica: Victoria Land, Battleship Promontory nord | collected 2015-12-28 | reverse complement strand
CCGCGGCCGCGCCCGGCGCGGCGGCCGCCTGCGCCTGCAGCGCGCGCCGCGCGTGGCCGCGCAGGTACGCGTGCCGCAGCCAGGCCGCGGCCTTGCCCAACACGCCCGTCGCGCGGCCTGCGCGTGGGCCGCCCCGGCTCAGCCGTGCGCTCGATGAGCGATCAAGCGCGCGCCTCGCTGGCGCCGCACTGGGCGCGCGCCCTGGGCCGCGCCTCCAAGGGAGCCCGCGCCCGGGCGCGCGCACGGAGGCGGGGGCCCCCCGCGTGAGCCGCACCCTCGGCCGCCGCCAGGTGCAGCTGCAGCAGCAGCGGCGCCAGCGCGGCCTGGTCCGGGGCGCGCGCGGCCGCGCAGGCGGCCAGCTGCCCCGCCAGCGCGTGGCCCGCGGTGCCGCCGTCCATGCGCACGGCCTGCGCCCGGCCGCGGCCGGCTCAGCTTGGCGCGCCGCAAGCCCACCAGCTTTTGCTGCAGGAGGTGCAAGGAGCAGCGCTTGCCGCTGCAGCAGCACAGGCGACAAGATGCCGCCTACCTTGCCGCAGAACGACGTTGCAGCTTGAAAATATTGGTGTCTGAACAGACAGGCACGCTGGTGCCTGGCGGGCGAGCGGGTCACCCGGGCGGCGCGCCGCACCTCGGCCTCCAGGCCCTCCCGGACCGCGCGCCACAGCAGCGCGTCCTGCTCCGCGGCCAGCGCGGCGTGCACGGCCGCCAACCCCACAGCGTCCAGGCCGCCGCCAGGCTGGGCGCCGCCTGACGCATCGCCGGGGCCTGCGCCGGCGCTGTCCAGCGCGCCGCCGGCGTCATTGGCCGCGTCGCTGCTCCTGCCATGCGCCGGCGCATCCCGCGCCGCCGCCGCCGCCGTCGCCGCAGCTGGGCTGAGAGCGCCCGCCACAACGCACACGCGCCCATCGGCGTCCGCGACGAGGTCGACGGGGTTGGCGCGGCCGGCGGCGCTGGTGGCAGGCGCTGCGGAGGCCCCGCCCGCGCCGGCCGGCCCGGGCGGCGCAGGCGGGCCGCCCGGGCGCGGGCGCGGCGCGGCCGGCGGCGGCAGCGCGCCCGGCGGCAGCGACAGGTCGGCGGTGAAGGCCGCGGCGGCGCCGGCCGGCGTCAGCGCCAGGCGCCAGTGCCGACCCAGGCGCGCCAGCCCCGCGTGGAACGCGGCCTCGCGCTGCAGGCCCGCGCCCAGCGCGCGGGCGCCGCGCCGCAGCCGCGCAGCCGCGTCCTGCCCGGCGCGCGCGCCAGGCGCCTCAGCGGCGAACGGCGGCGTGTTTGGCGCTCGAGGTCGCGGGGCCAGCGAGCCTGGAGCCAGGTGGTGCGTTTAGGCGTGCCAGGTGGGCTGGCAGGTGGCCCACGCCATGCTGCCCACCGCTGGGCGGCCACATCGGCGCACGCACGCCTGGGGCGTCCTGCTTTGACCGGCCGGGGGGTGACACAGACACTGGACACCCAGGGACGACTGCAGCCGCAGGCTGCTGCACTGTATGGCCGGCACGGCGCGCATGGCCGGCGGAGCAGGCAGGGCGCGCGGGTTGGGCCGCCGGTGCGCGCCGGGTCCGCGCCTGCAGCTGCTGCTGCTTGGCCTGCAGGCGCAGCGCGCGCGGCGCGGTGAGGCCCTCCAGCGTGTTCTTGCGCGGCAGCACGTTGGCCACCGACAGGTGCTGCCCCGCCTCCACCGCCGCCACCAGGTCCAGCAGCAGCTCCACCTCGCCCTGCGGCCCGGACCGGGAGCGCGGTGGGTGGCGCCCCCGGTCGAGGCGCCTCCGCCTCCACCACGCAAGCGCAGCGCAGGCTCCCGGCGGCGGGCTGGGCGCCCGTCCGCCGCTGTCGAGGCGGGGCACAAGGCTGACTGACCTTGGCAGAGGCGTGGGGACGCCAGGTGACGACGAACATGCCTCTGCTCAATTACGCTCGAGGCTGGCAGACCCACATGCCTATCCTTGGCACACACCATCCTGAGCGCAAGCCAGCCTACATGTGCGCTGTGCACTCCTGGAAGCGTCGTTGAGAGCGGGTCGGTGCACGCGTCAGAGCCAGGCTCTGCGGGGCTCACACACTCCGCTTCACTCTCTCTTGGCCCACATGCAGTGCTGCTGGACAGCAAAGCCTTCAAGGCGGTCTGCGCAGCGGGGTCTGCGGTATGCTTGAAATCCCGTCAGGAAACTCCTGGGCAGCCGCTGCGCCTTGCACTCAATGGTGCGGGGCAAGGCCGGGAGGGCCCAGGGGCCGCGGGGCAGCACCCGAGCCGCCTGGAACGCTTCCAGGGCCTGCCAGGGCGTCGCGCCGGCCTTGCTGCCGCCGTCGGGCTCGTCCTTGGCGCCCGCCTCCTCGTGCGCCTGGCCGGCCCCTGGCTGGTCAGGCAGCCGCTCTCTGGGTCGCCACACTGTGCCAGAGGCCAGGCGCACAGGACCGGGGTGCCGAGAGAGCGCCGCGCCTGTGCGGTGGGGTCGGCCGCGCGCAGAAAGTGCCAGCGGTCATCCTCCTGAAACACCTCGTCGCCCGCCTCGGTGAGGTACTTGACCCGTTTTGTGCGTGGCAGCGACATCACAAAGGCCATCCTATGCAGGCCAGGCCTTGCATGTGGCCGTGCAAGGCTGGCGACGTGCTGCCCGGTCCGTCTGCTCACATCCCATCAACCACCGCCCGGGCTCTGCCCTGGGTGCAGCCGCATTGCAGCCGCAAGCCGCTGGAGCTTATAGCACTGGCTGCTGCAAGTGCTACACGGTGGGCTTGTGCGCAAGCACGTCAATACGCGGCATGATCAAGTTGTCCACAGACATGTTTCTCAAGGCACGTCAGTCTGGCGGAGGTGCTTGGGCAGCAACTGTTGGAAAGCTTCCACAAGTGTTACCTTGCAAGCTTTATTGCTGGTGTTCAATTCTTACAGAGTCCTTGTGCTAGGTTCCAAGGGCTGCAGAGCTTTGCAGGAAGCCAGGCAACACACTGTACATCATACATCTGATCGCACTCATTGCCTCAGGGCGTGCATCACCATGACCGCCAGCTGCACTGCTGCATCGCGCCAACGACCTCGCACGTCCAGCGCTTGGGCAACTCCAAAGAAATGATATAATGCATATCGCAGTTCGACACACACGTACACATCTTGCATGGAGCCCTACTCATGCTCGCCCTCCTCGCTCACGTCGCTCTCCACGACCGCCACTTTCCTGTCGCGCGGACACGCCCTCGCCGTCCGTGACGGCGCTGGAAAGCCCCACGCACAGAGTGCGCTCCGCAGGACACGGCCTCGCAGGGACTACCGACATGCATCCACATTCGACAGAGCCAGGCAGAACACAGCAACACAGCCCAAAACGGTCGCAGCGTGAACGCGGTCAGGGTTGCAGCACCTGCCGCTCTTCCGCCACTCATTGAAGCCGCCTTTGAGCACGCGCACTCCGGACTTGAAGCCCAGGTTGGTCAGCTCGTAGGCAGCCATGAGCGACCTGCGCACCTCCTTGCCTTCACCGGTTCTGCCCAGCCCGTCAAAGCAAAGCCATCAAAATTCGATACAAGCAACTGCATGTGTGTAGCTGCATGTTCTTAGCTGGCGCTTGACTGAAGGGGCAGGGCAGGCATTGTTGTGCCTCGGCGGGGCAGCAGCCTGGCACTCTGCCACGCACATCATGCGCATGGCGGAAAGCCCCCTTGCAGCGGCTTGCTGGTGCGTGCCTGCTCTGCATGCCGCCCGCCTTTGTCTTTGAGTCATCCATCGTCCCGCCCATGTTGCCTGAATGCGCACTGATGTGAGTGCCTCTTGGCATGCCAAAAAGGGTGCCAGCCTGCAGACTCCACAGGCAGAGCCGTGCACCACAGCTGCTCCATAGCAAGCGGGGTGCGGCGCACAGAGCAGAACAGCGCCCTTGTCCTTGTCGGCCGCAGCGGCGACCTCCTCGTGGAAAGCAGGGTTCAGCTCGGTGCCGTTCAGGACGCCAAAGAAGGCGAAGCCCGCGCGCCGCAGGAACTTGCGCGCGTCCCAGCCTGGCGCCCACACACACAGGTGAGCGGGCTGCACCGCAGAACACAGGTAAGCGGGCCGCACCGCTGAGCATAGGTGAGTGGGCTGCACCGCTAAACACGGGTGAGTGAGCTGCACCGCTGTGTCTTCTCATGTGAAAAGAAAGCAAAGACGTGCGCTGTTGGTAAGCGCACCAGTGATCAGGCGGTACAGCGGCACGTTGACGCTGCCCTCAATGTGCCCGGCCTCCCACTCGGGCGGGGGCCGGATGTCGATGACGGGGACGCCCGCCTCCTGCGCGAACAGCAGCTCCTGCTGCGAGATGAGCTTCACGCCCAGCTCCTGCAGCTGGCTGCGCACGAGGAGCCACGCGGCCGGCGAGGTCGGCCGCAGCATCTGCCGGCGCGACACAGCTCAGCGTCGGCATGACCGGCAGCGCCGCGCGCGCTATAGAAACGGGCAACGCAGGCTGTGAATCCAACCGCAGCGCCTGCACTCCCACCTGCTTGCCATCGGAGATGTCGAGCCCGCTCGCGCCGCGCTGCGCGGGCAGCGCCCTCTGCTCGGAGAACGCGCACACGGAGAGCGCCCGCCTGCTCCGCCTGCCCCTGCAAGCACCGGTGATGTAAGGCGTGCCCGTAACACGTGCTGCAGAAACAAGAGCAAGCGAGGGTCTCGTACCGGAGCTTCTGTGGCAACACCACCCACGCGGCGCTGGCCCGAATCTGCTGGCAGCAAGGCGCCCCGGCGCCACGCTGTAGGGCCGCAGCGCGCATCTGTGTGCACCAACACGGCAATCTACACACAGCGTATGCGAAGATCGGGGATGCTGCCAAGCGCACAAGTAAAGTCCATTGTCACTGGGTGTGCCGGGTACACTGTCGGGTATGCGTTATGCACATGTTTGGAGAGTAGCCCTCCGACCGTGTCTGAGCCAAGCGCTGGGGCTTCACAACGAGTTGTCATCAAGCCGCAAGTCACGCCCAGGCCTGAGCGAGGCTGCTTGGCCCAGTTGCCGCAGTGTAGAGCAGTTCGCAGCTAGAGGCAGCGCAGCCTCGCTAGCAACGTAGACAGTGAGGCAGATAGCAGGCTGATGCAGAGGGCGTGGCCCAGATCCTGGGGCGACTGAGGCCCGGGCCAGCGGACGCCCGGATTGTGAGCCGCATACACGCAGGGACGCAGTGCGTGGCGCCGCGCAGGCCGCCGGCGCCATGGCCGTGCCCAGCTTGCGGACCGAAGAGATCCGCAGTGCGCCGGCGAGCGCCTGGCTCGACCCGGCAGCGCAGGAGGAGCACGCCCTAATAGTGCACGTGAATGACGCCGAGCGCGAGCCCCTCTCGCGCCTGCACGGTGCGCCGCGCAGTCACCTCGCCTGGGCCCAGCAGGCGCATGCGGCTCTGGCCGACGCGCACGCCCGACAGGACTCGCGCGACTCAAATGAGTAAAGCTGTACGGGGTGGCGCAGGTTTCACGTGGGTGCCGCTGGGCCTGAGCGTGGTGGTCATGGCGACCCTGCTGGCCCTGGGCGCGCTGCTGGCCCTGTCATTGGACGCGCACAGCCGCGCCGCGCCCGAGCTCCGCGCCAAGTTTCTGGTGGTGCGCGCAGCGCTCGGCCGCGCAACGTGCGGCGCCCTTGTCAGCACCCCGAGTGTGCCAAGGAAGCGCGTGCGGTGCAGGTGGGGGACTGGGGCCGCGAGGGGAACTTGAATCAGAGCGAGGTGGCACGTGCGATGGCAGCCAGCGGATCTGAACCAGACTTTGTGATCAGCACGGGCGACAACTTTTACGTGCGCCCCATCTTTCGCATCTTCCCTTGGCCCCCGTGCCAGTGCGTGCTTGCCAACCCGGTCGGGTATGCGTCGGGACTGTGCTTGTGCAAACAGCTGTGCTTGTATAATAGGCTCTCGGTACGATGTGCTCGCCCGGGGCTTGCCCTTGGGCCTGATTCTTGGCGTCACTGCTGCCCCTCTGTCAGGCTGGTGACAATAACCCTCTTGCACCTTGCAGGAGAGCGGCTTGACGTCTGTGGCGGACTCCCAGCTGGACGCGTCCTTCAGCAGCGTCTATAGCTCTGCCAGCCTGCAGGGTGCGCAATGCGCCGCTGCACACCAGTTGAAAGTCCTGCTTAGGCGCCATGCCTCCATCAGCACGTGACCCAAGCCGCCCCGCCGCGCGGCTGACGCGGCCGGCGCCGCGCAGTCCCCTGGCACGCGGTCCTGGGCAACCATGACTATGGGGAGCTGTGGACCAACGCGAGCAGCATGCCGCTGCCGCCCCAGTGCCACGGCGACCAGACCGGATGCAGCTACGGCCCTCTGCACCAGGCGCGCCCTGCCGGCCGCTCCTCCCTGCTTGTATCGGCCCCGCTTTCGGCACCGCTGGTGCGCAGCAGAGAAGTGCATGCGATGCGCACTCGCTAGACCCGTTGCAAGCGGCTCTGCCGCCTCGAGCACGGCCTGACGCTCGAGCCGGCGCGCCCGCAGCTGGACGTGCGGCTCGCAGCGCGCGACGCGCGGTGGCACTGCGAGCGCTGGTACAGCCTGAGCCTGCTCGGCGGCGCCGCGGACGTATTCTTTATCGACACCAGCCCCGGCGTGGCGGAGTACCAGGCCGCGCCCTGGGCCGGCAACCCAGGTGCGGCCAGGGCGACCTATCCGATTGCGGCAGGGCTGGGGACGGGGCACAGCACTGTTGACTTCCAGTGTGGGCTCAACCGCATGAATCACAGCCTGACCTGCATGTAAGAGAGCCACCTGCTCTTGTCTGTTAGAGGCAAGTACTGGTACTAAGGCGCGGCTGCGGGGCGGCCAGGCGGCATAGCGAGCCAGTCGTGGGAGGCGCAGCTGCTGGAGCTGGAGGCGCGCCTGGCGGCCTCGCACGCGCGCGTGAAGCTGGTCGTCGGGCACCACCCGGTCCGGTCGAGGCGGGAGGTGCGCCCGCCCGCGGATGCTCACGTCGGGCTGAAATGTAGGCGCGGGGTGCCCTGATTGAGAGGATGTCAGCAGGTGACTGCTCAGTGATGCCTGCACGCACCAGGCAGTGCTGTTGCTGGGTGAGGCAGAGTGTGTACAGGAGCAAGTAGCGTGACCCTCATGAGTGTCAAGCCCGCTGGCGTTACGCTGGCGTGCCTGAGCTGCTCGCGGACTTGACAGGCAGCATGCTGCACTGGCCTGCACCGGCCAGGAAGGCCTGCGGACCCGGAGTCAAGGGGACCGCGCCCGTCCGTATACGCTTTATAACCCCAGCGGGCGGGGTGCCATGCCAGGAGACTCCTTGAGCTGAGTCGTGTGTGGTGCGGGCGCGGCCGCAGGGCGAGTACCCGGAGATTGGGCGCGCGCTGCAGCCGATTTTCGAGCGCTACGGCGTGGCGGCCTACTTCTGCGGCCACGAGCACAATCTGCAGTACCTGCACGCCGAGGGCGATGCCACGCACTACGTGGTGTCCGGTGCGCACTAGAGCTTGCTGCCTGCAACACGCACTGCTCGCCGCGCTGTCTCTCTGAGCCTCGTCTGGCCTCCTGACGTGCACACATCAGCAAGGCCGGCGAGCTCCCTGCACTGTGGTCCGCCGGGCTGTACAGATGCTAGACCTGGCGGCGCAGGCGGGGGGTCCAAGGCCGACTATCATGTGGAGGCCGCCGAGCGCGGCGACCTGCGCATGTTCCACCAGGGCTCCGGTTTCGTGGCCTGCGAGCTGACGCGCCGCTCGCTGGGCTGCCACTTTCACGGCATCGCCGGGGCGGGCGTCGTCCACACCGCGTCCATCAGCCTCTAACTGTCTTGCTCGCGGCCCCCTCGGCCCGTAGGTAGAGCGTTCCTTTGCCCCTTGCCAGATAGCCTGTTTCGTGTCAACCTGTTGTGGCCTGTGCGTGGTCCGCCTGTGGCGTCTGTGTAGTCCCGCCGCCTGTCTCCGCTCTGCAGACCCGCCGCTCACAGCCGCCCATGCTGGGCTGCCCCCTCTGCAAACTTCTATTGCTGCGCGGCGCCTTGGCTGCGCTTTTTCATGCTCATTTAGTGTCTCCCATATGCTTTTTGTAATACTTGCGTCTGCCTTTCTGGCCATACGTGCAAGAACAGTGTCCCGTCTCACCAGTCCCTCGGGGCCTGCCTTGCAGCCTGATCAGGCTGAACCAACTGTTTCATCCCTTGAAAGCAAGTGCGACGAAGGCAGTGCCCCAACACGAGAAGCTGACCTGCCTGCGTTGCAAAGGCTGGCCACTCCGCCCACCTGTTGCAGTGCCCTGGGAGCGGCGGTGTGCTCGCCAGCGTAGAGATTTGTGTTCGCACGGCGCCTGCGCGCAGCCTGCGCAGTGCGCTGGGGTCGCCGAGAGGCTGCGGAATCGACTGGGAGCCCGCGCGACCGCTCAGCTCAGGCTGAGAGGAACCAGGTACATCTCTGCCCCAGGCTCAAACACAGCCCACCCGGTTTCCTCTACGGGGATTTCGTTGCTGCACGTCCGCTGCTGGCGGCCTTCCAAGCACACGATCTGGGCTGCTGCACGGAGGTGGCGAACCAGCCTGGCACACGGGGTCGGAAGGACAGTACACTCGCAGGCTGTTAGGATGCCTTGCTCCATGTTGTGTCCTCGCCCGGTGCGCCTCACATGCACACCGGGCCCGTCTGAGGACACCACGAGGCTGGCACTGGCGCCTGGCAGCCTGCACTGCATCGCGCACCCGCGACGCGCGCGTGCGCGGACGTTGGGGATATTCTGAAGCCACCCTCTGTGCGTGCTGCGGCGCGCATTGCCTGCGCTGCCGCGGGGTTGCGGTGTTGGCGGTGCGCGGCGTGGAGTGGCGCAGAAGCGCGTTGCCGCCCATCAAAGGGGTTGTCGAGTTGCTGCGTCCTCTGCGGGCCACGCCCTGCCACATGTGGCGGCGCCTGCCTGTGGTCAGCCGTGCGTGGTGGCGCGCGGGCGCGTCACCCCCTGTATCGCATCCGGGTCCCCAGGGTTTGTCATGGCAAGGCGGCATACTGGCGCTGCGTGCGGGACTGCGCGGCAGAGGCGCAGGCAGCGCTCGGCGCCTGGTGCCTGGAAGGGCGCCCTCGCGTATTTCGCCATGCGCGCCGTCCTGGGCGCGCCGTCCTGCGGACCCCAACTGACCAAACGCGTGTGCTGGCATCCAGATGCTCCAGGCGGCCGGGCGCAAGGCCGATGCCAAGCTGGGGCAGCCGTCCTTCTCTGCCGAGCTGGCGCTGCGCAAGGCGGTGGCGCCCGGCCTGGGCACGTCCGGCGCCCCCAAGGCCAGGGACCAGCTGAAGGCCACCAGGCGCGCTCCGCTCCTGCCCCTGCGTGCGCGCAGTGTGAGCGCGCGGACTGCGGCGCCTCGGCGCGGCCCGGGCGCGCTGTAGGAGGTTTGAGCCTGCCGGGCGTGCTCCTGGCGAGCTGCAGCAGCGTGAGGCGCGGGCGCGGGTGCAGCAGGGGCCGCGCCGTCGAGGCCGCGCGGGACGCGGCGCCCAAGGCGCTTGAGCGCGGCGCCGCAGCCGCCGCCGCGGCGTCCCGCACGCGCACCGGCGCCGGCCCGCCCGCGGCGGGCCGGCCCGCGGGCGAGCAGGCGGGCGCGCCGTCGGCGCCCGCCGCGCGCGCCGGCCGGGCGCGCGAGGCGGCGCCCGGCGCGGCGCCCGCACGGCGCAGCGGCGGCAGCGGCAGCGGCGGGCGGCACTCGGGCTCGGAGGGCGGCGGCGGGGCAGAGGGCGGCGGCAAGTCCACGTCGGACGAGGAGCTCGCGCGGCGCCTGCACCAGCAGCTGAACGGGCCGGCCTCGCCGACCGCGCTGACGCGGCAGCGCAAGCGCAAGCAGCCGCTCTTCTACACGCCCGAGGTGCCCCCCCACCCCCTCCTCTCTGTGCCTGTACAGGGAGAGGCGCTGCTGGGCGGACGTGCGGACGAGCGGCGGCGCGCTCGGGGAGGCGTGTGGCTCGCAGCGGGGAAGTGGCACGGCGCGCAGTGTGTGCGCAGAGCGGCGCGACGCGAGCGCAGGCGCCGGGCGCCCAGCGAGCGCGCGCGCGCGCGCAGGTGGCCGGCGTCGCGCTTGGCGCTGCGCACGAGCGGCCAGAGCTCGCGGGCGCGGGCGCGGGCGCGGTGGCGGCGGCAGCGGGCGCGCTGCAGGCGCCGATCGACCGCTCGGCGTCCGAGGGCGAGGTGCTGTCTGGCCACCGGCCCGGCAAGCGGCCGCGGCCGTGCGCGGACGCGCTCGTGCACCCGCCCCCAGGGCTCGCGCCGCTGCGGTGCGCCCCGCCGCTGATGCCGGCGGCCCGTGGCGGCGGGTGCAGGCGTGCGCGCCGCCGTCGGCCGGCTGTTGCATTGTCTGACGATGCGAGGGGCGGGCCGTGACGGGCGTGCTGGGCCCGGCGGGCCAGCAGAGCCCCTGGCGCGCCTGCTGTGCCGGCGGTGCAAGGCCGCGCGCGCCTCAGCGTCGAGTTTTCGTGGGCGGCAGGGTGCGCACGCGGGAGCGCGCGGAGCCGCCGGCGCGGCGCCCGGCCGCGCCGCACGCGGATGACGACACCAAGTCTGCGTGTTGGCCGGCGCCGGCGGCCGCGCGCGCGCACAGCGGCGTGCCTGACGCCGCGCTCGCCGGCGGCGCGAGCAGCCGCGAGATGCGCGCGCTGGCGCGCTCGCAGCTGGGCGGCGACTCGGCGCCCGGCTCGCCGCCGGTGTCCGGCCGCGCGGGTGCGCGCGCGCCTGCGGCGCGGCTTTCTGCCCCCGCCTGCGGTTGCGTGACACACTGGTGTGCTGGTGTCACTCTGCCGTGGCACGCGGGTCGCCCTGAAAACAGACTCATAGGGCTCTGTGCGTTTCTGTACGCTTGGTAGAATCTGTGGCGACAGGCCAGCATCGCCTCTGCCCCCAGTCCAGTGTTGAACCAGCTGCGTGGTGCTGTCACGGCACGCCCGGAGCCTCGCAGTGCCAGGGGTGTGCAACCGGGCATGGCATCACCGTGCGGCGCAGGCGGCGGCACGGGCGAGGGCAGCTGCGGCGGCAGCGGGCGGCCGCACAGCGCGCCCTTCGGCGCGCCGCGCTGCGCCGCCGGCGCCAAGGCGGAGAGCGAGGAGGGCGAGACGCCGCGCAACCGCGTGCGCTGCCGCGCCAGCAGCGCGCTCAAGCGCGGCCGCGGCGCCGCCGACGCGGACGCCGCCAGGGTGCGCCCGCCCGCGCCCCCCAGCAGCTGCGCTGGCAGGTGCTTACGTTTGTCTGCGCTGGCGGGTGCTTCCAGGAGCTGTCTGGCGCCTGCTTAGAGGCTGTGTCTGGGAGCGGAGCCACAGGGGGATGGGGCCGTTGCCTGGCTCTGGGCGGCTGCAACTGCCCGGGCAGTTGCTGGCGTCATGCGTCACCTGCCTAGCCGTCAGTGCGCGCCAGCACCAATGGCGCACCCTTGTGCCCCGGCGGCTCCGCTCCCTGCAGCCGCCGAGGCGCGGTTGGTCCGGCAGGAGGAGGAGAGCGCGCTGCACGCGTCCAAGCACCTCAAGACGGAGCCGCGCGAGGCGGGCCCGGCGGCCGGCCCAGCGGCCGGCGCCGGCGCGTCCACGTCGTCGGAGGGCGACTCGCACAGCGAGGACGGCGGCGGCGGCGCTGCCGCCGCGGCGGGCGGGCCCGCTGGCGGCGGCGCCAAGCCCAAGCGCCAGCGCAAGATCCCGAAGCTGCCGATGGTCCGGCACTGCAAGAAGTGGTACCGCGCGCGCCTGCTCAAGGAGGCGACCGCGCGCGTGCTGCTGGGTGCGCGCTGCCTATTCTTTCTGCGCCCGCCGGCCAGCACTGTTGCAGCGACCGGTCCTGCTGGTCTTGGCTCCGCCGCGCGGACCCCCGTGCCGCTGTCGCGAACTGCGGCGGATGTGTTTAGCAAGTGGGTATTGTTAGAGCCGGTCCAGGCATGCGCGAGCGGCGTGGCGTGCGGCGCGGCAGAGTTCACGGGCTTTGAGGAGCAGACGGGGTCGCTGTGGCTGCCCAAGGACAGCGACCGCATCTGGCGCGGCTCGTACAAGGGCCGCGACTGGCGCTACCTGGTGCGGCCCGCCCGCGGCGCACGGCGGGGCGCGTTGGCAATCCGCGTGCGGCGCGCGCTGGTGCCGGCCGGGGGCGCGCTTGGCGGGCGACAGCCGCGGCCCACCATGCTTTCGCAGCCGCTGGTCTCACCATGAAAGCAAGCGGCGGCCTTGAGCTTTTTTGAAAAGCTTCGCTGCGAGCCCTGTATGCGCAGAGACTGCACCTTCTGGAGCGGGAGTTGCAGGGTCCGCGCTGCCACTGCGA
>JAABUH010004013.1_pt1 | contig 12207 bp, 7 predicted proteins | sample 5559121 | NCBI WGS metagenome assembly JAABUH01 (sample SAMN10711871, study PRJNA513364) | rock metagenome | isolation source: Antarctica rocks | place: Antarctica: Victoria Land, Battleship Promontory nord | collected 2015-12-28 | reverse complement strand
CATGAATGGCAATTGAGGGTTGCGAAGAAGGCAAGGGGATCTTGAGAGTTTCGGAATCATTCTCGCTCAATCATAGAAAACTGCACGATGGGATGGGACGGGAATGTGACTAGGTTGGCTGTTGGAAGCTCGATTTGTCCATACTGTTGCAGACAATAGGCATCTGTGATAATATTGCCAGAAAGCCTTTACGATTACTGTGTGCCAATATGTCGTTTACCACGGATTAGAGTTTGCATATGCTTGTGCGCAACATCACCGGACCACCAGTGGATCATGATTACAAAGGCTTCCCAGTGGTTCTAGTGAAAGTTTTCGAAATCTTCCAGAGAAATGGGTGGGTGGAGGCGATGGGCTGTGACGTACTCGTACTTATGATCAGCTGATGCTAAATTTAGACTCACATGTAGAGTAGAAATGCCTAAACACTCACATTATATATATCTTATAGCCTGCTGTTTTCGTTCCTCATAAGCCTACATCCAAGTCATAAAAATCATCATGGCAGCGCAAGATTACTTCACTGGTGGACAGAACTTTCCACGGCATCCGCAAGCACCCCAGCAACACGGCCCTCCTCCTCCATACCAAGCCAACTATGGCCAACAGCAAACACATGTGCGACCGACACCTTCGCCACAGCCTGCAAAGCCGCCGCAGCAAGGCTATGCGCCGTGGCAGCAAGCGTACAATAGTCAGCATCACCCAAGCCAACATTACTACACTCCACATTCCTCGAGCAATTACCCACCACAGGTGAGTCCCTATCTTACCCTGCAAACAGGATCGAGAAGAGGAAGGAGCCGACTCTGATGCGATCCTGGCAGCAGCAATACCCTCCAAATGCCCAGTACCCTCCCAGTCACTATCCTCCGCAGCAACAGCCATACCCGCCAAGCGAATACCCGCAGCAACGACCCAGCGGCGCATACCTCGCTGACCCTTATGACGACGACAACCGACACCATCATCACCATCACAAGCATCGCAAAGATAGGCGGGACAGCAAGAGCAAGGCGACAAGAGATAGCTTCCTTGGGGCTGGAGCTGGCGGAATCATAGGCGATGTGCTCCTTGGGCCCGGGGTCGGTACACTTGGTGGTGCTGTTATCGGCGCTCTGAGCGGTAATGCACATTCGAAGAAGAAGAGCCGGAGTCGAAGTCGGAGTCGAGACCGTCGCTATTGAGAACCGCAACGGCTGTGAGCTTTGCGCTGGACGGGAGCCTGATGATTGGCCTTCTACGCTGTATAAATATACTGGGATCTTCTGGTCAAGCTCTTTAACTTGGATATAACGATTCATGGCTAATGAGTCAGGATGTACATCAATACACTCTCGATTTAATCCTTTAGCTGCGGGAGGATCTATTTCCTCAAAGCGTTTTCCACTTGTTTTGTATTTACTACAAGCATTTCAGATGAGGGTCCCCCAATGTTCATGCCTTGCGCCTCAAAGGAACGTCTTGAAATTAACCGCGACCTAACGCTTGGCAATCTCTTTCGCTTAAGACGTCTATCTGGCAAACACCTAGTTGGGGCGGTATTTTCCGACTCTGCCAAGGTAGCATGGACTATGACGTGGGATGCGCATCTCGATGCGCATCTGACAGATCTTGTCCCGTCCTGGATCATAGGGTCTCTCCACAAATGAAAGCCAGAAGATGGGAGCAGGGCTTTCAAGATGAGAGTCAGGAGCTATCGGCAAAAGTGATACTAGTCCCTTCGGGCTTCATGAAGGTCGGATTGCTTCGAGCGCTTAATTTACCATTCCACTTAAAACGCAGATGAGTAGCTTGAAACGAGCAGATTCTCGTTATTTCTTTTTGCCATTCATCGTAGACTGCTGGTCAGATGTGTTCTTTCTAGTCTTCTATATTGTCAGCGCATTCCCTTTGGATTTGACTCAAGCTCGTAGCCGAACATACACTACTCTGCGCCCGTGTCAAAGGTCTTACTGCCCCCGATGGTTCTTTACTCGTCATGACAAAAGTGCAATTCTTGTACTCTTCAGCAGTCTTGTTGTTGTCTTTTCATGCAACTGCAGCATCTCTGCTCCCGAGCTTTAGCCTTCGCAGCAATACCACATTCACCCCTAACAAATACAAGTAAGTCATTAGATTTCAAACGTACTATGATAGTGAACGACCCAGCTTATTACTTCGCCAGCTCGAGCTTCACTGCCTCCCGATTACGACCCCCGCATCCTTATGCAATCGACATCGGAGATCTCCACATCGTATTCTCCGACTACGGCCATTCCATTCCATTTGAAGCACTCACGCTCCTCTACATCGACTGCATGGCCGATATCTGGCAGAAAGTGGCCCACGAGACTAACAAGCACAACCCACCAGACGCCAAGCCGGTAGAAAACCAAGCATTTCTGTATGAAGATCATGGCTTTCAGTTTGTACTAGCACAGTCACATTCGGCGATCGTAGATTGGGAGTATGGGGAGCTCTTTGATACGCTGAGTGCGATCATGGGCTTTGCGGACAAGTACAGGACGCTGGAGATGGATATTAGGGTTGTGGTGAGGGGATTGGGGAATTTTGAGGGATATATTAAGTATACTGGGGTTTTTGGCGGCGACCTGGCGGTGACTTGATGGTTGAATACGCTGCTATGAGTGAATCAAGGGACATGAAAGAAACATTTCCATTCAAGGTGTGCTAGGTTGTGGCTATCTCGGCCACTAATACAGGTGATTTTCACGAATGGGCCAAAATCAGGCGAGGTCCTCGCATGATGGGATAGGTAGACTATGCTAGTTGAATCAGAAGAAAGAGATTATTGCCATTCTATCCCAATTGCTTTTATTATGACACAATACAGAAATACCTAATTACCAAATGCTTGAGCAGCAGCAGCAGGAGATAAGGTAGACCCGGAGTTTAGGGCCGCCCTAACCTATCGAGTATTAGCGCTCTCCAAAACCGGTTTCGTCACCTGGGTAATCCCAAACACGTAACAGCCAACTCCCGCAGTATCTGGCTGAATTCTCTACCTGTGTTTTCATCACACATCTAGGAGGATGGTAGCACCGAAGAAGGATATTCCCAAATTGGGTCCCAAGAAGACTGGTGGCCCACCTGCAGGTCAACCTGCAAACCCTGCAGCAAGACCACAACTTGGAGGCGTTCGCAAAGCTTCAAGCTCAGCCACCAGACCTTCAGCCACACCGACTCAGTCAAGCGCTGATGTGCCGAAAAGAAAACCTCCCAAACTGGGCTCAAGGCAGAACAGTGAAGCATCTTTAGGGTCCACCCATGCACGAAGGCCTTCTGTCACCCCTAGAAGACCGTCAAATCTGAGTGGGAGAACGAGCAGTACTGATCAGTCTCGAAAGCCTCCCAAGCTCCCTCCAAGGCAAGACAGTGGATCCTTTTGGGAATCTCCTGAGGTACGAAAGCCTTCTATAGCCACGAGGAGACCTTCGAATCTTAGTAAGACGACGACTGGTGCTTCATCGGATCGAAAGCCTCCAAAGCTCGCTCCAAAGAAGGATGCTGCCCCCCCAAAGCAGCCTCAAGCGCGTAAAGCTTCGAATGCGGGCAAGCCTGACCAAGCGCTTGCTGCCAAGCAAGGTGGAGCTGCCCATAAGGTAGACGAAGAGCAGCAAGATTTGAAATCCATTTTGTCGGATTCCCAGTGTGGGGATCTCGTCCAGTTGACTACGGGTATAACCAGTCAAATGCGACGCTCCATCGAGGACAACTTCAATGCAACCGCCACGCTTGACAAGATACGAAGTGACGAGAGCGGAGAAGACCAATTTGCAAGCTTGGACTATGATCCAGGTACTGTTGACGTAGCTGCATATGATAAGGAGAGGAAGCTGCGTGATGAACGTCAGAAGCAGCTTTCGACTCCGAAGGTGAAAGAGCTGAAGGCAGCATCGCTTAAATGGTTTGGTGACTGGCGCAGCGAGTTTTTAAAGCGGGTCGATGAGACCGTCAACCCAGGGGGAACATCGTCATTGCAGCAAGCGCAAGGTAAAGAAGCCGAGAAATCTTCCTTGGCCAAGCCTCATCCTGTGCAGAAAATGAGTGCGAGTGCAAAAGACGGAGACAAAAGTCCCCCAAAGCTTGAAGAATTATTTCCACGCGTCCCAACCTCTTTAACAAAGATGCCACTAGGTAGACGTACCCTTGTACTGCATTCTTTTCTACTCTTACTCCTTAGCTTGGAGCACTACAATGCCGCTTCAAGAATATTTCTCCTCTATCTGGCGTCAAGCCTTAAGCTTGGACTGAAGTCCTTGCGAGATGATGAAGAAAAGACTGCCAAAGGCCTTTTGGAGGCAGCCAAGCAGATATCAGCAAGCAAAGACACGTTGGCCAAAGGCAAAGAAAGTGAGGAATCCCGCAGGTGGAAAATGAGGCTCGCAACGGTAGCAGGCGCTGCCATTGTTGGGCTCTCTGGAGGCTATGCAGCTCCGATGATAGCGGCGAGCGTAGGCGCCATGATGAGCGAGATGGGACTTGGAGCCTCTGCCGCTGCTGGATATCTGGGGGCGGTGGCTGGCAATACCTACTTGGTTGGTAGTCTCTTTGGAGCATACGGAGGTCGCATGACCGGCGAAATGATGCGAAACCTCTCTGCTGATGTCGAAGATTTTGCTTTCCTTCCAGTGCATGGAGAGCGTAAGGAGCATGACGACTCCATCAATGCCGTGACAGACTCTCGCCGTTTACGGGTGATCATTGCAGTATCTGGCTGGCTCCTAGAGAAAGAAGAGGTCATAACCCCGTGGCGCGTGCTCAAGTCGAGTGCCGAATGTTTTGCTTTACGTTTTGAAATTGAGACTCTTATGAGTCTGGGACAAAGTATCAATACCATGAGCGCAAACGATGCTTATGGATACGCGCAATCTGCGTTCACCCAACGCGCCATGGTCACTGATCTTACTTCTGCTATCTGGCCCATAGCTTTAGTAAAGATTGCACGAGTTGTTGAAAATCCTTTCAGTCTGGCAAAGGCTCGTTCTGATAAGGCTGGAAAAGTCCTTGCTGAGGCTCTCATTAATCGTACGCAAGGCGAACGACCAGTGACTCTGGTGGGCTACTCGCTGGGCGCACGAGTCATCTGGTCCTGTTTGACCACTCTGGCAGAGCGGAAAGCTTTTGGGCTTGTTGAGTCTGTGGTCATGCTGGGTGCTCCTGTCCCGTCAGATATTGGCACTTGGCGCTCTATGCGTGCGGTAGTCACCGGCCGCCTCATCAATGTGTACTCAAAGAATGACTATCTCCTCGCTTTTCTTTATCGGACGTCCAGCCTCCAATATGGAGTGGCAGGTTTAATGCCAATTTCTGGGCTCGCTGGGGTCGAAAATTTCGATGTATCAGAGACTGTGTCGGGTCATTTGCGGTATCGATATCTTGTTGGATCTATTCTACAAAAGGTTGGACTTGAGGATATAGACAAAGACGAGGTGGCAAAAGAAGCGGACGCATTCAAAAGAATCACCGACGAGGAAGACAAGCAAGCCAACCATGATTATGTCGAAGAGGTCAAGGAGGGTGCGAGTGAACTTTACAAGCAGTACGCAAAACGAGGTCAGCAACCACCTACGAAGAAAATCAGCGACAAGGAGGCAGATAAACAGGTCTCAGCCATGGAAAAGGAAGTCCATCAAAAGACTCAAAAGGGTCTCATGCAATGGGCTGTAGAACAGTTATATCTATCTCGCCCAGCTCCACCGTCCGCTGAGGACGTGAGGAACGTGAAGTCGGATCCTAAAGGAGCGACCAAGGGCACAACCAAATCCGTCAATAAGACTGCTGATGCAGCGACCAAATCAATGTATCAGCGCGCAAAGGAGGCTGTGTACATTTCTCGCTCGGGTGGCTCTGAGGGCGAAGATGCTGCGAAAGGAAAACTTGCTGAAGCGCAGGGCACCGCCTCATCGGCCGTCCCTAGCTCGTATCTCGCGACTGCAGCAGGGTATATACCCACTAGTTACTTACCTGGATTCGGCGCGGCTGGTGATGCGAAGGACTTATCCAAGAAAGCTCCCAAAGTGGGAAAGGGAGTCCCAGAAAGTAAGGAACAAAACGTTGGGAAAGGTACAGACGCAGTAAAGAAAAAGAAGCCGGCTGCTCAGAAGTCCACTGATGGTAAAGAGAAGCCGAATGTAGGAAGTCTCAAAAGTGACAAGCAAGACGAGCGGCAACAAAGTGAGAACAACAATCCCACCATTGGCACTCCCGATGCTACAAAAAATACTTCGGAAAACGAATCTGAGGAACCTCCAAAAGCCGATGCTTCGGAAAATGCTGCCGATGATGGAGCAGATGGTGGCGGGATCGCCAGAGAAGCTACTGACACTCGTGACGAAGCTCAGGAGAGTGTTGGCAAGGAGGTCCCAGCTTCAGAAGGTTATTCGAGCTACATTCCATCGTTTGGCTTCGGTTCATCTACCAAGAATACTGCTCAAGAGCCAGCGTCCATCAATCTTCCAAGCGCTTCTGATACTGCCAATGCCGATGCTGAAGACAGCAAGAAAGACGGGGAATCCCAGCCAGAGAATCAAGACTCAACGGATACTACCCCAACAAAGGCTGGAAATACAAGGAAGGTCGATACGCCCGCAGCGAAGGCTTCTGGGTATACATCGTACTTGCCGTCATTTGGCTTTGGGCGTTCTGCACCTTCAAAGTCGCCAAAGACTTCGGCGGAGACTTCTCAGGACCAGTTGAAAGACAACCCGAAAGATGAGAAGAAAGACTCTGCTCAGGACACACCAAATGCTGACCCAGAGGAGAACAAGGAAGAGACGTCCGGCGAGCGAAAGCCACCTTTGGAAGATCCTTTTGTCGATTGAGGCTACGAAATGCTCTTCGATCTTTCCTTATTGTCGTACCATATCTGACTTCAGCACTTGACGAGTTTTGCAACAGCATTTGAGCGTGATGCAATGTTAAGGTTGTAATCATTCCGGTGGCATGCCCCAGAACATCATTTCGAATGCTTTTGCAACTAGGAATCCCCTTTCCACTGAGGATATTGTAGGTTTCAGATTGCGCGCTGCTTGCTTTGAGAAATTGCCTCCGCTGTCTCTGGCGCCGGTGTCAAGATTTGGATATATAAGGAGACGCGTGTACTTGCGACACCGGATACAAGGCAGATTATCTAAACATAGAAAACCACATGTCTGACAGCGGCGCGTGAGTGTTGCGGCTCTGGTTTCATGACGTTTCCGAATTTGCCGCAGCATGCGACTCCTGAGATCACTGTCACTAAACTTCGCGGAGCGCTTATCCACAACCAAGCAACGTGGAAACACTATCGCGACTTCCGCCAAGCTCAGAACACGTCTTCAAATGGATTGCATTTATTTGAATATGTCCCCCCCAACTCCTTGCAATCGATACCCAAGCCCTACTCCCTGTTTTCATTGGCCTGGTACTTTTGTGACCCGAAGAAGACAAAGATGATCCCAATTCTTCTTTCAAGTCTTCTCATTATCGCTGCATCAGCCCAAGAAGTGACCAATTACAACTACCAACCCGTCGTCCCTGCGACCACTTCTGCCGCAGCAACTACTGCTGTCGCCGCTGCAATTTCGGACGGCCAGCTGGTGGCCGCAGATTCCGGTAGTATAGATAATTACTATGGAGCCGCCTACGCCACTCTTACAGGTACGTTAGTTTGTGGCAGCAAAATCCTATGTCAGTGCCAAATTTCGAGGACCGGGAATCAATTCAGAATCATCCGCTGTTTCTAATGACCCTCTGGTGTACTATATTATCCAACAAGTGACAAGCTCATCTGTCATATAGGCGCCGCTCTGTCCTCTGAAATCGCCTCCCAGGATTCCGAGTACTACGCCGCTGCCTATCCTTCATTGACAGGCACCGCCCTCTCCGCCGCAATAGCATCTGATAACGCCGCTGCTACTGCTGCCTATCCCACATTGACAGGCACGGCGGCTGCCGCTGAATCTGCCGCTCTCGCTTCAGAATTATCTGCGTTGGAATCCGCGTATCCATCCGCGTATGCGTCGGCTGTTCCGACTGGACCCGTCGTCGATGCCTGTGGGCCCAAAATTCCCGACCCCTCGGTCCCTGATTCTTGCAGTACTCCAGTCTATGAGGTCGGTCAACCGAACGCATGGGGTGTTCAATGCCTGAATGATACTGGATCGTCTACGGCTGTCAACATCACCAGCTGCGCTACCTTGATACCGGAATTGTGCTCAAACCAATGGCAAAGTCCGAATCAATGGGTTTGGCTGACCGCGGATGGTTGCAGTATTGGCTCCTTTCTTCCCGGTTCAAATTTCGCAGGACATGCTCCATGGCCCTCAAATGCCCAATGCGAAGAATTGATCTATGCCTCCATGGTCGACTCTTGCCAGTATTCTGAAAAACCATGGAACATCGCCGCAGTCAACATCAAAGTGGTGCCGACAGACGACACATGGGCGGGAACGGGAGAGGCGGTAAATGTAGGGTATGGAAGCTACATTGTGGCAGGGAGACAGTTGAGGACACTCAGCGACCAGAAAGATTGCACGTGGATCCCGCGTGATGATTACTGCAAGGGAACTGCGTGCTATCCTGCCAGCTATTATCAGTCCAAGTTTCAACATCCGACGCTGTGCGCTGCACTGTCGTCACCGGCGGCGACATTCACGCCTGCCCCGAAACGGAGACGAGCTCTTTTATAGCGGAGGGAATTATTTGGTTGGCGACTTACCATTCTTTGTGTACTTATTCTAGCGAAATATCGTACTTTCAACCTGAGATTGTTACTTTGATTTTGAAGCACTGTCTAATATTCGGCAGTAAAAAAGTTCGTCATATGAAGGCCGCCAGATGTTTCAATGAACGTTCATCAAGAGAACTGCCTTGGCCAATGAAGAGACTCCGTACCTCATTGATCAACCCGCATGCCCAAGACACGCAAGGCACGTGAAAATGACCCTAGGCTTTTTAGACCCGGAGCCTAGCAACTGGCAGCCCCCAGGCCACATCCCGGCAACCTAATCTCTAGCTCGGTCACCTCCTTATGTGGCCTGTCAACCAATTTCTTCAAGCATGCCTCTGGTCAACTCGAATCAGGTATCTGTTCTCAAGTCTGAAGATGGAGAGATATCGCTGTCGTGACGATGTTTTGAAAGACGCGGTACCCAGCATCGTATCCTTCCCTTTTGTTCGGGTGGTACACGCTAAGGGGAGATCGACGTAGGGGTGATCATTGGTTAAATCTGTCAGGCCAAAACTTGGAACAGCTTAGCAACTCAGCGTGTCTGCGGCCAACAAAGAGACAGTGGCTCAAGAAGATCAAAGCCACCAACAAAACTAACATGGCAGTCCCCGGTGAGCCCGTGGGCCCCCCACAACGGCTTAACGGCTATCTTGTTTCCATGCGAAAACCTGAACATGTGTCATTTTATTGCAATTATATGGCTTGCCAAGGCTGAAAATTCAGCCTTCCAGGTCCTCCTGCGTTGTTGCCCAGATATTCAAGCATCCAAGCTTTGGCGAAACGTAGACATGGACTCTTCTGGCCTTCATGTTTAGGGCGCCGAGGCAGCTTTTAAAAGATACTCACATCCTTAAAGACTACGCAGGATACGCCTCAATAATGATCTTCTCTATTGATTTATCCTGATGTTCTGCTGTAAAGGCAATACAGCTAGTTGATTGGTATTGCCTCTACCATAATGCTCAGCGCATTACGTGACAGAACTTAGTATGTCTATACGAGATTACAGCTCATGACCTTCAGCTGAGGTGATACGACCCCTGTAGGCTTACAACATCTTCACACTTGCCGGAGATGGCGATTGGGCTAGCCTTCCTGCGCCGCAACGAGGTAGTCTCCGAAAATGTCGAGCTGAGAAAAGATGTCGTCTATAAAACGACGAACATGTTCCACTGTTGAGCAGAACAACTGCGAGGTTCTTTGATACTACAAATCACCCGCAAATAAATCCCTTCACTCACCATGCAGCTCCCAACCTCTGCACAATGCATTCTATTGCTCGCTTCCGTCCTTGCGGTAGGATCTAACGCCCTGAACATGTAAGTCATCGATCACGGCCTCACCAGCTTCTTGATCCGACGTCGAAGAAGCCCGCTTCTGGAAACCTCGCTGACGAACCCAGTCCACGTGCAGCAGAGCCGGCAGGCTGCAGTGGCCAGTCCTACCGCAACACCGATGAGGCGACGGCTGCCGCTCAGTGTCAAGCCAACTGCCGTAGCAGTTGCATTCCGCCTTTCCAGAATGGAGGGTATTGGTATGCTGTGTGCGAATGTGTAAGTGTGGTCATGATGGTGTGAAGAAGGGTAGATATGCCGGATGCTAATTATTACTAGTGAGAGTGCTGGCTTGAAGGTGACAAGACAAGGCATCGTGCGAAAGCCGGACACTGGACCTCAAAGATTCTACATCAAATCTCATATGATGGCTCCTAGGATGGCTGAGTAAATCAATCAAAACTGCTTCCACGCCAAACCTTTGTGCGAGATCTCTGCGTGAAACAATACAAAGGTGCTCCAATGTCCATACCATGTTGTATACTGAGTGCTTTATGTCGTCGGATTCAGCTGGAGCGTGCCAACTCAAGATCCAATTTCAAGGCTTTGCCCCGAAGCACTACCCTCTCCCTTCCTAATCATGTGATATTTTCAGTCTTGTCGGGCTTCATGGTCACCCCATCTCCCCCAAGATCCAATAAGATGCGCGAAGCACACGAACGCCAGAGGCTTACCCTGGGTAGAAAGACGTTCGTGTTCCGCCCCTGGCCCCCAAAACGCGTCTTCGCTACTGCCAACCGTGAGCGAGATCACACCCTAGATTTGTGTCCCATTGCCAGCACAAGGAGAACAACATCATCAAGCCCACTATCTTGAGCCGTCGCACTTTGTGTTACCCTGTGGTGCCGTGTCCTTGAACGCCTAGGACTTTTTCAAGCCAAGTCGATCTCCTGAGAGGACGCAGACTTATTGAGTCAATGGAATGACCGCGTTTGCCTGGATCTCCAATTGTGCGTAAGATGCATGGATTCCAATGGTGTGATCAGGTCGTATTATGACAGCAGTCCGATTCTTCGAGGCTGTGATGACGTTTTCCCTCGTCGGATGTCATCGTTGAACGTATTGACCCAGCATTCTAGCAAACTCATTCGAGGGAAGAAATGCGCATGTCCAAGGAAATCCATATCGTTGGGACGTCAGGAATGAAATTGGGTATCTGATTGTTTTATTTAAATGTACAGAGTCCTCCCTCACCACGAGCCTAGCTGTTCCACGTCCTTCAACTCTCTCGATGGGCAGGAAGGAGGAGCTTCGGTCCTGACAACCTAGTCACCAAAGATGTCAGCTTTCTAAACTGTCACTAGCTCTCTAAGCCTGAGGACTTACTACTTCCTTCTGCACCCTTATATCTCCCTGTGCAGGCGCCATTTGCAGATGTTGTGATCTCGGTGTCATGATTCCCTCCGTGCTATCGCTGCTAGGCCACCGGTCATTGTGGCCCTTGGCCTTGACCTTGGTAAGAGTACTATGCTCGCCAGATTGTAGCGGTATTGCGCTCATCCGATTCCTTTGATAATTTGAAACCCTGGAGCTGCGTGTGTGGGTGAAGAGGTTGCGAGCAAAGAGCGATTTGAAGGTTGGAAGGCATCCGACTATTACGGCTGTACTCAAGATAGTTTAGCAATCGCATCTTCATACACGAAAAGTCGAGGAGCCAGAAGACAGTGTGACAGAACTTACAAATCGTTGACTCGATCAGTGACCAAACGGTCAGCAGAACGCTGTCGGTACGTAGCTTGCCGCCGATCTGGCTGGCCCGGACGATGGCGACAACAATAATGATCACGGCGAGAAGGAAAACGCTTGCAAGGCCGGCTTTTTGTCTGTGGGTGATTTGCAAGCTGTAAAGTAGCTTCAAAGGGAGAGACATGACTAAATGGGGTTGATAGGTCAGTACATCTTCTACAATGGTATTGGCAAGAGAATGCTTCTGTACATACTCATAAGATCCGTCAGAACGTCGACAGCAGTACTATATGCGACAGATATAGTTCCTCCCCGCATGTCGACCGGCTTGTCGCATTGACCTAGAGGGTTCATGAGTATTTTACCCAAAAGAGACGACCAGGAAAGCCAGATTATCCTTACCGAACTTGAAGTACAAATTGGCCGGATGACAGTTCAACGCACTCGCAATCCAGCATCCAACATACGTCA